>Ga0193726_1000224_pt1 | contig 76300 bp, 80 predicted proteins | sample H2c1metaG_FD_144928 | JGI IMG/M metagenome (GOLD analysis project Ga0193726, IMG submission 144928) | Soil microbial communities from a riparian zone of the East river system, Colorado, United States - H2c1 | ecosystem: Environmental > Terrestrial > Soil > Riparian zone | place: USA: East River... | reverse complement strand
TACCGCGTCTATCGCGCCGGTGCTGTGCTTGCCACTCTGGGAGCGGTGACCGCCTATCAAAACACAGGCCTCACAGCGTCCACCAGCTACTCCTACACCGTCCAGGCTTTCGACGCGACCGGGAATGCTTCCCTGCAATCGGCTTCGGCGAGCGCGACCACCGCTCCAGTGGCTCCCGACACCGCTCCCCCTTCCGTCCCCACCAATCTCAGGGGAACGGCGGTTTCGCCCACCCAGATCAATCTGGCCTGGAATGCGTCAACCGACAATGTCGCAGTCACCGGCTACCGTGTCTACCTCAACGACGTTGCGCTGACCACCACGACCGCAACCTCGTTCCAGCACACCGGCCTTACCGCAAGCACTACTTACAACTACCGCGTGAGTGCTTTTGATGCGGCTTCCAACAACTCCGCCTGGACCGCTACGCCGGTCTCGGTGACGACGCCCGCGCGCCGTGTCATCCGCGGCAGCGACTTCAACGCGGACGGCAAGTCCGACATCCTGTGGCGCAACGCCACCACCGGCCAGGACACGCTCTGGCTCATGAACGGCGCCACGATTTCGAGCAATCTTTCCATCACCTCCGTGACTGACTCCAGCTGGAGCATCGCAGGAGCCGGCGACTTCGATGGAGACGGCAAGTCCGACATCCTCTGGCGCAACAGCACCACCGGTCAGGACACCATCTGGTTCATGAACGGCGCCACGGTCACGAGCGGCCCCGCCATCACCGCGATGACCGATCTGAACTGGAGCATCGCAGGGGTCGGGGACTTCGATGGAAACGGCAAGTCCGATATCCTGTGGCGCAACCGTGCGACCGGCGATAACGCGATCTGGCTCATGAACGGCGCCACGGTCTCAAGCAGCGCCACGTTCGCCACAGTCGCGGATCCCAACTGGAGCATCGCGGGGGTCGGTGACTTCGATGGAAACGGCAAGTCCGACATCCTGTGGCGCAACCGTGCGACGGGCGAGAACACGGTCTGGTTCATGAACGGCGCTTCGATCTCGAGCGGTGCCGCCATGAACGCGATGGCCGATCTCAACTGGAGCATCGCGGGAGTCGGCGACTTCGACGCCGACGGCAAGTCCGACGTCCTGTGGCACAACAACGTGACCGGGGAAAACACGATCTGGCTCATGAACGGTGCCACGCTGCTCTCGAACAGTGGCGTATTCGCTACGGTATCGGATCCCAACTGGAGCATTGCAGGGGTCGGGGACCTGAATGGAGACGGCAAGTCCGACATCCTGTGGCACAACAGCGCGACCGGCGAGAACGCGATCTGGTTCATGAACGGCGGCTCGATCGCGAGCGGCGCTTCCACCAACGTGGTACAGGGCAGCCGATGATCGATCATCCTCCGCTGAGCGGAGAACCGGCTGCCGGTGTGGCAACGCAGCCGCCAATGTGTCGTCCGGGACGGTCCGCGTATGCGGGCCGTCCCCTGCCCTAAAAAGCGATTCGGGCGGTCAAGGAGAAGAGGTCGAACAGGTAATCGGCCAAAGGAGTATTTGAAGTGCGGAGTTCGCGCTGCGCACTCACCAGGAATGTCAGGTTCCGGGCGGCTCGATACGAAACCGTCCCCGTCGCCGAGCGCACCCGGTCCACCCGGCCCTGCACGCCCCCGGACACCAGGCCCGGGTCGCCGAGGAAATACCAGTTGCTGTAATCGAAGACTCCCGATAGGTCGATTTTCTCAGTCACGTTGAGTTTCGGGCGCAGGCTGACTCCTTTGACGAGCACGAAGCTCGACTGAACGTCCTGATACGGACTGATGTCCCTGCGGACCGTCGCTGCGAGCGAGAATTTTCCGGTCGGCGTCCACTTGTACTCGGCGAGAGCCGTGTTGCCGTCGACGTCGCTCTGCGACAAATGTTCGTAGCGGCGGCTGATATGATCGACGCGCGCCGTCAGGTGCGACACGCCGGTCACGGTCCAGTCGGCCACGATGCCGGTGCTGTGCTGGCGGTAGGCGGTGTCGAGAGTACTTCTGGGTGCAGTAAGGCTTCCGGGCTCGAACTCCCGGTTGGGAAAGCGGCCGTCTTCGACCCGCGTAGTGAGACCCACCGAGTTGTTGGCGGGCGTGACGTAGCTCAGCGTGACATCGGTACCGACAATATTGATGTCGCTGACCTGGAGCGCCGCAGCGCCGTTCGTTTGTTCCAGTCCGCTCCACCCCGCCTGGAGCCGCCAGCGCGGCGTGACCAGATAGGCCGCATTCAGGAAGGCTTGCCGGGTCCTGAGAGGATCGGGCGTCCTCGCCTGAAGGAACGCGAATGACGCCAGCGTGAAGTTCTCCGCGTATCCCAGCTGGCCGCTCAGGTCGTTGCCGAACTGCCAAAACCAGGTCGCCCGCCCGTCGTGACCGACGAAATCCAGATCCGAAAATTGATCGTAGCGCGTATCGTTTCTGGCAAAGGCCGCCTGAAAACGCTGGCGACTCAGCGGGACATCGAAGTTCAACCCGAGCGACGTCGTGTGATAGGTGTCGCCCCTCGACGTCGCGCCGATGGCGGACCCTGGGTCGACGTCCTTCGAGAGGCGGAATACGTTGTCGTCGCGCGCGACTTTCTCCTCGGCGAACAGCGTGAGTTTGTCGTCCCACAACGCAGATGCTTTCGTCGCCGGCAGGAAAAGGCCGGCGACGCCGATTGCACAGCACAGGATCCGCAACCAAGAATAGGGAGGCGTCGGCTGCTCGCGCCTCCCTGCATCCACGGTCACAGCGACATGCGGCGACGCGCGATGGCAATCACACCGAGCAAGCCCGCCAGTGCGGTGGCCCAGCTACCGGGCTCCGGAACGACGACCATGGTCTCCGGGACGAGCTTGGGGCCGGGCAGGAGGCTGACTGTCGCCGCCTCTGAATCATCATTCCGAACGGTCCGAATTGTTTTGATTCGAACGCTGCCGACGTTCGCCGGGACGAACACTTCCTGGAACGCGGCAACATCGCGTCGATCGAACGTCCGCCGTTTCACGTCGGCGACAGGCAGGTTTTTTCGCCGGAATGTGAAGTCGTCGGCGACAGGCAGCGAAAAGCCGGACGCCGCGTTCGACGGACGCGCGTCGGCCGACCCGAAGGGGTTGGTGGCCGGCGCACGGACTCCGTTCGTCAATCGGGTTCGGGTTCCGCTCTGATCGGTCGCGGGCGATGTCAGCAGCGCGACGGCTGCATTGGCGGAGGGCCCGACGTTCGCGGTGACCTTCAAGAGGGACACCACGATATCGGTGTTATCGGCAATGGAGAGGCCGGTGCCGCGGGAAGCTATCGTCGACACGCGGTTGGCGCCGGTTTGCATGGCAGCGCAGGCCTGCCCGTACACCGCTGCCAATGCGAGCCAGGCGGCAAGCGCTTCAAGCATCAACTTCTTCATCGTACCTTTCCTCTCAAAAGCTGGAGTGAACAGCTCCGGAGCTTAGAGCGTCAACGTGACATCGAGTCGAGCGCTTCGCTGCGTGAGAATAGGTAGACGGAACTACGGGCACCCGCGCGACGAATCGCGCGGGCCGAAACTCAGATGCTCAGTATGCGCAGCGCCATCGCCTTGCCGACGGCCTGCGTGCGGTTCTGGACGTCCAACTTGCGCAAAATCTTCTGGACGTGATTTTTTACCGTCAGCGGACTGATCTCCAGGATGGCTCCGATCTCGATATTGCTCTTGCCCATATGGATCCATTTCAGGATTTCCCGCTCCCGTACGGTCAGCAGATTGGTTTCCGGAGCATTGACACCGGCGCTGTCCGCGGGCCGGTTGATCTGGGTGCGCACCCACGCCAGGTGCAGGAACGGGACGATCAGCTCGGCAAAACACATCTGCCTGGGACCGAGCGTCCCCGACTGGCAAGCAAAGGTGAAGAAGCTCGCCGGTCTGCCGAACATATCGTAAGTGCCATGCGCGAGGATCGCGCTGGCTCCGATCCGATTCAACTCGCGCGCAAGCGCGCTGTGCTCGAACGGGCCCGTATTCCCCGCCTCGCAGATCACGGGCTGGAAGTAGTTGTCCTCCCAGGTTTTGATGAGATGCGGCACCACCGACGTGTCTTGACGGAACAACTCGCCGAAGGGCGCCGGCTCGATGGGCGAGCTCGCAAAACCGTCGACACGGAACGACATCGGCTCGGCGTTGCGCAGCGCGCAGATCAGCAGCTCGTGCTTCAACAGGTTCTGCAGCAGTCCCTGAGTCCACGTGAAAAATTGATGCCGCGCGTGCACTCTCAGCGACGCATCCATGTTCAGGACGAGAGATTCGAGTTCGAGCGGATCGAGTAGCGAAAGCTTGTCGGAGGTGACGCTGTTCACTGGGGCGCCGGATTGGGATTGGGATGCAAGCGGCAAGGGCCCGGACAGAGGTCGACTTTGCCCGGCGAGTTGAAATTCAACTGCTTCTGCTTGCATGAGCACCTTTCTTCAGGACGGCGAATCGTCGCCCGTGAGTAATATGGATATTTCGTATGACACAGAAGTGAAATTACGAGAAATGATCATCATTCGAGTCGCTCGAACACAACTCCTTGTTTCTATGGGCGAGCGGGAAGCCTGAAGCCCCGTAAACCGCATAGGCCATCCGGAGGAGTCACGGCGAACGCGGCACGCTCGCGGCCCGAAGGCAAGGCGTTCGGTCCTCGCCCCTTACCGCTCGTATCCCGATATCCGAGTAGCTCCTTGGAGCTACCCGATCGTGCCTTCAATGTTTGCAATAGCGCGATACCGTGTCGCGAATGAGCGTTCCCGTTCCCGACATGCTCGCAGCAGCGCATCAATCCCCACGACAGCTGCTGGAGCAATCCCTCACGCCCGCCGCCCTCGCGCAGGTGATGCTCGACCCGCTCGTAGCGGTGGGCGTGCTCGTGGTTTCCGCTTTCGCCTTCGGCGAAACGTTCGAAGGCCCTTATCTGATCCTTGCCCTGATCGTGTTCTCTCTGACTTTTCCGGGAACTCCGCCCAAGAGCACCGGCCTCCGGGCGCTTGCCGGCGACGTTCTGGCAAGCTGGTTGGTCACTGTCGCGCTCCTGCTCTTGATCGGTTGGGCGACGCGCACCTTGGGCTCGTTCGACCGGCGCGTCATCTTCGCCTGGACGCTCGCAACTCCGGTTGCGCTTTTCGCGGCGCGCGCGCTGATGCCCGTCGTCCTGCTGCGGTTGCTGGCGGCGGAAGGGGTGCAGAGGGTCGCGGTCATTGCGGGCGAAGGCGAGCTTGGCCGCAGGCTCGCCGAACGGATTCAGGCCAGTCCGTTTCTTGGCGTCCGTTTCGCCGGCTTTTTCGAAGATCGCAGCCCCGAGCGCACCGGTGGCGTCGAATCCGGCGAGGTCCTCGGTCCGCTCGACAAGGTGGCCGAGTACGTGAAAACACACCATGTCGATCTGATCTACATCACGCTGCCGATGGCAGCTCAACCCCGCATCCTCAAGCTGCTCGACGAGCTGCACGACACCACGGCCTCGATCTACTTCGTGCCGGACATCTTCCTGTTCGACCTGATCCAGGCGCGCGTGGATACGGTCGGCGGCATGCCGGTCGTCGCCGCGTGCGAAACCCCGTTCCACGGGATTCGCGGTCTGATCAAGCGCGCGAGCGATATCGCTCTCGCATCGGCGATCCTGGCGCTGATCCTGCCCTTCATGCTCGCCATCGCAATCGGCGTAAAACTGAGCTCTCCCGGGCCGGTTCTCTTCAAGCAGCGCCGCTACGGGCTCGACGGCAAGGAGATTCTCATCTACAAGTTCCGCACCATGACCGTGCTCGAGGATGGAAAGGTGATCAGGCAGGCCACGCGCAACGACCGGCGCGTCACCCGTTTCGGCGCCCTTCTGCGGCGAACCTCGCTCGACGAGCTGCCGCAGTTTTTCAACGTGCTGCAGGGTCGCATGAGCGTCGTCGGTCCGCGCCCGCACGCGGTGGCGCACAACGAGATGTACCGCGGTTTGATCAAGGGCTACATGATCCGGCACAAAGTGAGGCCGGGGATCACGGGCCTCGCGCAGGTCAACGGTCTGCGCGGAGAAACCGATACGCTCGACAAGATGCAGGCGCGCATCGAGCATGATCTCGCTTACCTGAGAAACTGGTCCCTGCAACTCGATTTGCAGATAGTGGTGAAGACGGTCTTCGTCTTGCTCAAAAAGCAAGACGCTGTTTGAGCCTCTAGGCCGGCTGGCGCCTGAAGCGATAGCCCATGCCGCGCACGGTCTCGATCAGTCCTTCGTGACCGCTCGGGGCGAGCACCTGGCGCACTCTGCGGATATGGACGTCCACGGTGCGCTCCTCGACAAAAACGTGATCCCCCCAGACTTCATCGAGAAGCTGGGCGCGGCTGAAGACCCGGTCGGTGTGAGTCATGAAGAAATGCAACAGGCGGAATTCAGTCGCCTTGAGATCGATTTTCTGGCCATTTCCCGTGATCCGATGCGCGGCCGGATCGAGCCTCAAGCCTGCGATTTCGACGACTTCATCGCTGAGCAGCGGCGCGCGCCGGCGTATCACGGCCTTGATTCGCGCGAGCAACTCGCGTGGGGAGAAGGGTTTGGTGATGTAATCGTCCGCGCCGGCTTCGAGCCCCGTAATCTTGTCCGTCTCCTGTGAACGGCCCGTCAGCATGATGATCGGGATGTCCTTGGTGCGCTGATCGGTGCGCAGTTGCCTGGCAAAGCTCACTCCGGTCGCGTTGGGAAGAATCCAGTCGAGCAGCACCAGATATCCGGCAGCACCTTGCGGATGGACGCCACAGCCTCGGGTACGTTGGCCGCGCGCATCACCTGGTGTCCGGCGCGCTCGAGATTGACCGCGATCAGTTTCTGGGTTATCGGCTCGTCTTCTACTACTAGTATTGCGCCGCTCATGATCTAAATGGCTCCCTTATATGTACTAAACCCATTGAGTGACTCATGATAGTGCGCCGGCTTACCGCTCACTATCGCGGGAGCTTGATATTTTTGTGGAGAATCGGCGGCCGGATGTGGCCCTCCAACTACATACCAGCGCCCGCGCAGTTTGAAACGCCAGCCGGCGGACCGAAGGCGCCTGCCCTATATGAGTTGCTGCTTGACGGCGTAACGGACGAGCGCAGCGTTGTCCGTCAGCTTCAATTTCTTGAGTATGCGCGCCCGGTAGGTGCTGATGGTGCTCGGGCTCAGGAACATTTCCTCCGCGATCAGGTTGATCTGCTTGCCGGACGCGAGCAGCCACATCACCCGGTACTCACGGTCGGAGAGAGATTCGTGCAGGGGTTTTTCGGCATCGGAGGCCAGATCGGTTGCAAGCTTCTCCGCAAAGCTCGCGCTGACATACTTGCCTCCGTTCGCCACTTTGCGAATGGCGGCCGTCAACTCCTCGCCGGCGGTTTCCTTGTTTATATAGCCTGAACCGCCCGCCTTGAACACTTGCGCGGCATGCGCTTCCTCGGGAAACATGCTCAGAACAAGCACGGGGCGGCCCGGGTGGCGGCGCTTTATATTTCCTTGATGAGCTCCACCCCTTCGGCCGGGCATGGAAAGATCGACAATGGCGACATCCCACTCGAGCTTGCGAGCAAGCTCGAGCGCTTCGTCGCCGTTCTTGGCCTCGCCGACCACATCCATGTCGTGCTCCGACGCCAGGATCTCTTTCAGACCGCGCCGAACGACCGCGTGGTCGTCTGCAATCAGAATTCTCATGGCGTAGCCTCCCCGGAAACGATCAAATTCTACTTCAAGCCGAGCGGGATGGACACTCTCGCCTGGGTCCCCTTGTCCGGAAACCCGGCGATTTCGATGGCCCCGCCAAAGGGAAGGACTCGCTCCCGTATTCCCAGAAGCCCGAGCGATTTCGAGCTGTAGACCTCGGACTCCGCGATCCCCTTGCCGTTGTCTTCGACCTTCAATACGAGGGTGCCGGACTCCACCCGCATGGCGACATCGATCCTGGTTGCATTCGCGTGGCGCGCGACGTTCGTCAGCAATTCCTGAAAAATGCGGAACGCCGCCGTCGATCGTTCCCGATCGAGCACCGGCACGTCCGAAGGCACAGACAGCACGCAGCGCAGCCCCGTGCGCTTGCGAAAATCCGCTGCGTGCCACTCGATGGCGGCGGTCAACCCCAGCTGGTCCAGCACCTCCGGCCGCAGCCGGGAGGCGATCCTGCGCACGGACTGAATGGTGTCGTCGATCAGGTCGAACATCGATTTCGCCTTCTCGGCGAGCGCCGGCTGATCCTTGGGCAGCCTGTTCGCGACCCAGGTCAAATCCATTTTCAGCCCGGTCAGCGCCTGGCCGAACTCGTCATGGATTTCGCGCGCGATCCGCGTCCATTCCTCCTCGCGTACCGAATGCAAATGAGCCGCCAGCGCGCGCAGATTCTCCTCCGATTTCCTCAGATGTTCTTCAATTCGCCTGCGTTCGGCTATCTCCCGGATCAATACCGCATTCTTGTTATGGAGCTCGACGAAGACCGATATTTTGGATTTCAGGATTTCCGGCACCAGCGGCTTGACAATGTAGTCCACCGCTCCCGCTTCGTAGCCACGAAACACCGAGTGCACGTCGTCGGAGGCGCCCGTCAGAAAGATAATCGGGGTATGCCGCGATCGCTCGCGCTCCCTGATCAATCTGGCGGTTTCGAAGCCGTCCACCCCCGGCATGCGCGCGTCCAGCAGGATGGCCGCGAAATCCTGTTTCAGGACGGAGCGCAACGCGTCTTCCCCGGAATTTGCGGCGACGACTCTTTGCCCAAAGCTTTGCAGGAGTTCCCGCAGCGCGAGGAGGGTCTGCGGGTCGTCATCGACAATCAAAATGCTCGCTTGCGACAAACCTGTGTCCACCGCCTGCTCCCAGTTTGGCTGTTCGGCCAGACCCGGTCACAACAGGAGTCCGTCGCCGGCCACCTTCGCAATATACGCCGCCGACACATACGCCGCCGCTTGATGCCCAGGACAAGGACAGTAATCCATTCGGCTGATAGAGTCCCGGAGGCCGGCACAACGCAACCTCAGGGTCGCAATACGCCTATCCGGAACGAGCCAAGCCTCGGGCTGCAAAAGCGACCGCCTTCGCCATTGCCGCGCCGAGCTTCGTCGGCGGCCCGCCAGCCCGGGTATATATGGCGACAGTGAGCGAGGGCGCCGGCTCGGCGATCTTGATCTCCTGCAAGGATTCGCGCGCGAGCGGCGAGGCCAGCATCCGGCGCGAGGCCATCGTCAGCATATCGGTTTTCGCAACTACGCCAACGACGGTATTGAAGGACTCGCACTGCACTGCCTGCCGAGGCAACGGCAGGCCGGCCGAAGAGAAGGCCTTGGCAAGCGGACCGCCCGGCAGATCGCCCAACCAAAGCGAAAGCCAGTCCGCGCCCGCGAGCTCGGCCAGCGACCGGGCATGGCGCAGCGGATGCCCTTTGCGCGCCACCACAGCGAATTCCTCGCGATAGAGCGGTCGCGACGTCAATGCCGGATCGAGCTTACTCTCGAGCCTCGGGCCCAGGGCGAAATCGAGGCTGCCGTCGCGCACCAGAGGCAGCAGCGCCGGCGGAAATCCCTCGACGACGCGCACGCGCGCGCGCGGGAACTGCGCATGGAAGCGCGCCACCGCCTCCGGGGCGACCAGCACCGCGGCGACGGGCCCGACGCCGAACGCCACCGTGCCCGCGCCGTCAGCCCCGGATTGCGCAAGCTCCTCCTCTGCCTTGCGCAGCTCCGAGTGCGCGATGCGCGCCCGCGCGGCGAAGCTGCGTCCGGCAGGAGTCAGCACGACGCCGCGCTGCGTGCGCTGCAGCAGCTGCGTATGCAGTGTGTCCTCCAGCGTGCGCAGGCTCTTCGTGATGGTGGGCTGCGACACCCCGAGCTGCCTCGCCGCGGCGCGCAGACTCCCGGCATCCACGACGGCGAGGAAATTGCGGATCTGGAGCAGGCGCATTGGTGATAGCCTCCAGGCTATCAAGATCGATACCGTTCATCTTACAGCGCCGGCGCCCTCCATGCTTTACTGCGTTTCCGTAGCCACGCACAATGGAGAACACCATGAATCTCGCCGCACGCGCTTCAGCCACTGCCGGTCTTGTCCTGGCCGGCCTTTACGTTCACCTGCCCGTTCTCGCCCAGGGCCCTGCGGCGCAAGCCTATCCCGCCAAGTCGATCCGATTCATCGCACCGATTCCGCCCGGATCGCCTCCCGACGTGATCGCGCGCGTCCTCTCAGAGCGCCTGAGCGGCGCGCTCGGACAGCAGGTGCTGGTCGAGAACCGACCTGGAGCAAGTACCACCATCGGCCTGAACGCGGTGGCCAAATCGTCTCCCGACGGCTATACCTTCGGCGTCATGGCGATGCCCTCGGTGATCGCGCCGAGTTTGCTGCAGGTACCCTACGACACCGCCGCTGACTTGGCGCCGGTGAAGCAGGTCGTCTGGGGCGCCAACGTGCTCGTGGTCCAATCGTCCTCTCCGCTTCGCTCGGTCGATGAGCTGATCGCCGTCGCCAAGTCCAAGCCGGGCGACATCACGTTCGCCTCCGGCGGCAATGGCACGCCGGCGCATATGGCCGGCGAGCTGCTACGGCTGCGCTCCGGCGCCGATCTGCGCCACATTCCATTCAAGGGTGCGCCCGAAGGCGTTTCCGCCGTCCTCGGCGGCCAGGTGACCATGATGTTCGCAGCCGCCGGCAGCGTCGCTCCGCAGGTCAAGGCGGGAAAGCTGCGCGCGCTCGCCGTGTCCACGCCGACCCGCCTCGCCACTCTTCCCGACGTGCCGACCATGGCCGAACGCGGCTTTCAAGGTTTCGACGTGCGCGACTGGCAGGGTATCGTCGCCCCGGCCGGAACTTCGCGCGAGATCGTCGCCAGGATCGCGGGCGAGATCGCGAAGATCACGTCCCGGCCCGAGATAAAGGAGCGATTCGCCTCCATGGGCATGGACGCCGTCGATCAGGGCGGGCCCGAGGAGTTCGGCGCGCTGATCCGCTCTGAGCTCGTAAAGTGGGGGAAAGTCGTGCGCGAGGCCGGAATCCGCGCCGACTGAAACGGGGCTGGAGAAACGCAAGATGGCGGTGCGCAACATCCTGTTCATCATGTGCGATCAGCTGCGCGCCGACTACCTGTCGGCGTACGGCCATCCGCGTCTGAAGACGCCGCACATCGACCGGCTCGCCGCGCTCGGCACGAAGTTCACGCGTTGTTACGTGCAGGGGCCGGTGTGCGGGCCTTCGCGCATGTCGACCTACACCGGGCGCTATGTCATGAGTCACGGCGCCACGTGGAATTTTGTCCCGCTACCGGTGGGCGAACGCACGCTCGGCGATTACATGCGCCAGGCCAATCTACGCACGGCGGTTTGCGGCAAAACGCACGCGGCGGCCGACTTGCCGGGAATGAAGCGACTCGGAGTGGTGCCGGATAGCATCGCAGGCAGCCTGCTGGCAGAAGCGGGCTTCGAGCCGTACGCGCGGCACGACGGTATCGTGGCTCCGATTGAGCAACACGCAGGCAGCGACCGCTACAACGCGTTCCTCAAATCGAGAGGCTACCCGGGGCACAATCCCTGGCACGACTATGCGAACTCGGGCGCCACCGAGGATGGCGGCTCGGCGAGCGGCTGGCAGCTTCGCAACGCGTCGCTGCCCGCCCGCGTCGCGGAGGCCGATTCGGAAACAGCATGGACCACCGATCGCGCGATCGATTTCATTCGCGAACAGGGAGACCGGCCCTGGTGCCTGCATCTTTCCTACATCAAGCCGCACTGGCCCTATATCGCACCCGAGCCGTATCACACGCTGTTCGGGCCCGAGGACGGTCTACCGCCGGTTCGTTCGGACCGCGAGCGCGAAGATGCGCATCCGGTTTATCGCGCCTTTCGCGAACATCCGGAGGGCAAGGCGTTTTCGCGCGATGAAGTCCGGCGCCGGGTGGTGCCGGCCTACATGGGCCTGGTCAAGCAGATCGACGATCACGTCGGGCGCTTACTGGCCTTCCTAGACGCAGCCGGGCGCACGCGCGACACAATGATCGTGTTCACCAGCGACCACGGAGACTATCTCGGGGATCACTGGCTCGGAGAGAAGGAAATGTTCTTCGAGCAGAGCGTGCGCGTGCCACTGATCGTCTTCGATCCATCGGCGGAGGCAGTGCACGGCGCGACTTCGGACGATCTCATCGAGGCAATCGATTTGATCCCGACTTTTCTCGAAGCGCTTGGCCAGCCGGTTCCCGATCATATTTTGGAAGGCAGATCGTTCCTGGCCACTCTACGCGGCGCACAAGCGTGCAGGCGTGACGCGGTGTTCTCGGAACTCGACTACGCTTCGTACGGCGCGCGGCAGGCTTTGTGCATTCCGCCGCGTCAGGCGCGGGCGGTCATGGTGCGCACGCTGGATTGGAAACTCGTGCACTACGACGGTTTCCCGCCTCAGCTCTATGACCTGAATAACGATCCCCTTGAGCTGGAGGATCGGGGTGCCGATCCCGGCGCGGCATCGATACGCGCCGAGCTCTATCAGCTCCTCTTCAGTTGGACGCGTTTGCGCCAAAACCGCATTACCATGAGCGACGCTGACGTGCTGGCGCGCGGCAATCGCTCGCAAGCGGGCGGCGTCATCATCGGCGAATGGTAGCGTCACGCCGCGTGAAGCAGAAAATTGGAGGCGGGGGTCGGAATCGAACCGGCGTCCACGGCTTTGCAGGTCGAAAATGCGTCGATGCTCATCAACGACTTGCAGCGTGATTCCTACTAAAACAGCGCATTGCGATTTCTGATGATATCTAACAATAACGCTGTGTGACCGCTTTTCCCACCCAACTGTCCCAAAAAGTCCCAAGCCAAAGATGCGCTGCGCGAGCTCGTCACGCAACTTGCCTCACTGCGCCTCAGTAATCTGCCGCAGGGCGAGCATGACTGTCGCTTGGTCTCCTTGCTCGAGCACGGTTTCGAGGTACGCCGTGGCTTCGGTCGGGTCCTTGAGTTGCTCGATCAACCAACCCTCATACGGCAGACTAGGTGCGGCCGCGCGGGTTCCTTTGCGCGGAGCACGCTTTGCAATCTCGGAAATACGCCTTGGCACGCTCAGTTGTCCCTCTGCTCCCGTAACTGTTCGATAGTAACAAACTCGACCGCTTAAGCATCGGCTGCTCGTGCTGTAACCACGTCTTCATCGTTGTCCGAATGCGCGCATCTGATTTTCTCGGGCCACATTAATTCCTCGTGTGACCCGATCACCTCCCGGAGCGTCGAGACGATAAGCCATACCGCAATACCGCCCGCAACCAGAGGATCGAAAAGGGAACGGCCAGAAGCTGTGACGAGAAGACCGGCCAATACCGGCGCGAGCGAGACAAAAACGTCGCCGACATTGTGAATGTACGCCAGGCGAATCGCCGCATTGTTTCTGCCGGGATTTCTGAGCAAGCGCGCGACTCCCCAATTGGCCGCCGCAGCCGCAAGGCCCACGACTACAGGGACGACACCCAGAACCGGAGCGGGGTGAAGAACGCGTTCTACCGCCTGCCAGAGAAGCAAACCGCTGACAGCCGCAAGGCCTATTGAGTTGAAGAAGTTTGCCGAGCGAATGAGATTGCGCGAGACGCCGAGAGGCAGAACAAAAGCGAGGTAGAGGAACACGAGCGCCAGTTCGTCGGATAGATTGTGAACGCTATCCATGATGAGGCTGAGACTTTCCGACTGGAACCCGGCTATCGCCTCGACGAAGAAAATTGCCGTGTTCAGGGCGACTGCGGCGGCGAGCGGTTTGCGGTAATGCGCCATGAAAGACTTTCCTGTTTGGCGATGGGCCGGAAGGTCGCGCAAGTCAAATCAGTTGCGCGGTCGATTCGGCCGGAGTATTCTAAACTCCGTTTGGCTCAAAAAGAGAACTGCCTGCCGTGCTCCTGAAACGCGTTCAGTACCTGCTCTTGTTCTGCTGCGTCGCATTTGCGCAGCAAGCGATGGTACTGCACAGCCTGGCTCACCTCAAGTATTCCAGCAAGAAGCAAGTCGAAGTCACCAACCCCGCGACCTCGTCCGGTCAGCCTTGCGAGCAGTGCCTCGCCTTCCACGGAGTAGGTAGTGCGCTGACGGGTTCGGAGACCGCAGAAACGGCAATCGAACAGATCGCATCTTTGCTCTTCGGTCCCGCCGAAGATTCTTTTCCCTTCCTCAGCGCGCCATTCAACAGCCGCGCTCCGCCTCTCCCCCTTCAGTAACTGAGTTCCGGTCCGGCCGCTGAGCCGGTGACCGGATTGTCATTGCGTCTTGGCGAGCGGTTCGCCGCGCCGCCAATACGCGAGTTCCTCGAAGCGTTGGAATCTGACGGAATTCTGATCTTGCACGATGAAATCGGCCTTCGTCTTTTTTCTTGCCGTCGTCGCATTGGGAGTAGGAGTTTCGACTTTGATTTTCGTCTTGCCGTACCCGGTAAGCGATACGACTGATCCCGAACGCGATGTGAGTCCGGCTTCCGGTCCGAATGACGTCGTTTCCTGGGGCACGCTGGCCCAAGTGAGACATCGAACCGTGAACGGCCATGTCGAGCACTCTTTCAGCAAAGCGATCTCCACGCTGGACAACAGGGAGGTGAAGCTGCGCGGGTTCCTGATTCCGCTCGACTCCGGAGAAAGGCACTCGCATTTCCTTCTCTCGGCTTCACCTCGATCCTGCTTCGAGTGCTGGGCGGCGGGACCGGAAGGATGGGTCGAGGTGGTCACTGAGGTCCCGGTCGAAGATACCTACGGCCAGATCCTCGTGTCGGGGCAGTTTTCAGTGCTCAGGAACGATCGGGACGACTTGCATTACCGCATCGTCGATGCAGTACGGGTACGCAACTAGGCAACGATGAAAACCGCCGCACTCAGGCTGCTGCTCGTATTCGCGCTTGCCTCGGCGCAACTGGGCGGGATCGCCCATTCGTTGTCGCACTTCAAGAACCCATCGCGCGACGGGCTGCCTGCGGGCGCATTGCACCACTGCGTCGTGTGTGATGCGTACAACGTCTTCGATCACGGCATATCGGGTGCCGTCGCAAATTCGCTAACTCCTCCGATCTATGCGGCTCCGCCGCCGGCCTCCGAGCGTGAATTCTTTGTTGTGGAGGCCGCGCCTTTCCCAATCCGAGCTCCCCCCGTCTGATATCCCGAGGTTTACTCGCCGTCCGCGGTGATTTGCATGCCCTGGGCGAGCGGGCAGGACGTTGGTTGACATCGCCTCGCGCTAACGCGAGGTCGATGTCCCGGGTTGAAACAAGATTCTATTGGGAGTTCGAAAATGAAATCGGCGGTCACATTGTTTATCACTGCACTGGCTACATGCTGTTTAGGAACGCAAGGGTTCGCGCAGGCGCCCGTGGTTGAAACCAAGGAGGTTCGCGGCACGATCAACGATGCGCTTGGGCGGCCTCTTGCCCAGGTCCGTGTCGCACTCAAGACAGGAGACGGACAAACACTGCAGCAGACGCAGACCGGCGAGGACGGTCGCTTCGTCTTTTCCGGCATGGCGCAGGGAACCTACGCCGTCGCGACCGAGAAGTCCGGGTACCGGCAGAGCGCGACGGTCGTCACTGTCGGCGAAGCGCCCGTGGCCGAAGTGACGCTCGCTCTGGCGAGCGATCAGGCACTCGAAATCAAGGTCGCCGCGGAGCGTTTGGATCGCGCGAGAAACAGCCTGTCGCCGCGAACCGGGAGCAGCCAGTACAGCTTTGATCAGCAAGACATCGGCGCCTTGCCTGAGGGCGACAATACTTCATTCAACCAGGTCTTGTTGCGGGCGCCTGGCGTCGCCAACGACTCTTTCGGCCAGCTTCACATCCGGGGAGACCACGCCAACGTCCAATACCGCATCAACAACGTCATTCTGCCGGAGGGCATCACCGGCTTCGGGCAGGCGCTCGACACGCGCTTTGCCGGCCGGATCGATCTGCTCACCGGGGCGCTGCCCGCCCAATACGGTTACCGGACCGCCGGAGTGATCGAAATCGAGACGAAGAGCGGGTTTCAGCAAGGCGGGCGTGTCGGTATCTATGGCGGCTCTCACGATACGGTGAATCCGAGCTTCGAATTGAGCGGAGCTACCGAAAACGGGCTCAGCTACTACATCACCGGCTCCTATCTTCAGAGCAATCTGGGAATCGAAAATCCGACCGGCTCGGTGAACGCGATCCACGACCACACGACCCAGGAAAAAGGTTTCGGGTATTTCTCCTATCTGGTGAACTCGACGACCCGCGCCAGCCTGATCCTCGGCAGCTCGGTCGGAAAGTTCCAGATACCCAACAATCCCGGACAGGATCCCGATCCGACTTTCCTTGCCCAGGCGGGAGTGGCCGGCTTCAATTCGGCCGACCTCAACGAAACGCAACGCGAAGTCAATCACTACACGATTCTCGCTTTGCAAAGCTCGCTGCAGAACGGGCTCGACTATCAGGTCGCGCTCTTCAGCCGCTACAGCAGCACGACCTTCAACCCCGATCCGGTGGGGGATCTCGTCTTCAACGGCGTGGCCTCGCAGGTCTTTCGCAGCAGCTTCACCAACGGAGTCCAGAGCGATGGCGCTTATCGTCTGAACGGCGACCACACGCTGCGCGCGGGACTTTCCGCGAGCACCGAGAACGACCGCAGCGACAACACTTCCACCGTCTTTACCACCGACCCGAACACCGGCAACGTGAACGGCGGGCCGGTCACTATCGTGGACAACAATCCGAAGAACGGCAACAGACTCTACGGCGTCTATCTCCAGGACGAATGGCGCATGACGGACAGGTTCACGCTCAACTATGGAGCACGGGTGGACGAGATGGACGCCTTCGTACGCGCGGGACAGCTCAGCCCGCGGCTCGGGTTCGTGTACAAGTCCACTCCGAAAACAACCATCCACGCCGGCTACGCGCGCTACTTCACCCCGCCGCCGAACGAGCTGGTTGCGTCGAATACTTTGTCGCTCTTCGACAACACGACGAACGCGGCTACGCTGGGCACCGACCTGAACTCGCCCGTGCAGCCGGAGCGCTCCCATTACGTTGACGCGGGCGTTACTCACCAACTCACCCCGAGCGTCAATCTCGGCGTGGATGCTTACTATAAATACGCGAGGAACCTGATCGACGAGGGCCAGTTCGGACAGGCGTTGATTTTCACCCCGTTCAACTACGACAAGGCCAGGGTGTACGGCGTGGAATTCACCGGCAACTACAAGAAAGACAACGTGTCCGCATACGCCAACCTGGCCTATTCGGTCGCGAAAGCCACGAATATCACCTCGGCTCAGTTCAGTTTCGACCCGGATGAGCTGGCCTACATCTCCAACCACTGGGTATACCTGGATCACGACCAGCGCTACACCGCTTCCACCGGTGCCTCGTACACGTGGCTGGGAACGCGGTACACGGCGGACGCGATTTACGGCAGCGGCCTGCGCAGCGGCTTCGCCAACACGGAAAAGCTCCCGGGTTACACCACCGTGAACCTAGGCCTCGCGCATACGTTCGCTACGAAGGAACTGGGCAAACTCGACTTCCGTCTGGTCGTACTCAACGTGTTCGACAAGACCTACGAGCTTCGCGACGGAACCGGCATCGGTGTCGGCGCGCCGCAATTCGGACCGAGACGGGCCTACTACGCGGGCTTGAGCAAGGCGTTCTGACCGGTCCACCGACGATACCGAAACAGCGAAAGAGAGGTCAACATGCAGAACCTGCAAATCGCGATCACCGCCATCAAGGCGGGCGGCGTAATGGTGTACCCGATCGTGATCCTCGCGATCGTCGCCTCGTGCATCGTCATCGACAAAGCCTTCATCTACTGGCGATACGTGAGACTCCCTCCGCCGGTCATGGAGTTCATCGAAACCTACGACTTCGCGTGGCGCGATTTGCAGGCGAGGCTGGACCTGCTCGTTCCGAAAAACTATTTCAGGCGGTTTTTCCTGGTGATCGCGAGCAACCGGCAGCAGCCGCCATGGTGGGTCGAATCGCGCGCCGGGGACGAGGCCCAGCAGATCGAGAAAGCCCTGAGCCGCGGGCTGTGGGCGCTCGAGACGACCGTGACGGCGGCGCCGCTCCTCGGACTGCTCGGCACCATCATGGGCATGATGCAGTCGTTCGGCCTTATCGGAGCGAGCGGTCTCGTCGATCCCAGCGCGGTGACGGCGGGCGTGGCCGAGGCGCTCATCGCGACGGCACTCGGATTGTTCGTGGCCTTGATCGCGCTTTTCGCGTTCAACTATTTCTCGCGCCTGCAGTCGCAGACCCACGACGAAATGGAACGGCTTGGCACGCGCCTCGTGGATCGCATCCGCATGGACCAGACCGGGGAGGGCAAATCCCGTGAAGTTGCATAAACTACGACCCCACAAGCGTGGGCGCATCGAGATCATTCCCATGATCGACGTGATGTTCTTTTTGCTCGCGACGTTCATGCTGGCGTCGCTTTCGATGCAGAACCTCAACTCGCTCGCGGTGAACCTTCCGCAGGGAAAGGCCCCGGCGATGCAGGTCAAGACGCCGGTGACTCTGACAGTCGCCGCTGGCGGGGAAATTTTTCTGGACAAGACGCGCGTCACACTCGAGTCGCTCGCCGCTTCGCTGAGACCCCTGCTGCAGGGAACCAATGCAACCGTCATCGTCGCTGCGGACGAAGTCGCGCCGCAAGGCGCGGTCGTGAAGGCGATGCTCCAGGCGCGCGAGGCCGGGGCCGAACATTTCCTGATCGCAGTCAAGCACGGTGGCTGAAGTCACGCTGGTCCGCAGCTTCTACTTGGCTGACCGTCCTTGGCGGCGGCTGGGCTGGATCTTGCCGGTGGTTTTTCTCGCATGGACCCTGTTGCTTTGGTCTCTGGGATTCCTTCTGGAGCGCCAGCCCATCCCGCCCGCGCCGATTCCTATCGATGCCACACTGATTGAATTGCCGCCGCCCGAAGCAAGAAGGCCGGAAACTCCGTCGCATGCGGTCCCGCCGCAGGTAGTTCGGCCCGAGCCAGCGCAATCTGTCGAACCCGAGCCGGTTCCGGCGCCCTCGCCCGCTCCCGAAGCGAGCGCGCCTCCGCCGCCCGTGTCGCCGCCGGCAGTCCAGCCGCAAAGGCCCCTTGAATCCAGCCGCGCCGCAGCGCGCATTCTCTACAAGCCGCTGCCCAAAATTCCGGACGAGCTGCGGGATCAGGCAATCGAGATGGAGGCGCTCGCCCGATTCGACATCAAGCCCGACGGGACGGCGACGGTCGAACTGGTGCGGCCGACGCCGAATCCGGCGCTCAACCGCATCATTCTTGATACCCTGAGGACTTGGCGATTTTTTCCGGCTTTGGAAGCCGGAAAACCCATAGCGTCCACTCAGGAACTCCGGGTCCGGCTCGAAGTACGTTGAAGCAACTGCTGGCGGGACGTCTGCCGCTCCGGACTTATGATGCTGTCGTGAATACAATCACCCCGCAAACGCTCGCGGTCTTATGCGTCCTTGGCTTCATTCCAGGCCATGCATGGGGCGAGGACCGAACCGATGTAGATCACTCTCTCGTTTTCGAGGCCGGGCCTGCAGCCGAACGGGATCTCAAGAACAAATCGTCCAACTATGGTGTCACTGTAGCCATCGAAACGACTCCGATTGAGCATTGGCTGGAACTGGAATTCGGAGTCACGCTGCTAAATACCGGTGGTCGAACAGAGCTTGGGGCCGATCTTCTATTCAAGAAGCCGTTTCGCCTGTCTCAGACCGCCGAACTTATGATTGGCCTGGGCCCGACTCTGGCGCAGAGATTTCGCAACAACCAACGCGGCACGTCGGTGGGAATGGAATTCGCTCTCGACTTCATGTTCTGGCCCAGCAAAAATGTCGGCTGGTATTTGGAACCAAGCTATGGATTCGGGCTCGGTAGTACCAGAGGCGAGCGATCCATCGGCGGAAGCGCCGGAATCCTCATCGGCTGGCCGTAAGTGTGGAGGCGCGAGCCGGAATCGAATCTACTATCTTAAATTATTGAATATATTGGAGGCGGGGGTCGGAATCGAACCGGCGTCCACGGCTTTGCAGGCCGCTGCATGACCACTCTGCCACCCCGCCGCTTGCGCCGAACGCGGCGCTTCCGAACTGGAGAACAGGAACAGCGAAACGAAAGTGGCCGGGCTGTTCCCTGGAATTCTGGAGCGGGAGAGGAGTCTCGAACTCCCGACCTTAACCTTGGCAAGGTTACGCTCTACCAACTGAGCTACTCCCGCGAGAGCGGGAATTCTACGGATCGAGCCCCCTGCGGTCAAGCCGGCGACGGTCTCCTTCCGGACGCGGGGCGAGTGCGAGTTTGAGGTAGTGGAACATCGAGACCAGGGTCAGCACCGCGGCGACATAGATGAGCCAGGTGCCGATGCGCTGAAGGTTGAGGACGCCGATCGGCTCGTGATAGAGCAGCATCGGCACAGCGATCATCTGCGAAATCGTTTTTATCTTGCCGAGGAAATTCACGGCGACGCTTTTCGACTGGCCGATCTTCGCCATCCATTCGCGCATGGCCGAAATGGCGATCTCGCGGCCGATGATGACGACGGCAATGTAGGCTTCCACGCGGTCGAATCCCACCAAAACTATCAGCGCCGCGGCGATCATCAGCTTGTCGGCGACCGGGTCGAGAAACGCGCCGAACGCGGAGGTCTGGTTCCAGCGCCTCGCGAGATAGCCGTCGAGCCAGTCGGTGATCGCGGCCGCGATGAACAGCGCGGTCGCAATCAGGTTCTGGTGCGATCTCGTGAGCCACGCTTCCGGAACGTAGAACACCCCGATCACCAGCGGGATCGTCAGTATGCGCAGCCAGGTGAGCAGGATGGGAACGTTAAGCGGCATGGAGTTCCCGGTAGATTTTTTCGGCGAGCTTGCGGCTGATGCCTTCGACCTGGGTCAGGTCTTCAACGCTTGCGCCCAGCACGCCCTTCAAGCCGCCGAAGCGCGTCAGCAACTGCCTGCGGCGCTTCGCGCCTATCCCCGCGATGCTCTCCAGCGTCGAAGTCGTGCGCCGCTTGGAGCGGCGCGCCCGGTGTCCGGCGATGGCGAAGCGGTGCGCTTCGTCGCGGATCTTCTGGATCAGATGGAGCCCCGCGTGATCGGGCGGGAGCGTCACCGCGTGCTGGCCGACCCACAGCTCTTCGAACCCCGGCTTCCTCTCCGGCCCCTTGGCGATGCCGACCAGCGCGATGTCTGACAGGCCCACCTCCGCGAGAGCCTGTTTCGCGGCGCTCACCTGTCCCTTGCCGCCGTCGATGAATATCAGATCCGGTGCGACGCCCTCCCCGCCCGCGATCCTCCCGTAGCGGCGCGCGAGCGCCTGCGCCAGCGCGCCGTAGTCGTCCCCGGGCGTCACCCCTTCGATGTTGTAGCGGCGGTATTCTCCTCGGCGCATGTCCATGCGATCGTACACCACACAGGCCGCCACCGTGGCTTCGCCCATGGTGTGGCTGACGTCGAAGCACTCGATGCGCTGAACGGTGTCGGGCAGGCCCAGCGCTTCGCGAAGCGCGGCAAGACGCGTCCCTTCGGTGCTGCGCTCGGTGAGCTTCGCCTTGAGCGCCTGGAGCGCATTCTGTCCCGCCATATCGAGCCAGGCGCGGCGGTCGGCGGTCGGCCGCGTGACGATGCGCACGCTGCGCTTGGCGAGCTCGGTGAGGATCGCCTCGAGCTCCGCGGTGTCGATCTCTTCGCTCACCACGAGCAGCGGAGGCACCGGCCGCTCCTGGTAGTGCTGGGCGATGAACGCCGCGAGCACTTCCTCCTTTTCGCGTTCCTCCGCATTCTGGGGAAAGAAGCTGCGGTCTCCCAGCTGCCGGCCGCCGCGCACCATCATGAGGTTCACGCAGGTCGAGCCCTGTCCGGCGGCGACGGCGATGATGTCGAGATCCACATCGTCGCCGGTGTCGGCGTACTGGCGCTGGCTGACCTGGACGAGCGACTGGATCTGGTCGCGGTAGATCACCGCCTCCTCGTAGCGCCGCGCTCCCGAGGCTTCCTCCATGCGGGATTCGAGCCGCTTGAGCGCGGTGTCGCTGCGGCCTTCCAGATAGAGCTGCGCGCTCTTCACGTCCTCCGCGTACGCAGATGCCGTGATATGACCCACGCAGGGCGCGGTGCAACGCCGGATCTGGTAGAGCAGACAGGGCCGCGAACGGTTCTGGAACACCGAGTCTTCGCAGGTGCGCAGCCGGAACACTCTTTGCAGGAGCTGGATGCTTTCGCGGACCGCTCCCGCGTGAGGAAACGGGCCGAAATAGCGATGGGCCTTGTCCATCGCGCCGCGGTGAAAGCCCAGTCGCGGGAACTCTCCTCCGCTCAACATCAGGTAGGGGTAGGACTTGTCGTCGCGAAAAAGGATGTTGTAGCGCGGCGCGAGCGATTTGATGAGATTGTTCTCGAGGATCAGCGCCTCGCCCTCGGAGCGGGTGACGGTGATCTCCACGTCGGCGACCTGCGAGAGCATCATCGCGGTGCGCGGTCCGTGCTGGGTCTTCTGAAAGTAGGACGAGACGCGCTTTTTCAAATCGCCCGCTTTGCCGACGTAGAGCACTTCGCCTTCGGCGCCGATCATGCGGTACACGCCCGGACGCCCTGGCAGGGTGGGGAGAAGCGCGCGGGCGTCGAAAGGCGCCGCGGGCAGAGCGCCGACGCGCCCTTGCGGAGGAAGCGCTTTGCGTTGGAGGATCATCTGGCGCTGCGGAGAAAAGTCGCGGTCACCGACCACCGCTTCGAAGCTCGGGCCGGTGACTCGTTTCGTCCGCGTATTATAGCGGGCGGGATGTTCTTTTCCGACCCCATCGAATCCGGGAAGCGGCGGCCAATCCGGCAGGCGGGATCGTCTCCGGGCTCGGCGATCGGTTCACCACCCGGCGTCCACGTGAAGGGGAATGCCGCCCCTCGTGTTAGAATCTCGCCCTTTTTGACCGGCACACAGAATCATGGCGAAAGTACTGGCTACCGAAATCCGCATCGGCCATCTGCTCGAGTGGGAAAAGAAAATCTGGCGCGTGATCAAATGCTATCACGTGCACGTCGGCGGCCGCGGCGGTGCCTTCATGCAGGTGGAGATGAAGGACATCGAGAGCGGCACCAAGACCAACCAGCGCATCCGCACCGAGGATAAAGTCGAACGCGCCTTCGTCGATCCCCGCGACATGCAGTACCTCTACCACGACGGCACGGGCTACGTGTTCATGGACAAGGAATCTTACGAGCAGCTGACGCTCTCCGAGGACATGCTCGAAGGCCAGAGCGGCTACCTGCTGCCCAACACCGACGTGCGGGTGATGTTCTACAACGAAAAACCGATCGGCGTCGAACTGCCGCCTTCGGTGGTGCTGACCGTCACCGAAACCGATCCGGAAATCAGGAACGCGACCGTCACGACGTCCTTCAAGCCCGCGACGACCGAGACCGGCCTGGTCGTCCAGGTCCCGCCTTTCGTCAGCACGGGCCAGAAAATCAAGATCAACACCGACGACGGCGCTTATATCGAACGGGCATAACCGACCGTCATTCCCGCGAAGGCGGGAATCCAGCGATCAGCGCACGGCCTTCGCGTCGAAATTCGGGTTTTCGATGATGCCCAGCCGGTTGCCGAAGGGATCGGCAACCGCGGCAACCTTGATGCCTTCGCCGACGTCCGTGATCGCTTGCAGCGAGCTCGCGCCAAGCGCAAGGAGTTTGGCATAGGTCGCATCGATATTCCGGACCCCCCAATACGACTGGGCGCCTGCCGTCGCCGGTGTTGCGTTGGGCAGCAAACCCAGTTCGAAACCTCCCACAGAAAAGCCCACATAGAACGGCTGATCGAAGTACGGTTTCTGATCCAGAAATTTCGAATACCAGGCCTTTGCCGCGGCAAGATCCGGGGCGGGATAAATCACGGTGCGCAGACCAAGCAGCATTGGGGTTCTCCGTTTGACTTTTCAGCGTCGCCGCAGCCGCGACGCCGGTTTCATTTCATCGAGTGCAAGCCGAACGTGTTTCCTTCGGTGTCGACGACGAGTGAAATGAAGCCGTACTGGCCGATTGCAAACTTGTTCTTGTGGATGCTTCCTCCGGATTTTACGACGCGGCCTTCCTCGACCGAGCAGTCTTCGCAACCGAAATAAACCAGGGTGCTGTTGCCGCCGGAGGGCACGCCCTGCATCTTGACCAGCGCGCCACCGGCGCCCGGCGCATTCATCTCCATCGGAAACGCCCACATGTCGATTCCCGGGCTGTTCAGCTTTTCCAACTTGCCCTGGAGCACGGATTCGTAGAATTTCTTCGCGCGGTCGAGGTTTTGCACATAGATTTCAAACCAGACCGCGGGATTGGGTTTCATCGCGACTCTCCTTTGTTGATGATGAGGCCGAGCGAACCTATTGTGACGCGAGAGGTTACCTACCCGTTCTGACCCACGGCGTTAGCCGAAAAGATGTCCCTGCGGGTGTGCATCTGATCTCAGCTCCGGCCAAAGCTCGATAAACGATGCTGCAGAAATGCGTGCTAATTCGCTCGGCTCAATCTTGTTCAAACCGCCGCCGTAAACCCGACCTTCGCCCCGAAGTTCGTGGCCAGTGATTTGGCCGAGTAAAGCGTGGACCGCTTCGGCACGGTCGGGATGGCGGCGAAGCATTGCCGCGAGACCGTTCTGCAGGTAGAGCATCAGGTAGAGATTGGTTCCAATCGCCTTCGATCTGTTCCAGATGAAGCGGAATGGCTGCTTGTCGTTAGAGCCACGGCCCATGTATGTGCAGAGGAACGGCGTAGGCTGGCGCTGCTCCTGCTTGTACCACGGGCTGCGCTTGCCGATCAGATACCCGTCCATGATCCCGAGTGCATGGGCAGTTTGAAGGTATTCCCAAAGAGCCGGGTGCTCGGCCTCGACCGTTGGCTCGGGTAGGTCGCAATCGATCACGCACAGTTGACGGTCGATGAGTGGGTAGCCGTCACTGTCAGCGTCGAGAATCGTAGTCTTGAGATGGCGCGGGCCCGGAAGGATCGGGCGGAGGTACTTGCTCGGAAGTCCACGGGTCTTCGCGTCGGCGCGGTCGAGGACGAAGAACTTGTTGCAGCCCGTGGCGATGCCCCGCTGGACACGGAAGAAATCGCCAAGCATTGGACCTTTGCCATCGCTAATCGTGTGTCGATCATTCTTGGTGTGACTCGGATACGCGGTCCACTTGCGAGACTCGCGTAGTCGTTCACGCGGAATGACGTCGCGGGTGTTTGGTTCGGCCAGCGTACCGCCGAAGGTGAACTCGACGCCATGATCAGAGGCGGGCGGCGTCTTGCGGAACACCAGAACGACCGACGACACAAGGGCGTCACCGAACTGAACATCGTCGGGATCAAAGCGATGAGCGCGGATTAAACGTACTCGATCTGTGAGGAAACCTTTGAGGGCCGTGCCGTAGTTAACGTCCATGAACTCCGATGGTATAAGCCACGCGGCGATCCCACCCTCCTCCAACCACGCGGTGGCGAGCAAAAGAAAGTAGACGTACAGGCCCGCAAGGCCATTTACTTCAACCCCAGTCATATTGAACGTGAGGCCTTGGAGCCGCTCCTTGTCCTCCCGATCCATGTGATGATGTCGGACGTAAGGCGGGTTTGCCAAGATAACGTTGGGTGCGGGTGGGCATGCGTCCTTAGCGACGACTCGCGTGAAATCGCCGCGTACAACCTCAAGCCCGGCGTCCGCCCACAAATTGCGGGCGGCGTCGGCGAATGCGGGATCGAGTTCGACTCCGACGGCGCTGCTGATTCGCTTGGAGCCGAAGACAGCAAGCATCGCCGAGAAGAAGCTCCCCGAGCCGATTGAAGGGTCAGCAAAGCGAATGCCCCCTTTAGTTCGACCGATGAGTGTTTCGACGTACCCAGCAATATCGACGGCGAGGGCATTGGGCGTTGCGAACTGGCCAAGGCGATTCCGCTCCGCTGCCGACTTGCGCGTATCGATCTCCGCCTGGACTACTTGCCGACGCGATTCAATCGAATTGTCCTCGTAAGCGATCACGCGAATCACAGCCCCAGTTTCACAAGATCATCCATGCGATGCTCCCAGACCCAATCAATGCCTTCGGCAGCTTCGTAGCCCAGGTAGTCGCTACCAAAGTAGCCACAGAGAAACAACACGAACGGCACGGCTTCGCCAAAAGCAGCTTGAAGCTGGTGGATCTTGTGGGCTTCTTCTTTGCGCCGCTTGTTGGTGTTGGTGAAGTCCCCCGCCGACTTGGCTTCGATCAGGATCGGCAGCCGATCCCTGCGCCGCTTCTTGGGCTGAATCACCACGTCAACCGGGATATTCACCTTCAGCGACTTGCCGACCGCGAGGTTCATGCGAAATGTATACGTCGCGGCGACCATCTCGGTCAGAGGCTTCCCACTAGGATGGCTTTGCTTTCGGTAGCCTCTGGCGTCGAGCCAATCGCCCACAAGTTTGAGTTGCCGCTGTTCCTGAGCGTTGCGGACGATCGGATTTGCCACGGCACTGCACAGGCGATCAGCGACAATCGTTGATGCTCGGTCGCGTTCGTGATCGGTCGGATCTTTCACAGCGTCTAACCACGGAAAGATATCGCGGTCCAGCAGCCTCGAGATGATGCGACAGAGTTTAATCAACTCCGCATTCAAATCGGTGGCATTCATTTTGGTTGGGAGCTTGCCATCTTCCATACGACCGACGAGGTTCTTGCTCGCGTCGGCCAAGCCGATCAAGCGATCCACGGCCAACGGCGGAGCTGTACACATGCGGAGCGTTGACAGCGCACTCGGATTGTCTTTGAGCGTGGCGGCGTCGATGGTGCGCAGGTCGCGGGTGGCGAGCAATGCCGCTTTGACATACCCGGTAGTCTTCGCGCGTGTCGAACGAAATGCCTCGGGTGCGAAGCGCATGAACCACTGGTTGAACTGATCAACGGAAGCCGCGATATCGGTTTTCCAGAGGTGCGGCTTGTCCGCATTGATCCGTCTAGCCATCATGAATCCATACGTTGATTACGAACGTAGTTAGAGCGAGCACTTCGTACTATAAGACACATGCCCGAATAGCTGCTCAACTGAGACTGTGTCTGTTGACGCGAAATGATGTTGTGGAAAGCTAAAATGGGGTCCATTGAAATAAACATTGCCATCATTCGAACTCCCAAATACGTAGTTATATGCTTTGTGAAGACCACTATCAGTGCGTACAACGGCCAGTTCACCCCCTACGATCGTGTTGCTACCCACTGTTATGGGAGTCGAATGGACGCTAACGAAGTACGACACTGCCCCGGGCATCTGCTGGATCTGGAGCGGCAGAGCCGTTGTACCTAGCTGGTGAATTCCTGGAGACAAGCGACATTTCTCGATCTCTTTCAGGGCGGCCTCGTCAATCTGATGCCACTTCGCCCGCACATCGTTCGCGTTCATAACTCGCTCTAACTTTCCATAGGCGGCAAACTGGACATACTATAACTATATACAGGCACGCGCAAATATCTACCAGCATATATAGCCATAGTCGCCATACACTGCCTAAGCAGAAGCAGGCCGATGCGCCCGAAGGAAGGAACGTATCTGGCGCACCGCCAGGGGAATGCGTTCCTTGGGCTCCTTCCACGGGAACATGCTCACCTCGGCCTTCGGCGCCAGCATCGCGGCTTCCATGGCGACCGCGTACGGATGCGCCGGAATATCGTCCGGCAGGATCAATACCGGCGTCTGGCATTTGCGCACGAAGTCGCGTGTCACGGTGAAGACGAAGTCGGGGTTGGTGCGGTACATCCTGGTCAGAAATTTGTCGACCATCTCCATCGAGATCTCGGGCCGGCGCTTTACCAGCTCCGGGCCCCAGCCCTTCATATTGTTGTCGTAGAAAAGATCGCGCATCTCCGGACGGGACCCGCTGGGCTGCGCCAGCACGGCGGCGACAATACGATCAGGCGAGCGCCGCAGGAGGTTCCAGATGAAGGGGCCGCCGATGCAGAAACCCATCACCATGAATTTATCGATGCCCAGGTGATCCATCAGACCGAGATGGTCATCGGTATAGGCATCCCACGGCCGGTCGACCTCGAGCGGGCCGGAGGACTGGCCGGCGTTGGCGTTGCGCAGGTCCGACGCAATGCAGCGGTACTCTCCCTTGAACTCCTCGATCACGTTAAAGGGATTGGCCAGGCCGGCGATCGTCGAGTTCAGTCCCCCGCCCGCGATGAGCAACAACGGGAAGCCCGAGCCGGCCTCCTCGTAGCGGATGCGAACGGGGCCTTTTTCATAAAACGACATGCCAGCTCCTCCTTTTCCAGTCTGTTGTGCAAACACGCGCTGCGCAGCGGCTGTCACCGTCGCCGCGGCTCCCGTTTTCAGTATCTTGCGTCTGATTGGATCCGTCATTGGTGTCCTTCTACCTTTCGGCCGTTTAACGTTCGCGCCCAACCGCGTGCGACTGCGATGATTGACCTAGGTGCGTCGCTTTATGCACGTCGGTTTGGGGTGCAGGGTTAGGTTTACCGATTTGGATTTATTGCGCATACAGCATTTGCTGAAGCAGCCGCTTGACGGCACGATTGGGCATCAAAGTAGAAGCACTGAGTTCCATATGATGCAACAACACAAAATGGAGCGTTACCAGTTGGTGCTTTAGCTTCCTCCTGATTTATTACACATGCACCTTGACTGCCAGCAGCCCGTACGCAGGAATTCCAATCAAAGTAAAAACACTGCTTGCCGTAAGCAAAAATGGCGCAGTAAGGGGCTGCAAAGGTAGTACTGGCAGCGAGCATCAATATAAAGAACGCAACTACCTTAGTACAAATGAAACTCTTCATGGTCCCCTCTTTACAAACCTAACGTTCACAGAGAGGGACGCGCCGCGAGCGGCGCGTCCCCTTCGACTGTGCTGCTAGATACCCAATCCTCTGCGGCTACATGTGGCGCGATACCTTCATGCTTAAGGAGTCGGCAGAACGAGGCCACATGATCTGCTCCGCAAACAAACAAGACCGGCCATTCATTAAGGCCTCGGAGTTGTTCCAGCCAGTATTGTTCGCGTTTCGCATTACTATCTGCGAGGCTTGTCGCGACTTCGGATTCTGGCAAGGTGGCGGGAAGGGCATGCGCGCGGATGTCTGCTTCTTGGCGGATCCCCAACTTGGCGCGTTCGGCGTTGTTTGGGTCGCACAACCGGTGTTTTAGAGCCGATGCGCGGGCTACTTGCATAGGTATGGACGCTCCGCACCCATTTTGAGAAAGCGCTTCCTCGCTCATCTCTTCGGCTATTGCGCGGGCCTTGAATTCCTCACAAAGATCCTTCAGGAACGCGTTGAGCTCCATCGAGGTACGCTGAAGTGTATGACTTGTTCCCACCACAATGACCATGGTGCTGCGCATATTCGGCATCTAACGTTTCGCATTACCGGCGCACGCCGCTCCTGCGCGCGACCGGGTAGATGCGGTGGTTAGACCTCTTTGCATTTTCGATTCCGCTATCGCCTTGGGACTAACAGTTTGATCTGGTTCGTTTCCATTTGAAGTTCGAGATAGCCGAATTTCTCAGGCGGTAATCCTGGGAGAACCAAACTAACGTTATTCCAAGTTCCGGGACGCAGTTCGTCGGTAAAAGAGATGTCCTTCTCGACGAGCGACTTCTGCCAAGCGGCAAACGACTTCGCCCATCCTTTTTCTCCCGTCTTCGGCGAGCGGGAACCCCATTTTGCTTTGAATGTTCCGCCGTTGACCGCGGCGGTCGTGAGATTCCCAACGTGGAGCCTTACCCTAACGCCATCAGCGTGCGCGGAGACCTGCTGTATTGAGACAGCAAAAGTTCCAACTGAACTATCTAGCCTCCCAAAACCCTGGTCGGACGGATCCAGGGTCACGCTCCTAAACTGATCCTTCGAAAAATCAAGTAGTAGAACCTTGTCATCCAACTCGTTTACTCTATTTTCGAGCGCTTCAATTCTTACCGCTTGCGTCTGAATGGTCTTCTCCGCTTCCGTTACGCGGCTCGAAGTACCGGAATCGCAGGCCGTGATCGCGCCGAGCGACGAGAGTGCTACTGCCAAGGTTATGTTGTGGAGCCGCATGCCTGGTGAAGAGGTCTAACTATCAATAGTCAGCAAATCGGCAATGCTAAAACCATATACACGTATATGCAAACACATACCCGTATATAGAACCATATGCCGCTATATGGCGAAGCCGAGAAAGTCACTGGATTCCCGCTTTCGCGGGAATGACGGCGTCACACCACGTGATCCGGCGCGAGCTCGCACTGCTGCGCGCCGGTCTCGATCTGTATGGTCGAGTGATGCACGTGGTAGCGCTCACGCAGTTCCTTGCATGCATCCGCCGTGAATGCATCGCCGGGATGTCCGCCGGGGATGACCAGGTGCACGGTAAGCGCGGTCTCGGTGGTGCTCATCGCCCAGATGTGCAGGTCGTGCACTTCGGTCACGCCCGCGAGTCTCGACAGGTAGGTGCGCACGACGCGCGGGTCGATGTGCTCGGGGACGGCGTTGAGCGCGAGCGCGACCGAATCTCGCAGAAGGCCCCAAGTGCTCAGCACGATGGCCGCGGCGATGACGAGCCCGGTGAGCGGGTCGAGCCACAGCCAGCCGGTGTAGAGGATGCCGATCCCGGCGACGACCACGCCGAGCGAGACCGCCGCGTCGGCCGCAAGATGCAGGAATGCGCCGCGCATGTTGACGTCGTGCCCGCGATCGCGCGCGAACAGCATGGCGCTCGCCCCGTTGATCACTATGCCGACGAGCGCCACCCAGATCACCGTTTCACTGGCGACAGGCGTCGGCGTCGCCAGGCGATTGATCGCTTCCCATGCAATGCCGCCGGTCACCACCAGAAGGAGCGCCGCGTTCAGCAGCGCGACCAGAATCGACGAGCTGCGCAGGCCGTAGGTAAAACGCTCCGAAGGCCCGCGCTTCGCCAGGGTGCTGGCGCCCCACGCGAGCGTCAGCGCGAGCACGTCGCCCAAGTTGTGACCGGCGTCGGCGAGCAACGCCATGGAGTGCGCGAGGACTCCGTACACTGCTTCGACCAGCACGAAGGCGAGATTCAGGACGATGCCTATGGCGAAAGCCCGGCCGGCGTTTCGCGCATCGTGCGCGTGGTGATGATGGTGGCCGTGGTCATGATCGTGGTCGTGACCGTGGTCGTGATGATGATCGTGGGCCATCAGGGAAGTGTACGCCCGTCTCTCAGGCCGCGGATTCCCGGACCGCGGCGACCGCGGCGGCGTAGCGCGCGTCGGAACCGAGAGGCGTCGATGGTCCTCGTCCGCGCATGCGCTCCGCGCGTTCAGGATCGAGCGGACCGGCCTTGAATTCGCCCAGCAGTTTGGCCGCCGCCTGCGGCGCGTTGCACAAGAGCAGCATGTCGCAGCCAGCATCGAGCGCGGCCTGCGCGCGCTCCTGCACGCCGCCCGCGACGCTCGCGCCCTCCATCGACAAGTCGTCGCTGAAGATCATTCCGCCGAAGCCGAGACGCTTGCGCAGGATATCTTTCAGCCACACGCGGGAGAATCCCGCCGGAAGGCGGTCGACGCGCGGATAGATCACGTGCGCCGGCATGACTCCGCCCAAACCGCGCGCAATCAGGTCGCGGTAAGGCACGAGGTCCGCGGCTTCGATTTCCCGCAGCTCGCGTTCGTCCACCGGAACTGCCACGTGCGAATCCGCGCTCGCATACCCGTGACCGGGAAAATGCTTGCCGACCGAAGCCGCACCGCCTGCCGCCAAACCCACGATCAGCGCTCCCGCCAGTTCCGTGATCGCTCCGGGCCGGTCGGAAAAGGCGCGGTCGCCGATCACGCTGCTCGAGCCGAAATCCACGTCGAGCACCGGTGTGAAACTGAAATCGACGCCGTGCGAGCGCAGCTCCGCCGCGATGACGTAGCCCGCCGCTTCGGCCCACACCTTTGCCTGCACCGGGTCTGCCAGCCAGCACTCGCCCAGCGAGCGCATCGGCGGGATGCGGGTAAAGCCTTCCCGGAAACGCTGCACCCGACCGCCTTCGTGATCGACGGCGATGAGTAACCCGGGCTCGCGCAAGGCGCGGATCTCCTGGGTCAGCGCCGCGAGCTGGCGCGGCGATTCGAAATTGCGCGCGAACAGAATCACGCCGCCCGTCAGCGGATGACGCAGCAATTCCTTTTCCGCGGCCGTGAGCTCCAGTCCGGCCAGGTCGAGCATGACCGGGCCGAGCGTCATTTCCTGCCGGCCCGGCCGGTCCCTTCGACGATCACGAATGCGCTGGCCATGCCGATTTCGTCGGTGAGCGACACGTGCACTTTGGCTATGCCGCGCCGCTTCAGAAATTGAGCGAGGGGTCGGGAGAACTTCAGCGAGGGTTTTCCGGAGCGCTCGTTCTCAACCCAGACATTGTGCCAATTGACGGGAAACCGGATGCCGGTGCCGAGCGCCTTCGAAAATGCCTCCTTTGCGGCAAAGCGCTTCGCGAGATAGGCCGCCCCTTTGCGATGGCGGCGAAAGCGCTGCATCTCGGAAGCCACCAGGATTCTCTCGGCGAATTTCTCGCCGAAGCGCTCGAGCGCGCGCTCGATCCGGCCGATGTCGCACAGGTCGGTACCGATGCCAAGGATCTTCACGCGCCCTCCCTCGGCTTCGCGTGGCCGCGCCGGATCGCATCGAGATAACGGCGCACGGCTTCGGCAAGACCCAGTTCGAGCGCATCGGCGATCAGCGCGTGCCCGATGGAGACCTCCAGGACATTGGGCACCGTTTGCAGAAAGGCCGGCAGATTGTGCAGGTTGAGATCGTGCCCGGCGTTGACGCCCAGTCCCGCGCGTTGCGCCGCGCGGGCGGCTTCCGCGTAGCCTGCGAGCACCGCTTCCTGTGTGCCGGCGCCGAAGGCGCGCGCATAGGGCTCTGTATACAACTCGACGCGGTCGGCACCGAGATCGCGCGCGGCGGCCATGGCTTCAGGGAGCGGGTCCATGAACAGGCTCACGCGCACGCCCAGCGCCTTCAGCTCCGCCACCACGGGTTTCAGCCGCGCGCCGTCCGCGGGCAGATCCCATCCACGGTCCGAAGTGAAAGCACCCGTCTCGTCGGGCACGAGCGTGCATTGCTCCGGGCGCGCGTCGCGCACGAATTCGAGCAATCCGTGAAACGGATTGCCTTCGATGTTGAATTCCGCTCCAGGCCATTCCTTCAGCACGGCCGCGATCTCGCGTACGTCGTGGGCGCGGACATGGCGCCCGTCCGGGCGGGGATGGACCGTGATTCCGTGGGCTCCGGCGCCGAGCGCGATGCGCGCCGCCTGCACGATGCTCGGAATGCCAATGGTGCGCGTGTTGCGCAGCAGTGCGACTTTATTGAGATTGGCGCTCAGGAAAGTCATGTCGATGACGTCCGTCTCAAAGCGCGAGAAGGTCTCTGAAGATCTGGCGGCTTTTCAAGGGCTGGTACTCGAGACGGTGATTGATGAGCGTTCGCATCAGCACCTTTGCCTGTTGCTGCGTCCCGGGATCGGCGTAGTCGTCGCGAGCCATGTCGAGCAGCGTCCGCCCCGACACCAGCGGCTCCGCTCCGCTGCCGTTGACTTCGACCGGCCCGCGCTCGGGGTCGTAGGTATAGGTCTTCGCCGGATCGATCGCGCTGCCGTTCGCGCTGTCGCGCTCCAGCGTCATCGCGTAACCGAGCTCCTTCAGGAGCGCTCTCTCGAAAGAACGCAGCGCGGGAGCCGAACCGCTTTCCAATGCAAGTCTCGGGAGCGTTTCGCTGTATCGCGAGAACAAGGCATCGTGCGGATCCTCGCGAGGCAGCAGCCGCAACAGAAGTTCGTTGAGATAGAAGCCGCACAGGAGCGCCTCGCCGCGCAAGACCGGTTGACCCCCGACCCATTCGGCGCGCGCCAGGGTTCGCACTTCGCCCTTTCCGAACCAGGACAGGGCGAGCGGCTGAAAAGCGAGCAACACGCCGCGCAGAGGCGAGCGCGGGCTGCGTGCTCCGCGCGCAACCATCGATACCCGCCCGAACGCACGGGTAAATACCTCGAGCAGCAGGCTCGTTTCCCGGTAGGCGTAGCCGTGCAGCACGAAGGCTTCCCGGCTTTCCTGGCGCGTGCGTTCAACCATAGCCCATTCGTCTCAGCGCCGCTTCGTCCTGAGTCCATCCGCCGCGCACCTTGACCCATACCTCGAGATAGACCTTGCCGCCAAAGAGCTTCTCCATGTCCAGGCGCGCGGCCGTGGCGATCTCCTTGAGTTTGCCACCGCCCGATCCGATGACGATCCCCTTGTGCCCGTCTTTTTCCACCACGATGGAGGCGTGAATGCGGCGCATGCGGGGCTCCTCTTCGAATTTCTCGATTTCCACGCCGGCGCTGTAGGGAAGTTCCTCGCCCAGAAGACGGAACAGCTTTTCCCGGATCAGTTCGGCTGCGAGAAACCGTTCGTCCCGGTCGGTCAGGTCGTCCTCGGCGTAGATCGCAGGCTGCTCCGGCAGATAGCGCGCCAGCGCCCCCAGCAATTCCTCGAGGCCCCTGCCCCGACCGGCGCTGACCGGAACAATTTCGGCGAATTCGGCCTCGGTCGCGGTCTTTTTCAGAAACGACATCAAACCCGCCGGCTTGGCGGTGTCGATCTTGTTCACGACCAGAAACAGCGGCACCTTCGCCGGCGCCAGTTTCAGCAGCTTGCGATCTTCCGCGCCGAAGCGCTCCGCCTCGACCACCAGAGCCACCACATCGACCGCCTCGAGCGCTCCCCGGACCGCGCGATTCATCATGCGGTTGAGCGTGCCGCGGTACCGGGTCTGGAACCCGGGCGTGTCCACAAATACGAACTGCGCCGTCCCGGTGGTGAGAACCCCCCGAAGGCTGTTCCGCGTGGTCTGCGGCTTGCGGGAGGTGATGCTGAGTTTTTGCCCGAGCAAGGCGTTCATCAGCGTGGACTTGCCGACGTTGGGCCGCCCGATCAAGGCGATCGCGCCGCAGCGAAACGGCTCGGAGGTCATCGCGGTACGGCCGCTCAACGGCGAATACGCTCGAAGGCGCGCAAGGCGGCTTCCTGCTCGGCGGCACGCCGGCTGCTTCCGCTGCCCGTGGTCCGCACCGAAAGCTGCGGGATCAGACATTCGACTTCGAAATTCTGGCTGTGCGCAGCGCCGTGGGTTGCGACCACCGAATACTGCGGAAGGGCGATCTTTCTCGACTGGAGCAGTTCCTGCAGAAGTGTCTTCGGATCCTTCCCAAGCGCTTCCGGATCCAGACCGGAGAGCAGCGGAGTATACACGCGCCGAACGGTCCCTTGGGCAGCGGCGTAGCCGCCGTCGACGAAGATGGCGCCGATCAGGGCCTCGAATGCGTCGGCCAGAATGGAAGGCCGTGCGAATCCGCCGCTCTTCAGCTCCCCCTCTCCCAGCCGCAGGTAGTCGCCCAGGTTGAACGTTTGCGCAATCTGGTGCAAGGCCTCCTGACGCACCAGATGCGCACGCAAACGCGACAAGTCGCCTTCGGGCAGCTCGGGGAAGCGCTCGAACAGCTCCGCCGCGACCACGCAGTTGAGAATGCCGTCGCCCAGGAACTCCAGCCGCTCGTTATGGAACGCGCTGTGACTACGGTGCGTCAGGGCTTGCGCAAGCAACTCGGGCCTGGAAAAGCTGTATCCGACTCGCTGCTCAAGCCGCTCCGAGTCCACTGATCCCGTCGGAACCGAGACGGCTGCTGTTTCCGGTGCGATCGGGACGTTAGTTGTTGCTGCTCGCCGCAAAGTCGATCACGACGCTGATGTTGCCAAACAGGGAAATGCGCTTGGGGTAGGCAAACGAGATCACGATATCGCCGCCTTCCTTGGTGATGTCGAGGTCCTTCGGCCCGATCACGTCGAGATCGTCAATCGCCGAGCGCCGCTCGTACGCAATGCGCACCTCCTGAACGGTGGCTTTGCTATTGCTCTGCGCGATGCTGACGATCGCCTTCTTGACTTTGAAATACTCGATGTAGGCGGGAGCGATCTTCAGGACTCCAATCGCGACGATGACGACGGCCATCGCTGCCACCAACATTCCGATCAGAGTAACGCCTCGCTGATTTTTCATGGATCCCCCAATTACTGAAATCGGCCGAAGCGCCGCAGCTCGCCGAAATTGAACCAGATGAAAAATGCCTTTCCGACAATGTTCTCATCCGGCACGAAACCCCACACCCGGCTGTCCGCCGAGTTGTCACGGTTGTCGCCCATCATGAAATAGTGCCCTGGAGGCACCGTGCATGTCACGCCCACGGTATTGTAGTTGCAATTTTCCCGGAACGGGAATGGCCGCGTAAAGGGAATGGCTGCCGGAGCGTCGCCCTCGAGGAGGATCGCATGCTCCACCCCGCCCACCGTTTCGAGGAACTGTGCGGAGTAGTGAATTCGCTCGCGGTTCAGATAGTCGGATACCTGCTTGCGCGGCTGCTCGATGCCGTTCACGAAAAGCCTCTTGTTCTCGTAGGCGATCTTGTCCCCGGGAACTCCGATGACACGCTTGATGTAGTCCAGGGACGGGTCCTCGGGGTAGCGGAACACCATGACGTCGCCGTGCTTGGGCTCCCCGATGCTGATCACCTTCTTGTTCAGCAGCGGAAGACGGATGCCGTAGGCGAACTTGTTGACCAGAATGAAATCCCCCACCACCAGAGTCGGCACCATCGATCCGGACGGGATCTTGAACGGCTCCACCAGGAACGAGCGCAGCAGGAACACGATGAGGATGACCGGAAAGAAACTCTTCGGATATTCGATCCACCAGGGTTCCTTGTCCTCCTTGCGCCGATGCTTGGAGAAATAGACGGCGTCGGCCAGCGCGAACGCCCCCGTAAAGACCAGCAGGACAAAGAGTATCAATGCGAAATTCATTTGCTTTCAACCTGAAGTATGGCGAGAAACGCCTCTTGTGGAATTTCCACCGTGCCGACCTGTTTCATACGCTTTTTACCCGCTTTTTGCTTCTCCAGCAGCTTTCTCTTGCGAGACACGTCGCCCCCGTAGCATTTGGCCAGAACGTTCTTGCGCAGCGCCTTGACGGTCTCGCGCGCGATGATGTGCGAGCCGATCGCGGCCTGCACCGCCACGTCGAACATCTGCCGCGGGATCAATTCCCGCATCCGCGAAACCAGATCGCGGCCGCGGTAGGTCGAGTTTTCGCGATGCACCATGAGCGACAAGGCATCGACCCGGTCCCCGTTGATGAGGATGTCGAGCTTCACCATGTCCGCGGCGCGGTACTCCTTGAATTCGTAGTCGAGCGACGCGTAGCCCCGGCTTGCGGATTTGAGCTTGTCGAAAAAATCCATCACGACCTCGTTGAGCGGCATCTCGTAGGTCAGCATCACCTGGCGTGCGTGATATTGCATGTTTTTCTGCACCCCGCGCTTTTGCGTGCACAGGGTCATGATCGCTCCGACGTACTCCTGCGGCACGAAAATGACCGTTTCGATGATCGGCTCGCGAATCTCCTCGATATTCGAGGGATCCGGCATTTTCGCCGGATTCTCGATGCGCGCGACTGTCCCGTCCCGCATCAGCACCTCGTACACCACCGTGGGCGCGGTCGTGACGAGCGCCATTTCGTATTCCCTTTCCAGTCGCTCCTGCACAATATCCATGTGCAGCAGACCGAGGAATCCGCAGCGGAAACCGAAGCCGAGCGCCTGGGAGGTCTCCGGCTCGTAGTGCAGTGAAGCGTCATTGAGCTTCAGCTTCTCCAGCGCATCGCGCAGCCCTTCGTATTCGTTCGCTTCCACCGGGTAGAGTCCGGCGAATACCTGCGGCTTGATCTCCTTGAAGCCCGGCAGCGGCGTGGTCGCGGGACGATTGATAAGGGTAATGGTGTCGCCGACGCGCGCATGCTGGAGCTCCCGCACTCCAGCCGTCACGAACCCCACTTCCCCCGCCGAAAGCTGCTCGCGGCCCTGCGATTTGGGTGTGAACACGCCGACCTGCTCGCACAGGTGGACCGCGTGCGTGGACATCAGCAGCAGCTTGTCCTTCGGCCGTATGACCCCATCCACCAGGCGCACCAGCATGATCACGCCGACGTAATTGTCGAACCACGAGTCGATGATGAGCGCCTTGAGAGGGGCGGCCGGATCGCCTTTCGGGGGTGGCATGCGATGGATCACTGCTTCCAGAACTTCCTCCACTCCTTCGCCGGTCTTGGCGCTCACCAGCAAGGCATCGCTCGCCTTGATGCCGATGACGTCCTCGATTTCCTGAATTGCGCGCTCCGGATTGGCCGAAGGCAGGTCGATCTTGTTGAGCACCGGCACGACCTCGACGCCCTGCTCGATGGCGGTGTAGCAATTGGCGACGGTCTGCGCTTCCACTCCCTGGCTCGCGTCCACCACCAGCAGCGCCCCTTCGCACGCGGCAAGCGAGCGCGACACTTCATACGAGAAATCCACATGCCCGGGAGTATCGATAAGATTCAAGTTGTAGGTCTTTCCGTCGCGCGAAGTGTATTGCAGCGCTGCGGTCTGCGCCTTGATGGTGATTCCGCGCTCGCGCTCCAGATCCATCGAATCGAGCACCTGCTCGGACATCTCGCGCTCCGACAATCCTCCGCAGCGCTGAATGAAGCGGTCGGCAAGTGTCGACTTGCCGTGGTCGATGTGAGCGATGATCGAGAAGTTGCGGATGTGCTGCATCGCGACGTACAAAAAAGGGTGCCCTTCAGCACCCTTCTTTCAATATTCCAAGACTTTGAATTTTAGCGTATTTCGGAGGCGTATGCAGCGAGCTTTACAGGGTCGTATCGATAGCAGCAAAGCTCGGTCTCGCCGTCCATGAGCAGCGGTACCCGCTCGCCGTAACGCGACTCGAGCGCCGGGTCGCTGTCCACATCCACGACGACGACGGGGAAATCCGGGCCGAGCTGCAAGCGCAAGGCAAGAATCATTTCGTCGCAAAGATGGCAACCGGAACGGCTGTACAGAACCAGCCGAGGTTCGGACGCATTGCTCTCGCGCGCCCGCTCGGTGCGCCGCGGTGAGCTAACCGGGCGCACTTTCGCCTTTGACGGTGACAAACAGGTTGCTCTCTCCACGCCGCACGTGAAGCGTGAGAGTACTGTTGCGCTCCAGTTGCCCGAGCAATTTATTGAACTGCTCGGTGGACCTGACGTCGGTGGTTTGCCCTTTGCTGGTCACTGCGGTGATGACGTCCCCCACCCGCACGTCAGCCCGCCGGTTGTTTCGGACGTCCTCGACGGCTACACCGCCCCCCAGCTTCAAATCGCGCTTTTGCTCCTGGGTGAGATCCACGACCGCGAAGCCGAGACGATTGGCCGCCTGTTCCGGAGACTTGCTGCGACGCTCGCTGCGGGTGGCGACGCGATCCTCCGGGAGCTCGCCTACGGTCACAGTCAGCTCCCGGCTCACGCCTTTGCGCCACACCTCCATGCCCGCCTTGCTGCCGGGTTTGGTGCCGCCGACGATACGCGGCAGCTCGCTCGAGCTCGAAACCGGTTTGCCGTCGAACTTGAGAATGATGTCGCCTGCTTCCACTCCGGCCTTCTCGGCGGGTCCGGCTTTTTCGACGTCGCTCACGAGGGCGCCCGCGGGCCTGGAAAGTCCGAACGACTCGGCGAGCTCTTTCGAAACTTCCTGGATCACCACCCCGATCCGTCCGCGACTGACACGGCCGGACTGGCGCAGCTGGCTCTGCACGTCCATGGCCACGTCGATCGGGATGGCAAACGACAGCCCCATGAATCCGCCCGTGCGGCTGTAGATCTGCGAATTGATTCCCACGACCTCACCGCGCATGTTGAACAGCGGTCCGCCGGAATTTCCCGGGTTGATCGCGACGTCGGTTTGAATGAAAGGAACGAAATTCTCCTGGGGCAAGCTGCGGCCTTTGGCGCTGACGATGCCCGCCGTAACGGTGCTGTCAAAGCCGAAGGGCGAGCCGATTGCGATGACCCACTCGCCGACCCTGAGCCGATTCGGATCGCCCATCTTGACTACCGGCAATCCGGTCGCCTCGATCTTGATCAGCGCGAGATCGGTGCGCCGGTCGGCGCCGATGACACGCGCCTTGAACTCGCGCTTGTCGGTAAGGCGAACGGTGGTTTCGTCGGCGGAGTCGACCACGTGAGCATTGGTCAGAATGTAGCCGTCCGCGCTGATGATGAAACCTGAGCCGAGCGACCGGCTCTCGAAATCCCGCGGGCCCTGACCGCCGGGTCCCGGTTGGCGTGGAATGAAACGCCGGAAGAAATCGTAGAGCGGGTCGTCTTCCTCGAGATTGGGAACCTGCGGCGAGGCACGGCGTTCGCGCACCTGAGTCGTGCTGATATTGACGACCGTGGGGCCTTGCCTCTCGGCGAGCTCGGTGAAATCCGGCAACTCGCGTCCTTGCGCGTACAGCGCAGAGGGCAATCCGAGCAACAGACAAACAAACAATACTCTCGCCATTGGGAAGATCCTTGGAATGTACCGGCGGAAACCGCGGCGCGACCCCGGCTGCCGGGAGCCGGACAAACTCAACGGGGGCCGCGGAGGCTTCTACTTACGGTATTCCACCGCGTCGGCCACGTATTTTACGCTCTCTGCGGGCGCTTCGCCGACGACCGTAATCCAATAGTTGCCTATCGGGCGCATATAGACGTTGACCGCCCCCTGCCGCACCAGACCCGGCTGCAACGCCTGCTTGCCTGTCGCAGGCTCTATGAATACCGAGATCGCAGCCAACCCGTCGGACAGCACGATGTGGCCCACGCCGCCGGTGCCTCCCATGGTGCGAACCAGTTCGACCACGGTCCGAAAACCCGCAGGCCCGGAACGAATCGTCCACCCGGCTTCGGACAGATTGGCGCGCGTCGCGCCGGAATCCTCGACGCGCCAATCCTTGCTTTGGCGGAAATAGCGCGGCCTCAAGCGATCGCGGTCGATGTGGCCACCGATCTTGATCTCCGTGAACGCGAACTGCTCAAGCAATGCATGCTTCTCATCGAAGGTCTTGGCCTTCAAGAGCATCCCCGTGTTGAGATCCGCCCAGAGCCGATGGCCGTAGCGCATCCGGTCTTTGGGCTCGAGCGCGAGGACCTGACAGCTGTAGCCTCCGACGCGCTCGATCTCGCCCTTCCTGACGGTGTAGTTCTCCGACACGTCCTTGAGTGAAAGGATCGCGGGAAATGGCCGGCGAACGGGCTGCTTGTCGATCTTCACGGTCATGCTCGCCGGCAGGTAACACACGACCTCGTCGCCCGTGCGGACTATTTCGCGAGGCACCCCATCCAGCGTTTCCAGCCGCTCGCGCGGTCCCGAAGCCTCGACGACGTGAGCAATGCGGGAAGTTTCGACCTGCTGGCCCTGCTGGTATACAAACGTGCCGGAGTAGCTGAGTTTTTCGGTGGCCGCATAGATGCGCTCAAGCCATTGCAGCGCGGAAGTGGAAGTATCGGCCTGGGCTATCGCCGTGGATACCGGCAACAGGAACGGCAGAATCCTTGCCGATTGCCACACACGCGATGGGGAGAGCGTCATTTCCTTGCGGCCCCACGCTCTTCAGCCACATTGCGAACCTCAGCCACGTTGCGGACGTCCGGCACACTGCGAACATAGGTCGCGATGCCTTGCATGGCGCTCGTGTGGGAATAAGGCTGATGGGCGAGCAGATAGTTCTCGACTTCGGGAGGTGGCACGCTGGAGACCAGGCTTGCCGCCGCCGGGGTCGCGTCCGTGGCCGCGGCGGGACCCCCGGCGAGTTGCGACTCGGAGCGCCAGCCCGGGGAAGCGGTCCACACGACGAAGGCCACTGCGGCGGCGCTGGCAGCAGCGGACATGGCGTACCAGCCAAGACGTCTGGAGGGGCTTTTCTCCCGCTGCGGAGCGAGCACCGTAGGCTCCTCGCGGAGACGAGCGGCCACGCGAGCAGCGATCTCTGGCCCGGTGTGACCTCTGAGCGTATCGCCGATCAGATGATAGGTGTCCCACGCGCCTTTCAGTTCGGGGTCGGTCCGGAGCCGGCTCAGATGCGAGTGAAGGCCCTCGTCCCCGAGCTCACCGTCGATCAGCGCCGATAGTTTTTCCTTCATGGTCACCACCTCTGGTCCTTGCGCGTGTCGAGCAGGGGTCGCAGCTTCTCGGCCACCGCCTCGCGCGCGCGGAATATTCTCGAACGAACGGTGCCGATCGGGCAATTCATGATGGCTGCAATGTCCTCATAACTCAAGCCTTCGATCTCGCGCAGCGTGATGGCGTTGCGCAACTCTTCCGGCAGTTCCTTCAAGGTGTCGTTGACGGTGTTCGCGATCTCCTTGGACATCAGCATGCTCTCGGGCGTGTTGATGTCGCGCAATTGCTCGCCGCCCTCGAATCCCTCCGCGTCCTCCGAGTCGAACTCCGTCGTGGTCGGGACGCGCCGCCCCCGCGCCACCAGGTAGTTCTTGGCCGTATTGATGCCAATGCGGTAGAGCCATGTATAGAAGGCGCTGTCGCCCCGGAACGAGGGCAGTGCGCGGTATGCCTTGACGAATGCCTCCTGTGCGACATCCTCAACCTCCACTGGGTCCCGGATAAACCGCGACAGCAACCGCCCGAGCTTGCGCTGGTACTTCGACACCAGCAACTCGAAGGCGTGCTTGTCGCCACGCTGGGCCCGCTCGACCAGCTGCCGGTCGAGATCCCTCTCATCCATCCGCCACCGTCCCTGACGAAGCGGTGTCGTGCTTCTGTTCTAAGTTGTCCACAGGCGGCGGGCAGTATACCGCAGTGTCCAGACAGCCTCGGCACCTTGAAGCTACAGACCGGCCGCCGGAAAAATAGTTCAGATCGGGATGGGGTTATTCCGGTGGAGTTGCGCCCCCGCCGGAGTCCGGCTCGCCGCGCCAGCGCAGCCAGACTCGCAGGCGCCGAAAGTCCTCGGGAGACGCCGAATCGGCCATCAGCACCAGCGATTTGCGGGCCGCTCCCGGCTGAATCAGCCCCAACACTACGAGTGCGGCCGAAACAAAATGCCCGCCGGCGAGCCTGCCCTCATGCCACGCACCGTTTCGGTCCCGCCAGGACGCTCGCCCGTCCGCATGCAACTCAAGCGAGACCGCGGTGCTGGAGGAGCGGTTCAAGGCTCCTGCAAGGCAGGCGGCCGCCGACAGCAGAACGCCCCCACCCGCCAGGTACCGCGCCCAGCCCGCGAGACTCACGCAGAGGGCGGTAAGAGCAAGGATGTGGGCCACGAGGAGCACCCCCGCAAGCCTGATCGAAGGCTTCAAATCGAACCGCAGTATGGGCGCGGCTGACATGAAACCTCATTTTCACCCCTTGCGGGTACCTGGGAGAGCGTCTGTGCGCCGCGGGAGGAGGTTCAGGATCAAATGCGTTTGAAAATCAATGTGCCGTTAGTGCCGCCGAAGCCGAAAGAGTTCGACAGGACGGCGCGCAGGGTCATGCCCCGCGCCGTGTTCGGGACGTAGTCAAGATCGCAAGCCGGGTCCTGGTTGAACAGGTTCACGGTCGGAGGCGCGACCTGATCGCGAATCGCCAGCACTGAGAAAATCGCCTCCACTCCTCCGGCCGCACCCAATAGATGCCCGGTCATGGATTTGGTCGAGCTGACTGCGAGTTTCTTCGCGTGGTCGCCGAAGCAGCGCTTCACCGCCACGGTCTCCGCGAGATCGCCGAGCGGGGTCGAGGTTCCGTGAGCGTTGATGTAGTCGATGTCCTCGCGATTGAGTGCGGCGTTGCGCAAGGCGTTGTCCATGCAGCGAGCCGCGCCTTCGCCGCTCTCCTGGGGCGCGGTCATATGGTAGGCGTCACCGCTCATCCCGTAACCGGCAAGCTCCGCGTACATCTTCGCCCCGCGCCCCTTCGCGTGCTCCAATTCCTCGAGCACCACCACTCCCGCCCCCTCTCCCAGAACGAAACCATCGCGATCCCTGTCCCAGGGACGGCTCGCCGTGGCGGGATCGTCGTTCCGCGTCGACAACGCGCGCGCCGAGGCGAAACCGCCCACCGTGAGCAGCGTGATCGTCGACTCCGCCCCCCCTGCAACCATCACATCGCAGTCACCGTATTCAATAAGGCGTCCCGCCTCGCCGATGCAATGTGCGGAGGTCGTGCAAGCCGTTACCATCGCCAGATTCGGACCCTTCAGCCCGTGCATGATCGACAGATTTCCCGAGATCATGTTGATGATCGTGCTGGGAATGAAGAAAGGCGAGATCTTGCGCGGGCCGCCCTTCAGCACCTCGTTGTGGGTCTCCTCGATCATCGGCAGGCCACCGATACCCGAGCCGATGTTCACGCCAATGCGAGTGGCATTGGCTTCGCTGACCTGGATCCCCGAATCCTTGATCGACTGGATCCCGGCGGCGAGGCCGAGATGGATGAAACGGTCCATACGCCGCGCTTCTTTGGGCGACAGGTAGGCATCGACGTCGAAATTCTTCACTTCGCCCGCGATCTGGCTGGAAAGCGAGCTCGCGTCGAAACGGGTGATGCGCTGTATGCCGGACTTGCCGGCCAGGACGCTAGCCCAGGCTTCGGCAACGGTGTTGCCGATCGGACAGACGATTCCTAATCCGGTGACGACAACACGACGGCGGCTCAAATGGACTCCGGCCGCGGGAGAAAATCAGGTTTTCTTGGCGTGGGTGCTGACGTAGTCGATAGCCTGCTGGACCGTGGTGATTTTTTCCGCTTCTTCATCCGGAATCTCCGTCTCGAATTCCTCTTCGAGAGCCATCACGAGTTCGACCGTGTCGAGCGAATCGGCGCCGAGATCATCGACAAACGAGGACTGGTTCTTGATCTCCGCTTCGTTTACGCCGAGCTGCTCCGCGACTATTTTCTTGACGCGCTGTTCAACGTTCTCCATTGCGGGCTCCTTCCCCCTTGTTTTGCCGAAGTCGAAATTCGGGAGGTGCGAATTGTAGCAGAATCGCCGAGCTTGCCGGAAATCCGGTCAGATCATGTACATGCCGCCATTGACGTGGAGCGTTGCGCCTGTCACATACGCAGCCTGCGGCGAGGCGAGAAACACCACCGCCGCCGCCACATCCTCGGGTTTGCCGAGGCGCCCCATCGGAATTTGCTGGGTTAAGGCCTGGCGCTGCGCGTCGGCGAGCGCGCGGGTCATGTCCGTATCGATAAATCCGGGGGCGACGCAGTTGACGGTGATCCCGCGGCTTCCGATCTCCCGCGCGAGCGACCGCGTCATTCCTCCGATGCCGGCTTTCGCGGCGGCGTAGTTGACCTGACCCGCGTTTCCGCTGGAACCGACGATGGAAGTGATGTTTATGATCCGGCCGGCGCGCGCCTTCATCATCCCCCGCAGCACGGTCCTGCTCAGCAGGAACACCGATTTGAGGTCGGTGTCGACCACGGCGTCCCACTCGGTCTCTTTCATGCGCACGGCGAGGTTGTCCTGCGCAATGCCGGCATTGTTGACCAGGACCGATACGGCCCCGTAGTCCTTCTCGATCCGGGCGACGAGCGCCTCGATGCCCGCCGCTTCCCGGACATCGAGTTGCGCGCCCCTTCCCTGAACCTGCGATCCGCGTAGATAGTCGGTGATCGACTGAGACCCGGCCTCGGTTGTGGCCGTGCCCACGACGGTCGCGCCCCGGCCGCCGAGCGCTAGGGCGATCGCCTTGCCGATTCCGCGCGAGGCACCGGTCACCAATGCAATTTGGCCCTTGAGCTCCATTACTTGCCCCTCGAAAGTTGCACGCCGTGATCGAGCCCGGCGCGGTCGGCAAGCGCGCTGCCATGGAGTCCCTCGGCAATGCGCCTGACAAGCGGTGCGAGCACCTTGCCGGGACCGCATTCAAAGACGTGCGTCACGCCTCGTGCCGCCATCTCCCTCACGCACTCGACCCAGCGCACCGGGTGGTCGGCCTGCGCCACCAGGGCCTTCTTGATCGCTGCCGCATCGGCGTGGCTTTTCACGTCGACGTTGTGGACGATCGGCACGCGCGGGGCATGAACGGTGACATCTGCAAGCGCTTCGCGCAGCCGCGCCGCCGCGGGCGCCATCAGCGAGGAGTGAAACGGGGCGCTCACCGGGAGCGAGACCGCGCGTTTCGCGCCACGCACCTTTGCTGCCTCCATTCCCCTGTGCACGGCGCCGGCGTGTCCTGCGATAACCACTTGCGCGGGGGCGTTGAAGTTGACAGCTTCGCAGACCTCCCCCTGGGCGGCTTCCGCGCAGGCCGCGCTGACCGCGGCCTCGTCCAGGCCCAGGATCGCCGCCATCGCGCCCTTGCCCTGCGGAACCGCCTCCTGCATCGCCTGGCCGCGCAAACGCACCAGCGGAAGGCAGTCGGCAAGCGAGATCGCCCCTGCCGCGACCAGCGCCGTGTACTCGCCGAGGCTGTGGCCGGCGAGCAGCTGGGGCTCGGCTCCTCCCAGCTCGTGCCACGCGCGCCAGGCGCACAGGCCCGCTACGACCATGATCGGCTGGGTGTTGACGGTGCTATTCAACTGCTCGGCGGGACCTTCGGCCATCAGCTTTCCTACATCCTGCTTGAGGATGTCGGACGCTTCCGCGAGCGTCTCGCGGATCGCCCGCATGTCGCCGTAGCCGGCAAGCATTCCGACCGACTGCGAGCCCTGGCCCGGAAAAACCATGGCGAACCTCATCGATCACATTTCCAGGAGCACTGCGCCCCAGGTGAAGCCGCCACCCACCCCCTGGAGCATGACTTTGTGTCCCGGCCTGATCCGTCCGTCGCGGATGGCGAGATCCAGCGCCAGAGGCACCGAGGCGGCCGAGGTATTTCCGTGACGGTCCACGGTGACGATCAGCTTCGACGGGTCGATGCCGAGCTTTCTCGCCGTCGCCTCGAGTATGCGCACGTTGGCCTGGTGCGGAATCAGCCAGTCGATGTCCCCGGCGGTGAGATTGCACAAGGCCAAGGTCTCGCGCGCCACCTCGTCGAGCACCTTCACCGCGAACTTGAAAACCGCTTGCCCGTCCATCTGCAGGAACGGCGAACCGACGATCTTCCCGCCGCAGACGTTGCCGGGCACCGAAAGAATGTCCGCGTAAGAACCGTCGGCATGCAGCACGCTTGCCATGATGCCGGGCTTGGAGTCCGCCTTGAGAATTACCGCGCCGGCTCCGTCGCCAAAAAGTACCGCAGTGCCGCGATCATTCCAGTCGAGGATCCGCGAATACACTTCCGTGCCGACCACGAGAGCGCAGCGATGCTGGCCCGATCGGATCAATTTGTCGGCGATCGCCAACGCGTATACAAAACCGCTGCAGACCGCCTGAATATCGAACGCGGCGCAGCCCTTTATTCCCAGCTTCGCCTGCATGATGCAAGCGGTACTCGGGAAAATGTAGTCGGGCGTCGCCGTGGCCACAATGATGAGATCGATTTCCTCCGAGGCGATGCGTGCCGCGGCAATCGCCACGCGGCTTGCCTCGACGCCGAGGTCGCTGGAGCCCTGCGAGGGTTCGGCGATGTGACGCTGGCGGATGCCGGTGCGGGTCCGGATCCATTCGTCGGTGGTGTCCATTCGCTTGGCCAGATCGTCGTTGGTGACGATCTTCGGCGGCAGGTAGCCCCCGGTGCCGGCAATGCGCGACCAGATCACGAAGCGGCCGCCTCGGATTGATTCGAACCGAACCGCAGCATCAGCCGGTGCAGCACCTCGTTGCGCACCTCTTCCATTGCCCGCTCGATGGCTCGCTCAAACGCGAACGCATCGGCCGAGCCGTGACTCTTGACGACAATACCCTTCAAGCCGAGCAGGGTCGCGCCATTGAAGCGGCGCGGATCGAGGCGCTTGCGAAATGCGTAAAGCGCCGGCATCACGATCACGCCGGCGAGCCTCGTGAGCACGCTGCGCATGAACTCTTCGCGAATGAAGCTGCGCACCATCTGCACTATGCCCTCGGAGGCCTTGAGCATGACGTTGCCCACGAAACCGTCGCACACCACCACGTCCGCCACTCCTCTGTAGATTCCGTCGCCCTCGATGTTGCCGATGAAATTGAGCCCGCTTTCGCGCAACAGCTCTGCCGCCTTCTTCACCACCTCGTTGCCCTTGATGTCCTCCTCGCCGATGTTGAGCAAGCCGACGGTCGGGCGATCCTTGTGCTCCACCGCCGCGACCAGCGTCGCCCCCATGACGGCAAACTGCAACAGATGCTCCGCCTCGCAGTCGACGTTTGCGCCGAGGTCGAGCACATAGGTGCTCCCCTGCATGGTAGGAAGGGCGGAGATGATCGCGGGGCGGTCGATCCCCGGAAGCATTTTGAGAACGAAGCGCGAAACCGCCATCAGCGCGCCCGTGTTGCCGGCGCTCACGCAAGCATGCGCTTCGCCGCTCTTCACGAGATCTACTGCGACGCGAATCGACGAATCCTTCTTGTTGCGCAACGCAAGCGCCGGGGATTCGTCCATCAGAACGACCTCGCTTGCGTGGTGCACGCGCAGGCGCGGACCGGACCGGGCGCTGCACGCCTTCAGTTCCGCCTCGATGGCGTCGCGCAATCCCACCAGGACGATATCGACTCCGGAATTGGATTTGAGGAAATTGAGCGCCGCCGGCACTGTCACGTGCGGGCCGTGATCGCCGCCCATGCAGTCAATGGCTACGGTGATGTCCATGCAGCACGGGGCGAAGCGTCCTTGCTTCGCTCAATTGAAAGGTTGAAGGGCCGATGCAGGCACTCGCCCGGTCGCCGCACCGGCAGAAGCCTTACTCGCTCTGGGTCTTGACGACCTTCTTGCCGCGATAGTAGCCGCTCGGGCTGATGTGGTGACGCAAATGCACCTCACCGGTGGTCGGCTCGACCGCGAGCGGCGGATTTTTCAGAAAATCGTGGGCGCGGTGCATACCGCGCTTCGACGGCGATTTCTTGTTTTGCTGGACTGCCATATTTGGAACTCCTTCAAATTCATGTCACCGGGCCGTGCGCGCATTCCTCATGCCGCGGCACCATCGGCAAAGCCAAGATCACCTCGTCTTCGACCAGCTGTCCTACCTCCATGTGCCGGGAGGCAAGAACACGGTCGACCTCGTCGTCGGCTTCGGAGATCTCACGCAGGCTCTCGGAGAGCTGCAACTCGGCGTCGATCTCGACTGGAACCTGGAGTGGACCCAGACAGCGCTGGCACACGAACTGCGTGTATCCTCTCACCGAAATCCGCAAACACGGCTTGCCGTTGTTCGCGGTCCCCCCGCTCAGGTAGTACTCCAGACCTTGGGTCGAACACCGCATTTGCGCAAGGCGCAACAACTGCTCCATGCCCAAGCTTCCCCGCTTTTGCAACGCGGCACGGGCAAAGTGGAGGCCGTCGATCACCCCCGCTTGCGACATAAGGCGCGCATGATATTATGTTTGCCCTTGAGTGTCAAAAGAAATTCCAAGTTGTTCAGAGCGTTACTGCACTTTCTGGTCCTTATGGCGATTGCCGCGCCAGTCTTGAGCCAAGTCTACAAGTGGGTGGACGAGCGAGGTGTGACCCACTATAGCGAGCGGCCGCCGCAGGGGAGCAAAGCCAGCGAAGTTCCGAACCGGCTCGCATCGCCCGCTCCAGGCGGCACTACCGGATCCCAAGGATCGAATCCAGCTCAAGGAGGGATTTCGCCGAGGGATCCGGAACCCCGCCCCAGCGCGACCCAGAATGAACAGGGCAACGACAATCCAGCAACCCGAAACACAAACCGGCGCCTGGAGCAATGCAATCAACAACGCGATCTGCTTGCCCGTCTGAAGCAAAGTCCACCCAGCTTCACGCTGAATGCAAAGGGCGAGCGAATCCAGACGGATAATTCGGAGGCAATCGCCCGGCAGGAAAAGCTGATCGCCGACCAGTGCGGGGTCTAGACCCCCTCGCCAATGCCATGCAGCTTGTCCTCGCCTCCACTTCGCGCTATCGCCGCGCCCTGCTTGAGCGGCTCGGAATTCCATTTCTGGTGGCAGATCCGGGCCTAAGCGAAGAACGTCTCGCAGGAGAGACACCGGAGAACATGGCGCGGCGGCTCGCCGAAGCCAAGGCGCGGGCCGTCGCAAGCAAGTTTCGCGACGCGTTGATCATCGGCTCCGACCAGGTCGCGGTAAGAAACGGCGAAGTGATCGGCAAACCCGGCACCCGTGAAAATGCAGTGCGTCAGCTCCGTGCCATGTCGGGCCAGGAGGCGGTGTTTCACACTGCGGTTTGCGTACTCAACACCGCCGACGGCAGCAGCCGGGTCCGCATTGTTCCGTACCGTGTCACTTTCCGGGAGCTTGACGATGGAGCCATCGAGCGCTATCTGGCGCGCGAGCAGCCCTACGACTGCGCCGGCAGCGCAAAGTCGGAAGGCCTGGGCATCGCGCTGGTCGCAAGGATGGAAGGCGAGGATCCGAGCGCTCTGGTCGGCTTGCCGCTGATCGCGCTCGTGGATCTGCTAGCCGAGCAAGGGTTGAATGTCCTCTGAACCGAGGGGTTCGCTTTATCTCCTGCCTAGCACGTTGGGTGAAGTCGCGCCGGAGACAGTTATTCCGGCTTTCGTACTGGACCGCGCCCGTTCACTCGATTACATCATCGCCGAAGACCCCAAAGCGGCGCGCTCTTTCCTGAAACGCATCGCGCCGACGCGACCGCTGCAGAGCATCCGCGTCGAGCGGCTCGACCACAACACCAAGGAAAGCGATATCCCGCCTTTGCTCGGGCCGCTCCTCACCGGCAGCGATGCGGGACTCCTTTCCGAAGCAGGCTTACCGGCTGTTGCCGACCCGGGAGCAAGCCTGGTGCGGCTTGCGCACGATAAGGGTGTGCGCGTCGTGCCCTTGAGCGGACCCTCTTCGATCCTGCTCGCGCTCGCCGCGTCGGGTCTGGATGGACAGCGCTTCGCATTTCACGGCTACCTTCCCATCGCAGAAACCGAACTCGTCTCCACGTTGAAGGAATGCGAACGCCAGTCGCGGAAGCTCAAACAGACTCAGATATTCATCGAAACGCCCTACCGCAACGATCGCACGCTCTCGACGATGTTGCACGCCCTGGGTTCCGATACCTTGGTGTGCATTGCCACCGATCTCACGTTGGAATTAGAGGCGGTGGGAACGCGATCAGTTGCGGCATGGCGCAAAAAAACGCCGAAGCTGAAGGGACGGCCGACGGTATTCCTGTTCCTCGCTTGAGCTCCACGGATCCTGGATCGGCGTGGGGTCGCTTGACTTAGCGAACGTTGAGCTGCCCTTGCGCCAGCACTTTAGCAAGCGCGTCCGCCATCGTCGCGCCGAAGCGCTTGGCGAATCGCTCGGCGATATTCGCTTTTTTCGTGTAATCGACGACGTCCTCGGCTTTGATCACCTCGCGCGCGACGAAATCGACGCTTCCGAAACCGTCCGAGAGTCCAAGCTCGATGCTCTTTGAGCCCGTCCACAGGAAACCGGAGAACATGTCGGGGCTCTCCTTGAGCCGCTTGCCGCGCCCCTTCCTCACCACCTCGATGAACTGTTTGTGGATTTCGTCGAGCAATGATTGGGCGTGCCGTTTCTGTTTCTCGTCGACCGGCGAAAACGGATCGAGAAAAGCCTTGTTCTCGCCCGACACGAGCACGCGGCGCTCCACGCCGAGCTTTTCCATGGTGCCGGTGAAGCCCCAGCCGTCCATGATCACGCCGATCGATCCGATAATGCTCGCCTTGTCCACGTAGATCTTGTCCGCCGCCGCGGCGATGTAATACCCGCCCGAGGCGCAGATGTCCTCGACCACGACGTACATGGGAATATTGGGATAGACGCCGCGCAGCCGGCGGATCTCGTCGTAGATGATCCCGGCTTGCACCGGGCTGCCGCCGGGCGAATTGATGCGCAGGACTATGCCCTGGGTGTTCTTGTCCTTGAACGCAAGCTGCAGGGATTCGGTGACCCGGTCGGCGCTCGCGTCGCCCTTCGGATCGATCACGCCGACCACGTCGATCAGCGCGGTGTGCTTGCCCGAAGTGAGGCCGTCCTGTCCGCGCCAGTCGAGCGCCAGCAGCAACAGCACGGTGAAATAGGCGAAGCCGAGCAGCTTGAAGAAAATGCCCCAGCGACGCGAGCGACGCTGTTCCTTCAGCGCAGCCGTCGCCAGCTTCTCGATCACATTGCGTTCCCAGTCAACTTCGGCCATGACTATTACCCTTCACGATAACGCGACCTTCCTTTTCCTCGACGAGCAGCGATCTCAGCCCCGCCTCGAAGCACGGGCCGCGCATGCATTTGCCCGTATCGGGCGCGTAGGTCGCGCCGTGAGTCGAGCATATCAAAAGCGTCCCCCCGATATCAAAGAACTTTCCCGGCATCCAATCGAGCTCCATGGGCATGTGCGCGCATCGGTTGAGATACGCATAGACCCGGCCCTTGTAGCGAACGGCGAACGCCGGCTCGGGCTTGCCGTCGACTTCGACCTCGAAACGCACTCCGTCCCCGGATTCCGAGAGATCGGCGCTCGAGCAAATTACGCGTTCTGCGAAAGCCATAGCGTCAGTTCATCCGTGCTTTCCACGCAAGCGAGCGGCACGAGCGCGATCAGGTCGCTTTTGGGATGCGCCCCATGACTCACCCCGACGGCACTGACCCCCGCGGCAGCCGCCATCTGAAGGTCGTGCACCGTGTCCCCGATCATAAGGGTATTCGCTGCCTCCACGTCGAGCTCGTCCATGAGCTCGTAGAGCATATCGGGCGCCGGCTTCGAGGCGCATTGGTCGGCACAGCGCGAAGCGGCGAAAAAAGGCTGCAAACCGGTACGGTCGAGCGCGCGCGCCAGACCCGCCCGGCTCTTCCCGGTGGCGATGGCCAGATGGTGGCCGCGATCCCGAAGGCCGGAAAGCATCGCCCGAGTTCCCGGAAACAGAGGAATCTCCGGGTCGCGCGCGAGAAAATGCCTGCGGTACGATTCCACTACCCTGACGTACTCGTCCGCGGGCAAGCCCGGAATTGCGTAGGAGAGCGCGTCTTTCAATCCCAGGCCGATGACGTGGCTCGCTCGGGCGTCGTCGGGTACGGCCAGACCGAGATCGCGACACGCAGCCTGAATGCAGGCGACGATGGTGCGAGCCGAATCGATCAGCGTTCCGTCCCAGTCGAACACCAGCAATGGATAGCGCATCAGCTCCCCAGGGAATCGAGAAAGCGCGACAGGTCTTCGGGAAGCGGCGAATGCAGTTTCAGCGCGTCCCCTGAAAGCGGGTGCGCAAGCTCCAGTTCCCCCGCGTGCAGGAACATGCGCCTCAGGCCCTGCTTCGCCAAGGCCCGGTTGAGCTCGAAGTCACCGTACTTGTCGTCGCCCGCGATCGGAAATCCGAGGTGGGTGAGATGGACGCGGATTTGATGGGTGCGGCCGGTCAGCAGCTCGGCCGACAGCAGCGTGTAATCGCGGAATGCCTTCTTTCTCCGGAAAATCGTTTGCGACTCCCTGCCCTCGCGGTCGACGCTGACGCGCCGCTCTCCCGAATGGGTGACAAATTTTTTCAGCGGAAGGCTGACGTGCTGCTTGTCGTTGCGCCAGTTTCCCCTGACCAGGACGAGGTATTCCTTTTTCACCCGCCCTTCGCGCAGCGCGGCGTGCAGCGCGGTCAGCGCCGAGCGTTTCTTGGCGAGGATCAGCAGTCCCGAGGTCTCGCGATCGAGGCGGTGCGCAAGCTCCAGCAACTTGAGCTGCGGCCTCGCCGCGCGCATCTGCTCGATGACCCCGAAGCTGATGCCGCTGCCGCCGTGCACCGCGGTGCCGGACGGCTTGTTCACGACCAGCAGCGCGTCGTCCTCGAAGACCACCGGCAGATCGCGCGGCGGCACAGTCTTCTGCGCGCGCTGCGCCAGGCGCATCGGCGGAATCCGCACCCGGTCCCCCGGCTGCAGGCGGTAGGTCGCATCGACGCGGCGGCTGTTGACCCTCACCTGGCCGGTGCGCAGGATGCGGTAGACGTGGCTGCGCGGCACCCCCTTGCACACCCGCATCAGGAAGTTGTCGACACGCTGCCCTTCGCTCGCGGCATCAACCTCTACCGCAACGGCATTGCTTAAATCCTTCATTTTGTTTATGATCTGCGCGCTGCTTACGTTGCGGGACGGCTGCTTGTACATGCGAAGGTGCGATTTTCTGCCCCCAGACAAGACTGGCTACCCTGTCCCCGGTTCCGACGCTGCCAACGGCAAGGTCCGTATTGACCAGCGCATGAACCCGAAGCCGGCAAAGGCGGTTGGTTATCCAACCAGTGATAGTAATAGAACAGCGCGCCAACAGCATATCGGCAGAATCAATGGTTCCTGCAGAGCAGCGACCCGATCCGACAAGCCAACTTACCGCGTTCTCATGATCAACATATCGATGATGCGAAGCCAGCCTGCAAATTAGGCGCTTGGTTTGTCCTGCCCGTGCGCGCGGGAGAATGAAACAATGAAGCGCATGCTTTTTAATGCGACACAGGCCGAGGAACTCCGTGTCGCGATAGTCGAAGGTCAGAAACTCATAGACCTCGACATCGAATCGGCCGCGAAGGAACAGAGAAAAAGCAACATCTACAAGGGTGTCATCACGCGGGTCGAGCCCAGTCTCGAGGCCGCGTTCATAGAATACGGCACCGAGCGTCACGGATTTCTTCCCTTCAAGGAAGTCGCGCGGCAGTTTTTCAAGCCGGGCGTCGACGTCGGCCGCGCGCGCATCCAGGACGCGATCTCCGAAGGCCAGGAACTGATCGTCCAGGTCGAGAAGGAAGAGCGCGGCAACAAGGGCGCCGCGCTCACCACTTTCATCAGTCTCGCCGGACGCTACCTCGTGCTGATGCCGAACAACCCGCGCGGCGGCGGCGTTTCCCGCCGCGTCGAGGGCGAGGACCGCGACGAGCTGCGCGAGATCATGGACAAGCTCGACGTTCCCGCCGGCATGAGCATCATCGGACGCACCGCCGGCATCAGCCGCTCCTACGAGGAGCTCCAGTGGGACCTCACTTACCTGCTCAAGCTCTGGGGCAAGATCGTCGAAGCGACGGAGCCCGTGCGCGACGACGCAGGGAAGCTCCTCAATCCGGCGCCCTTCCTCATCTACCAGGAGGGCAGCCTCGTCATCCGCGCCATCCGCGACTACTTTCAGCCGGACATCGGCGAGATCCTGATCGACACCGATCCGATCTTCGAGCAGACGATGGCGTTCATGAGCAACGTCATGCCCGACAACGTCGGCCGGGTGAAGCGCTACCGCGACGACGTGCCGCTGTTCTCGCGCTTCCAGATCGAGCACCAGATCGAAACGGCCTACTCGCGCCAGGTATCGCTGCCCTCCGGCGGCGCGGTCGTGATCGACCATACCGAGGCCCTGGTTTCGATCGACGTCAACTCCGCGCGCGCAACGCGCGGCCACGATATCGAGCAGACCGCGTACAACACCAACGCCGAAGCTGCCGACGAGATAGCCCGCCAGTTGCGGCTGCGCGACCTCGGGGGCCTCATCGTCATCGACTTCATCGACATGGAGAACCAGCGCAACCAGCGCGAGGTGGAGAACCGCCTACGCGAGGCGCTGCGTTACGACCGCGCCCGGGTCCAGATGGGCAAGATCTCGCGCTTCGGGCTGATGGAACTGTCGCGCCAGCGCCTGCGCCCCTCGCTCGGCGAGGGCAGCAACATCACCTGCCCGCGCTGCAACGGCACCGGCCACATCCGCGGCACGGAATCCACCGCCTTGCACATCCTGCGCATCATCCAGGAAGAAGCGATGAAGGAGAACAGCGCCGCGGTCCACGCCCAGGTTCCGGTGGACGTGGCCACGTTCCTACTGAACGAGAAGCGCGCCGACATCCATTCGATCGAAGCGCGGCTGAAGGTCAACGTGTTGCTGATCCCGAACACCCACCTGGAGACGCCCAACTACAAAGTGGAACGACTGCGCCACGACGACCTCAATCAATCGGAGGCCCTGCCGGCGAGCTACAACCTCGTCACCGCGCCGGCCGAAGAGGAAAAGAAGGAAGCCGCGGCCCAGGAAGTCCGTCCCCCGCGCCAGCAGGCAGCGGTGCAGGGCGTGACGCCCGAGCGGCCCGCGCCGGTGACGGCGCAGCCCTTGAAGCCGGAAGCACGACAAGCCGCCGTGGTGCAGCCGGGAATCATCGATCGGATACTCGGCTGGTTCAAGTCGGACACAACGACGGTTCCGGCAAGCGTGCAGCCTGCGCCCATTCCCCAGCGCCGCGAGCCGCGCCCCGAGCGCGGCGACCGGGGCGAGCGCGATCGCTTCCGTGGACGCAATGCCGAAGGCCGCCGGGACCCACGCTTCGGTCGCGACCGCGATGAGTCGCGCGAAGGGCGCGGCCCGAGGCCTCCACGCCCGGACCGCGGGGAACGTCAGCAACGCCCGGACTCACAGCAGGCCCGACCGCAACGCGGCGATCGTCACGAACGCGGACCTTCGGACCCGCCGCGGCAGCAGGATCGTCACGAACGCGGACCTTCGGACCCGCCGCGGCAGCAGGATCGTCACGAACGTGGACCTTCGGACCAATCACGGCAGCAGGATCGTCACGAACGCGGGCCTTCGGACCCGCCACGACAACAGGATCGTCAGGAACGCGGGCCCTCCGATCAAGCGCAGCAGCCGGATCGTCCTGCCGGCGGTCAGCCTTCGGCCGAACCACGGGACGGGGACCACGAACACCGGCGGCGGCGACGCGGCCGGGGCGATCGCGGCGGCCGCGGAGGCCCGCAATCGCCGGCTCGCGAAGAACAGCATCGCCCAGCATCGACCCTCGCGGCTCCGGTGGCCTCGCCTCCTTCCTCCGAATTCCCACCCGTTGCGCAGGCACCGCAAAGGCCCGAGCCGATGCACGAGCCGGTCATGGTGCACGAACCGGCCATGGTGCACGAGCCGGTCATGGCGCGCGAACCAGTCATGGCGATCGAGCCGCAGACGCAGCCCGCTCCGATGACGCAGCCCGCTCCAGTCAAACCGAGGGAGGTGCCATCGGTCTCGCCCGCGGCGAGTCCCGCGGAGATCGAGCGCGCGCTCAAGGATAGCGGTCTGGAACTGGTGCAAACCCGGCCGGGGATTCAGCCTGAGTCTTCGTCCGTGGAGGAATTTGTCCCGGCAAAGCGGGAACGCCGCCCGCCCCCGCCCGACATAGACGAACCCTTGGTGCAGGTGGAAACGGGGCACGACTCCCCGCCTCCGAAAGACTGAGCTCGCACACCTCCCGCCTCGGCATCATGTGCCCGAGGCGGGCTCCACCTAGGGTCGCCGTCGCAAAGGAAGCGTCAACGCAAGGCTGGATCCTTTTGCAGGGACTCCCGCAAACCTCGCGCCGCATCCTCGAGCATGTCGAGCACGCGCTCGAATCCCCCCGACCCGCCGTAGTAGGGATCCGGCACCTCCTGCTCCTTGAAATTCCGCGCGTAGGACATCATCAATTTCAGCTTCGGGGCCGCCGAGGGCTGCGCCATGCGCGAAAGAATCGAGTAATGATCGCCGTCCATGGCGAGAATCAGGTCGAATCGGTCGAAGTCCGCCTGTTCGAACCTGCGTGCGCGCAAATCGCCAAGGTCGTAGCCACGTTTTGCCGCCGCAGCCTGCGCTCGGGGGTCGGGCGCCTCACCGACGTGGTAGGCGTGCGTACCCGCCGAGTCGGCGAGGACCGCCATCCCCGCGTCGCTCACCAGCTTTCGGAAAATCCCCTCCGCCGTGGGCGAACGGCAGATATTGCCCGTGCATACGAACAAGACGCTGAACTTATCGCCGGACATCGGTAGCGGTCACGTTCGACAGATTCAACCGATTCGGCGGCGCGTCTAACCCAGCGCCCGGACGGATTCCTCCGGAGAGGCGCCAAAAAAAGTTCGCTTGAGCTCGGCCAGGCGATCGCGGGCCTCGGCGGCCTTTTCGAACTCGAGGTTGCGGGCGTGGTCGAGCATCTGCTTTTCCAGCCGCTTGATCTCCCGGGCGAGCTGCCTTTCGGACATCGACTCGTAGCGCGCCTGCTCCTGCGCGGCCTTCAACTGCAGTTGCACGTCCTCGACGTCGCGCGCGCCCTCGATCATGTCGTGGATTTGTTTCGAAATGCCGACCGGCGTGATGCCGTGGCCGAAGTTGAACTCGACTTGCTTGGCGCGACGGCGATCGGTTTCTTCGATCGCCCGCTTCATCGAGTCGGTGACGCGGTCGGCGTAAAGGATGGCCATGCCGTTCAAATGGCGCGCGGCGCGGCCTATCGTCTGGATGAGCGAGCGTTCCGAACGCAGAAACCCCTCCTTGTCGGCGTCGAGAATCGCCACCAGCGAGACCTCGGGCAGATCCAGGCCCTCGCGCAGGAGGTTGATGCCGACGAGCACGTCGAATTCGCCCAGGCGCAGATCGCGGATGATCTCGACCCGCTCGACCGTCTCGATTTCGGAGTGCAGGTAGCGCACCTTCACACCGTGCTCCGCGAGGTAGTCGGTGAGCTCCTCGGCCATGCGCTTGGTGAGCGTCGTCACCAACACCCGCTCCTTGCGCACCACGCGCAGATTGATTTCGCCAAGCAGGTCGTCCACCTGCGTCGAGGCGGGCCTCACTTCGAGCATGGGGTCCACCAGGCCCGTCGGCCGCACCACCTGCTCCACGATTTGCCCGGAGGTTCTTCGCTCGTAGTCCGCGGGCGTCGCGGAAACGAAGACAGTCTGACGCATCACCTGCTCGAATTCCTCGAACTTGAGCGGACGATTGTCCAAGGCCGAGGGCAGGCGAAAGCCATAGTCGACGAGATTCTCCTTCCGCGAGCGGTCGCCCTTGTACATGCCGCCCAGCTGCCCGATGGTCACGTGCGATTCGTCGATGAACATCAGCGCATTCGGGGGAAGATAGTCGATCAGCGTCGGCGGCGGCTGGCCCTGCTTCCTTCCGGAAAGATGCCGGGAATAGTTCTCGATGCCTTTGCAGAAACCCAGTTCGTTCAGCATCTCCAGATCGAAGCGGGTGCGCTGCTCGATGCGCTGCGCTTCCAGGAGTTTTCCCGTCTTCTGAAAGAAGTCGATGCGTTCGGCGAGCTCGATCTTGATCGCGTCGATTGCACGCAGCGTGGTCGCGCGCGGAGTCACGTAATGGCTCGAAGGATAGACGGTGAAGCGCGGCACCTGCTGGCTCGCGTGCCCGGTGAGCGGGTCGAACAGCGTCAGGCTCTGGACTTCGTCGTCCAGAAGCGCGATGCGCAGCGCGGTCTCGGAATTCTCCGCGGGGAATACGTCGAGCACGTCGCCGCGCACGCGGAAGGTGCCGCGCTTGAACTCGAGCTCGTTTCTTTCGTATTGCATCGCAGCCAGGCGTGCAATCACATCGCGCTGGGACATCGGCTCCCGCTCGCGCATGTGCAGAATCATGCCGTGGTAGTCGACCGGGTCGCCGATGCCGTAGATGCAGGACACGGTCGCGACGATGATGGTGTCTTCCCGTTCGAGCAGCGACTTCGTCGCCGACAGTCGCATCTGCTCGATGTGCTCGTTGATGCTCGAATCCTTCTCGATGTACAGGTCCCGCGACGGAACATAGGCCTCGGGCTGATAGTAGTCGTAATAGGAAACGAAGTATTCGATCGCGTTTTCGGGAAAGGACTCGCGCATTTCGCCGTAAAGCTGGGCGGCGAGCGTCTTGTTGGGTGCGAGCACGAGCGCCGGCCGCCCGAGACGCGCGATCACGTTCGCCATGGTGAAGGTTTTTCCGGAACCGGTGACGCCGAGCAGCGTCTGGTATGAAAGCCCGTCCCGGATGCCTTCGACCAGCTTCTCGATCGCCTCGGGCTGATCACCGGCAGGGGCAAACGCCTGAGAAAGACGGAAAGGGCTGTTGGGAAACGTAAGGATCACAGGTACAATTGCAGACGTGAAATTTTTCAGTCTAGCACGATGAACGCCCCGCACTCACCCTCTGCCTTCGCCGGAATCCAGATGGCGCCGCGCGACCCGATTCTCGGGCTGACCGAAGCGTACAACGCGGATCGCAATCCCAAAAAGGTGAACCTCGGCGTCGGCGTCTACTATGACGACAACGGCAAGGTGCCGCTGCTCGAGTGCGTGCAACGCGCCGAGCGTGTGCTGGTCGAGCAAGCCGCCCCGCGCAACTACCTGCCCATAGACGGCCTCCCCGCCTACGACCGGGCGGTGCGCGAGCTCGTGTTCGGAGCGAATGCTACCGCCGTCGTGGAAGGACGCGTGGTGACGGTGCAGGCGCTCGGCGGAACGGGCGGCCTCAAGATCGGCGCGGATTTCCTGCGATACATGGCGCCCAAGGCGGAAGTCTGGATCAGCGACCCGAGCTGGGAAAACCACCGCGGGATCTTCGAGAATGCCGGATTCACCGTGCACGCCTACCCGTACTACGACGCCGCAACGCACGGCGTGAATTTCAAGGGGATGATCGCGGCGCTGCGCGCCGCTCCCGCCGGCTCGATCATGGTGCTGCACGCCTGTTGCCACAATCCGACGGGCGCGGATCTTTCCGGCGAGCAATGGAAGACCGTCATCGAAGAAGTTTCCTCGCACGGCCTCATTCCGTTTCTCGATATCGCCTACCAGGGCTTCGGCGCGGGACTGGACGCGGACGGCGCACCCGTGCGCAGCTTCGCTCAGGCGGGGATTCCCGTGCTCGTCTCGAGCTCGTTCTCGAAGTCTCTTTCGCTGTACGGCGAGCGCATCGGGTCGCTTTCCGTGGTCGCTCAAAGCGGCGAGGAGGCGGGGCGGGTGCTGTCCCAGTTGAAGCGCCTGGTGCGCACCAATTACTCCAATCCGCCCACGCACGGCGGGCAAGTCGCCGCGACCGTTCTGACCAGTCCCGAGCTGCGCAGCTTGTGGGAACAGGAACTCGGACGGATGCGCGAGCGCATCCGGGAAATGCGGCGCGAGCTGGTGCAAAAGCTGCGCGCGCGCGTGCCGCGAGCCGACTTTGCGTTCATCGAGCAGCAGCGCGGGCTGTTCGCCTATTCCGGGCTGTCGCGAGAGCAGGTGGTGAAGTTGCGCGAAGAATCCGCCGTGTACATGATCGAAAGCGGCCGCGTCTGCGTCGCCGCGCTGAACACGAAGAACATCGACTACGCGGCGGACTGCATCGCCCGCGTGATCGCCTGATTCGCGGCGCGGCTCCGCGCCGCTAGTCTGCCCTGCCCTCCAGAAGTTTCGTTACGGCGTCCACGAGGAAATCGACTTCGGCCTCGCCGATGACGTAAGGCGGCATCCAATAGACGGTCGCTCCGAGCGGGCGAAGCAGCACACCCGCCTCGAGGGCGCGCCGGTGAAAGTCCTGGCCGAAATCCGGCCTTGCTTCCCGTACATCGAAAGCCCAGATCATTCCGGTGTTGCGGAAATGCGCAAGGCGCTCGTGCGAGCGCAACTTCTCCGCACGCAGGTTGAGATAGACGGCGGTACGCAGATTGCGCTCCAGGACATTCTCCTCTTTCAGGATGTCCAGCACCGTCAAGGCGGCGCGGCAGGCAAGCGGATTGCCGCTGTAGGAATGCGAGTGCAGGAAGCCGCGCTCGAGCTTGTCGTCGTAGAAAGCCCGGTAGACACGGTCGGTCGCCAGCACCACCGACAAAGGAAGATAGCCGCCGGTGAGGCCTTTCGACAGGCATAGAAAATCGGGCGCTATCTGCGCCTGCTCGCAGGCAAACAACGTACCGGTGCGCCCGAACCCGACCGCGATCTCGTCGGCGATGAGGTGAACGTCGAAGCGGTCGCAAAGCTCGCGGGCAAGGCGCAGGTACAGGGGATCGTGCATCGCCATCCCCCCCGCACACTGGACCAGAGGCTCGACGATGAACGCCGCCGTTTCGCCCGCATGGCGTTCGAAGTGCGATTCGAGCGCCTTCGCGCAGCGCCTCGCATAGGCCTCGTGCGTCTCGCCGGGTTCCGCCAGGCGCCAATCCGGTGAAGGCACTTGGGCGCTCTTTCGCAGAAGCGGTGCGTAGGTGTCGCGGTAGAGCGGAATATCGGTGACCGACAAGGCCCCCAGCGTCTCACCGTGATAGCTGTTGGCGAGCGTCACGAATCCGCTCTTCGCGGCCCGGCCGGCATTCCTCCAATAGTGATAGCTCATCTTCAAGGCGATTTCGACCGCGGACGCCCCGTCGGAGGCGTAGAAGCAATGGCCCAACTCTCCGGGAGCCAGACTGGCGAGACGCTCGGCGAGCTCGACGGCCGGCGCGTGAGTGAACCCGGCGAGCATCACGTGCTCGAGCGAAGTGAGTTGTTCGTGAAGTGCGGCGTTGATGCGCGCGTTGCCGTGCCCGAGGAGATTGACCCACCACGAGCTGATCGCATCGAGAATGCGGCGGCCTTCGAAGTCGAAGAGCCAGACTCCCTCGGCGCGGCCGATCGGCACGAGCGGCAGCGTTTCGTGGTGCTTCATCTGCGTGCAGGGATGCCAGACCGCCCGCAGGCTTCGCTCGATCATCTTTGCATTCGCGCTCATGCAACAGCCTCGATCAGCGAATCGAAGGAGAGAAGCGCCGCCACTCCCGCAGGGGTCGGCTCGCGCAGAAAAGGCACGACGCCGAGCAGCGGACAGCCGAGACGCTCCTCGAGCGCGCGAATGTTGTCGTCCAGGTGAGGCATGTCCGGGAGGATGCAATTCGCTACCCAGCCCGCGCAGCGCAAGCCCGAGGCCTCGATCTGCCGCCGCGTGAGCAGCGCGTGATTCAGACAACCGAGTCGCATTCCGACCACGAGCACCATCGGCAGACCGAGCCGCGCCGCCAGATCCGCGCCAGTCTCGCGCGCATTCAACGGCACCAGGAAGCCCCCGGCGCCTTCCACGACGACGACCTCGGCCCGTTGCGACAGTTCCGCGTAGGCGCGCACGATCGGCTCGAGCTCGATCGCGACACCGGCGAGTTGCGCCGCAATATGCGGGGCGATCGCCGGTTCGAAAGCGTAAGGATTGACCATGCGCGAATCCGCACGCACCGAGCTCGCGCGCGCGAGCGCTTCGACATCCGCGAAGCGGTCGCCTTCGCGTCCGGCGGCGACCGGCTTCATCCCCACCACGGATTTCCCTGCCCGGGAAAAAGCGTACAGAAGGGCGCAGGCGACCAGCGTCTTGCCGACTCCCGTGTCGGTTCCGGTGACGAAAAAACCCCGAGCCACGTCAAGCGCCCTCGCCGGCGCCCTAGGCGTGCGCCGCCATGTCGCTGCGACACACTTCGCGCAGCGCCGCGGCGAGGCGCAAGACCTCATCCTCGCTGTGGGCCGCGGAAAGCGAAATACGCAGCCGCGCACTGCCTTCGGGTACGGTGGGCGGACGGATTGCCGGCACGAGGATCCCGCGTTCGCGCAGCGCCGCGCTCGCCTGCAGCGCCTCGCTGTTTCCCCCCAGGATGAGTGGTTGAATCGGAGTATCCGAGGGGGCGAGCCCGCTCGCGCTCCCCCGCAGCTCCCGCTTGAGCGTCGCGATCAGCTGGCGCAGCCGCTCGCGGCGCCATTCGTCTTTCCGGATGAGTTGCAGACTCGCCTCGACTGCAACTGCAAGGAGCGCGGGCGAGGCCGTGGTATAGATATAGGTGCGCGCCCGCTGCAGCACGATTTCCACGACTTCTTCGCCACCCGCGACGAACGCACCCGCCACACCTGCCGCCTTGCCGAGCGTTCCGACGTAGACGATGCGCGGGGAGCGCAGGCCGAAGTGCGCAGGCGAGCCGCGGCCTTCCGGCCCCAGGACTCCGAAGCCGTGCGCGTCGTCGACCAGCAGCCAGGCATCGTGGCTCTCGCACAGATCCAGCAGCGCCGGCAAGGGTGCGAAGTCGCCGTCCATGCTGAACACCCCGTCGGTGACGATCAGCTTGGACGCGGCGCGGGAATCTGCCAGCGCTTTTTCGAGGAACTCGAGGTCGGCATGCGGATAGCGCACCACCTGGGCGCGGGACAGGCGCACGCCGTCGATCAGGGAAGCGTGGTTGAGCGCATCGGAGAATATCGCATCCTCCGGGCCGGCGAGCGCGGTGACGGCGCCGATGTTGGCCTGATAGCCGCTGGAGAAAAGCAGCGCACGCGGCATCTGCATGAATTCCGCGAGCTTCCCTTCGAGGCGTTGGTGAACGGCGCTGTGCCCGCTCAAAAGGTGAGAGGCGCCCTCCCCGGCCCCGTAACGCATTGCGCCGTCGATCGCCGCTTCGATGATTTGCGGATGGTTCGCGAGCCCCAGGTAGTCGTTGCTGCAGAACGCGAGGTAATCCCTCCCGTCCACGACGATGCGCGGCCCCTGTGGACTTTCGCGAACGAGGCGGCGGCGCAGCAGGCCGCGGTGCTTCAATTCGGCGAGCCGGTCTGTGATGCGCTGGAAGATCAAGGGCGGATCGTGCGGCGAAAAGCCGCGCGGCTCATGTTTGCGACTTGAGGCCGGCGAGCGCCTTCGCCCGCCACATCGGCCAGGCGCGGTTGTAGTCCTGCACGGCGACGGAAGCCTGGACTTCGCGCTCGTCGAGATAAGTGATCTTGCCGCCGGGCCCGGCGATCGCCATCGCCTGAAGCTGCATCTGGGCGCTCAATTCCAGATAGATGCTGCGCCCCACCGCACGCGGCAGACTCTCGCCGACGGTCACCGAACCGTGCCCGCGCATGAGCGCGGCGGGATGCTTTCCCAGGGTTTTGGCGAGAGCCTGCCCCAGATAGGGCGTCTTCACCAGGAGATCGGTGCCCTTCTCGGCGTCGCGGATTTCGAAATTTGGCGTCCCCTCACCGACGAACGCCGCCATGTGAAACAGCGGCCGCAGCGCCACCATCGTGACGCTGAAAGGCACGACCGAAGGAGAGTGGTTGTGCACGACGGCGTTGATCTCCGGGCGCGCCTTGAAAATCTCGCCGTGAATGAAACGCTCGCGCACCGATTCGCGTCCCCGGGGATCGAGCGGATTGCTTTCGAGGTCGTACTCCATGATGTCCTCCGGCCTCACCAATTCCGGCGCGAGCGAGCGCGACAGCAAGTAGCGGTTCGGATCGCGGTCGGAACGGACGCTGACGTGCCCGTACGCGTCGATGACGCCATGCTCGGCCAGAATCCTGTATGCGGCCACCAGATCTTCGGTAAGGCTCATTCTCCGTGCTTCCTTTCTGTTTCGAATTGAAAAACCTTCTTTGGATCGAATCGAATTGCAAAAGATTTCTTCAATCGGCCTTGATGCCAGCGGCGGCAACCACGCGCGACCAGCGCGCGAGATCGCGCCTGACGAATTCGCCGAAACGCTCCGGCGTCCCGCCAGCGGCGACCAAGCCCTGCTTCGCGAGCAGTCCCCTGACGTCGGCTTGCCGCAGGAGCGCATTCAAGTCGGCGTTCAGCTTTGCGACGACGGCGGCGGGCGTTCCGGCCGGCGCGAACATTCCGTACCAGGTTTCGACTTCGAGATCGGGAAGCCCCAGCTCCTTGAGCGTCGGAACGTCCGCAAAAGCCGGCGAGCGCTCGGCGCTCATCACCGCCAGCATGCGCAGCTTTCCGCTCTGCACGTAAGGCGCCACCGTTTGCAGCGACACGATCATCGCCTGCACATGGCCGCCGACGAGGTCGGCGAGCGCGCCGCCCGAGCCTTTGTACGGCACGTGCACGAGGTCGATATGCGCGTCGAGTTTCAGGAGCTCCATGGCGAGATGCTGCGGCCCGCCGCTGCCTGGAGAAGCGTAGAAGAACTTGCCCGGCTGGCCGCGCGCAAGATCGAGAAACTCACGCATCGATTTCGCCGGCAGCCCGGACGTGACGATGACCGCGACGGCGCTGGTGGCAAGCAGCGCCACGGGCGCGAAGCTCTTCACCGGATCGAAAGGCAGTTTCGGATTGAGCGCGGGATTGGTGCTGAAGGACGTCGCGGTGCAGAGCAGCGTGTAGCCGTCCGGCGGCGCCTTGGCGACGAAATCGGTGCCGATGTTGCCGGTGGCGCCGGTGCGGTTGTCGGTGACGACGCCGACTTTCCAGCGCTCGGCGAGCCCCGGGCCGAGTATGCGCGAGAGAATATCCGCACCCGTCCCCGGCGTGTAAGGCACCACGATCTGGATGATCCGGCTCGGCCATGCGGTGTCCTGTGCGCAGGCGAGCGCCGAAGCGAGAGCCAGCGCCGCCAGCGCGACGCAGCGGAACACCTTTTCACGGGCCGGGATCATCGATAAACCCTCGAGTACTGCGCAGTCACGCCATCCATTATGCCCAATAGGTGTCGGTTCCGTCCGCGAATGGAGTGATTACGAGGTTCATGTCTCATTTTTCGACGCGTTGCGTTGACCGGCGCCCCCGTCGCGAATTAGAATACGCGGCTCCAATTTCTCCGGCAGCGCCTGCGCGCGATGCACCCGCCGGGGCCTCAATTCCCCGATAGCTCAGCTGGTAGAGCGACGGACTGTTAATCCGCAGGTCCCAGGTTCGATCCCTGGTCGGGGAGCCACTACATCAACAACCTTGGGACGGCGCGCTTGGGTGAAAAGCGCTGGAATATTCACCACCGGTGAAAATCCGCGCCGTTTCACGGGGCAATCGGCAAGGGGTTCGGCTGTACGACGCTGATCGTTTGAAGTAACCGCTTGATGCAGATCTCTGTGGTCTGCACGCTCTTGTGCCGCATCAGCATCTGGATTCGCTCGAGCGGCACGCCGGCGAGATACATGTCTATGGCAACCCTTCGCGCGGATGCCCATCAGCCCTGACGATTTCACGCCAGCCTTCTTACAGTAGTGGCGGATCATGGCGCCGATACCGTCCACGGGTGTAATCCTCGCCTCTAAAGTCGTGCACCAAGAATTTCGATCGACGTCCTCTTGGTAAGAGCGAACCATAAGTTTTAGAGGGCAGCCTCAGGAATCCGGATGTTTTCTATTTCTTCCGGGTCGGCACCGGGATGCCGGCAATCTTCAGTCTGACCGCACCGAGGTGCGAGCTGCTGGTGAAGTAGAGGGTTTGCCAGTCATTGCCACCAAACGCCATATTGGTCGTGGTGGAATGCCCGTGGACGATGCGGCCAAGCGCCTTGCCGTGCGGATCCAGGATGTAGATTCCGCCCGCGCCGCCGCAATAGACATTGCCGGCCACGTCGACCTTCATGCCGTCAGGGACACCGGGCTCGTTGCCCCGCAGGTCGGCGAAGACCCGGTCGGTTTCCTTCGCCAGCGTGCCGTTGGGCAGGACACCGAAGGCCCGGATGTGGCCGAGCCGGGAGTCGTTGATGTAGAGCACGCTTTCATCGGGCGAGAACGCGAGTCCGTTGGGCACCTCGAAATTGTCGGTCAGGAGCGTCAGGGTGGTGAGATCGGGCGTGAGTCGGTACACGCCGGCGAAGGTCAAGTCCCGGGGCTCGGGAACTGGAGAACTGGTCCAGGGGTCGGTGAAGTAGATGCAGCCGTCGGACTTGACCACCACGTCATTCGGTCGGTTCAAGCGCCGCCCCTGGAAGTTGTTCGCGATCACGGTGAGGCTGCCATCGAGCTCCTGCCGGGTGACCCGCCGGCTATCAGCCTCACAGGCGATCAGCCGGCCCTGGAGGTCGCGGGTGAGCCCGTTGGCGCGGTTTGTCGGCTCTTTGAACACGGCCACGCCGTGCCCCGGCATGTACTTCATCCGCCTGTTGTTGTGCATATCGCTGAACAGCAGGTAGCCGCCTTCCTTCCACCAAAGCGGCCCTTCAGCGGGTCCGTGATCGCCGCCCAAACCGCTGGCCAGTTCCAGGATGGGCTGAGACGTGGAGAGTATTCTTTCAAGATTCGGGTCGAGTTGCTCGATCCGTTTGGCCGCCTGCGCCCACGCGTCGCGGATGCCTCCGGCCGCGGCAAGGCTGCCTGCCGCCCCAACCATCTTCAACACTTGTCTGCGTGAAATCCTGCTCCGAGCTTGCATGTCCCCTTCCCGTGCGAGTTGTTGCGTTGGTTTTACTTGGCTGTCCGGACGACAAGAAAATCCAACCGCACGAGCAGAAGTATCTTCCGCTCCGATGCCCGGGTCAAAAGAAACTCCTGAACGACCGCTATTGGCCGATTGCCGCCATCACGCGAGCGGCACGACGAATATCCAGAAGTGCCCAGATTCGCGCCGGTCGGGGAGCCAAATCAAATAGTGATCGGCGTTTGGGCCACTGCCATGCGTCAGCGCCAGCAGCCGGTATGAGAGATCGACACCACGGCAATCAGAGGCAAGAGCAGGTATCCCACTATCGTCCTCGGTCGCCGGTCGATCTGTACGGGCGCGCACACATGCGCTTCAATCGTGCCGGCCGACGGGTTATCCGCCTCTTTCGCCGACCCGCTGCGCAGTTCCGGCGACGAGCGGAGACACGTCCGCGCCTCCCTTTGTTTTGCAGTATGTGCGTCGACGCACAGAGCGCGCGGTTCGTAAAGCGGAAAATTCCAGCACCGCAACGATAACTTTTTCACCGAAAAGGATAAGACATCATGTACGCCAAACTTGCTGCAGGCTGTTTCGTGGCCGGCGCGTTGATCATGCCGATTGCCGGCTATACCGCCGATACCGATGCCGACCGTTCGTCCCCCAAGTCATTTGTCAAGGATTCGGTAATCACCACCAAGATCAAATCCGAACTGGCCGAGGAGAAGATGTCGAGCCTGGTGAAGATCAAGGTCGACACGGACAACAAGGGCATCGTGGTCCTGAGCGGTACCGCATCGAGCCAGAAGGCAGCGGACAAGGCTGTTTCGATCGCGCGCGCAGTGAAAGGTGTTAACTCGGTCGAGAATCACATCAAGATCGTTGCCGACAAGTAAGTCGTCGGGATCCGAATTCAGCACGCCACAGACGGACGTGCGCGTTCGAACGCCCCGCGCGCCCGGGTTCGCGCCTGCCCGCTGAGGTAAAGAGGCTGAACGTGTCGGACAAGCGGTCGGCCTGGTGAGTAACGCTGCCCTGTCCGCGGCCCGATCGGTCTCGGCCGGGATTCTCGCCGTCATATTCGCACTGGGTTTGATCGTGCCGGAGCTCGCTTTCGCAGAACTCTCCGATGAGCCGCTCCTCGGGCCGGGCCTGCGCTCGCGGCCCGCGTACGATGGCTCGGGTTCTCAGCACATGGAGCTGGTCCCGGTTGTCCGGTACTTCGGAGAGTATGGGTTCGCACGCTCGACCCAGGGCGTCCTCGAGGGCGGTGTCCGGATGGATCTCGCGCCGGGCTTGCATGCCGGCGCGCAACTCGCCTACGAGCCGGGGCGCAAGGCGAGCGAGTCCGATTTCCTCGGGACTCACGCCGTGCCGGATCTCAGGATTGGAGCATCGGTCGGTGTGCATCTCGAATGGGACCACAAGTTTGGCCCCATGCCGATCACACTTCTCGTCCGCACGCGGCACCACACCGACTCCGATCGCGGCGGCCAGGTCGATCTCCGCCTCAGCGCCGGCGTCTTCCAGAGCGGACGCGTCGCCGCCGGCGTATTTACTCAGGCGACGTGGGCGGACGCGAAGTCAACCGGCTCTTTCTACTCCACGCCGCAGTCCACGACGGGCTTGCCCACGTTCAATGCAGGAAGCGGATGGTTGTTTGCCAGCTTCGGCCTGCTCTGGTCGGTCGACCTGAGCCGGAACTGGATCGCAGTCGGCAGCATGGAGTCGCGGCGCCTGCAAGGCGACGCTGCGCGCAGTCCGCTTGCGGAAAGCACGTCGGATTATTATGCGAGCGCGGGCATCGCCTATCGTTTGTGACGCGACGGTGGCAGCTAATACTGTTTTCCCAGGTCCCCAAAAAAATTCCCTTTAAGTTCGGCAACGAACAGAGCGTTGTTACAAAAAATGAGATATATCCGCCCGGTGTGACAAGCCTTCGTTCCGGCTGCCTCGGTTTTGATTGGATGCAGACCAAAACTGAGGCGTGCATACGCCTCGCCAGGCAGGAATACCGGCGGGCGAGGTGAAAACCCTCCAAACTCCCGCCCTATGTGCGCTATCGCACAGAACGTCTCGAGGCGTTCGGGATAATCGACTCTCAGAGGAGAACTACGATGAACGCCACACCGTCCTTATCTTGCCTCACCGGCGGAAAATTCATTCGCAACGAGCGCGGGCTTCTCTCCGGCCCCTCGCCTATTCTCCTGGGCGTCGCCGGCTTTGACGGCAAGCTGAAATTTCTCAGCTCTGCCTGGGAGAAGATCCTCGGATACCCTATGCAAGAACTGCTGAACCGGTCGCTGTGCGAATTGATGCAGCATGAGCGCTCGGTTGCCGTTGCGCTCGTGGACCGACTCCTGGCCAAGGACAGTTTCGACTCAATGGAATTCGGTTTGCGGTGTCAGGACGGCACATGCAAGTGGTTTTTATGGCACCGACGGTTCGATTCCGAGCACCAGGCAATCTTCATCGTTGGATACGACATCACCGAGCAGAAGAGCCAGGAGATCGCATCGATGCTTCTATCCTATGAACAATCGAAAAGAGCCGACGCTGCGGTTTGAAGCCGCTGCGATCCCCCACCTCACTCTGATTTTCCAATCTTAGCGCTGAGCTGCTCGATCTCGCCCGGTCTTTGCAGGCAGGCATCCTGGCTGCGGCTTCCGCACATGCATTGCCCAGGGGGCGAGATCCAACACAAAAACTCCGCCGTATGTTCGACAGCGCACTGTCGTCTTCGAAGGCGGCAGCGACAATGGTCGTGCAGATTGGAAGTTCGCCGCAGCGCGGCGCCGAAGCGGCGGCGTCCGCTAACCGAGGAGACAGCAAATGAGTATTGGAATGATACTTGTGATTGTCCTGGTGCTCGCGTTGCTCGGCGTGATCCCCGCCTGGCCGCACAGCCGGGGATGGGGTTATGGGCCGAGCGGCGGCGTCGGGTTGATCGTGCTCGTGCTGGTCGTCCTGCTGTTGATGGGCCGTATCTAGTAAAGCACAATCCGCCATCGCTCGCGGGCTGATGGCGCGAAGGCGTCCGGAACGAGCCTGAAAGTTGACGAGGGCGCAACGGTGGGCGACAAGATAAACGACCGCATCGTGACCACCAAGGTCAAGGGAAAGCTCGGCCGGGTGCCAGACATGAATCGAGGTCGATCCAAAGGCGCTCAAGGCCAGACTGGAATGCTTGTCGCGCCCGACGCCGCTCTGGCGCAAAAGCCCGTTGAGTCCATGCCGGCAGAAGCCCGCACCCGGCGGCAACATCCCGTCGGGAACAGCACCTCCCATCAGGTCTCATCCTCCGTGTCGCAAGTCCTCGATGCGCGGGTCCGCGGTGCGTTCGACTATGCTGCCATCGGCATGGCACTGATCGCACCCGATGGCCGCTGGCTGAAAGTCAATCAGTCCCTGTGCGGAATCGTCGGGTATTCGGAGCAGGAAATGCTGGGCCTCACCTATCGTGACATTACTCATCCCGCCGACCTCGCAATGATTTCCGCCCACGCGACGAAACTGCTGGCGGGCGAGATCGCCACTTACGAGGTAGAAAAGCGCTACGTTCACAAGAGAGGGCACGACGTATACGTACTCCTGAGCATGTCGCTGGTTCGCGACGGAAACGATGCGCCCTTGTATTTCATCTGCCAGATCCAGAATATATCGGCGCGCAAATCGACGGAAGAAGCCCTGTTCGTGGAGCAGGAACGCGCCCGGGTCACGCTCGACTCCATCGGCGACGCGGTACTCACCACCGACACGGCGGGCAACATCAGCTATCTGAATGCGGTCGCGGAGAAGATGACCGGCTGGTCCCGGGAGGAAGCGGCGGGCCGGCCGCTCACCGAAGTGTTCCACATCGTCGACCACATCACCCGACAGCCTGCGCGAAATCCGGCAAAGATGGCCCTCGCGGAAAACAAGACCGTGAGCATGGCTGCCGGCGTCGTACTGATCCGGCGCGACGGCTCCGAAGTCGGGATCGAAGATTCCGCCGCCCCGATCCACGACCGAGACGGCAAAGTCAGCGGCGCAGTGCTGGTTTTCCACGATGTCACCGTTTCGCGGGGAATGACGGAAAAAATGGCCCACCTGGCCCAACACGACGCTCTCACCGATCTGCCCAACCGGGTTCTGCTGAATGAACGCATTGCGCAGGCGATCGCGCTCGCCCGCCGGAACGGAAGAAAGGCCGCGGTGCTGTTTCTGGACGTGGACCACTTCAAGCAGGTCAACGACTCCCTCGGACATGCGATGGGCGACAAGCTGCTGCTGTCGGTCGCCGCGCGCCTGCTGGCTTGCGTACGCGTCTCGGACACCGTCTCCCGCCAGGGCGGGGATGAATTCCTGGTATTGCTGCCGGACATCGAGCGTTCGCAGGATGCCGCGCGCTTCGCGACGAACATGCTTGCCGCGCAGGCCTTGCCGCACCCCATCGACGGGCAGGAGCTCCATGTCACCATAAGTATCGGCATCGGACTGTACCCGGACGACGGGCAGGACGCGGACACCGTGATCAAGAGCGCGGACATCGCGATGTATCACGCCAAGGAAAATGGCCGCAACAATTACCAGTTCTTCGCGCAGGACATGAATACCCGGGTGATCGAGCGACTCTCCATCGAAAGCGGCCTGCGCGGCGCGTTGGAGCGGGGCGAGTTCACCTTGCTCTATCAGCCGAAAATGAATCTCGAGTCCGGCGCCCTGATCGGCACCGAAGCGCTGATTCGCTGGCTGCATCCGGTTCGCGGAACCATCCTTCCCGAGCAATTCATTTCCATCGCGGAGGACTGCGGTCTCATCGTCCCGATCGGCAACTGGGTTCTGCGCGAAGCCTGCAGGCAAGCCAAAGCCTGGGAGGATGAGGGCCTGAAAGCCGTGCCGGTGGCGGTCAACATCTCCGCGGTGCAATTCGAGCAGGAGGACTTTCTCGAAGAAGTTCGCGGCATCCTGGCGGAGACCGGCCTGGACCCGCACTGCCTCGAGCTCGAGCTGACCGAAAGCGTCCTCATGCAGGATGCGGGAGCGACCGGACGCACGCTCCGGGCGCTCAAGACCCTGGGAGTGCAGCTTGCCGTGGATGACTTCGGCACCGGCTACTCGAGCTTGAGCTATCTGACGCAATTCCCGATCGACATCCTGAAGATCGACCAGTCGTTCGTGCACAAGATGCTTCGCAATGCCAACGATGCCTCGATCATCAGCGCGGTCATCGGCATGGGAAAAACTCTCAACCAGCGGGTGATTGCCGAAGGCGTGGAAACGGAGGAACAACTCAGATTTCTTCAGGCCCGGCAATGCAGCGAAGGCCAGGGTTACTATTTCAGTCATCCTCTGAACACCGACGATTTCGCGAACTTCGTCAAAACCTGCACGTCACCCGCACCTCGAGGCGATCATCGGATTCGGATCGCCGCCGCGATAGGCTGAATTTCCCCGGCGCGGATTTTCCGTGGTCTCCCCTGGAGCGTCCCAGAGCACCGGCAGCGCGGGCTTATTCGCAATCGACAGGCGAATCAAGCGATTGTGGAACTTCAGGTGGAAGTGCGTTCGCGGCGGCCTTGGGCCGGGAAGCGGCCCCATAAAAAAACTTTGCGCTATGTGCGAGAGCGCACAGAGCGCTTCGGATTAGAGGGGGATGATGGCAACGGGTGTATAGATCCTCCCTGATATACGCTCGAAGTACCTGGCCCGGAACGGCAACCCCGCTCCGGGCTTTTTTTTCGGCTAAGCCCGAGCGCCGTTGTGGCCGTTGCGACCGTTGTGCATGTCCTTGACGATTTCGTAGCACGAGCAGGAGGCGGCTTCGAGGCCTCGTGAGTTGAGGATAACGATCTTGCCGCGGCTGTAACGGATCAGCTTTGCCTTTTGCAGAGCGCGCGCGGCCTTGGTGACGCCGACCCGCCGCACTCCCAGCATGTGACCCAGAAATTCGTGAGTCAGCCGGAATTCCTCCGACCGTACCCGGTCCCGCGTCATCAGCAACCAGCGCGCAAGGCGCGCCTCCACGACATGGAAGCGGTTGCACGCGGCGGTCTGCGTGACCTGGGCCATCAATGCAAACGTATAGCGGTTGATCTCCTCTTGCAACGACGGGCATTTCAGGATTTCCTTGGAAAAGTCCGCCGCCTTTATCCGCATGGCCGTTCCCCCACCCTGTACCAGCGCGCGAACCGGCGAAAGATGCTGTCCCAGAGCCAAAGGAAGACCGAGCATGCCTTCGTGGCCGACCATGCCGACTTCCAGGGCCAGATGGGCGTCTACCAGCGTCAGCAGGGAAACGAGCGAATCGTTGGGAAAATAGACATGCCGGATCCGGTCGCCCGGTTCGTACAGCACTTCACCGAAAGTCAACGCGACCGGTTCCAGACCGGCAAGCAGGCTTCGACACTCTTTGCGCGGCAAAGCGGCAAGCATGTCATTTGCAAACGGTGCTCCGTCCGCACCCTGCATGCGACTTCCTTGTTTGGCCCTACCGAGGCCACGGACGGACATCAGCATGGGAACAGCACTCCTAAAGTCGAAAAACTTACGAGTGGCTGCGGCTTCGTTCAGAGTCCGTCCCGAAGAGCAAGTGCACGAACTTCGCGCGCAGCAGCTTCCGTATAACAGCGAGAGAGTAGCGCGAGTGCGACGCCGAGTATGTACGCCAACACACTCACCCCCGCTATGTGCGCCAGCACACTCAGAGACTGTTTTACGTCGAAGATAATTGTGGGAGCGATGCACGTTCCCTAAAGATCGGCACCATTCAACAAACGGAATCCATCATCGCCAAAGAGCTGGGCCCCATGGCGCGAAGGCAATTACTCCGAGAAGTCGCGAAGCTGGAGTCCCGAAGTCGCACTTACGCGCGCTAGCGCACCGACGAGGTCTTGGGCGGCCGGCATACTCGCTTCCATGCAAACGCAAACCGACAAGCCCCCTCCCTCGCTACGGCTGATTCTGGCTGCGGTCGTGATGCTGTTGAGTACGGGCGCCTTCGCCGCCTTGATGGCATGGAAGCCGTCGACCGGCGCTTCGCGCGACACCCTCCCCCTCCTCCCGGTCGAGCGTGCGAAACCGAGGACCGTAATCGACGCGGGAACCTTGCCGCTGCGGGGGCACGCGCGAAATAAAGTGAAGTGCGGAGAGTGCGGTTCTATCGTATCGATTCGGGAAACCGCAAGGCACAACGAAGCTCCCATCCCGGCAGACAAGTCGGCGGCCAGGAACCGGAACGGCACGCCGGTGAAATCCACCAGTCGCGAGATTACCGTTCGACTGGAGGACGGATCCAGTCGCGTGATCACCGGCGCGAACCCGGGCACATGGCGGATCGGAGAACGCGTGAAAGTCATCGACGGGTTCGGCGGACCCGGTGCGTGAACTCGACCCAGCCGTATAGAAACGCTTCAAATCACCCCGGGATCGCGCTGTCCGCCTGCAAGTCCGCGCTCCGGCAGACACGAGGTCTTCCACCGTCAATCGAACGATCGCGGACTGAACCGCCGCAATCCGGATTATCGCGCCGAGCTCTCATGACAGGCACATTGCTCCGCGAAAAGGAAAGTGTATGGCCGGTATTTCGAACCGGTAACCATGCTCCATCACCTGCAAGGGAATAAGATGAATTGGGATCGCATTGAAGGCAACTGGAAGCAATTCAAAGGCAACGTCAAGCAACAATGGGGGAAGCTCACCGACGCTCAGCTCGATGTGAGCGCGGGCAAGCGCGACCAGCTCGCAGGCAAGATCCAGGAAGCGTACGGCATCAGCAGGGACGAAACGAACAAGCAACTTTCCGCCTGGCTCGATCGCCAGAAGGAAATAGAAACCGTCAAGTAGCGAGAGAGGGCCGAGCGCGATCGGGGTCGGCCCCGCCAGGGTATTTAGAGATCTAAAAGGAGACAGCGACCATGGAATATACGGCGCAATTCAATCGGGCCAAAGGCAAGATAGCCGACGATTTAAGGATGATTGTCAGCGACGGCGAAGATCTGCTCAAGGCCGCGGCAAGCGCCTCCGGAGAAGGCTTCACGGCGGCGCGGGCGAGATTCGCGGAGGGAGTCATGAACGCCAAGGCCAGACTCTCGGACAGCTCGCAACTGGTCGTCAAAAAGGCGAGGCGCGCCAATGATTACGTGCACGGCAACCCGTGGCCTGCGATCGGCGTGGCCGCAGCCGCCGGAATCCTGATCGGCTTTCTCGCCGCAAAGCGCTGAGCGTTTACCCGGGAATCTTTAGAGCGCGAAAAATTTTGCCGTCGAATCCCGATCACAGAACGATTACGAGAGAAATAACCATGCTGCCCAGCGCCAAGAGCCTCGAAGGCAAACGCGTACCCAAGGTGACCTTCAAGACCCGCACCGACGACCAGTGGAAGGACGTAAGCACCGAGGAGTTGTTCAAGAGCAGGACCGTCGTCCTGTTTTCCCTGCCCGGCGCCTATACGCCGACCTGCTCGAGCAGCCATCTGCCGCGCTACAACGAGCTCGCAGACGAGTTGAAGGCCAACGGCGTGAGCGACATCGTCTGCCTGTCGGTCAACGACGCCTTTGTCATGAACCAGTGGAAGGAGGATCAGGGAGCCGGAAACGTCACCATGCTCCCCGACGGCAACGGCGAATTCACCGCCGGCATGGGAATGCTGGTCGACAAATC
>Ga0193726_1000223_pt1 | contig 76425 bp, 63 predicted proteins | sample H2c1metaG_FD_144928 | JGI IMG/M metagenome (GOLD analysis project Ga0193726, IMG submission 144928) | Soil microbial communities from a riparian zone of the East river system, Colorado, United States - H2c1 | ecosystem: Environmental > Terrestrial > Soil > Riparian zone | place: USA: East River... | reverse complement strand
ATCACTTCTGAATCGCTTCGGTTAGCAACGCGGCAGGAAGCAAGAGACCGAGTGGAATGGTCGTCGCGGAAACTGCGGCGTTAACACGGGAATGAGAGCAAACGAGATTCGACTCTTGACCTGGAAGCAAGTCGATTTTCGCGCCAAGTCTCTTATTGTAGGTAAGTCGAAAACGGCGGCGGGAACGGGTCGCGTTATCCCCTTGAATCCTCGGGCAGTTGCTACAGAGTTGATATACCCTTGATGTATGCTGGCAACGGATGCCAGCCGCTGCAACGGAGTTGAACTCTTATGCGCAAGATCATTTCGACATCGGCCGCTTTCGTCTTTTTTTTCGCGCCCTTCGCTTGGTCGCAGGGACCGAGTGTCGCCACCGGCAGCCAAGGAGTGATTGTTTCCGGTAAGCCCGCCGCCACTGCGGCCGGCATCAAGATTCTGGATCAGGGCGGAAACGCCGCTGATGCAGGCGCCGCCACTCTGCTGGCACTTTCCGTAACCTATGTAGGCGCGTTCTGCGTGGGAGGAGAGATCCCCATTCTGGTTTACAGTGCCGATCAGAAAACCGTGAAGCTGCTCGAGGGACAAGGCGAGGCCCCTCGCGACCCCAAAGCGATCGCCTGGTACATGAAAAACGGAATCCCTGACGGTGACGTCAAGGCAGCCGCCGTGCCTGGCACCATAGATGCCGTCGTCACCCTGCTGAAACTTTATGGAACCAAAAGCTTCGAGGAGGTCGTGCAGCCAACGCTGGAGATTCTGGATGCCGGCGGCCCCAGTTGGTATGTCGATACCGGCAGCAGGAAGAGGATCGACACCGGCGTGAACTGGCAGGCTGATCTGGCTGTGACCTTTCGCAAATTGGTGGAGTCTGAAAGGGCTGCGGGAGGTACGCGTCAGCGGAAACTACAAGCCGTCTCCGACCGCTTCTATCGCGGCGACATCGCCGATGCCTTGGAAGCTTGGTATATCGAAAAGGGCGGTTTCCTTCGCAAGGCGGATTTGGCCGCGCATAAAACTTCCGTGGTGGATCCGCTCAAAACGACGTACCGTGACTACAGAGTCTATAAGGCTGGTCCGCTGACGCAGGGTCCTTATCTATCACAGACGCTGCGCCTACTTGAAGGATTCGACCTGAGAAAGATGGGTTTCAATTCGGCGGACTACATCCATACCGTGATTGAAGCGGAGAAACTGGCACTGGCGGATCGCGACGAGTACTACGGCGATCCGAACTTCGTGAAAGTGCCAATGCAGCAGTTGCTATCTGACCAGTACACCAAAATGCGGCGCGAGCTGATCGATCCGAAAAAGGCTTCTCTCGAGCTCCGGCCAGGCGATCCTTACAAAATGAAACCGACAAAGCCGCCTACCATCACTGGCCCTTGGCATGGCGGGACCACCGTCATGTGCGTGACTGATAAGTTTGGGAACCTCATCGCGGCAACTCCGAGCGGCCTGTCGAGTACAGCCGGCGTGGCCGGACACACGGGCATTATTCACGGAAGTCGGCTAAGCAGCCTGAACACGTTTGCGGGCACTCCCAACGTCATACAGTCGGGCAAGCGGCCACGGATCACGTTGAGCCCTACGCTCCTTTTCCATGACAACGATCCCGTGATGGCGATCTCGGTAGCAGGCGGCGACCAACAGGATCAGGCAGCGCTTCAGGTCATCCTGAACTATGTGGAATTCGGCATGAGTCCCGAGGAAGCGTTTAAGGCACCGCGTTTCTCCACCACGCATTTCATCAGCTCCTTCGGCCAGGACCGCGCCAGCCTGGGCAGCCTCTCTGTCCCCAACACTCTGCCCGAAGGAGTGCAGGCTGACCTGAGGACTCGCGGCCACGTGGTTTCCGCAAGTCGCGGCGGAGTGGGCGGGGTGGCGCTGATCGGCATCGACCCAAAGACCAAGCAGGCGACCGCCGTGGGCCCGGCCACCCGCAAAATGGAATAGACTTCCATGTATCGGACGGAGAGTTTGGATCCCCAAAAAAGCGGAGTAGCTGCCGGGTCATTCCGATCAGCTCGATAAATTCGTGCCCTACACTCGGCGTCACACGGCAGGGATCATGCTCGCGGAGGGTGGCGGGGAATCGTTCGCAATCATGCGGATCATGGGCCACAGCTCCGTCACGGTCACTCAGAAATACTTTCACCCACAAGACCCAGCGATTGTGAATGCCTTTTCGACCATGCCGCGCCGGCCACCGCTGGGACCATCACTTGTGCCGGGTGGGGCCAAAATTGGTACCAGTGGAAAATCAGGTGTAGTGGCCCGAAAGCGGAAAAGCGCTTAAGTTATTGATTTTATTGTAGTAACTGGTGAACCGGGGAGGACTCGAACCTCCAACCCGTTGATTAAGAGTCAACTGCTCTACCATTGAGCTACCGGTCCACAGTTTTAGAATTCTACATAAGATTCGAATTTTTGTCGAACACCTGCTGCTTGCGGGCGAAACTGGCTTGTGCGGCGTGAACTACTTGCCTCGGAGCGTGGCTACCAATCCTTTTGCCACTTCTTTGGCACGGGCCAAGTCATCGGGTGGAAAAGAAATCGCCGAGACGCGCTGATGGCCGCCGCCGCCGAATTTTTCCGCCAAGGTAGCCAGATTTTGGTCGGCGGCCGATTGGTTCCACGGGTTTGTGCCGAGTGAGACTTTGGCACGCACCGGAGTAGAGATCACGCTCACAGAATAAACGCACTCCGGATGCAGCAAATACGGGATGAATTTGTTGTAACCCTCGATGTCGATATCGCTGACGTCGAAGAAAATGACACCATCGCGGGCTTCGCTGCGCTCACGAATAATGTCCATGGATTTGCGGTGGCGCTCAAGGAGTGGTGCGAGATGTTGCGCAACGAGCGGTAATTTAATCATCTCCGACAAGGAACGGTAGGCCAGTTCCGGAATAATGCGAGCGGGCAGACCTTCTTCCGGTGCAGCTTCAATTACCAAAGCAAGCTGTGTCGCCGGCTCTTGGAGCGCAACCGCGGATTCGGCAGTTGGATATTGTGCTCCATCGATGATGTCGCCCCAGTGAATCAGGTCGGCGAGTGGTGTCGTGTCAAATCCGAATTTCTCCTTGGCGACAGTGGCAATGAGCTTGGTGCAGGATTTGTAGTCCGGCTCATAAAACTTGTGCGGCCCGGGGTGCGTACGAAAGTGTTCGGCGTCAGCGGGCGTGAGGAAGGCGCTCTGGTGGTGGTCGAACCACCAGGTGACTTTGGGCGAATTGGAATATTTAAAGTCGACGATGACGTTCTCATCGCCGTCGAAGAGACCGGGTTCCCAGGGTTGGGCGGCGCGGTGAGTCATGCCGCTGAAACCAAATTCGGCAGCTGCGTCAAATCGTTCGCGGTAGAAGCGATAGAAAAGTGCAGCCGAAGCGGTGCCGTCAAAACAGCGGTCGTGGTAACAGAGCCGGACGCGGGTCATAGGTTCGAGCGAGTGAGCCTTTCGTTCTGTATGCGCCCTGGGCAGGCGTTGCTAAAGCATTAAAGGGTGCGGTCAGCGGAAATAGAAGTCAAGCGGAAAGGTCGTCAGCCTGGAATCTGCATACGCAAAAAAACGCCGCCCCCACGGAGGAGGGCGGCGGAGCTGAGGCGGTTCTGAGCTGAAATACGAATCTATTTGTTGAGCATTCCCTCAACCAAATTGCCGATGAGCGGCAACTTGAATTTCTCATGCTGATAGGCTTTGTACATGCAGTAGATGAATGTCAGGAGAAAAGCGAGCCCAATCAACGGGAACAGAAAAAAACTCAGAAATCCAATCGGGAAATGCATGGCCGCTGTGATGGCCGTCAGAATGAAGGAAAAAATCAAATACCCAATCCAAACGGGTATGAACAGAAGAGAGAGCGCAACGGATTGGGCTCCATGAAACCGCACAAATGGGCGCTTGTCAATGAGCAGGAAAATCAACCCCCCAACCCAACCGAATAGATAGCAAAGCAGGCCCGCGACGTTTTCTTCCAGGCCCCCCGAAGCTGAATCGGTTGTCCCGGTCGGCACCACTGGAGCACTCGCCGCCCCGGCACCTTGTGCTGCGCCGCACTTCGGGCAAAACCCCGCTTCGCCGATTTCCTGTCCACAAGCTTTGCAAAATGCCATCGTATTCCTCCACTGGTAGTACGTTGCGGCGGAGCGTAGCAAAAAGGCGCTGCTGGCGCAATGCTTAATCATTCTGATTGGAATATTTGATATGTCCGATAGAATCGCCCCACCATGCCACCACTTCCCGTCTCTCCGTCGTCTCCCGCCAGTCCACCGAGAACGACGCCGGTTTTCCATTGGCCTCGCGACACAACGTCTGCCGAACGCAAGTCACTCATAGCCGGCGGGCTGGGCTGGATGCTCGACGCCATGGACGTGATGCTGTACTCGCTGGTACTTGTTTATCTCATGCGCGAATTTGCCATGGACACGCGCACGGCTGGACTGTTGAATTCGCTGACTCTGGTGGCGTCCGCGGCAGGTGGACTTCTTTTTGGCGTGTTGGCGGACCGTATCGGGCGAACCAAGGCGCTTATGGCTTCGATCCTTGCGTATTCGCTGGCGAGCGCGGCGTGTGGGTTCTCAAATTCGATTGGCCAGCTTGCGGTGTTTCGGTTTTTGCTTGGGTTGGGCATGGGCGGTGAATGGACTACCGGTGCGGCGCTGATTGCCGAAACTTGGCGTCCGGAACATCGTGGCAAAGCCCTGGGAATCATGCAGTCAGCCTATGCCATTGGAGAAGCGATTGCTGCCCTGGTCGTGATGATGGTGTTGCCACACTTTGGCTGGCGAGCCGTATTTTTTGTTGGAGTGCTGCCGGCATTGTTGGTTTTGTGGGTGCGGAGAAAAGTGCCGGAACCGCAAATTTGGAAAAACCGCTCGGCTGCCGGTCAGCCACGCAAAACAGGACTAGGCGCCGTGCTGCGGCGATTGTGGCAGAAAGATGTGCGTCGCAACGGAACTCTCGCGACGACAATGAATGCCTGCGCCATGTTTGGCTACTGGGGACTGTTCACGTGGATCCCCGGGTACTTGTCGCTGCCCGTTTCGCAAGGCGGGCGCGGCTTGAGCCTGGTCAAGACAACCACGTTCTTTCTTGTTTTGTGCGGGGGCAAATGGCTGGGTTATGCACTATTTGGATTTTTCGCTGACGCGTTTGGGCGTCGCAAACCGTATTGCGCGTATTTGCTTATTGCCGCAGCACTGGTGCCCGTCTATGGAATGAGCAGCAATCCTTTTTGGCTTCTGGTGCTCGGGCCATTCGTGGCCTTTTTCGGCACCGGCTTTTTCTCGGGCTATGCTGCCATTGCCAGCGAAATTTTCCCAGGAGAGATTCGCGCAACGGCAATGGGACTTAGCTACAACGTGGGGCGCGGACTTTCTGCCGTGGCTCCATTCGCTGTAGGAGCGGTTGCCGCTCATTTTGGAATTGGACTGGGATTTTTCTTGCCTGCTGTGGGATTTCTGATTGCGGCGCTGCTGGCCCTGGCTTTGCCGGAAACGCGCGGTCAGGAATTGACTTAGTTTCGCACCAAGTCAGGCGCGCGCTGCCCTGCTCTGCACTTGAGCGCCATCCGCCGACAAGGTGAAATTCAGTGCAAAATACTTCGCTTGTGCCAGCGTTTTTTGCAGGTCAGCATCATCCGCATAGCGGCGCTTAGGAATGCGGCGCGCCAGGACGCTGAACGCAAAAGGATCTTTACGAAACGGGTACGGATCGAGCGTAACCAGGGCTTTGTTTACCGGATCCGGGCGCAGCTCCCAGTCGACAACCCGATCATGATCGTCGACGGGCACAGCATCGATGGTGGAATCATCGAGCGGTCCGAGGCAGAAGTACAGTGACAGGCGATCCAGCGCCTCAAGCCTTTGCAAATTGAGTTTCAACGATTTTTCGTCGGTGAACCCTTTCGTTGCCGAATTCGCGCGGAGATCGACTTTCAGCCGGAGTTGTTGGAGACGCAGACGCTGCACAAAATCGCTGACGATGTGGGACTCGTTGGACTTCACATATTTCGCAGAAAAACCTGGAAGCGTCGCGCGCGAGCGGTCGTAAAGCCCCGCTGCATGCATGCTGGCGAGCAAGCCCGCGTAGTGATCCGCCCTAACGATGCGCTCGATACCTTGTTGGTAAAGCATCGTGTGCGCTTCAGTGGGAATCGACATGAACGTGTACGGGGAAAATGTGGCCGGATCGATTTCCGGCAGAAGTTCCCACTCACGCCAGCCATTGTCGTGTTCGCCAGCAGCGAGGCAAAAGGAATCGAAAGGTTCCGGGCGCGTGAATAAGTCATTGCCCCAATGGCGGGCAAAAAAACCAGCCAGAACCGCATGATCGGTCTGGCGGATGACGATGAGGTTGTCGCCCTGTTCTTGAATGATCATCGCGCTGCCCTCGAACGCAGCGGTACGGCGCACATTTGGTGGTCGGGAGTCGCTTCATCTCGGGGTGGGGAGGGGCTCCGAGGCAAACGGCCGAGCCCGCTTATTATGCGCCGATGGCCGCCGTATTCCAACAACTGCCTGTGAAAAGTTGGCTAACAAACCGCAAGCTGCCGACAAGGCTTGTTTACGATTCCGGCAACCAAGCGCAATCGTTGGGGGGACGGGCTGCGGGCTCATTGATTTGAGCTCTGGAGTGGTGCGGGAAGAGGGATTTGAACCCCCAAGGACTTACGTCCGGTAGCTCCTAAGGCTACTGCGTCTGCCAGTTCCGCCATTCCCGCACAGTGAAACAATCTGAGTTTACCATGGCTGTCCTGCAACTTCGGGCAGCTCGGCTCAGTCCTAGGATAGTCCGCCCCCACAGCGCCGCCAGAGTGCATCAACAGTTCAATCCACACCTCAGAAGGACCGCAGCAGCGGGAAAGTACCTTGCGCCATTTTGGGCACAAGAAATGCGGCCTCTTACCGCTTGCCCGGAGGATTGTGTTAAGAATGGAGAGGATGGTGGGCGATAAAGGATTTGAACCTTTGACCTCTCGCGTGTGAGGCGAGCGCTCTAACCGCTGAGCTAATCGCCCGTTCAGAACGGGTGGGTTTCATCATCTGCCCCAAATTCCAGATACCTCGCTTCAGAAAGCAGACATCTAGTTGTAACAGGAAGGACCCGGGTTTTCAACCAATGCCGACCGCTACCTCTCACGTTGTCGCGCAGTTGCAGCGAGCCATTGCTCGCGCCATTTACGGCAAAGAAGAAGTCATTCAGAACGCCCTGATTACGCTTCTTGCGCGCGGCCACCTGCTTATCGAAGATGTTCCGGGAGTTGGAAAAACGACTCTCGCTCAAGCGCTTGCAAAATCGTTTCGTTGCAGCTTTCAGCGTATTCAATTTACTTCGGATTTGCTGCCGAGTGATGTCCTTGGCGTCAGCGTTTACAATCCCGAATCGCGTGAATTTGAATTTCGTTCCGGCCCGATTTTCGCCAATGTGGTGCTGGCAGACGAAATTAACCGGACCACGCCGCGGACGCAGTCCGCTTTGCTTGAGGCTATGAATGAGGCGCAAGTCACTGTCGACGGCAAATCGCTGCCTCTACCGCAACCTTTTTTGGTTATCGCCACACAGAATCCCGTTGAACACCACGGAACCTATCCGCTTCCCGAATCACAACTAGATCGCTTCCTGATGCGCATCAAGATGGGATATCCATCGCACGAGACGGAACGGGAAATTCTGCGCAAACGTGTCGGCGATGACCCGCTTGAATCGCTCGCTCCCGTTGCCGATGTCAGCGATGTCATGGCCATGCAGGAGGCAGTTCAGCACGTTAAGGTCGATTCCAGCCTCCATGACTACGCCCTAGAAATTGTCAACCGCACGCGCAACTCAGACCAGCTTGCTCTGGGAGTTAGCCCTCGTGGAACACTTATGCTGCAACGTGCGGCTCAAGCGCGAGCTTTCCTTGAGGGGCGCGACTTCTGCCTTCCCGATGATTTCAAGCAACTCGCTGTAGCCGTTTTTTCTCATCGCGTTGTTACCAGCTCGCGCCACGCTTCGCTTCAAAAGAAATCAGAAACGACCGAGTCCGTTCTCCGGGATATCGTCGAATCCGTCGCTGTTCCACTCTAGAAGATGTCCGTGAGCACCCGAACTACACTCGCGCAGCTCTGGGCGAAAGCCGATCGCTCCGCCGTCCGTGCCTTCACGCTGTCAATCGCCGCGCTTACTGTGGCGTTGTTGCTCGCCCTTTATTCCGGCGCCGCCGCCGAGCTCGGCAATCTTAAATTAGCTGCAAGCAGCGCGCTTACCGCGCTTGTTGTTGCGGCGTGGGTCGCCGTCACCCTAGTGCCCGTTCTCGCCAAGCGAACGCCACTTCGCTGGATCGGCTATAAGATGGAATACAAAATTTCGCGCGAGGGCTGGATTTACATCGGCGGAATCATTCTCGTGGCGCTCGCCGCGCTCAACACGGGGAATAACCTGCTTTTCCTCATTCTGGCAAGTTTGATCGCGGTCATTTTGATGTCGGGAATTCTCTCTTCGATCACCCTTTCCGGAGTCGAGCTGGATTTGGAAATGCCCGAACATATCTTCGCCGGCCAACCTGTGCGCGCGATCGTGTCACTGAAAAACGAAAAGCTCACGCTGCCTTCTTTTTCCCTGCGGGTGGAATGCGCGAAGTCAAAAGATACAGCGTCGGCGGCGCTTCTCGAAACCCCGGTTTATTTCCCGTACTTGCCGAAGCACGACCAGGTCAAACAAAGCGTACCTCTCACATTTCCGCGCCGCGGGGTTTATCGCCAGGAAGCGTTTCGCATTGTTTCGCGGTTCCCTTTTGGGTTTTTGCAGAAGGCGCGCCGACTGCATCTGGCGACCGAAGCACTCGTCTATCCGTCGGTCGAGCCGACGCAGGAATTCGTTGAGATTCTGCCCGGCTTGCAGGGGGCCCTGGAAAGTCTTTCCAAAGGACGCGGTCAGGATCTTTACGCACTGCGCGGATACGTTCCGACGGACAGCGCCAGTCACGTACACTGGAAAGCTTCAGCGCGATTTGGGTCGCTGATGGTGCGCGAATTCACGCGGGAGGACGATTGCCGCGTCCTCCTGGTTCTCGATCCGCACAGCGCAGCGCCCGGCGGTACGCAAAGCTCCACTGTTTCTAGCAGCCAGGATCATTTCGAACGCGCTGTCACAATTTGTGCCAGTCTGGCCTGGCATTTCTATGAAAGCAACGCGCTGCTGCAATTCCGCAGTGCGGGAATTGATACAAAACTCGCTCCTGCCGAAGAACTCATTTTTTCTATTCTGAAACATTTAGCCACCGCTCAGCCACTTCCTCCCGATTCCAGTCATGCGCTCATCACCGAACTCGCGGCCTCGCCCGAGCTTTTTAAAATCATCGTCACCAGCCAGCCTCGTGGCTCCATCCCCGCGACACTCTGGCATTCCTCCTACGTCATTTTTTTGGACGATCTGGCGGACTAGTCGGCAACCCTGTCAAAGTTTTCCTCAAGTACTTGTGCAACAGTGAGTTGTGCGAAAATCCAATAGCACAATGGTTCCCGTAGATCAGCTTGCCGAATTTCGTAAGGAATTGCTTGGGTGGTTTCGCCAATTTCAGCGCGAGCTTCCCTGGCGACAGAACAAGGATCCCTATCGCATCTGGCTTTCGGAAATCATGCTGCAGCAAACTCGTGTGGCGGCTGCCATTCCCTACTACGAGCGATTCCTGCTGCAATTTCCGGATATTCATTCGCTGGCGGAAGCGCCTCCTGGTGAAGTGCTGCGTCTTTGGTCCGGGCTCGGCTATTACAGCCGGGCGCGCCACCTGCAGCAAGCCGCGCAGCGGATAGCAGCCATGCATGCTGGAGTTTTTCCATCCACATATGCCGATACGCTGGCCCTGCCAGGAATTGGCGCCTACACAGTCGCCGCAATTTTGAGCATTGCCTTCGGCGCGAAGTACGCCGTACTGGACGGCAACGTGGCGCGCGTCGTCGCGCGTATAGGCGCCATCCGTGGTGACCTTCGCCAAGGCCGCCGCTGGCAATCTTTGCAAATATTCGCCGACAATTTGCTGGACGAACAAGCCCCCGGCGATTGGAATCAAGCCATGATGGAATTGGGCGCGACGATTTGCACTCCGAGATCTCCGCAGTGCCTGCTTTGCCCCGTTTCACGGTTTTGCGAGGCCCGAAAACTCGGTGTTCAGGAAAACATCCCGGAAAAACGCAAGAAGCGCGCTACCGTGGAAATTACCCTGGCGGCTGCGGTTCTTGTGGACGCGGAGGGGCAAACCCTTCTTTTGTCTCCGCCGGGGAAATCAAGCACAAAAACTGCGGCAGATGACGTCGCCAAACTGGTTTCGCAGATGTGGCATTTTCCAACCATTTCTGTAAAAAAAAACGCGGAAGCGGAATTGCATCAGTTTCTTTCCCGACTTTTTCCAGGAAAAGAAAGCAAATCTTTTCGCCTCAAGAGCTTGCGCAAAGCCAAACACTCGGTTACATACAGGGACATTACAATTTTTCCGTTTCGTATTTCGCTAAAGAAATTACCAAAAGCCGCCTCCGGAAAATCGGAAGTTAAAGTCGTGCCGCTTTCTGGAGTTTCCTCTATTGCCGTATCGAACCTCACGCGAAAGGTTGCGCGAGCTGCCGATCAATTTCCAGCCTAGAACCCCCTTCGACAGGCACTAATCGTTATCTTTTCGCAGCCATGCCAACCGCGCAACGGCTGCGGATGTTACCATTGAGTTTCCCCATGGATTCTGCAACCACGGCAACCTCATTTTCCAGTCTCCCTGCGGAGAAATTCTTTCGTACCTCTCTGTTTCTGCTCATTTTCACTTCGGTCGTAACTCTGATCAGCACCGGAAAACTGGACACCTTTACCGCACTGATTGCGCCAGCAGCAGTTCTTTACAAAGGATCCCGCTGGTGGCAAGGGCGCCCACCGGAACTGCGGCAGCAGACGGCCACATGGTTTGTTTTGGGATACCTTTTTGTATTTCCCTTCGATGTCCTGTTCTTTTCGCGCATGATCGTGGCAACATCGAGCAATCCAACGCTGTATGCTGCCTTGCTTGGCGCTGTGCATTTTCTGCTTTTTGTAATGATCCTGCGCTTGTACAGCGCTGCCACGGATCGCGATGCCATTTTTCTTTCGCTCCTCTCCTTCGGAGGAATTCTTGCAGCGGCTGTTCTGACGGTGGACACCTCATTCCTACTGCTCTTTTTTGTTTTTTTGTTGTTCGGAGTGGCCACGTTTGTAGGGCTCGAAATGCGGCGTGGCGCGATGGGAGCGGTCTCTCCTGTTTCTGGTTCGCAGCCGCAGCAGGAAAAGAAGTTGGCCCGCGCACTGGGTCTTACAGCACTGAGTCTTGCCGGCGGAGCCATTGTTTTAGGCACTCTGATATTTTTCCTGTTTCCGAGATTCAGTGCAGGCTTTCTGGGTCACGCTGGATTGCGCCCTACATTGATGACCGGATTTTCTGACAATGTGGAGCTGGGACAAATCGGAGAAATCAAGAGAAGTTCTGCGGTGGTAATGCGCGTCAAGACGGGACAGCCAGTCAGCTACGATCGACTGCGTTGGAGAGGAATTGCGCTCTCGCAATTTGACGGCAAGCGCTGGACAACGATTGACAGACGTCGCGTAGCCTTGTCTCCAAGAGCGGATGGCTGGATTCCTCTGGTCTCCCCCCGAGAGGCAATGGACCCTACTTCGACGCCGCTGCAATACACAATCTTGTTGGAACCGCTGGCGACCGACGCGGTTTTTGCCCCGGCCAACGCTGTTTCGTTGCGCGGCGACTTCAGCGGAGAAGGCGGAAACGCGTTCGGTCCGGGACGCCGCATGTACCTTTTCCGGGACTTTACAGGATCGGTCTTCAATCCTTTTCACAATTATTCCGCGGTGCGGTATGTGGGATATTCACGATTGCCGGCACTGCATCCTGCGAAATTGCGGGCCGCCGGCACGGATTACCCTGACGATATCCAAGCTAACTATTTGCAGCTTCCATCGGCACTAGATTCGCGCATTGCTGCGCTTGCGCAAAAGGTCACAGCGAATGCACAAACTCCTTTCGATAAAACTATCGCCATCGAATCTTATCTGCGCAACAACTATGCCTATACCCTGAACCTGACGGGAAAACCGAGCGATGATCCATTGCCGCATTTCCTGTTTGAGACACGCGCGGGACATTGCGAGTATTTCGCTTCGGCAATGGCTATCATGCTGCGAACGTTGGGGATTCCCTCTCGTGAAATAAATGGATTTCTTCCCGGCGAATTCAACGACCTTGCGGGTGACTACATCGTCCGCGCGAGCGACGCGCACAGTTGGGTGGAAGTTTATTTTCCTAAAGACGGGTGGATGACCTTCGACCCGACCCCTGCAAGCACCGATACCGTGGGCGGATTTTTTTCGCGGTTCGCGCTTTATCTGGATTGGTTTCAGGTGACCTGGAGCGAGTGGATTATCAACTACGATTTCGGGCACCAATTGACGATGGCTCAGAATCTGCAGAAAGGCACACGCAACTGGAGCGAGGTGCTGCGTGGCTGGCTCGAACACAGGCAGAAACAGGGACGAGACGCGATCAAGTCCTGGCAAGCACGGCATGACGGATTGCGATTGCTGCTTCCATTGGCTCTGGTGGTTTTTCTGGCGGTATTGAGATTCGATTTCCTTTCGCGGCTCTTTGGCAGACTACGCTTGAACTGGCAACTGCACGCGACTGAATCTCCAAAGGCGAATCCGCAATTGGCTTCGCGGCTCTATTCCGAGTTGCTGAGACTACTGGAGCGCCGCGGGCTCAAACGGTTGGAGACGCAGACGCCGTTGGAATTTGCTGCTGCTGTTAAGGAGCCGGTACTGGCGTCCCCGGTGCAGGAATTTACGCGCATTTATGCGCATGCGCGTTTTGGTGGAGTGGCTTGCAACACGGCACGATTGCGGCAATTGTTGGACCAGGTACGAAGTGGGTTGCAAGGTCAATAGTCACAGCGTCGGCACACCTGAAATAATCTCCAACTCTTTATGGGTTACCAAGCTGGGCGCGCCGTCCGCGTTGACCATTCGGGCAAGGCTGCTGCGCAAGCGGGCGTGTTATGATTAAGAGTTGCAGAGAGGCGTAGTTTTACCGCTTATGACCAAGGTCGGATTTGTGAGCCTGGGATGCCCGAAGAACCTCGTGGACAGCGAGGTGATGATGGGTATTCTTGCGCGCGAAGGGTATGAGCTGACGCCGCGCGCTGATGAAGCGGAAATTCTGGTCGTGAACACCTGCAGTTTTATTGAAGCCGCTCAGAAAGAGTCGGTGGACGCCATTCTGGAGATGGCCGAACACAAGAAGTTTGGCGCGGCGAAGAAATTGATTGTGGCGGGATGTTTGGTGGAGCGGTATCGGGCGCAGATCTTGCAACAAGTTCCGGAAGTGGATGCAGTGGTGGGTACCGGCGAAGTGGAACGGATCATGGAAGCGGTGGAAGGCGATTTAAGGGTCTTGCCCGCACAGCCCCCGGCATTTCTGTATCACGATTTGACCCCACGAATTATCACGACGCCGAAACATGCCGCTTACATCAAGATTGCCGAAGGCTGCGATCATCCGTGCAGCTTTTGCATTATTCCGCAGCTGCGCGGGAAATTTCGCAGCCGACGCTTTGAGTCTGTGATTCGCGAAGCGGAAAATCTCGTCGCGGCCGGGACGCGTGAAGTTACTTTGATTGGGCAAGACACCACTTCCTACGGCGAAGATTTGGGATTGCGCGATGGACTGGCCCAGTTGCTTGCGCGATTGTCGCAGGTTGAAGACTTGCTTTGGGTGCGTTTTCTGTACGCCTATCCAAATCGCGTGACCCAGAAACTACTGGATACATTGGCTTCATCTCCGAGAATTGCTCGCTACATGGACATGCCCCTGCAACATGCCAGTCGCAATGTTTTGGCGCGTATGAAGCGCGGTTCGCATGGTGACGCGTTTTTGAAATTATTAGAAAGAATTCGGACTACGATTCCGGAGGTTTCGCTGCGAACATCGTTCATCGTGGGTTTTCCTGGCGAAACGGAAGTAGACTTTGACGAGCTTTGTGATTTTGTGCGCGTGGCGAATCTGGATTGGATGGGCGTGTTTGAATATTCGGACGTGGACAATGCGCACAGCTTTACGCTGGACGAAAAGGTGGATACGGAACTCATTGCTGACCGCCGCAACCGGCTAATGGCGATTCAGAAGAAAATATCGCGGGCCAATCTGCGGGCAAAGGTGAAACGGCTTAGCGGCGCGCCGGTGCTGGCGGTTATCGAAGGACCCTCGAACGACAATCCGCTGGTCTGGGAAGCGCGACTGGAAGGTATGGCGCCAGAGATCGACGGGAAACTGTATTTGACGGATATCGAGTTGCCGACGGGGGAAGTAGCGGTTCCCGGTGACGCAGCGCGCGTAGAAATTACGAAGTCGGACGCGTATGACATTATCGGCCGAGTGGTAGAGATCCTGCCGCGACCTGCACTTCGCAATCCCGGAGCGGCAATTCCGGGTTCGCCTGCAGCACCGGTTGAAAAACTTCATCGAATCGCTACCGGCGCTCCTCTGCGCGTTCTGGGCTGAGCTATAATCCTGCTGAGGCCGAGACCGCCTGGCCCCGAGGTCTGGCTAACTCACAAACCAAGACGAAAAGACTTCTGCCATGAAACATAAATGTCCCATTTGTAAAACGGAAACGGATTCGGCCGTGAACGGCGACTTCCCTTTTTGCAGCGAAAAGTGCCGCGACCGCGACCTGGGCAACTGGGCCACAGAAAAATACGTGGTGTCCGACCCCATCTTCGACGAAGATGAGAGCGACCAAGTGGAGAGCAAGACGACGATCATCCTTGATCTAGATGAAGATCCGGACGAGGAACGAGACGATCCGAATGACGGAAAACACTGACCAATTGGCGGGAGGCCCGATGTCCGGAAAGCCGAAACTGGCTTTTGCTTGTGCGACGTCGCTGAGCGTCGGATATGTCCCAAAAGCTCCGGGAACATTCGGCTCGCTGGCGGGAATTGTCGTTGCGATCCTCACACATCCAATTAGTTTAATTACGATTGTCGGCGCCTTATTTTTTCACGGCCAGCTTTCCGTGGAGCTACCGGCGTTCCGTGGCCAGACGATTCCAGTGCTGCTCCTGGTTCCTCCTTTGGTAGCCTTGCTGATTGTCGGATTGATTGGCGTTTGGAGCAGTTCTCGGGTGGCCCGCTTCGCGGGAATCAAAGACCCGCAATATGTAGTGATCGACGAAGTGTCGGGCATGCATCTGACACTGGTGTTGGGAATTATGCCGCTCACGCTTCCCTTGCATTTCACGCACCCCGAGAATGCTTCCGTATTCGCGCTCTATTCCGCCTTGAGCCTGCTGAACTGGAAGTATCTGCTGCTGGGATTCATATTTTTTCGCGTATTCGACATCTGGAAACCTTTCCCCGTTCGCCGCCTGGAAAAGCTGCCCGGAGGCTGGGGCATCATGGCGGACGACTGGATGGCGGGCATCTACGCTGCAATTGTGTTGCGTATCGCGTTACACTTTAATCTCGTATGAAATTCGGGTTCGGTTCTTCTCCAGAAAAAAACAGCAGTCCTCGCATAGAAGGAGTTGCGCCTGCCGCAGCTATTCCGGGCGGCGAGATCGTGATTCGAGGAAGCGGCTTTGCTACGCGAACGCAATTGCGCCCGGCAGTTCACTTTGGCGAGAGCGAAGCGAGTCTACTGCTTGCGAGTGAAAACAAGATCATTGTTCGCGTGCCGGATGGAGCGAGCGGCGGAACGATTCGCGTGTCGGCGGAAGAGCACGAAAGCCAGCCTTATCCCGTGGCTGTCGGCGTCCAGATTGCGGACAACCTGCATCCAATTGCCAATCCAGCGGTGGACCACGACGGAAATATTTATGTAACATTTTCCGGACAGCGTGGGCAGCGCGTGGCGGTTTCGCTATACAAGATTACCGCCAACTATGCCGTGAAGCCATTCCTGACTTCGCTGATGAATCCCAGCGGATTGGCGTTAGACCGCGAAAGCAATTTGTTCGTGTCTTGCCGTCATGACGGAACCATACATCGCGTTACTCCCGAGGGGCGTGCTGAGCAGTGGGTGGAAGGCATGGGCGTCGCGACAGGAATCGCATTCGACCAGAATCATAATTTGTACGTCGGTGATCGCAGCGGAACGATCTTCAAGATTAGTCCCAGCCGCGAAATTTTTGTCTTTGCGACGCTAGAGCCGTCCGTGGCCGCCTATCATCTGGCTTTTCATCCAAGCGGCGATCTTTATGTTACGGGTCCGACAACCTCCAGCTATGATCGCGTGCACCGCATCACACAAGGCGGCGAGGTAACCGTGTTCTTTCGTGGATTGGGCAGGCCCATGGGACTGGCCTTTGACCGCGACCTGAATTTGTATGTGGCGAGTTCGTATGCGGGACGTCGCGGAATTGTACGCATCACTCCACAAGGACAAGCAGAGCTGGTACTCAGCGGGTCCGGCATCGTTGGGCTTGCACTGCAACCTTCTGGCCGCGCAATCGTCGCCACCACAAGTGCCGTCTTCACCCTCGATTGGGACGTTCACGGTTTGCCTCTGCCTGGGTCCATTTACAAATGAAAGCGGAAATCATCGCAGTGGGTTCGGAGATGCTGACTCCGGATCGGATGGATACCAACTCGCTTTTTCTTACCGAAGAACTGAACAAGCTGGGAATTGAGGTGGTACGGAAATCCATTGTCGGCGACAACCGTGAATACTTAAGTGCAGCTTTCCGGGAAGCATTGCAACGCGTAGAGCTGGTAATCGCCTGCGGGGGTCTTGGTCCAACCGAAGACGACCTGACGCGCGAAACCGTCGCTGAGCTTCTGGGGCGCAAGCTGGTTCGCGACGACAATATTTTGCGATACATCGAAGGGCGCTTTCGTCAGCTTGGACGCGAGATGCCCGCCGTGAATGTCCGGCAAGCGATGGTGCCGGAACGGGCGGAGGCCCTGGAGAATCCCCGGGGCTCGGCGCCGGGGCTGTGGATGGAAGACGCCGATCGCCTGATTGTACTGCTGCCCGGCCCACCGCGTGAACTGAAGCCAATGTTCACTGAGCGAGTTCTTCCCCGCCTGCAGAAGCGGGCAGGAGCTGTACGTATGTTTCAACGGCAGTTACGCGTGGCAGGCATGGGCGAGTCGGCGGTCGAGCAATTGGTCCGTCCCATCTACACCCGCTACAGCGATGTGAACACCACCATTCTTGCCGCCCCAGGCGAAATCCAGCTTCATCTGCGCGCCTGGACAGACGACGCCCAACACGCGCAAAAAACGCTGGACGAAATGGTGCAGGGCTTTGAGATTGCCCTGAGCGACCGCATTTTTTCGCAGGATGGTTCGCCGCTGGATGAAGTGGTAGCGCGTCTGCTCCTGACCAACAGCGCCACGATTGCCACTGCGGAAAGCTGCACAGGCGGCCTGCTGGCACAGCGTTTGACAAGTATCGCCGGAAGCTCGTCGTATTTTCTTGGCGGCGTGGTTTGCTATAGCAACGAACGCAAGACGGCGTGGGCGGACGTTCCTGCGGAGTTGATCGCGGCCAAGGGTGCGGTAAGTCCCGAGGTCGCCGTGGCGCTGGCCGAGGGAATCCGTCGCCGTGTGGGCAGTAGCCTTGGCGTGGGAATTACTGGCGTCGCAGGCCCCGGCGGCGGCTCGGAAGAAAAGCCGGTTGGCACGGTGAATATTGCGCTTTCGCATGCCGGTGGGTTAAAGGAGAGAGCTGCGCTGTTCCCGGGCGATCGCGAAATGGTGCGCTGGCAGGCGTCACAATCTGCCTTGGATCTGGTGCGCTTGCACTATCTCTACAATTCCGGCCCTTCCTTCGGGAAGTCTCACTTGCAAAATCCGAAACGAAGCTAATCATGCGTCTCTTTGTCGCGCTGGAAATTCCTTCAGAAGCACGGACGGGCCTGGTTGCGTTGTCAGAAGAATTGCGCCCGCTTCTGCCGAAGCACCGCTGGACTCCGGCCGCCAGTATCCACCTGACACTGAAATTCATCGGAGAGATTCCCGCAAGCTCGCTCGATGCTGTTTGTAGTGCCCTTGCAGAGGTCAAGCTCCCCGACACAATCGCCGTTCGCAGCGCGACGCTCGGTTCATTTCATGGGAGCGAGAAGGCCGGATTGCTATTTGCGAAAATCGAGCAGTCTGCAGAACTGTGCGAACTCGCCGGGCAGATCGATCGTCAACTCCAGCTGGTTGGCGTCGCAGGCGAAACGCGCGCGTTTGTTCCCCATCTAACATTGGCACGATGTAAAAATGGAGAGCTGCCGCCCAATATCGCGGAAATACTTGCGAATTTCAGTGGACGGGAATTGGCGAATTTCCACTGCCAGGAGTTTTGTCTCGTCGAAAGCAAACTGAAACCAGCTGGCGCGGAGTACACTATCCTGCAATCGTTTCTTTTTGTGACGGAGACCTAGGACTGATGAATGATTGGCTGCCGATTGCTGTTTCGATTCCTGCAGCGTCCTATCTGCTGGGCTCCATTCCATTTGGTTTGTTGTTGTCGACTCTCCTTGGCAGAGGTGATGTGCGCCATGCAGGCAGCGGAAACATCGGCGCGACCAACGTCGCGCGTGTGGCGGGGCCGCTCGCAGGAATTTTGACGCTGGTTCTCGACGCGACGAAGGGCTCGGCCGCGGTTCTGCTCGCAGACGACCTGAGCAATGGCAATTCTTCATGGATGATGCTCGCCGGCCTTTTCGCTCTCATTGGGCATTGTTTCCCAATTTGGTTGAAATTTAAGGGCGGCAAGGGAGTTGCCACGGCCGCGGGCGTTTTCCTGGTTCTCTGTCCTGCCGCTCTTTTGGGCTCCTTAATCTTGTTCGTTATTTTCGTCGCGTTTTGGCGGTACGTGTCGCTCGGATCGATTGCTGCAGCTACAGCAATGCCCTTGCTGATTTATTTTCTCTGGGCACCACATGCGCCCAGTCATCATGCGCCGCCCGTTCTCGTGGACTTTGGCTCACTCGCTGCGGCGTTGCTTATTGTGTACAAGCATGACGCCAACCTGCAGCGACTTGTAGACGGCACAGAACCAAGAATCTCTTTTGGCAGCAAAAAGGACAGTGAATGACGCGCATCGCCATTCTGGGCGGCGGAAGCTGGGGCACCGCGCTTTCCGTCGTGTTGTCGCGGACCCGTAAACCGCATGAGGTCTCTTTGTGGGTACACAATGCGGCGCTGGCTGAGTCGCTTCATCTGCATCGCGAAAACACGGCTTATCTTCCCGGAGTTTCGCTTCCCGCGGGTATTCGCGTCACTCATGAATATGCGGAAGCGCTTTCCGGAGCGCAAATTGTCGTCGGTGCAATGCCTTCTGTTCATGCGCGCAGCATCTATTCGCGGGCCATTCCGCATCTTGGGCCGCAAACAATTTTTGTCAGCGCAACCAAAGGGCTTGAGCCCACTTCGCGTTTCCGCATGTCCCGTTTGATTGCGCAGATACTTACGCAGACAACGTCGGCGGCGTTGCCGCAAAGCATCGCGGTTCTATCGGGCCCGTCCTTTGCCGCCGAGACGGCGCGCAACGAACCAACGGCGGTCGTCATCGCCTCACAAGAACCAGGCCTTTCTGCGCATCTTCAGGAAGAATTTACCAGCCCCTCGTTGCGCCTCTATTCAAATGACGACGTCCTCGGCGTGGAGCTTGCCGGCGCGATGAAAAACGTTATCGCCATTGCCGCCGGAACCTGCCAGGGCCTCGGACTTGGTTCCAATTCGGTTGCGGCCCTCATCACGCGCGGACTCGCCGAGATGAGCCGGCTCGCCGTGGCGCTCGGCGCCCGCGCGGAAACGTTGAGTGGACTTGCAGGCCTGGGCGACCTGGTTCTAACTTGCACCGGAGCCCTCAGCCGCAACCGTCATGTGGGTGTCGAACTCGGCAAAGGCCGATCGCTCAGCGAAATTCTTGCCAGCATGCGCATGGTCGCCGAAGGAGTGGACACTGCCGCGCCGCTCCTGCAATTGGCACAGGAGAATAGTATCGAATTGCCAATCACCGAACAGGTCGACGCCATTCTTCGCAGCAAAAAGTCGCCGCGTGAGGCGATTCAGGACATTATGGAACGGCCCTTGAAAAGAGAGTGAATGAAGAAGTTAGCCCCCCGGTACTTTCCCGAGTCGCCGCTTTCCTGACGCTTAAACGCCGATAACTCGTTGTTCGCAAATAGTACCAACGTTCCAGTAGCACTTCCGCGACGCACGCCCCATTCTGCCTGTCAGTGCGGTCCGGCAATCCCCTAAAATGGAAGAAAGGCTATGTTCAACAACTTCGCCAACCTATGGGAAGCCCTTCGCACCGGTCGCGTGCGCATCCTGTGGCTCGTTTTGGGGGCGCTTTTGCTCGTCAGTGCGCTGCCCATTGGGCTCTACCATCGGCAGGTCCTGCAACTGAGCCAGGAAAAGCTGGTGGACACCGAACGTATTCAGCAGACGGAAATTACGCGGTCCCTGGCGCAAGAAGTGCAATTTTTCGAGGCCAATGTCTCACAACAGCTCGTGAGCCAGCGCCAGATTCTTGCCCTGACCGGCCTAATCAATAACGTGGAAGATCCCATCGCCGAACCCAAGGTCACGCGCCTGTTGGAAGATTTTGTCGACAGCAATCGCAACACGTTTGTATACCTGACGGCGGTCGGAAAATCCGGCAAAGGCACAAGCGCCTCGCAAGGCAATTTCCGCGCTGAGCAGGATCCCTTTGTCGCCAAAGCGCTGCAGCGCGCCTTCGTTCACAGCATGCAGTCCACCAAATTCCGTAGCGATCCATTGGCGCTGGCGCCCGACAATCGGCCTGCATTTGTAATCGCCGTACCCTTGAAAGACAGTAATGATGTTTTCACCGGGATGTTGGCTGCGGTCGTTTCACTTGATCCCATTCTCCAGCGATTGAAAGACGCCAGCGTCCGCGGACGCACTGTTTTCGTCGTGGACCATTCCGGACATATCGTAGCGCATCCAGAAACGAAAAGTTTTGTGCCAGGCGCCGATTTGCGTGGCACCTCCGAATTGGTAAAGCAGGTTAGCGGACTCCCTCAGGATTTGCGCAGCACGGAAAATGTGCGATTTACCGAAGCGGGCAGCAAGCGCCCCATTGAAATGGTAGGGACCTACAGCACTTTGCCTGATGTGAACTGGGCCGTGATTGCCCAACGCCGCCTGGACAAGGCGCGCGAAGATGCGGGCGTTACAGAACTTAACCGGCAAGCGCTGGCCTTCGTTAGCGTGGTTGTGATCATAGCCATTCTTTTTGGTTATTTTTTTGCAGTTGGCATCAGCGGACCGATTCGCGGCTTGGCCGCGTCCACACGCGCCATCAGCCGAGGTGAATTTCATCAGCGTTCGGCAGTACGGGGAGCCTCTGAAATCAGCGAGCTCGCCGAAAATTTCAACAAGATGGCCGGCGACATCGAAGAGTACATCGAGCGCCTGAAGGAAGCCGCCGAAGAAAACCGCGAATTGTTTATCGGTTCGATTCGCATGCTGGCTGCCGCGATCGACGAAAAGGATCCGTACACCCGTGGTCACTCGGGCCGCGTAGCGAAATATTCGATGCTCATCGGCCAGGAGCTGGGGCTTGCCGCACCCGAGCTCGACAAGCTGCGTATCGCTGCGCTATTGCATGACGTGGGAAAAATCGGAGTCGAAGACCGCGTCTTGAAAAAGCCAGGCTCGCTGACCCCGGAAGAATTTGAATTGATGAAGCAGCACACCATCAAGGGCGCCAACATCATGCGTCCCGTTTCACAGCTAAAGGAAATGCTGCCCGGCATCGAATTGCACCACGAACACATCGATGGTCGCGGCTATCCGTATGGACTGCAGGGCCCGCAGATTCCTTTAATGGCTCGCATTATCGGAGTCGCCGACACGCTGGATGCCATGACCACCAACCGGCCCTACCAGTCGGCGATGGATATTGAGTACGCTCTTAACCGCATCAAAGCCCTAGCCGGGGCAAAATTCGACCCCGTCATTGTGACTGCGCTCGAATCCACGATCACCAACGGTAAACTGCGCCTTAGCGCCGTCGAAGTCCAGGTCTAGCCCCTTTTCGATTCCGAACGCTCCCTTCTGCTACAATTTTGGATTGCGCCGTCAACGCGGCGAACCACCTTATGTTTTCACTTTTTGGCAAAAAAGATAAAGTTACAGAAAAAGAGAAGGCCGAACCGTCTCTACTTGAGCGGCTGAAGGCCTCCGTCAGCAAGACCAAAGCTGCACTTTCGGAGACCGTCGACAATATTTTCCTGGGTCAGCGGAAGATTGATGCTTCCCTGCTGAAAGAACTGGAGACGGCATTGCTCTCGGCCGATCTAGGAGTGAAGCCTACGCGTGAAATTCTGGATGCGGTACGCGAAAAACTCGACCGCAATGCTCTTTCCGACGCTTCGCAGCTCAAACGCGAAATCAAGTCGCACATTGTGCGCATTCTGAACGCTCCGCTCGCGGTTGAGCGAGCAACGTCAAGCACTGCACCGCCTGTGACCAGGGGCGGAACTCATGTAATTTTTGTCGTTGGCGTAAATGGCGCTGGGAAAACCACCAGCATTGGAAAGCTGGCGAATCGTTTGTTACAAGATGGACGCACTGTGGTTCTGTGTGCGGCGGATACCTTTCGTGCAGCCGCGATCGAACAACTGGAAATTTGGGCGGATCGCAATGGTATTGAAGTAATCAAGCAAAAATCCGGCGCGGATCCTGCGGCCGTGGTATTTGACGCAATGGCTGCCGCGAAAGCCCGTGCCGCGGATATCGTGATCGTCGATACGGCGGGGCGTTTGCACAACAAATCGAATCTTATGGCTGAGCTGGAAAAAATGAGCCGCACCGCAGCCAAAGTGATTCCGGGCGCGCCGCACGAAGTCTTACTGGTGCTGGACGCAACGACGGGACAAAACGGCCTGGCGCAGGCGCGCGAATTTACTTCCACCGTCGGCGTAACCGGTATCATCCTTACGAAGCTGGATGGCACTGCCAAAGGCGGCATCGTCGTAGCGATTTCGCGCGACCTCGGCCTACCCATTCGATACATTGGAACTGGCGAACAAATCAACGATATGGTTCCGTTTGAAGCCGAAGCTTACGCCGATTCCCTTTTCGACTAACCCGTGGACGCTCACGCCATACGCTTCATGCAACACGCGCTTGCGCTGGCTCGCAAGGGTCAGGGTCTCGCCAGCCCGAACCCTCTGGTCGGCTGCGTTATCGTGCGCGAGGGCCAAATCGTTGGCGAAGGATTCCATCAGTACGACTGGCGGGACCACGCCGAAATTGCTGCGCTGAAACAAGCGGGAGAAAAATCGCGCGGCGCAACCATCTACGTAACGCTGGAGCCCTGCAATCACACCGGCCGCACCGGCCCTTGCACCGAAGCGATCATTGCCGCAGGAGTTCAGCGCGTGGTGGCCGCTACCGAAGATCCCAATCCTCGGACCTCGGGCCGAGGATTCGACCGACTGCGCGAGGCTGGCATTGAAGTGTTCACAGGAGTGGCTGAAGAAGAAGCCCAGCGTCTGAACGAACCTTTCGCCTGCTGGATCCGCACCAAAAAACCTTTCTTCACCTTGAAAGCAGCGCTCACGCTGGATGGTCAATTGGCTCTTTCGAAATCCCGCAAGAAATTGCCAAAGCATACCGGCAAACGCGCTCCATCCGATTGGATTACGTCAGAAGAATCCCGCGCGGAAGTGCATCGCCTGCGACATTCCTCCGACGCCCTGCTTACCGGTGTTGGCACGATCGTTTCCGACGATCCGCTTTTGACTGATCGCAGCGGGTTACAGCGCCGCCGCAAACTGCTGCGTGTGGTGCTCGACGCAGAACTTAGAATATCGCCGAATTCCCGAATCGTAAAAACTTCCGACGGTGATTTGCTCATTTTTACTGGAGAATCGCTAACATCTGCTAGAGCCCGCAAATTGCAGAACGCCGGAGTTGAATTGTTCTCAGCGAAAGCCAAAGGCGGACGAATTGATTTGACCGGTGTTCTCGCCGAACTGGGACGCCGGCAAGTTCTAAGTGTTTTGTTGGAAGCCGGCGGCCGTCTTAATGGTGCGGCGCTCGCCTCCGGAGTCGTCCACAAGCTTTTCCTTTTCTACGCTCCGAAATTCGCTGCAGACAACAGTGTGCCCTTCGCGATTGCGCCTGATTTCCTATCACCCTCACTGCATAGAATCCAGATTCACCAATTTGGACAGGATTTTGCTCTTGAAGCGTATCTCCGTCGCGGCAACAAACGCTTCTAGTACAGACTCCTCTGAACAATCCGGCCGAAGCGTTTACAGCGGCCTGCAGATAGGCAAAATTGTCGTCCGCGTTATAGACTTGACCGAGAAACACGCAGCGGGCAATATTCGCCGCCGCACCTGCTCCACAAACTGACCGGGCCTTTGGCCCCGCGAGACTCGCATGGCAGACACCATCCAGAAATATAAAGACTACGTGATGACTGGCTTCTTGAAGGCGGTCGCGCCGATCGTCATCGACAAAGCCAGCGGCGCAACGGTTACTGACATCCATGGCCGTGAATACCTAGATTGCTTCGCGGGAATTTCTGTGGTGAATGCCGGGCACTGCAATCCCAAAGTAATTGCCGCCGCAAAAGCGCAGATGGACAAATTGCTCCACTGCTCTTCCTATCTCTACCATGTGCAGCCGGTCGCCGATCTTGCCGAAAAAATCGCGCATATCGCGCCAGGGAAAAATCTCAGCAAAACTTTTTTTGGCAACGGCGGGGCCGAAGCCATTGAAGGCGCTCTCAAGCTCGCTCGTCTTTTCACCGGCAAACATGAGTTCATTTCTCTGCAGGGCAGCTTCCACGGTCGTAGCTGGGGTGCGCTGAGCATCACCGGCAATCATGCCCGCAAGAAAAAAGGCGGCCCCTACGCTGCCGGAATTTCTTTCGCGCCCGCTCCGTATGTGTATCGCTCTCTTTGGCCCAGCGATCCGGAAGAATGCGCACGCCAATGCGCGCGTTCAATCGACGACATCGTCAAATTCGCCACTGCCAATGACGTCGCTGCATTTATCGCAGAACCCGTAATGGGCGAAGGCGGCATTGTGGTTCCGCCGTTCAACTATTTCAAGGAAGTGAAAAAAGTCCTCGACCACTACGGCATCCTTTTTATCGCCGACGAGGTGCAATCCGGATTCGGACGCACCGGCAAAATGTTCGCCATTGAGTATTACGGCGTCGAGCCGGACATTCTGGTCACCGCCAAAGGCATCGCCGACGGATTCCCGCTGAGCGCTTTTACTGCCAGCACCGAAATCGCCGCCGCCTACCAACCCGGCGACCACCTTTCCACTTTCGGAGGCAACCCCGTTTCCTGCGCCGCGGCTCTTGCCAACATCGAATTCATGGAAAAGGAAAATCTCCCCGCGCGCGCGACCGAAACCGGCAGCTACGCGATGGGCAAACTAGGCGATCTGCAAAAATCAAACACCTTGATCGGGGAAGTGCGCGGCCTGGGCTTGATGATTGGAGTCGAACTCGTCAAGGACGCGCAGAAAACTCCCGCCACCGCTGAAGCCGAAGCCATTCGCGACGCCTGCCTGCGCAAAGGCATGCTGATCGGAGTAGGCGGCGTGAGCGGAAACGTAGTCCGCTTCCAACCGCCGCTGGTGATTTCAAAACAGCAGATTGATCAAGCCCTGAACATTTTTGCGGAAGCCTTGCAGGAAGTCGCACAACCTGCGCACGCCACCGCATAACGGAATTGTGAGACTTTTGTGTTCACTGGAATCATCGAACATCTCGGAACAATTGAATCTCTCGACCTCCACGATGACGGCGGACGGGTAACCATCCATGCCCTAACCGTCGCGCCGGCTTTGGCCATTTCCAATAGCATCGCCGTCAGCGGCTGTTGCCTCACCATAGTTTCACTCGACAAAGAGCGCTTCTCCGCTGATCTCTCGGGCGAAACAATCCGCACAACCTCTTACGGTGCCTCCGCCGGCGCACTAAAAACAGGAGCACGCGTCAATCTTGAGCAGCCACTCACCGCCGGAAAGGAATTCGGCGGCCATTTCGTGCTCGGCCACGTCGACACAACCGGCAAAATCACGCATCTCACTCGGGAAGGCGAAAACTGGTGGCTCGGCGTCGCAGTCCCCGAGCATTTCGCTCGCTACGTCGTGCCCAAAGGCTCCATCACCATCGACGGCATCAGTCTCACCGTAGCCCGCTGGCACAATCGCCTCGTCGAAGTCGCCGTTATCCCCTACACCTACGAACACACCAATCTCCGCGACCGCCAGCCCGGCGACGCAGTGAATCTTGAAGGTGATGTTCTGGGAAAATACATCGAACGTCATCTCGAAGCGCGCGAGCACGCCTCCTCCGATTCAACCCTGTCGGTCAAATCGCTGGTCGAGCAAGGTTTTTAATCTAGCCTTGTCCTTACGAAATTTTGCTGTCAGGTTCTAATTTGTCCGTTTCTTGCTCTTGGCCGGGACTCCGCACATTGCTCTGTTCTTGTCCAGAAATTTCAGCGAATCCACATGCAGTATGGTGGTAACAGGATCGATTACTCCTGCAATCTCCACGTAGTCTCCAACATTCCTGCGTGTCGCGTCCTGATTCTCAATCGTCAGCACTCTTTTGTTATCAGGATCGATCAAAACAACCTTCTTGCCCGCCGCCACGCATTCTTTCGCACAACCAGGGTCTGTGGCAGTGTACGCTCCATCTTCGGCGCGGCCACGCGCGCAAAGCTCGTCAGAGAGCCAGCCACGCAGAACAGTTTTCGGCTGTGAACTTCCCTGTCCGGATACCACCCCGCAGCTCAATACAATCGTTGCGAGAATCAGAGCAGGTCCGTAACTGCGAAAATTACCCATGATTCGCCTCCGCGCGAGTTGAATTTATCACTAATTGGCGTTTGCTGGCTGAATTCGGAGGAATTTATCGCAGACCGGTAAACGGCGCTAAACTGCACCCTTCTCTTTTGCTCGAGCACCACGCCAATAGAGAACCAGCCCGACCGCAATCGCTGCAATCGACGCGCCCATAACTTTGATTTCAAATAGCGCCTTGTTCGAAGAATCTCCCGGCGGAATAATGGAGAAAATGATACTCGCCAATGTGACTGCAAAGGCCAAACCACTTGTGATCCACACTCCAACTTTACCGCCCGGTATTAACACTGCATGTTCGTTCTCAAGACGATCTTTGCGCCCAGACAGCTTGATCACCGCCGCGAACATATAAAGAAACGGAACGAAATAGATAATCACTGTGATAGAAATCAAACTCTGGTATGCCGCTCTCGTCGTCTCATTAATTTGGCTCAACAGAAGTACCGCAGCGGACAGCACGGCCTGTACCAGAATCGAGACATAGGGCGTTCTCCACTTCGGATGAATCTTGCCAAACGCCGCCGGCAAATATCTATCAATCCCGACAACGAACGGCACACGGGAAATCCCCGCCACCGTGCTGCCCACACCGCCGGCGTTACCAACCGAAACGAGCACCGCGGCGATCACGCCGACAATTCCAATTCGCAGGAGATTCGTTCCATGTGTGATCGCCTGAAACACGCCGCTGCTTGGATCAACCTTCTCCGCGGGGATTATCGCAAGAACTGCAAATGTTCCAACAATGTAGATGATCGCGATCAACGTGCCCGCAGCCAATACTGCCCGTGGCAGTGTCTTTCGCGGATCACGAATTTCCTGGCTCATCGCGGAAACCAATTCGAGCCCGGTGAATGCAAATGCAATCTGCGACCAGAAATTTATGGTATCCAGACTCCACTGCGGTCTTATGCTGGACCAGGTGAATGCCGATACCGACCCGTGGCGCCAGCACAACACGCCACCGACCGTGACCAGTATCAGCAATGGAATATAGGTTGAAACTCCCCCGGCGTTTTGCAGCCACTTCCCGATATTCAGACCGACAATGTTCATTCCCACAGCAATCAGCAGCAGGATCATCGAGCCAGTCAGCAGATACGTTCTGTTTTGCGCCAGCGCCGCGCCCGGCGCTCCCAAAACATAAGCACTCATTGCCGTGCTCGCCAGCAATAGTCCCGGAAAATAGAAAATTGTGTAAATCCAATAGGTCCAACCCGCAACAAACCCGTGAAAATCACCAAATGCTTCTTTGGACCAGACGTACAAACCGCCTTCATTCGGAAATCGCGAAGAAAGCTCATTGATCACCAGCGCACTCGGAACGAAAAACAAAAGCGCCGCGAGCACCCACAAACTTATCGAAGAGCTTCCATTGTGCGCTGCAGCCGCTATCCACCGCGGACCAAGCACGGTCGCAATGTTAAAAAGCAAAACATCCCAAAATCCCATTTCCCTTCGTAATTGTTGAATTGGATTGGCTTGTCCGTTCGCGGTTGAACTCAAGTGTTGTCCTCTCGCGTTAGCGTGTCACAATCTTAGTTTCAAACACCCAGGACCTTGTAGTGGCGGTACCATTCACTCTGAAATTGCTCGAACGGATCATACTTTTTCTTGAGGTTCAAAAATTCCGGAAATTGCGGATATGCGGACAGAATATCGTCACGCGATGCGAAGCGATTATACGTCAGATAAAAACTTCCATTTCTTTTTGTTCCCGCGCGAATCAGCTGACGACACACTTCTTCGGTCTTTCGGAACGGCCGCGCTTCGCCCGAGCTGTGCGGAGTGAAAATCACGCAGGCATACCGCTTCTTGGCCCACGCCAAAAACGAATCCTTGTCCTGTTCGATAAAGCGAATCGTGCCGTACACCAGCGGAAGTCCACTCGCCAGCAGCGCACGCCGCGATTCTTCCAGAAACGAAATCAGCTCCGGCCGCGGAACATAAATCTCCAGAATCAGATCCGCACCCCGCGATGGCGCGCCAAGATTTTTCTCAATCGCTCCGTGATACCCCGCAGGGTAGCTACTCAGTTGATGTAAATCCGACCACTCAACATTGTTATCCTTTGAAAGCTCGACCTTTGCATATCGCCGGTAAGCGGACCCGCGGTCCTTATGCGCCAGTTCCAGCAGCGCCGTAAGCATCTCCGGCTCACTATCCGTGCTTTCTTTTCCCAGTGGTGTTTCCGGCGCCACAATTTCATAGGTGGTCAAAATTCCATTCCGCAAGAAATCCGGCGAAGTTTCATCAATGCAGTACTGAAAATATCCAAATGGCGCTCCTGCCGCGGTTCGCCGTTCTACAAGGTCGGTCAGTTCTGCCGTCGTGCGCGCCTCGACACGCCGACGCACTTTTTTTCGCGAGGCCAATCGCAATCCCACCGACGCTATCGGCCCAAAAAGTCCATAGCCTCCGATAACCAGTGAGAAAAGCTCCGGATTTTCCTTCCTGCTGCATTTTTTCAGCGAACCATCCGCCGTCACAACTTCCACCCACTGCACATCGCCCACTATTGGAGCAGAGCCCAAATCGTGCCCGTGCGCATTTGCCGAGAGCGCCCCACCCAGTGTCATGCGGTCCGCGCCGCCCTGTTTCTGGCGGATTCCCCACTTCACATCACCGTTCTGGAGCGCCGTATAGCCTTGAATCAGATCCGGCCATTCGATTCCGGCTTCGACTTCCAAAATTCCCGACTTCTCGTCAAGTCCAATCACACGGCTCATTCCGCGCATGTCCAGCAACACGGAATCTTTTGCAAACTGTTGCCCGCCGGCCGCGTGCCTGCTTCCTGAAGTTGAAATCACGGAATGATGTTTGTGGCAATCCCTGACAGTGCTTTGCAGTTCAGCGAGCGACCCGGGTTTCACTACATTGTGCACCCAGGTCGGATTCAATCCGGTGTGTACGTCGTTCACCAGTACGCCGTGTTGCTGGGTAATTGGAAGCGCGGCCGCCAGAAGTGGAGCCGCTGCAAGTCCCTTCACGAAGTCGCGGCGCTTCATTTTTCCGCGAGCTGTCGTCACAGAGTGACGTCCAGTGCGGGAATCAACTCATCCTGCATGCGAAAGTTATGGAGGAATGGATCTTTCGAATTCGCAAATTCTTCCCAGGGACCAAAAAATGTCACGCGGCCTTCCTGCAAAAATACAACTACGTCGGCTACTTTCTTGGCCAGGTGGGTGTCATGCGTCACCACAATGGAGGTGCGATGGAACGACTCTTTCAACCGTAAAATCAAATCGCCCATGTGCGCGGCCATCAGCGGATCGACCATGGTCGTGGGCTCGTCATACAAAATTGCTTCGGGATTTCGTGCCAGTGCGCGGGCGATGGAAACCGCTCGTCTCATTCCCGTTGAAAGCTCGCCCGGCAATTTATCCAGCACATGATCCACTTCCAACAGCTTCGCCAATTTCGTAACGTACGCATCCACATCTTCTTCGGTAAGTCCGGGTTGATCTTCCAGTGGGAATGCAATGTTTTCGCTGAGAGTAAGTGAATCGAAGAGCGCTCCGGATTGAAATACCATGGTCACCTTGCGACGCACTTCGGAGAAATCTTCCTCGCGGTAATTCGTAACGTCTTCCCCATCAATCAAAATCTGCCCGGAATCCGCTTTCAGGAATCCCATAATGTGTTTTAGAGAAACAGATTTTCCCACGCCGCTGCGTCCCATGATGACGCACGTTTGGCCGCGCTTCACTGTAAAGCTGACATCCTTCAAGACCGGCCGCCCATCGAAAGCCTTGTTCACGTCGCGAAACTCAAAATAATTTTCGGCTCGCGGTTCTCCTTGCAGTGCATCCGGATCAGGACCATCTTCTTTGGCAACGTTCCATCCCGGTCCGCCACGATTGATATTTAGTATGTCGGTCATGAGTTTTTCGATTCCAGAATGCGCTTCGCTTCTTCAAAATCTCCGGGAGTATTCATATTCCAGAACAGCCGCCCCTCGCTATCAAATCGTTTCCAGACCGGCTCGTCAAGCACTTCTGTTCGCAATAGTTTCAGCCCATCGTTGACACGCCGCATTCCGCCGAGAAAGGCTGACTGCAGCACGGATCGAACGTCGGTCCGCCAGCAGGCGCACAGGGGCTCCACACCATGCGCCGATCGCGCGACCACCGCCTGCGCATCGCTCGCTTGCGCACGCCCTAGGAGAAACCGGAGCCATTCCCGGGTCAAAAATGGCATGTCACAGCTGACAATTAAGTTCCACACCGCCGCGCCGCCGCTGCCCTCTCCAGGATGCGGTAGCTGGCTAGTGTCGGAATTTTCCAAAGGTCCGTTGTTCAGCAGCGCGGTCACCACCCCGCCCAAAGGCCCTTCACCAGGCCACCGGTCCCGCACAAATGAAATTCGTAAATCAGAATAGGCTCCCTCAACAGCGGCAATCACGCTCACCGAATCTGTAACTCCGCCGAGTAGCGCCGCCATCCGCGCGAGCATGGGCTCCCCGTCGAGCACAGCTCGCGCCTTGTCCGCGCCAAATCTTCTACTTTGGCCGCCAGCCAGGACAAACCCGGCAGCACTCACTGCGAGCTCCGCGGGAGAGTCATGCGTCGCTGTCTTCCATCGGCTCCCGTCCTGGTCGCCGAATCCCCAACTCGCGTAACTTTTCCTGCAAACTCTGCCGGTGCAACCCTATCGTTGCCGCGGTGCGCGAAACGTTCCAGCGATGATCTGTGAGTTGCTTGGTCAAATATTTGATCTCGAATTTCCGTTTTGCTTCCCGAAAATCCTTTTCGCTGAAGGTGCCGGCGTCCTCATCGCCGTTCCTGTGGCCGGGGCTGGGATCGCCATTCACAATTTCGAGCGACAAGTCCTGCAACCCAATCTCATCGCCGCGGCAAAGGACAAAACTACGCTCCAACGCATTGCGCAATTCCCGCACGTTTCCCGGCCAGTCATAGCGCTCGATGGCGTTTAAAGCCTCACGCGTCAAATGTGCCGTCCGTCCCAACCGTGCGCCGTGCATCTGCAAAAATGATTCGGCCAACGCCGGAATATCCTGCCGGTGTTCGCGCAACGGCGGCAGGTTTAAAGTAACCACGCGCAGTCGGTAATACAGATCCTCGCGAAACTTCTCCGTGCGAATCTCCACCGGCAAATTTCGATGCGTTGCGCTAATCACCCGTAGATCCACCGGTATCGACTGGGTCCCGCCCAAACGCTCAATCGTGCGATTTTCCAACACGCGTAGAACTTTCGCCTGCGTCACGGAGTTCATATCGCCAATCTCGTCCAGAAAAATTGTCCCGCCCGAAGCTAGCTCGAATTTTCCCTTTTTTTGCTGCGAAGCTCCGGTAAAGGCCCCGCGCTCATAACCAAACAATTCGGACTCAATGAGTGTTTCCGGAAGCGCTGCACAATTAACCGCCACATACGCCTTGCCCGCACGCGGCGAACGTGCGTGGATTTCTTGAGCCAGCAAATCCTTGCCCGTTCCGCTCTCTCCCAAAATCAGAACAGTGGAATCCGTCGGTGCCACGCGGTCCGCCATCTCAAACGTCTGCCGCATCTCGGCCGACCCGCCAATCATCCGTCCAAACTGCCCTTCGGCCGCCAGTTGCCGCCGCAAAACCCTATTTTCTTTTTCCAAAGTCGTCAGCTTCAACAAATTTGCCACCCGGTGTCGCAACTCTTCCAGCTCAAACCCCTTTACCAAGTAGTCCGCCGCCCCCAACTGCAAGGCCTCTACCGCCGTCTTGGCCGTATCCAAAGCCGAAATCATCAACACCGGCAACGCATGCCCCTGCTCCCGCAACCACTTCAAGAAGGACAGCCCGTCCTCTCCCGGCATCACCACATCCAGCAAGATCAAATCTGGTTGTTCCCGCGGCAAAGCCTCCCGCGCCGCCGCAGCGGACTCCTCTTCAACCACCCGATACTTCAACCCCAGGGCCCGCCGCAGTCCATACCGCGACGCCGGCTCATCATCCACAATCAATATCGTCTTCATTCCGATTCCTCGTTTTTTAGGTCCTCATTGCTTTTTTGCGTCATTCTTTGGCTCAACGGCGGGGAATTCCACCACAAACCGCGTCCCTTTTCCATCCTTCACCGGGCTGACCCATTCCAACTTTCCCCCAAACTCCGCCACGCGCCGCGTCACGATTGCCAATCCGAGACCGGTCCCCTGTGATTTCGTTGTAAAAAACGGTTGCAGAATTTTCTGGCGCGCACTTTCCGGAATGCCCGGCCCGTCATCTTCAACGGACACAACGCAAATCCCTGCAGCGAGCGAAGCGGCTAAGCGCACTTGCCCCCCGCGGGTTGTCGCTTCCAGCCCATTCACCACCAAGTTCGAGATCACGTCGTGCACCGCTTCCGCGTTGGCCGCAACGCGCAACGGATCGGCAGCAATTTCAACGTCCAACGCGATGCCTTTCCGCTCCGCTTCATGTCGCAACACCCCTGCCACTTCTTCGATGACAGCTCGCGCATCCGAGGTGCCCGACAAACCGCCACCACGTACCGCTGGCCGGCTGAACTGCAGCAACTGATTCAACTTCGCGGAAAGCCGCCCGATTTCGTCCAACACCATTTTTGTCTCGCCGCGCAGGGACTCCGGCAACTCGTCGCCCTCCATCTGCACCTGCAAAATCGTTTTGATCGACCCCAGCGGATTCTTCAAATTATGCGAAATACTGGCTGCCATCTGTCCCAACACCGCCAACCGCTCCCGCTCCGCCAGTTCCCTCTCCAACTGCAGTTTCTCCTCAATCAACCGGCACAAATCCAGCGCCCCGGGCAATTGCTCGCACAAATATTCCAGCGCCGCTACCGTCTCGCCTGAAAGCATCGCGCCATAGGCCTTCACGCGCAGATATCCTGCCGAGTTCCCAGACTGCTGAATGGAAAACAATTCCTCCCCGCTCCTGGTTGCTCCTTCCCTCTCGCCTTTCCCGGTAAGCGTCAGTGCGACCGCAGCAAGTTGTAATTGCTCGGCTATCCAGTTCTCAACAAAAGCGTGCAATTTTTGCGAATCACCAAGCCGGGCCATGTCGCGGATGGGCCCCATCATGCGATGCGCGTGATCCATCTCCGTTTGCGCCGTACGGCGCAGACTCTGCCGAACCAGCTTTTGCAGCGGCTCAAAGAAAACGACGGGAAGAAAAAGCAGAATCGCCGAGGTGGCCTCGGGGGGAAGAAATGGGTCGAGCCACGAGCTTGCACGCCGTACCAGGCTCAAGTAAAGCAAGGCGACAAAGGCGGCAAATACGGCAAGCATCAAATTCCGCTGCCGCCCAATCTGCAAGAAATTGAATCTTTCCACGCTATGAATCAGCAAAATGAGCGGCGATACTGCAAGGATTGTCAATATAACTGAACTTGTGAGGAACAGGTTTTCCGAAGCGAGTTGTGCATGAAAAAAATTGTGAAGAGTGAAAATGAGGACGGCCAGCAGGAACAGATTAAGCCGCAATTTCCGGTGAAATGATTTTTGCTCATCATCGGGCGCCATGCCGGCGAACCGGCCTTGCCAGATCGCAGAAACTACCAGTGCTAGTAGAAGCCACACCTGGAAGAAAACGCCCAAGATATTTGTCGGCGAGACAAAATCAAATCCTGATCGCAAGCGAACCGCGGCACACAGGTGCGGCAGAAGCACTATGGCGGGAAGGTAGGCCGCGACCAGCCAGAACCTTTTATTCCGCCGAGAGCGCAGCGGGTTTTTAACGCCCTCATACTCGGCGTGAACGTGAAGCAGCAAGGAAGGCAGCAGCCACAAGCCGAGACACACGACGGCCCAGGCAAAGCTCGCCAGCGCTGCAGGGATCGTTGCGTAGTAGAGCTGGGCATTTAAGGCCAGCAGCGAGCCGCCAAAAAAGAAAATCAGCGACAGGCACAGGAAAAACAGAATTCGCTCAAAATTTCGTTGTCGCCGGTGGCCGAGAATGACAACGATCCAAAAAAAGGGCAACAGCGTCCCCGCCGTCAGCACCACAAGCCGCGCATAGATCCAAAAACTCAAGAAAACATCCTCCCCGTGATTCTATGCTCATGCCTGATTGCACTACAATTACCAAGTGCAATATTTTTCTTGCACCAAGTCAAATAACTGTAAATAAACGCTTTAGCACTATATTAAATCTCAGTGAAGCTCACTCAACTTGTCGTGGAAATCCTTGACATGACAGAACTTTCTGCTATATTAGCAGTCGATGGTGAGGAGTGCTAATCCCTCTTTCTTCCCCATCACAACTTTAGCCGCAACAAAAACCTATGGAGGTTCTTTCAAGATGGCAGTCAATCTAACGCCGCTGCACGACCGCGTTGTCGTTCGGCGCATAGAAGAGAAGGAAAGCATCAAGGGTGGCATCATCATCCCGGACTCCGCCAAGGAAAAGCAGCAAGAAGGCGAAGTCATCGCAGTCGGTTCCGGCAAGCGTGGCGAAAACGGACAAATTCTACCTCTCGACGTAAAAGTCGGGGATCGCGTCCTGTTCGGCAAGTACGGCGGCACCGAAATCAAGATCGAAGACGAAGAATTGCTCATTCTCCGCGAAGAAGAAATTCTCGCGAAGTTCAGTGGCGCAGCAAAAGCCGCCAAGAAGTAACTAATTTCAGGTAAGCCCTGGGCTTAGCCTAGCAGGCAACTCCCGGGCGCGAGCCCAAATGCAGTGGCCAATCTTTGGATTGGCGCTTTAGAAAAACGATCTCAGAATTCGCACGAAGAATATCAGGAGGATTTACTAGTTATGGCGAAACAAATTATCACAGGTGAAGCGTCCCGCCAGTCGATTCTGCGCGGCGTGAACGCTCTCGCAGATGCAGTGAAAATCACCCTCGGCCCCAAGGGCCGCAACGCGGTAATCGAAAAGAAGTTCGGCGCTCCCATCATCACCAAGGACGGCGTCACGGTTGCCAAGGAAATCGAACTCCGCGATCCCCTCGAGAACATGGGCGCGCAGATGGTTCGTGAAGTCGCCTCCAAGACCTCGGATGTCGCAGGCGACGGCACCACCACCGCCACCGTGCTCGCGCAGGCCATCTTCCGCGAAGGCGTTAAGACTGTCGCCGCCGGCGCCAGCCCCACGTCTCTCAAGCGTGGCATCGAAAAAGCCGTCGAAGTTGCGGTCGAAGAAATCCGCAAGCTCCACAAGGACGTCAAGGGGGACATGATCGCCCAAGTGGGCACCATTTCCGCCAACAATGACAAGCAAATCGGCGGCATCATCGCCGAAGCCATGAAGAAGGTCGGTAAGGATGGCGTCATCACCGTCGAAGAATCCAAAACGATGGAGACCACCCTTGAAGTCGTCGAAGGTATGCAGTTTGACCGCGGCTATCTCTCGCCTTACTTCGTTACCGATCCCGAGCGCATGGAATGCGTACTCGAAGACGTTCGCATCCTTATCCATGAAAAGAAAATCTCCTCGATGAAGGATTTGCTGCCCCTTCTCGAGCAGACCGCCAAGATGGGCAAGCCCCTCTTGATCGTCGCAGAAGATATCGAAGGCGAAGCGCTCGCGACCCTGGTCGTGAACAAGCTCCGCGGCACGTTGCAGTGCGCTGCTGTCAAGGCCCCGGGCTTTGGCGACCGCCGCAAAGCGATGCTCGAGGATATCGCCACCCTCACCGGCGGCAAGGCCATCACTGAAGACCTCGGCCTCAAGCTGGAGAATGTGAAAATCGAAGACCTCGGTCGCGCCAAGAAAGTCGTAATCGACAAGGACAACACCACGATTATCGAAGGTCTCGGCAAAGCGAGTGACATCGAAGGCCGCGTAAAGCAAATCCGCGCGCAGGTCGAAAACACCACCAGCGACTATGACAAGGAAAAGCTTCAGGAGCGCCTTGCCAAGCTCGTTGGCGGCGTTGCCGTCATCAAGGTCGGCGCAGCTACCGAAACTGAACTGAAAGAAAAGAAGGCTCGCGTCGAAGACGCCATGCACGCAACCCGCGCAGCAGTCGAGGAAGGTATTGTCCCCGGCGGCGGCACCGCGTTGCTTCGCGCCATCTCGGCCATTGAGAAGCTCAAGCTTCACGATGACGAAGCAGTCGGCGCTGGTATCGTTCGTCGCGCCCTTGAAGAGCCCGCTCGCCAAATCGCCCTCAACGCTGGCCACGAAGGCGCCGTTGTGATCGGTAAGGTTCGCGAATCCAAGGACGAAAACTATGGCTTCAACGCCGAGACCGGCGAATATGGAGACATGGTTAAGATGGGCGTCATTGACCCGGCTAAGGTCACCCGCCTCGCGCTGCAAAACGCAGCGTCGATTGCAGGTTTGATGCTCACCACCGAAGCGCTCATCGCCGAAATCAAGGAAGATGAAAAGGGAGCAGCAGCGGGCGGCCACGGCGGTCCCGGCGGCCCCGGCGGCATGGGCGGCATGTACTAAATTTTCCAGCAGACCCAAACCTCAATCAACCCGGGCGTCGCGGCGCAAGCCACGACGCCCTTTTTTCAGGCCCCACGATGAGTTTCACCAAATGTATTGTGTTGTCTTCCGCAAGACCAAACCTCAACGTTAACGAAGTTCAGCCTGATCCACACTAGCCCCTTCCGAGCCTTCCTTGCCTCCCTCCCCCACTCTCCGCTAAACTCTTTTCCGCTTCACTTCTTCGGCTCCTCAGGGGGGAGTCACTGACATGCCCGGACTTTTGCAGCGCTTTTTACCGCGCGAAGAGGATTTCTTTGTTCTGTTCGCCAAGCAAGCGGACAACATCACCGTGGGCGCCAAAGCGCTCCTTGAAATGCTCACCCACTACACCGGGGTCCCCGAGCAAGTCCAGATTGTCAAAGCCATCGAACACGAAGGCGACGAAATTACGCACGCCATCCTCACCAAGCTCAATCAGACTTTCATCACCCCGTTTGACCGCGAGGACATCCACGAACTCTGCAGCCAGCTCGACGATGTCATCGACCTTATCGATGCCGCCGCCAGCCGCTTTGTCCTGTATCGTGTCGACGTCGTCCGTCCCGGCACCATCGAACTCGTCAAAGTTCTTCTCTCCGCGACCATTGAAGTCCTGGCGGCCGTCCGCGCCCTTGAGACTCCCGAAAAAGCCCTCAAGCATTGCGTTGAAATCAACCGCTATGAAAACGAAAGCGATCGCCTCTGCCGCACCCTGATCGCCCAGCTCTTCGACGAAGAAAAAGATTCCGTCCAAATCATCAAATGGAAAGAGATCTTCGAAGTCATCGAAACGGCTGTCGACAAATGCGAAGACGTCGCCAACGTAATCGAAGGCGTAATCCTTAAAAGCGCCTAAACCACCCATGCAGAGACCCGATCAAACGATGAACTCGGAAAAACCTTGCCTCGTATTCTTGCTCTGTGCCTCCTTGTCTCTGTGGCCAACATCCTCGGCGTCTCACCACCAGCCCCTTCGCCGGTGCAACAAATGAACAGCTTTACGCTCCTCATCATAGTCATCGTACTCACCCTGATCTTCGAATTTTCCAACGGCTGGCATGACGCTGCCAACTCCATCGCCACCGTAGTCTCCACGCGAGTCCTTACCCCGTTCCGTGCTGTAATCTGGGCGGCCTTCTGGAATTTCGTTGCTGCCTTCTTCTTCAGCACCGCTGTTGCCAGCACCATTGGCAAAGGCATGGTCCACATTGAAATGGTTACCCAGCAAGTCCTTCTCGCAGGACTTCTCGGTGCCATCACCTGGAACCTCATCACACTCATCCTCGGCCTCCCCACCAGCTCCTCACACGCGCTCATCGGCGGCTATGGGGGCGCCGCGGTCTCGCACATCGGTTTCAAGGCCTTAATCCTCAGCGGCTGGATCAAACCCGTAATTTTCATTTTTCTGGCACCGGTAATGGGTATGGTTTTGGGAATGGTCGTCACCATTCTCACCAGCTGGATCGTCCGCCACCAACGTCCGCGGAAAGTCGACAAATGGTTTCGCCGCCTGCAACTTCTTTCCGCCGCCGGCTACAGCTTTGGACACGGCACAAATGATGCACAAAAAGGAATGGGCATCATCACGACGGCCCTCGTCGCCGGTGGCATGCTCAAGAATTTCGCGGTCCCGTTCTGGGTTATCATCTGCTGCCATCTGGCAATGGCGGGCGGCACCATGGCCGGCGGATGGCGCATCATCAAAACCATGGGCCAGCGGATCACCAAACTCACGCCTTTTGGAGGGTTTTCTGCAGAAGCTGCCGGAGCTTTAACTCTTGTCGGCGCGGCTCATTTCGGCATTCCCGTCAGCACCACGCACACCATCACCGGCGCTATCGTAGGCGTGGGAGCTTCTCGCCGCCTCTCGGCCGTGCGCTGGGGCGTCACCCGCCGCATCGTCTACGCCTGGATCCTTACGATACCCGGCGCTGCCCTGGTCGGCGCCACGGTCTACCACGGGATCCAGTTGTGGCTGCGCTAGTCTATTTCGTTGCCGGCCTGGGATATTCAAACTTCACACCCGACAAATCTTCCAGGTACGCCGGATGGATCGACGCGTTACTTCTACCCACGCCGCCGAACAGCCGGTCCTTTCGCGCCCGCCATGTTTTGCCTTGGGCACCATTTCAAATATTTCCTAACCGCGATTCGCCAGCGCATCGCCCTGGGAATTCGCCCTTTATTTTCAACAACTTCCGGACTCTCTTGCTCGTTGCGGGTGAACAGGTACGACGTTCTTACCTCGTTGCTTCTTTGCCTGGTTGCTTCTATGATTTTTAGACCATGACTGACACCAAATCTTGTTTCGCTACCGTTGAAGAAGCCGTCGAAGACATTCGTAACGGCCGCATGATCGTCCTCATTGACGACGAGGACCGCGAGAACGAAGGCGACCTCACCCTGGCTGCCGAAAAAATCACACCGGACGCTATCAACTTCATGGCCAAGTACGGCCGCGGACTCATCTGCCTGACCCTCACCGAGCAGCGCTGCGACGAGCTGCACCTCCCCCTCATGTCACCCATCAACACGTCGGTCCACGGCACCGCGTTCACCGAAGCCATTGACGCTCGCGTCGGCGTCACCACCGGTATTAGCGCCTCAGACCGCGCCATAACGGTCCTCACAGCCATCGATCCAAAGACTCGTCCCCAAGATCTCGCGCGACCCGGCCACATGTTCCCACTCCGTGCCCGCAACGGCGGCGTCCTGGTCCGCGCCGGACAAACCGAAGCCAGTGTCGACCTCTCGCGTATCGCCGGCCTGAACCCGAGCGGAGTAATCTGCGAAATCATGAATGAAGACGGCACCATGTCCCGAGTGCCGCAACTGGTCGAATTCTGCAAACAGCACCGCATCAAAATGCTCACGGTGGCGGACCTCATCCGCTACCGAATGCAGCACGAGCGCTACGTCCGCCGCGTTGCCGAAGCCGTGCTTCCCACACACTATGGCGACTTTCGCATGATCGCCTATTCGAGCGACGTCGATCATGATCAGCACGTGGCCTTGGTGCGCGGCAACATAGGCGAAGGCAGTGAGCCCGCTCTTGTCCGGGTCCACTCGCATTGCTTAACCGGTGACGTCTTCGGCTCCACAGCCTGCGATTGCAATGAACTCATCGCCCGCTCGCTCGCCGCCATCGCAAAAGAAGATCGCGGGGTCTTCCTCTATCTCCACCACACGGGCCGCGGCTTCAGTGTAGAAACCAGCGAAGAACCCGGAGCTCTCCCGCAAATCCATTTCCACAAACGCGGCCAACTCGACCGCGAACCGGCCCGGCAACGCCTCATCCAGCATGAAAGCGGCATCGGCGCTCAAATCCTGATCGACCTCGGCCTGAAAGACATTCGCGTCCTCACAAATCATCCCAAGAAAGTCGTTGCCCTTGAAGGCTACGGCATCCGCATAGCCGACCAAGTTCCCCTGCGCATCGAGCAACCGAGAGAAACCCACCAGTCCCTATGAATCGAAAGGTTTGTTGAACAATCTGTAGTACTGCGGCTCCACATCGACAGAACTACGGACGTAGGTTGTGAATTTAGCGTACCGGAATTCAATCGCTGAATCACTTGGAGTTCGCGAAGAAAAGCTCTGGATGCAGAAGTTTTTCGCAGCAGCAGAAATTAGTGCTGCGGTCATCGGTTTCGCGCAGTTTTCACAAGCGGTCGACGCCGGGTCAGGCGCAAGCGCCCTTCCGCCACGGCCATAATCGTCACGCAATCAAACCAAAGGCAAAGAATTGCAGGCCCCAAGCGAGGCTAGGAAAGACGCTTCCCCGCCGCATCGTAGAGCTCAACTTCACCAAAAAGGCTAGCCTGCTCTTCAATCTGGCCACGATCGCCAACCAGGACAATTTGCATATTGGCGGAATCGAGATATTTGCGGGCGGTGGCAAGCAAATCTTCGGGGGTGAGCGCACGAACCTTGCCGCGATACGTTTCAAGATAATCGTCGGGCAATTCGTTGAGCGCCACAGTGGCAAGCTGGGAAAGCAAGCCATCTTGTGTGGCGAGACCCATCGAGAAAACGCCACTCAAGTAATTCTGAGCGTCCGCCAGCTCGGGAACGGGCACTGGAACGGAACGCAGCTTGTCCATCTCATAAAAGATCTCGGTGAGCGAAGCAGCAACGACTTCGTTCCTGACCGCTGCCGAAACAGAGAAATACCCGAGCTGCTTCAACGGATTGACTCCGCTACGGGGACTGTAGGTGTAACCTTTGTCTTCGCGGATGTTCATTACCAGTCGCGAATTGAATGCGCCGCCGTAGAGGCTATTGGTGAGTCCCAGTTTCACCCAATCGGGATTTTTGCGCGTGATGGAGTGGCAACCCGTCACGATCTGAGTTTGAACCGCGCCAGGAACGTGAACGAGATACACGCGGCGCCCGCGCGGATTTGCAGGGCCGGGGGAGGGCCGGGCTTCCGGTTTTCTGCCCGTCCAGTCGCCAAAAACCTTCTCGGCGGTTTTTAGCATGGCAGCGGAGTCGAAATCCCCGACGAGGACAAGGAGGGCGTTTTCCGGAGTGTAGAATTCGCGGTAGACGGCTTGCAGGTCTGCGCGCTTGTACGCAGCGACTTGTTCTTCGCTGGCGGAAACCTGTCCGTAGGGATGAGCGCCAAACAGAACTTTGCGCAGGCGCTCACTGGCCAGGAAACCGGGAGAGGTGCGTTCCAGCTTCACTTCTTCGAGTTTTTGCCGGCGTTCGCGTTCGAATTCAGCTTCGGGAAATGAAGCTTCACGCGCCAGCTCGTTTACCATTTGCAGCAGCGGCTCGGTAAATTCCGAAAGCCCGGTAAACGCGATGGCACTGGTGTCCGACCCGGCGCTTGACGAAAGATCAGCGCCGATGCGCCGCAAATCTTCTTCGATTTGCCGGCTCACGCGTTTGCTAGTTCCGGTACGAACGACCGTCGCAGTCATTTCCGCAAGAACGGGACCGCGATGTAAAGCGGCGGCGTTGCCGGAGCGAAAGAAAAGTTCGCCGTGAAATTTTGGAATCGAATGCGCTTCCGCCAAAACGACTTCGAGTCCGTTGGAAAGCTTCGCTCTGGTACGCTTCGGCCAGGTTACCGCGCGCTCGGCCGAAAGATCCGGCACGCCGACAGCCAGATTTTGTGTAGGAGTCGCCATTATGCAGCCTCCTTGGCAGCCGGCTTCACGGGCGTTCGGAAGACGATGGCGCGTTTTTCGTTGCGCAAATATTTTTTGGCAGCCGCTTGAATTTCTTCGCGCGTAACGGCGAGAAATCCGTCGAGAATTGAATTTACCAGTTGCGGTTCATTATCGAAAAGCGTGAAGCAAGCCAGAAGATGCATCAACCCGTATTTTGGCATGTAGCCGCCGCGGCCGCCTTCAAGTGTGGCGTAGTAGTCGGACCGCCACTTCACTTTGAGCTGATTCAACTCGTCTTCACTGATTCCGTTTTCCTGAATTTCGCGAATTACGGAGTCAAATGCAGCGACCGTAGCATCGGCGGAAAATTCCGGCTTATGCAGAATTTTGGTAGTAAGTTGTGCTGGCCCGTTGTAGCCGAAAAGATCGTCGATACCACCATCGGCCTCGACGGCAACCTGTTTTTCAAGCACCAGATCGCGGTACATGCGCCCCGCGCGGCCGCCGTGCAGTGCTTGATCGAGAAGAGCCATGGCGCACCAGTCTTTCGTGCGCCGCGCAGGCAGAACATAACCGATCGCCATTGCCGGCAGCGTGCCGAATTTTTCTTCAACATGGCCACGACGCTCTTCGATTTGTTCGGGTTCTTTGGGGTCGGCAAAAGGAGGCGCGGCGCCGGCGGGAATATCGCCAAAATACTTTTTTGCCAGCGCAAGTCCCTCTTCGGCTTTTACATCGCCCAGCATAAGAAGCACGGCATTGTTTGGAACATAATACGTTTTGAAAAAAGCTTGCACGTCGCCGAGGCTTGCCGCATCCAAATCCGCAAAGTCGCCGTAAAAATTATGAGCATTCTGCCAGTTGCGAAACGCTACCGGCGGCATATCCAGCCAAGGAAATCCGCCGTACGGCTGGTTCATTACGTTGACGCGGACTTCTTCCTTCACGACATCACGCTGATTTTTCAAATTCTCGTCGTCGACTTTCAGGGCGCGCATGCGATCCGCTTCAAGCCACAACACGCGTTCCAGTGCATTGGACGGAACCGCTTCGTAGTAGTTTGTAACGTCATACTGCGTCGAACCATTCAACACTCCGCCGCTCGAATTGATCAGCTTAATGTGCTGCATTTTTGGTGCATTCGCAGAGCCCTGGAACATCATGTGCTCAAACAAATGGGCGAACCCGCTGCGCCCCTGCGGTTCCAAGCGAAATCCAATCTTGTAGTAAACGCCAACGGTGACGACCGGCGCCGTTGTATCCGGGGCAATCACCACTTTCAACCCGTTCGACAACGTGGTGCTTTCCATCGCAATCTTCAATTGATTCACGCCCTAGCCTCCATCGCCTTCCTCTTCACAGTTTTTCTCATGATTATCTTGTCCAGCTCCCGTAAAACCTTTTGCGGATCGGGCGACAAAACGCGAGCCGCCAAGCGATTCAATGCCATGTAGGCTTCTGAAACTTCCGGCGGCTGGTCCTTCATTTCCCGGACGTGGGCTGCGATGACACCGTAATCGCCTCGCGCCAGTGGACCGGTCCATGCGGAGCGGGTGCCGACTCCTTCAAAATTATCCAGCACTTGCCGGGTCAAAGGCAAAAGCGCCCGCACGGCTTCCCGTCGCTTCATTCCCGTGGCCATCAGCAGGCGAGTGCCGGTTTCCTCGACCGCAAGAAGAAGGCCCGCCGCCAGCACAGCCCCCGCGTGGTATAGCGGCTTCTTAGACCCTTCGATTTGCACCGGGACGCCCCCCAGGGTGTGAACGATCTGCCGTGCCATTCGCACCGCAACCGGTTCCCCTTCAACGGCGAAAACTATGCCGTCAAGAGGAGGAATCCCCACGCGACTGAACGTTTGCAACGGATGTATGGAACCGACAGAAGCTCCGAATTGCTTTGCCGGTTTCAGAACCGTCGCATCCAGAGTTCCACTGGTATGCAACACTACCTTGCCGCGCAGTTCCTCGGCGCCAATTCGGGCCAGTTCTAATGCGACTCCAGCAATCACATCGTCCGGAGTGGAAATAAGAATCACACTCGAGGAAAGCGCCATACGAGTCAGAGTACTCTGCGGCTTGCCGTCGCCAATGAACCGCACTGCCTTGCGGGCATTCGCTTCCGTGCGGGCTACAACGGCGCCGATTCTCCATCCCTGCGCACGCAGAGATTTTCCCAGTGCACGTCCAACACGCCCGGCCCCTATGATGGAAAGTGCCCCTCGCATCCCGTGTTAGGATAACCTGAGGTTCGCTTCAGATACCAATTTCCATGCACTCTTTTCTCTTTGTAGTATTTGCGCTGATAGCCGCATTTTGGATTTTTTACGGGCTGCGAGTGGCCTATGGCGTACTACATCTGCCTTGGGTCAAGGATTTCAGGCCGGTGTCCGACGCGGAATGTCCGCGCATTTCTCTACTATTTGCTGCCCGCGACGAGGAAGAAAAGCTTCCCGAGGCGCTCGCCACACTGGCGGCCATCGACTATCCGAACCTGGAAATCATTGCTGCTGACGACCGCTCGAGCGACGCTACCAGCGAAATCCTTGATGCGTTTGCAGCAAAACATTCCCGTTTCCGGGTAGCCCATATCAGGGAGCTACCCGCCGGTTGGCTGGGCAAGCCCCATGCCCTGCAAAAGGCCTATGAACTGTCGACGGGTGAATGGATGGTTTTTACCGACGCTGATGTACGATTTCAGCCCGATGTTTTGCGCCGCTGCGTAAACCTAGTAAAGAATCATGGGCTGGATCACCTTACGCTATTTGGCGATGTGGACATGAGCGGTTTTGGGGAAACGGTTCTTCTCACTTTCTTTGCCATGGCCCTTCAACTGGCTACCGATCCCCATAGCGTGAGTGATCCCACCTCCCGGCACTATGTTGGCGTGGGCGCGTTTCAGATGCTGCGGCGTACGGCCTATGAGGCCAGCGGAACGCACCGGCGTCTTGCCATGGAAGTTGTTGATGACATGAAATTGGGAAAAATTGTAAAAGAATCCGGCTTTCGTTCCGGGGCCGGGATTGCGCAAGATGCAGTCAGCATTCGCTGGCATTCAGGTTTTGGCAATCTGATTCGCGGGGTGACCAAGAATTTTTTCGCCAGCACCGGCTACAGCCTGTTCCTGAGCGTAACCGCCGTTTTCGCCATGTTGCTTTTCCACATTGGCCCCATCGCAGGTCTTGCTTTAGGCCACGGCTGGATCCGCCTTTTTTGCCTGATCGCAATCCTCATCCCATTGGTTTTTCACGGCGCAGTAGACCGCGTCATGCGGGTTTCCGTCCTTTATGCCTTCACCTACCCCCTTGGGGTAATTTTATTTTGCTACATGCTACTGCGGTCCGCGTTTGTCACCATTCGACAAGGTGGAATTGTCTGGCGTGACACTTTTTATTCGCTGAAAGATCTAAAACGCGGTGGCGGTTAGGTTTTATCGGACGCCGGTGCTGGCGCTGATTCGATGGAAAACAATCCGGAGACGTCTTTTTGTTTTAGACTGCGGATACGGTCACGCAATTGGGCGGCTTTTTCGAATTCGAACTTCTTCGCGGCTTCGCGCATCTGGGTTTCCAGTTGCTGCAACATCTCGGCCAACTGCGCTTCGTTCCTGACGTTTGCAGCGGCGGCGTCCAGACTCGCGTCATCCAGTGGGACTGTTACGTAATCCGCTTCTACAATTCGCGCCAGATCCATATCCACTGATTTGATAATGGACATCGGCGTGATGCCGTTTTCTTTGTTAAAAGCCAATTGTTTGTCGCGACGCCGGTTGGTTTCTCCAATCGCCTGATTCATTGAATCCGTCATTCGGTCGGCGTAAAGAATGGCGCGGCCTTCGACATGTCGTGCGCAACGTCCAATGGTTTGGATCAGCGAAGTCGCGCTGCGCAAATATCCCTCTTTGTCCGCGTCGAGAATGGCGACGAGCGAAACTTCCGGTAGATCGAGGCCTTCGCGGAGCAGGTTGATTCCGATCAGTACGTCATATTCGCCACGACGCAAGTCGCGCAGAATCTTGATGCGGTCCAGTGTTTCCACTTCGGAATGCAGATAGCGGCACTTCACTCCGATCTCAGAAAAATACTCAGAAAGGTCTTCTGCCATACGCTTGGTCAGCGTGGTAACCAAGACCCGCTCTTTTCGGCTCGTGCGCACACGAATCTCTTCGAGCAGATCGTCTACCTGGCCTTTAACCGGGCGTACCTCCACCTGCGGATCAACCAAACCGGTGGGGCGAATGACCTGCTCCACAACCATGCCTCCGGATTTGGTAAGTTCATACGGTCCCGGAGTTGCCGAAACATATACGATCTGGTTCAAGCGGTGCTCAAATTCCTCGAAAGTCAGGGGGCGATTGTCGAGCGCCGAAGGCATGCGGAATCCGTAGTCGACAAGCGTCTGTTTGCGCGCGCGGTCGCCATTGGACATCCCGCGCACCTGCCCTATGGATTGATGCGACTCATCGACGTACAACACGAAATCTTCAGGTATATAGTCGAGCAAAGTGGGAGGCGCTTCACCCGGCAGCCGGCCGCTCAAATGCCGCGAATAATTCTCGACACCGTGGCAATAGCCGATCGTACGCATCATTTCAATGTCGAACATGGTGCGTTGTACGACGCGCTGTGATTCTACAAACTTCCCCTGCTTCTCCAATTCTTTTTTCCACCAGGACAATTCCTCTTGAATGGTGATAATGGCGCGCTCCCGCTGCTCTTGCGGCATCACATAGTGCGTCTTGGGATAGATCGAAACGCGTGCCAGATTTTCCTGGCCGGTGCGCACTTCGCCCGTCAACGGGTCGATTTGCCGAATTGTGTCAATTTGCTCCCCCCACATTTCGAAGCGGTAGCCTTCGTCCTGATAGGGCGGATAGATTTCGATGATGTCACCGCGAACGCGAAAGGTGCCGCGGCGCAGATCCTCTGAGCGCTCGTACTGGCCGTCGACAAACCGCCGCAGCAACGCCTCGCGCGAGGTTTGCGTGCCCTTTTCCAGCGTGACGGTCATTCCGAAATAAGATTCTGGCGAGCCGATGCCGTAGATGCAAGACACCGAGGCCACGATGATCACGTCTCGTCGCTCAAACAGGGAACGGGTGGCGCTCATGCGCAGTTTGTCCAGTTCGTCGTTGATCGTCGCTTCCTTGTCAATGTACATATCGGCAGAAGGCACGTAGGCTTCCGGCTGGTAAAAATCATAATAGCTGACGAAATATTCGACCGCGTTCTCGGGAAAGAAGCTCTTGAATTCATGGTAGAGCTGCGCCGCCAGCGTTTTGTTGTGCGCCAACACCAGCGCCGGACGATTGGAAGCCTCGATGAGCTTGGCCATGGTGAACGTTTTTCCGGAGCCCGTGACGCCGAGCAGAACCTGGTGTTTTTCCCCGCTCTCCAGGCCACGATACAACTGGTCAATGGCCGCGGGCTGATCCCCGCGCGGTTGATAGTTGCTTTGCAGTTTGAAATTCATACCCAGGCTCCCCCGACGGCTCCGGCGGCCACTGCCGAAACCTTCATTATACGCCATCCCGCAAGGCGTGGCCTTCGGAGCGAGGGACAGGGGGGCCATCCTTCCGATTACCCGACGCAATCAGGATTTTGACTCAGGAAATGCCGACTCGCGTTGTAGTTATTGCGGCAGGGAGAACAATCGGAGCAGCTCGAAAAAGAGCGCCACCACACAGACGAATGCTCCGCAAATCCTAAACCAGATGAACGTAGATTTGTAGTTCAAGGCGGTTCCAGCATTGCCAGCACCAGGTAGCATCTTCAATTTCGGGAATCGGACATACTGCTGAGCGGCCCAATCGTTCAAAGCCGATGCAAGTGGCTTGGCCCTAAGGAACAGGCTGGCCCCTAACAGAACCACGAATGCATTAACGGCCAATTCAAGGACATTCATAATGTTTCTCGTCGTGATCCAGATTGTCCTTGATTCCCCATACCCCGCAACGAAATCGCCCGACAAAATGGAAAGTCAGGGAGCATCGAAGGATAATTTCAGCGCTCTGTGCCTGGTAAAGCGGCTACCGGAGAAGTTGGTGCGGGCCCGCAGTTCGATTGCGGTCCTAAGTCCGAGACTCAGCCTCGATGATGAAGAAATCCTAGAAAAGCACTCCCGACAAAAAACGACCCTGCAGCGAAGAAGATGATTCTACAAAGCCATCTTGGTTGTAGCTCACGCCCCCTCGGCTGACTCACTCTGATGGAATTATGTTGAAGCTAGCCGCAATGCTGTCGAGAATTGCACCATCTTCGGATGCATGGGCGCGAACTGAATCGAGTCGCAGCCGATAGACCGGCCCGCCGCTACCGGAGACGGGATAGTCAGGGGTTGGCGAGGGGCGTTTGTGTGACGAGTCGTACTTCGGATTGGCTTTTCGCTTCCACATTGTAGTGAACGCGATTGGTTTCGTCGGCCCTGGCAACGATCACGTCCATGAATTGATGAGCGGACTCGGTGGCACGCACAACGAGCCCGGTCTGCAGCGAGATATACGCGATGACCTCGTTTTCGCCCCTGGCGGTTCCCATCGTCTTTAGTTCATGCAAGCGGTAGTCCTCAGGAGAACTATTTTTTGCAGAGGATTTTTGCCGGAGCTTGGCCGTGGAGAGAATCACCGCACACTGCTCGGTAAGCTTTTCTTCATCCGTGATTTCGCCCGTAACCGAAATCTGCGCCGGACGACAAGGCGCATCGCGGACATACTGCCAGTTTTTTGTCCAACTGAGTCCTGCGACCGGCGAAGGAGACTTTTCTTCCGCGGCGGTATCCCATTTCTCGCCCCGTTTAACTCCATCTTTTGGAAATGTGCCGGCAATTGCGAATTTGGTGGCCCATTCTCGCCACGCCTGTTGTTGTTCGGGAGCAAGGGTTTCCAGATCTTTTACGTCTTCAACCAAACCATTCGTTCGAATCGTGAACTCCACGGCAGTTTCCGCGGATTTTTGTGTTTCAACCGTCAACTTCGGAACCTTCTCGCCTGGTTTCCTGAGCAAAACACCGGAGTTCAGACTCTGAAAGCGGGCGCGGACATGAATCTCGGTCCTGTTCTTTTGCGGACGTGCGTCCAGGATTTCGATCCGCAACAATCCGTGTGCATCCAGATGCCCGCCGTTCGGCGAGAGCGGCGCAGCCACATTACTTTCCGTCTTGATGTCCTTGTCGGCGCGGAACTGAACCAGATATGTGAAAATCTGCCCCTTCTGGAAGTTAGGAAACAGGGTGAGGCGGTCGTCGCGGCCGTCGGACAGACCCGCGAGCGCCGCCCAAAGCAGAAGCGCGGCAAGCGGCCGTGCCATTGTTTTCATGCAGCGCCCTGCTTTCTACTTGCCCGCCGGCTTCAGCCGGCGATCGAAGAAATCACTTGCAGCGTGATACGCGGCAAGCCAATTGCGATACAGCAGGAAGTCGTGAATTTCGTCCGGAAAAATCAGCTGCTCGATCTCCACGCCGCCCTTTTCTCGCAAGCGTGAGACAAGATCGACGGATTGGGTGAAATAGACGTTCCGGTCGTCATCGCCGTGAATGAAAAGAACTGGCGAACGCCACTTTTCAACCGCGTTCACGGGAGAAGAATCGTGCGCCAGTTTATAAAGCTCCGGGGAAATATTCTTGCCATCCCAGTTGTCGGTGGGCCAATCGTGCACGCCGTGAATATCGACACCTGCGGCAAAGATATCGGAGTTTCGGCCAAGCCCCATAGCGGTGAGATAGCCGCCATAGCTTCCGCCCCAGAGGCCAATGTGTTGGGCATCAATATCGTTGCGGCTTTGCAGGAATTTTCCGGCCGCGACAATATCCTGATATTCGGTTGCTCCGCGGCCCGCGCGGCCCGGAGCCTCCCGGAAAGCGCGGCCGTAGCCGACGCCGCTGCGATAATTCACTGACAACACCGTGTACCCGCGACTCGCGAGGTACTGGTTCATGGCATAGCAATTCGAGTAGTAGAACATGTAGTGCCAGCCGAGAAGCATTTCGCGCATCGGACCGCCATGCATGAAGATCACTGCAGGGCGTTTCTCACCTGCTTTGGCGTTGGCCGGCTGAAACAACTGGCCGTGAATATCCCAGCCATCGGCGGACTTGAATATTACCTGCTGCGGAGTGACCAGTTGCTGCGCAGGAAAATCCTTCGGCGTGAGGTCAGCGATCAGCTCTTTCCGGCTTTTCTCATTGCCGAATCTTGCGGAGAAAACGCGTCCTGGATGTTGCGCGTCAGAACCGATAAATACGTATGCGCTGCCATCTCCCGGCACGACGCCGCCCCATTCGATGCCGTTGCCTTCTGAAAGTTTTACGGGAACGCCGCCGGAGATGCTGGTTTGCCAAAGGTGGCGGCGGTCGATGTCTCCGCAATTCGAATTGAAGATCAGCGATTTGCCATCGGGAGTTACCGACCATTGTTCCGCTTCGCAGTTTCCCGGCGTTAGAAGTTTTGTTGCGCCGCCATCCACAGACAGCGAATAGACATGCTGCCAGCCGTCTTCCTCGGAAGGAATAATCAGATGATTGTCCGCAGCCCACTGAATTGCGCCGCCACCAGTGTCTGCGCCCATGTAGGGATAGGAACCTTGCGGTGTTGCAGAACTATGCCAGATCTCGCGGGCGTTTCCGGATGCAACGTCGGCAATCCATATGGCCCAGGGGTGCGGTTTGTCGGGAGCCAAAAAGTAGCCTTGGGGAGCGTCGCGGCGTTCCGCAGCCTGGCGAACGAATGCCAGGCGCGTTCCGTCCGTCGACCAGACCGCATCACCGTCGCTATCGACGGTCGGCGCGACGAAGCGCACCGTTTTCGCCGCGACATCATAGACAGCGATGAATGCGTGATCCCCGCGGGTGGAAACGAAAGCAAGCTTGGTGGCGTCGGGCGACCAGACGGGAGAAGAATTCTGTCCTCGGGCCGCTAGGTGGGATGGTTTCCCGCTTCCGTCAGCAGGCGCAGTCCAAATTTGGCCGTCGTGCACATACGCGACAAGGCCGCGAGAAGAAATCTTCGGAAGAAATCCCGTGTCAATACGTTTCGCCTCTCCGCCACTCCAGGAGACGGTCCACACGGCCTGCTCCGCCCCGGCCGGATTGCTGGTGGGATTGGGTGACTGGCCTGCTGAATTTTTACCTCCGCCGCGCACATAGGTAAGCGTATTTCCGTCCGGAGAAAAACTCAGTTCCGACAACTCTTGGCCATCGTCGTCGTCATATTTTACAAGCGGGCGCGCGGTGAATTGCGGGCCCTCGGCAACCCAGATGCTTCTCTTTCCCTGCTGAAATACGGCCCAGGCGACGCGGTTGACCGATTTCGCTGCCGTCAAATTTTCCGGGAACGGAGCGCCAAGCAGTTGCTCCAGCGAGGCAGCCCCTTGCGCTTCTGCTTTCAAGGAAAACAAAAACAAAACCAGGATGCAGGCAATGCCGTGGCGCTTCATTTCCACCCCTCCATGAATCTCGTCATGCGGAACGTACTTCACGAAATCAAAGCAAATTGATGGCGGCGGGCTCTAATCCGCCGGCAGAGATGCTACCGCTTTTTCGGTCGACATGCGCGGTCCGTCGAGCGATCCCGAGATTTTTAACACATATCCGGGTGCGGCGAACTTGGCGTCGCGCGATCCGGGCTTTCCCATTGCAGCGGTGCGAATCGTCAGATTGGCGTCCCGGCCGAAGGTCAGAGCGCCCTGCAGGATGGTCTGTTCGTTGCCGGAATTCATGCGCAGATTCTCTAAAATAAAATTCCGGTCGCGCACAGAGAAGACTCCTTCTCCCGAGGTCCAGCGCGAAACTCCGCTATGCGCCTCGCCATCCGCCAGGCTTGCGTTCACGTCCCACCCGCGAAATTCCACTTTGCTCAGCCGAATGTCGCCTTGACCCAAAAGTTTTTTCAGCAATTCGTCGCGACCAACGCCGCCGGTGCTGAAGTGAACTTTTCCAGAGGCTGCGCCGCTCAGCCGATCGGCGTGCTTCCCGGTTCCCGGTATCTGTGCCAGATTGATGTTCTCGAGACTGGCCGTCACATCATATGTCGGGTTGGGAGAAAAGCTGGCTTGCACTTTTGCGTGGACTTTCCCCCCCGCCCATTCCGCATTCGCATCGTTCACTTCTAGTTGCAAATTACGCAGAGAACCTTGTGTATGGACGTGTCCCAGTTTCAGCTTTTCCACCGTCAGTTGGCCGATATTCAGTTCCCCTTCGGCATTTACGCGCCGGACCAGTTCACTTGCGGGGACTCCGGTCGCCGCCGCTCGTCCGAGCAGGGACGCCATCAGCCGCTCGACCCAATTGGGGCGGGCCCGTGGTCCGGCCCAGCGGTCCAGTTCCGAGGCGTCCAGATGGTCTGCGTTCAGCTGAAAATTCCATTCCGGCGCGTTTTCTGAATTGCCCGCTTTCACTTCACGAATCAAGCCAGTCCATGCCGCGCCAAATCCTTCCACCTCTGTGAGCCGCGCCACCCGCATTTCATCCGTCCATTCCACCGAGCCTTCGTGTACCTGGACGGGCAGGTTTAACCCAGCCACGGTAAGTTCGGCGCGGGTCAGCGAGATTCGTCCATTCCAGCGCCCGCCGAAAGGCTTGCTCCATTGCCATTGCGCGGACGCGCCTACCTGCCCGGTAAGCTCCCAACCATGATTGATTTGACGACCCAATGCCGACGCCATTTTCAATCCTTGTTCCAGCTTTTCCATATGACCGTCAATGCCAATGAAACCCGTCTGCGTGCCAAAATCGTGAACCAGAGAGAGGTCGGCGCTGCTCTGCGGCTGAGGACTCGGTTTTCGTTTCAGTGCGACAGCATTTTTCCCCGTATCAGAGACGAGTGCTACGTGAACTGGCTCAACAAAAAATTTGGACCGTATGCGGCCGCCATGCACAGTCCCAATGTGTACAACCTCGGTCATGCCGGGAAACCGAAGGTCGCCGCCGTTGCTGGAAAATCCGGCGTCGTCCAGCTCCAGAGGCCAGCCGTGCAATTTCAGCGCACCTGTGAAGTATTGATCCGCAGCCAGCTCCTCGGCGACGTCGGGATGAAATGCGCGATACCACGCGAGCAAATCGGAAGCTTGAATTCCGGCCGAGTCCAAATGAATTTCAAGATTCGAAGACGGCGCGAGACTTGCATTTCCCCTCACGTTTGACTTCGCGCTTTCTACCACCAGTTCATCCGCGCGTACGCTTCCGGAAATTACGTTCCAGCGTCCCTGCAACTTGGCATTCACACGAGGGTTGTCCTCGCGCTCCGTCAAATCCCAGCGATGAATTTGTGTGGCCCGCGCCTGCACAGAAAATGTCCACTCGCCGGGCAGCGGGGCAGGCTCGGGCCAGGCTGCTGGGGAAGACTTATGGCCGCTGCTGGCTGGTGCTGCGCCGCTCCCGGCAGTAGCTTCCAGGGCAAATGAGCCGCGCAGGCCATAGTCTTGTCCGCGAAACAAGCGAAACAAATCTGCGAGCGAGGCTTTGTCCCACCGAACGCTGACCTTTGCCGGCTGTAGCCGGGCCGAAGTTCCGGCTATATCTCCACTCACTCGGAGCGTGCCAGTGGACTGCAGGGCAACGCCGCTGCGCCACGGCTGCGCTGCAAGCTGCAGCGTCCAGCGTCCGGAAGAGATCTGCTCGACCGAACCTGAAACCCCGATAAATGCAAACGCCAGTTTTTCATCACGATTTTTGAAATTGACCCTGCCGTCGTCAAACTCAATGCGCTTCAAACGGTTTGCTGGAGCGCTATTCGCCGAAGCGCCGGGGTTAGGGAGATTTTCAGTGTTGTTCGGCTTGGCAGGAGGCAGCCAGCGCTCTAAATTCCAGTGCCCCTGTTCGTCGCGAACCAGAATCAGGCTGGGACGGCTGAGCGACAGCGTGCCGAACTGTACATTCCCGCGAAGAAGGCCCATCCAGCGCAAGTTCGCCGTCAGATGCTCGGCGCGCAGGAAATATTCGTTTCCAAAGGCGGGATCTTCGCCGACCGTCACGCCGTCAGCATCCAGGCGGGGCGTCGGCAATATCTGCACTTCAAAGTGCCGGACTTCGACCGAACGCCCAAACGCGCGCTGCAGATTGGAAATCAGATAGTCATGTGCGAGCCGAGTGCGCACCAGAACGGACACGGCAATCTGTACGACGACAACCGCAATTGCGGCTGCCAGCGCCCACTTCCACCACCTGGGAAGTCGATTCATTTTGCTTGGAATTTTCGCAGACTAGCCCGCAAATGGATAGTAGGCGGGCTGTGGAACCCTCCGGACCGAACCGACGCCGCGCGACGTGTGCAGGTCTTGCTCGGCAAGCTCAATGAACCGTGTGCAGCATGCGGCCCCAGCGGGTGCGCGCCGGCAGATGTCGCAAGGTGTCGAAGACGCTGGCCAAGCGGTGAAGAAACGTGCTGTCGCCTGAATAGTCCGCACTGGTCGCATCCACGGACCAATAAATCAGAAAAGGCCTCCCCATGATGGCATCGCGGTCAACAAATCCCCAGTAGCGGCTGTCAGAACTTCGTTCGCGATTGTCGCCCATGGCGAAATATTTGCCGGGCGGCACGACCAGTTCATCACCCTGAATGTGCTGGCGAATTTCCTGCGCCCATTCCGGCACCGCTGCCGAGGTCATCAGTTGCGTTCCGGGCGGAGGAAACGAGTAGTTCAACGGGTCGTACGGAGCGCTAAGATCGTGCGTCACATAGGGTTCATTCAGCATCACCCCGTTTACGTAAACTTGCTGATCCACGAGTTTCAAGCGGTCGCCGGGCAAACCAATAACGCGTTTTACAAAGTGCTGATGGTCCGCATAGGGATATTTGAAAACAATGATGTCGCCACGGTGCAAAGGCCGGTAAGGCAGGATTTTTTCGTACCACGCGTCCCGCCCGCCGAAAATAAATTTATTCACGAGCAGGTGATCGCCAATGAGCAGCGTTCCTTCCATCGACGCCGACGGAATTTTGAAAGCCTGAACGACAAAACTCGTTCCGAAAAGCGCCAGGATCACCGTAACCAGTAAGGATTCCAGATATTCTGAAATTGTTGTCTGCGGACCGTGATCCTCGGTCCGCGTTTCCGTCTGAGTCGCACTTTCCTGAAGCTGTTCAGCGATCTGTTCGGGCATCCGGCTCGGCCTTTCCCCTCAGCTCCTGTTCACGACGTTCCAGCAATTCCAGCGCAATTTTCGCCGCGCGCTGTTCAGCTTCCTTCTTCGTGCTGCCCTCGCCCCTGGCCAGATGCGTTCCATTGCCCCAGACTTCCACCTGAAAAATTTTCTGATGGTCGGGCCCGCTCTCCCCAACTAACCTATACTCCGCCGGCTGTTGGCCACGCCCTTGCAAAAGTTCCTGCAACGCCGACTTGCGATCAGAGTCCGCGATACCTGCGCCGCGCTCCTCAAGCGCTTGTTCAAATAACACGCGACGCAAGATTTCGCGTGCCGCTGCCAGTCCGGAGTCCAAATAGATCGCGGCGATCACTGCTTCAAAAGCGTCCGCCAGTAACGCCGGCTTTTCGCGGCCACCGGTTTTTTCTTCGCCCCGTCCCAACCGCAAATGCTCGCCAAGCCGCAATCGCCGGGCGACCGTCACGAGCGATTCCGCGTTCACGATCCTGGCGCGGCTCTTGGAAAGCTGTCCTTCGGTCCAATCGGGAAATGCCGCCAGCAGATATTCGCTGGCCAGCAGCTCGAGCACCGCATCGCCCAGAAATTCCAGCCTCTCGTTGTCTTCTGCCAACGGGAGGCTATCCATGGCTCCTGCGCGCTCCTGACGTATATCAGGAGTAGCCGAACTGTGCGTCAGTGCGCGGTCAAGGAACATCCAGCGCTGGAACTTATAGCCCAGACGTTCCTCAAGCCGCTCATCTTCTTTCCGCAACAGTTCTGTCATGACTCCGCATTGCCTGCGGCGTTGTCAACGGCCCTGTTTACTTTGGAGCGCTGAGCTGCGTACTGCTTAGCTTTTTGGCCTCTTCCGCGCCGGTTTTGCAGGGGTTCGCCATCGCGCCGGGAATCGCCGCGCACTTGTTGAACGCCACAATCGCGTCGTCAAAGTGCGAGGTATTCTTGTTGGAAAGGCCCAGCAGGTAGAAGTTCACCGGATCCGGACTCGGATCGACTTTTACGGCTTGATCCAATTCCGGTATCGCGTCGGCAAATTTGCCGCGCCGCACGTACACGAGTCCCAACCCGCTGTGCGCCATCGCCAGCGTCTGGTTCTTGGCCTTCGCAAACACATCATCGGCAATTCCTTCAGGCTTGGGAATCGTCGGGGTCATTTCGATCGCGCGCTTTGCGTAACCCTCGGCCTTCGCCAATTCTTTCTCCGGACTCGGGGTATTGGCGTTCAAGGCGCGGGGAAGAGTTTGTGCAAGAATCGCCATGACCTGCACATCGCTTGGATTGAGCGCAACCTCCTTGTCTCCTATTTCTTCCATCTTTTGGATCTGATTCGTTTGCAGATACAAACTGGTCATCGACGAGTAGATGGGCGGACGATACCGACTCTCCGGGTATTTTTGCATGAAAGCTTCACCAAGCGTGACTTTCTTCGCTGGATCGGTTTCCGCCAAAAACGCCTTGTAGGCTGCCTCTTCTTCGGCATTCACCGGTGCCGGTTTGGCCGCCCCGTCGAGTGTCAAGTCCTTCACTTCCGGCTTTTTATCCTTATCCGCCGGTTGCTGGGTAGGCTGTTGAGCGGGTTGTTGACCGCTTTGCCCGCTCTGCGGGCTTTGTGCGTTCGCCAGCATACTCACACCAAGAAAAAGCCCTCCGACCGCCACTACTCTGGCCCACTGTCTGTATGTCCCGTTCATAAACATTTCTCCTGTTGAAATATTGTGTACCACCACCCGGCGCCCTGGATTCGCCGGCCTTACCCAGCCAAATCGTTGCCTACGGATTGTCACTTCCCTTGCTGGCGCTGCCCCCTGTCAAACTCTTTTGTGCCGCCTGCTTCGCGCCGTCCGGGCCGCCTTCCACCGCGAGAGCCGCTTGGAACTCAGCCTTCGCCTGCTCTTTCATTCCTTCGTAATCATAAATCCATCCCAGGTAAATATGCGACCAGGCCAGCACCATGGGATCGTTCGTGGCCGCGTGCTCGCCGGTGGTGAGTCGTTGAAAAACCTGCTTGGCCCGCGCCGTGTCGTCATCTAACAGGGCTACGTGGCCCAGTCCATACCACGCGCGAATCTGCTCGGGGTATTTTGCCAATACCCGCTGGAATGAAGCTTCCGCCGCTCGTGGATTTTTTTCCGCAAGGCGCCGCTCGCCTTCGGTCAGCGCAGCAATCGCCTCCGAATCGTTCGGCACCGTCGTTGGATGCGCTTCCCTGCGGCGCTTGGCCACGGCTTCCGCTTCCGCTTCGTTGCCGGGTGCGGCGCTGTCGGCTGGCGCGAATTTGACCGTCGCAATTCTTTTGGCTTCTTCGCCTGCATCCACGGCACGGACCAAATCCGGGAAAAACAAGGCCATGGAAGGCTCGGACTCTTCAAATTTGCGCAATGCTACAAACAGCGGCCGCACGAGCACCAGACCGTTGGCGTCGTCGGCATTCATCGCTGCTTCCCGTTCACCCGGGGACATTTTCTTCAGCTTCAACTCCACCGCCCGTACCGTGTTTTCAGCGAAATAGGACGGAAAATCATCCTTTAGCTCCGGCGCCAGCCTGGGCGCTTGCGCGGCCCGTTCAAAGAGCGGCCTCTTCACAGCTATTTGATGCGGATAACGGAGCGGAAGAGGGTCCAATAAAAAATGCAGAAAGGCGTGTCGAATGGTATCGGTCGGAATATCATCGGCACCGCTTAAAACGATGGCGTAGTGGTCTCCGAAATTCCGTACGTTGGTGATGCGCCCTACCAGCGGCTCAACGACAATCATGAATGTACGCGGATTCGATGGTTCCAGAATCTGGCGTAAATATCCTGTTGAAACGAACACCAGCTGTGACACAGATTCATGCAGGCGCTCAAATTCCCGGTTGTAGATCGGTTGCACTTGCCGCCACAATTCCCCGATGTGCTGCTCTTTGTAATAGTTGGCAAGAATTTCAGTGAAGCCCTCAAGCGATATCACCTCGGGCGGCAATTCATCGCGTTTGAGCGTAGTGGCAAAGCGCGGTGCCGGACCGGCAACCAGACCAAACCAGACGTAGCGCGAAAGTGTCGCGCCGGCATCGCGCAGTTCGTGCACTTTGTAGAACTCCCGCACGGCATCTACCGCCGGACCTTGCTGTGCTCGCAGCCGTTCTCGCAATTGTGCCCGCAGCGGGTGCCATTTCTCCGAGCTTACATTCCCTTCAAAACCAGCAGCCATCAGCGCGCACATGGTTGTGAACATCGCTTCGCTACCGTCCACATTCACATTGCTTTGTGCCGCAACTTGTACCCGCGGCCGCTGCTGCGTGTTGGTAGCAGACGGTGGTGCCGGTGCCGGAGCTCCTGGCGCTTGCCCAGGTTCTGCCGCAGCAGGAGCTTCCGCCATCGACAGCGCGGCCATCGCAGTGCTCGCCAAAATCACCACAAATCTTTGAAACCGTTTCGTCATCTGGGTTGCCGCGTTTCTTTCACTTGAGATTTTCCGGTCCGGCTCACGAACGCACTGCGAAGCGAACTGCCTGCGCGGGTAACTGCACTGGGGCGCACACCGCTTAATCGCAATACCGCGGCATTCAGACAATCTATCTTTGCCTTGGTCATCCGTCAAGGAAACGCATCCCTGGCCCAGTCGCCGGCGCGCGAGCCGGCACCCAGAATTCGCCTCTTCCCTTCCGATGCGGCATGGAGGTGCCCCAGATGCTTGGTAATCGCAAGCAAATGCAACTCTTGCGCGCCCGCTCATCCATCTGTTTAGATTGAGGTTCGGGAATATCGCCCGGGACGAGCGCCATGCCAAAGACTTTCTCGATGAACACCGCGCTGTTGTTTTGCCTTGCCGGTTTTCTGGTCAGCGCAGTCCTCCCGCGCCCGGTTTGCGCGCAGCTGGTGCGTGAGGATGCTGCCCCCCGGCCCGCGCAGCTAGACCGCCAGCAAGCGGCCGCGAACTCGACCGTTCCGCCGCGAGGCCAGCGCCGCCTCCGGCAGGAAGTTCAGCTCACCGGTGATGCCATGTGGACCGATACCGGAATCGACGTAAATGCCGGTGAACGTGTAGTCTTCGCGGTTACCGGAAAGCTTCGCTATTCGGATGCCAGCGAGGCGAGCGGCCCTGAAGGCCTGAGCCGGGGCTTTCGCGATCTCTTGCGGGCGCTTCCATTCAATGCAGCGGGACGCGGCGCCGTTATTGGCCTGATCGGCGACAAAGACACTTCGCAGTCTTTTCTGGTCGGCGCCGACCGCGATGTCATGGCACCCGTCAGTGGACGGCTCTCTGTCGGTATCAACCAAGCCAGCAGCGACACGGGTACCGGCACTTATAAAGTGCAGATTGAAATCTTCGCCGACGAGACCGCCACCGTCCGGGTTATCGCGAGACAGGTAAACTCGCTGCCCGGAATCGACAACTCGCTTTTTTCCAAAATTCCGCGGCGCATTGGAGACAAAGACGGCAACCCCGGGGACATGGTCAATTTCCTGATTCTTGGCTCGGAAGCGGAAATGCAGCGGGTGTTCACCACTGCCGGCTGGGTCAAAGTGGACGCCGACGTGCGAAACACGATTCTTCACGGAGTGATTGGCAGCCTTTCAAAGGAAGCGTATTTGACGATGCCAATGAGCCCGCTGTATCTGTTCGGACGAACCCAGGATTACGGTTGGGCTCACGCTGAACCCATTTCCGTCGTGGCCTCGCGCAATCACCTTCGTATTTGGAAGGCTCCGTTCCCGATAAATGGGGAAACCGTCTGGGTCGGCGCAGCCACGCACGATATCGGCTTTGAACGCGACCAGCGCAATAACGGCATCACTCACAAAATCGACCCGGATATCGATCTCGAACGAAACTATGTAGAGAAAACTCTCTCGTCCACCGGTTTGGTAAGCGAGGTCCTGCACTTTCTTCCCAGCAATCCCATGCAGGAAGCAAAAACTGCCACCGGTGGCAGCTTCCACTCCGACGGACAAGTGCTAATCCTTAAATTGACGGCCGGCGCGAAGGACCTGTCGGCCGACGGGTCTCTAGCGTGTTGCAAGACCGTGCAATAATGAAAATTCTGGTGGCGGTCTTGCGCGCCGCGTGGCGCGAACAGGAAAAAAGCGGTTAGGTTTTCTTCGGTTCTTCGAATCTTTCCGGATACATGCGGTTGAATTCCGGTTCGTCATGCAAGGAAGCCAAATCAGGGTCGCGGCGCGCCCACACCGCGTCCTTGAATCCTTCTTCCCAGGCTTTCCTCAGCGCATCAATCGCTTGCGGTTTCTTTTTCATCAGCGCGTACGTGCAAGCCACGTTGTAGAGTATCGAAGCTTCATTTGCGCGCAGCGTCATCGCCAGATTGAGCTCGCGCATCGCGTCTTCTTCGCGTCCCAGCTCTGAATAGTCGGCCGCCAGCAGAATCCGCGCGCGGGCATCCTCGGGAACCTGCTTCAAGTGGTTTTCCAACGCTCCCACTCGCCGCAACAGAAGGTTCCTGTAGGCATCCTGCTTGCCCAGCGCGCCGAGCGCGTTAGCCACCGGAACATAGACGTTGTAGTCTTCGCCGCTGGCATCCAGTGCCGCTTCCATCACATCGACGACTTCCCGATAGCGGCCGGCCGAAAATAGTGCCCGGCACAACAGGTAATACGCCCCTTCGCAGTCGTGCTTCCGCTCGATGGCCTTCTGCACCATGCGTACGGCTTCATCGTGCAATTCAGTCGCGTACAAGACCCACGCCTGGCTCACTTGCACTTCCGGCAAATCCCAGCGCAGGGCCACCGCTTTGCCGGAGGCTGTTCTGGCCTTTTCCACCCAATTCGTGTCGCGGCTATAGTTGCAATAAAACATCGCGCAGGCATTCGCGCACGCGGCATAGGCGAGAGCAAAGCTAGGATCCATGGTGACGGCGTTCTCAAACATTTGCAGGGCAAATTCAAGATCCTGCCGCGTCTGTCGCCGGGCATATCGTTTGCCGCGCAAATACAGATCATAAGCCTGCAAATTTTCCGTTGGCTTGATCGACAATGCTTCCAGTTCCTGGGGCGACAGGGTAACCCGCAGGGCTTCCGCAATTTTCCGCGCTATTTCATCCTGTACTTCAAAGACATCTTTCATTTCCCGGTCGTAGCGTTCCGACCACAACGGAAAGTCCGTCTTGGCATCCACGAGTTGCGTATTGATGCGCAGGCGGGTTCCTGCCCGCCGCAAGCTTCCGGTCAGCACATACGCGGCTCGCAGTTGCTGTCCAATCTGCAATGGCGTCACTGGCTTGTCGCGGAATGCCAACACCGTCGGCCGCGAAAAAGTATTTAACCCGCGAATCTTTGAAAGCTCAGTAATGATATCTTCAGTAATTCCATCGCGAAGATATTCATCCTCTTTCACGCCGCTCAAATTTTCAAAATACAGCACTGCCACCGACTTTAGTCCCGGCTTGGCAACTTTCGATTTGGGATCGGAACCTTCGGCAACGTTTTTGCTACCCGATTCCAAATCGCGCTTCAAACGGATCAAATCCGTTTTCAGCTCCGTAGCACTCTGGCACCGCATGTTGCGGTCTTTTTCAAGGGTTTTGTTCAGAATTCGTCCGAGCTCGGCAGGCAGTCCGGGACTCACTTGATCGATGGCCAGCGGGGGACGATTCAAAATCGCGTCAAAAACAATGGCGGAAGTTTCCCCGGGGAACGGCACAGCCCCGGTGGCCGTTTGATACAGAACCGCTCCAAAGGAAAATAAATCGGACCGCGCATCCAGCAATTGCCCGCGCGCCTGCTCCGGGGACATGTAGGAAACCGTCCCTACCGTGGAACCCGGCCGCGTCAGTTCTTCCTCCGGCAGCAACGTCTCTAGCTGGGAAGGCCGGGAACTTGCCGCCGAATCCGGTGGTCCCACCTTGGCCAGTCCGAAATCCAGAATCTTCACCTGCTCGCGATCCGTCACAAAAATATTGGCAGGTTTAATGTCCCGGTGCACGATGCCCTTGGCGTGCGCGGACTCCAGGGCGTCGGCGATCTGTATGGCGAGCGTCAATATCTTTTCAATCGGCAGCGCGTTGCGGCCGATAAGTTCTCCGAGCGTCTGCCCATCCAGCAACTCCATCACAATAAACTGTCGCCGCTCGTGCTGTTCAATCGCGTGAATGGTGCAAATGTTGGGGTGATTGAGGGAAGATGCGGCCCGCGCTTCCCGCTGAAAGCGCTCCAGCAGCTGCGCGTCCTGCGCCATTTCTTCAGGCAGAAATTTCAATGCTACGCGGCGGCCCAGTTTTGCGTCTTCCGCTTCGTACACCACGCCCATCCCGCCGCTGCCCAACTTGCGGGTAACGGTGTAGTGAGAAACGTTTTGGCCTATGAGGGAATCGCCCGTGGGCATGGTTCGAGGATAGTAGAACCTCCCTCGAGGCTGGTCAAGCTGCCCACAATCGCCTTGTGTCTAACGCTCCTAGCGCTCCCGCACAAATAGCAGGTTGCGAATTCTTCCCGTGGTGATCAGCATGCCGGTGACCCTTCCTTTCTCGTCACGCTGAAACCGGAACGCTCCGAGCTCGGCTTGAAACAAATCCGGCGCTGCCGCTTCCAGCGTCTCCGGCTCATGCTTCAACCTCTGGAGCACGATCTTCCCGTTTTCTTCGGCAATCCGGTAGACCGGATCAATCTCCGCGCTCCGGTAATTTCCCTGATATTCCTTCTTCTGGCTTTCCGGAAGCGTGTAGGCCGGGAGCTGTTCAAAGCTCTGCCGCTTCTCGTCCGGCCTGCCAATCTTCATTTCCAGAAGCCCGCCGCTGCCTGCCGAGAACTCCACTGCGACCGGATATTCTGCCAGCTGAAAGCTGTCAGGCGAATGAGCTTTAAGCGGCAAAATGTCATCTCCAAACGCCACGCCCAAGCCCGTGTCCTTCCTAACCACCTTCCAGATTTCATCCTTCTGGTGGTCGCGGTAATAGCCCACTTTCGGCGTGATCTGCCCCGCAGAAAGCGTCAGGAATTTTTCTTCCGCTTTGGGTACCGCCGTCGCTTGCAGATCGGCAGCCAGCATGATATCCGCCACTTTTTCGGCCAAAGTTCCCGGTCCGGCCGCTCCTCCGTTGTTGCACAGACAAGCTACGGAAAAATGCTGCAGCGGAAATCGCAATAGCGCAGAGCGATAACCGGCATCGGCCCCGCCGTGCTCCACAATGTCCAGCCCGCGGTATTTTCCTGTGGAAAGTCCAAACGCGTACGGAATGTTCTCGCCGTTCGTCAACGGATCGTGATGCAGCATGGTCTCGGTAAAGTGCGGACCTCCGACGCGTCCGCTATAAAAATTCTCATCCCACAATGCCAAATCCTCCACCGTCGTAAACAAACTGGTCGCGCCCACCGTGTCAAAATTCGTCACGCTCAATTCCCATCCCTTTTTATCGGAATGTGAATATCCATAGGCCTGATGCGGAATGATCTCTGCGTGGTCATCCCGAAAATGGGTATTCTTCATTCCCAGCGGCACAAAAATCCTCTCCGTCGTAAACTCTCGCAGTGATTTTCCGCTTACCCGCTTGACAATCTCGCCGAGCAGCGTGTATCCCGTATTCGAATACGAATACTCTGACCCCGGCGCAAAATTTAACTCCTTCTGGCGAGTCACAACACTCAGCACATCGGCATTGGTAATCAAATCCAGGGAATACCGCCAACCCGCCAATTGCAGCAAATCCCACTGATCGCGCAGGCCGCTGGTGTGATGCAACAGCTGGCGAATCGTGATCTTCCTGCCAAAATCCGGCAGTTCGGGAACAAACCGGCGCACCTCGTCGTCAAAGGAAAGTTTCCCTTCCTGCTCCAACAAAACAATCGAAGCTGCCGTAAATTGCTTTGAAACTGACGCCACATGGAACGGTGTGTCCGTCGTAAGCACTACGCCGTAGTCCAGATTGGCCATGCCGTAGGCCCGCTTATAAACAATCTGACCATCCTTGAGCACCGAAAGGGTGCACCCGGGCGAGCTCGTGCGATCCCATTTCGCAAACAACTCGTCAATTTTCGTTGAGCGGTCCGCGGAAATGCCCTGCGCAGTGGCCACCATGGTTCCCACAAGTGCCAGCAAGGCAACGGCTGCCGATCTCGTCAAGATCTGTCGATACATAGTCATTCCCGACTCCTTGGTGCTCCTTCGTCCCAACCACTTTCCCGTAATGACGCGGAGTCTATCTCTTCTGTTTCAAGCCTACAACGAGGATCGGGGCGAAAAAATTGGCAGCGATGACCAAACCGCTCCCGTCACCGCTGCCCAATTTCTCGCTTCTGCTGGTTACAGCCGGCCTACGCCGCTGCCACCGCTTCCTGCTTTCGGGATTCCTGCCACAACTGGATGTACGGTTGCAGGTCCTGCATCATCTTTGCAAACTGCCCCAGATCGAGCGACTGCGCACCGTCACTGATAGCCTTCTCCGGCGCCGGATGCACTTCCACCATCAATCCATCGGCACCGATCGCCACTCCCGCCCGCGAAAGCGCCGGCACCAGACTGCGCTTCCCGGTCGCGTGCGACGGATCGAGAATCACCGGCAAGTGCGTCAACTCATTCAACGCCGGAATCGCCGCGATATCGCAGGTATTCCGGGTCACCGTCTCAAACGTCCGAATTCCCCGCTCGCACAGCATCACCTCCGGATTGCCGTGCGCCGTAATATATTCGGCCGACATCAGCAACTCCTTCACCGTGCTGCTCAACCCGCGCTTCAACAGCACCGGCCGCCCACAATTCCCGAGCGCTTTCAGCAGCATGAAGTTCTGCATGTTCCGCGCGCCCACCTGCATCACATCGGTGTATTGGGCAATCATTTCCACGTCGCGCTCGCTCATCACTTCTGTGACAATCGCCAGGCCCGTCGCTTCTTTCGCCTTGCGCAGCAACTTCAGCCCTGCTTCTTCCATCCCCTGAAAATCATAGGGCGAAGTCCGCGGCTTGAAGGCGCCGCCCCGCAGCATTTTCGCGCCTGCTTTCGCCACACTTTCCGCCGTCTGCATGATCTGCTTTTCTGATTCGACCGAGCACGGCCCCGCCATCATGATAAATTCATCGCCGCCCACTTCGAGCCCGTTGACTTTGATGCGTGATTTCCCTTTACGAAATTCCTTGCTCACAAACTTGTACGGGGCGGAAATCCGCGTCACATTCTCCACCTGCGGCATCGCTTCGACCGATTCAAAGCACGCCGTCACATCCCCCACGCCCACCACCCCGATGACCACGCGTTCCTCCCCTTCAATCGAATGCACTTTGTAACCAAAGTGCGCCACTTGCGCTCGCACTTCGTCAATTTCTTCCCGCGTCGCGTGCAACTTCATCGAAATGATCATCGCCAGACCCTCTTTGCGCTCATTTTTTCGCTCCAACCAGATTGCTCGTCCCCACAAAACAAAAAAACCCACTCCGTTTTGCGAGTGGGTCGAAACTCTTTTTGCTGATTTCGCTTAGAACATCGCCCTCGCCCGCTATTTGAGTGGGTACCAAAACCAGAACGAGTAGGCAAACGTGCGATACATGGGCAAAAGTATACGAGTTTTCCTGACGGAAAACAATCAAAAGTGCTGTGAATTCTGACAGGTACGGACTGTTGAAGAAAAGCGCACCTTGGTCCGTCGCCTGAGGCCGCAATCAGGCCGGGGAATCTATACTTAGCTAAGGCTTTCTTCCCTATGTTGATCACCGAAGCTGCTCCTGAAACTTCGACATCGCAACTGCGCATGTCGGACCTGATTTCGGCGCTGTCCTACGCTCTGGACCTCACCGAAGGTCAGCCCATGGGCCATGCCGTCAAAAGCTGCCTGCTTGGTATGCGCCTTGCCGACATCCTGAAATTGCCCGTTGCCCAGCGCGCCGACCTCTATTATGCCCTGCTGCTGAAAGATGCCGGATGCAGCAGCAACGCGGCGCGCATGTACGAAATCCTCGGTTGCGATGAACGCAAAGCCAAACAGGAAGTAAAATCCACCGATTGGACGCGCCCTACTCTTGAAGGCCTGGAGTATCTTCTGCGCAACGTGATGCCCGGGAAATCCCGGCTCGAACGCATTTTTGCCATCACCAGCGTGGCCGTAAACCGCGAATCTCAGACCCGGGAACTGGTCGGCACCCGCTGCGATCGCGGCGCGCACATCGCCAGAAAAATTGGTTTCAGCGAAGCCACCACCCAGGCAATCTACAACCTCGACGAGCACTGGAACGGCAAAGGCTTTCCTGAAGGCCGCAAAGGCGAAGCAATTCCGTTATTTTCCAGAATCCTGAACTTGTGCCAGACGCTGGAAGTTTTCGCGACGCTGAGCGGAGTGCATGACGCGTTCGAGGTCATTCGGGAGCGCAGCGGCACCTGGTTCGACCCGGAACTTGTTCGCGCCATCGGCGAGGTCGAAAACGACGAAGCGTTTTGGCAATTGCTGCAGGAGGAACGGACCCGCCAGGCGGTCATCGATCTGGAGCCTTTGAGTATATTCACCCAAGCCAGTGATGACAAACTCGACAGCGTCTGCGAAGCATTTTCCGACATCATCGACATCAAGTCGCCCTACACCCACGCTCATTCGCGCGGAGTTACCACCGTGGCCGTTTCCATTTCGCAGCGGCTCGGGCTCTCCGACAAGGAAATCGCCTTGGTCCGCCGCGCCGCACTCCTTCACGACATCGGGAAACTCAGCGTCCCCAATAGTATTCTCGACAAACCGGGAAAACTCACGGCCACCGAATGGGAAACCGTGCGGCTGCATCCCTACTTCACCCAACGCATTCTCGAACGCATATCGGGTTTTCACCATCTTGCCTATGTTGCCAGCTCGCATCACGAGAAGCTTGACGGCTCCGGCTACTTCCGGAATCTGCGCGCCACGCAATTGCCAATGGCCGCTCGCGCCATCACCGTGGCTGATGTGTTTGAAGCCTTGTCAGCAAAACGCCCGTATCGCGAAGCTCTCCCGCGCGAAAAAGTTTTTCAGATCATCTCCCAGGATGTTCCGCACGCGCTCGACCCGGATTGCTTCGCTGCCCTGAAGTCGCTTGATTTCTCCAGGTAAATCCGCAAACAAATCTTGTTTGCGAGTTCACTGAAAAAGCAAAACCGCGATGCGGTAACGGGCAAAACGATTCGCCGGGTCCGGACTGCACGCGCCGACCGACGCCAAGCGATATTTTCCACTTTTGATTTTGGCCTTCACGGGATCGGGCAACTCACTCAAGTCGCCCCCTTCAAAACGGAACATGGTGGAGGGCTTTCCCGCATAACCGTCATTCATCGTACAGGTTTTCCGCGCATCGTCATTTGCGGCGCTGATCTGCAACCCGCGCGCGTGCAGCAGCGAGCCGATTTGCCTCTCTTGATCGCGTAAACTCAGATTCTCGACAGCGCGCGAAAAATCCTGTACTGCGAATAGATATTTGCTTCCCGGCACCGTGGCAATCCCCACCGCGTTGACGTCCACGTCGAGAATATTCGCGCGATGGTGCGGGGATTTCATCCACATGGAATGAATCGTCTCTGCGTCCGGCCCTTCGGCAATATTTTCCGCAATCACAGTAAACCGCGCGCCGGCGGTGCTGGCGCGTTCCTGCACGTCCCCCTCGCCGCGCAGTTGGTGGGACAAATCATTGCGCTGGGCCATAAGTGCTGCATGCTGATGCGCCGCTTTGGCCAACGAAGGGTCCCACTTCAATTCCGGCAGCTTGTGCACGGACCGTTCGCGGTTCAAGGAATCAAATAGCTTCCGCTCGGCATTCCCCATCTGCTGGGCGTCCGCTGCACTGGAAATAATTCCGAACGTGAGCAAGCACAAATTCGCGGCACACACTATTGCCTTCAGGGTCATGCGCATGAATACCCTCCTCAATCCATTTAACACTAGAAATGGATTTCTGATGCGCCGGCCAGGAACAGGAGTGAGCAGAAAGCAAGCTGGACTTCCGGACAGTTCATGCCACGCGGGCGATAGTACCCGCATCTTTGACGGTGGAACGTGGCCAATCAAAAAAGCAAAACGGCAATCCGAAACCGCGTGAACGGAGTCTCCGTCCTGGTTTCACACGCGCCAACGGCAGCGTGGCTGTAGCGACCGGTTTTCAGGGTGTTCGCCAGCTGGTCAGGCAATTTCGTCAGATCGCCGGTTTCAAATTCCGCTTCGTAACGGGGACGTGACGCGTTAATGGCATTTCTGTTCTGGCAGATGCTGCGTGCATCGTCGCTGGGTTTGCCGCCGGAAATTCCGTTGTCGGCCAATAGTTTCAGGACCTGGGCTTCCTGCTGTTCTAGACTCAGGTCCGTCACTGCCTGCGAAAAATCTTCCACCGCAAACACGTTTTCGCCTGCGACGACGACGCCTGCCCCCATTGCGGTGTGTTGCGGATTGAGAATATTGGCGCGGTGGCCTGGCGAGCTCATCCAGGACTGATGCGCGTCTTCAGCACTAGCGGATCTTGCGATGTTTTCAGCCACCGCGCCGAAGCGGGCTCCGGCGCGGGTAGCGCGCACGGCAAGTTTTTCTTCGCCCGGAAGTTCGTGCGCGAGGGTTTGTAGTTTCGCCATGAGTGCGGCGTGTTGACGCGCAGCGGCGGCCAGGGAGGTGTCCCAGGTCAGCGCAGGAAGGTTCGCCGCGGCACGTGCGCGATTGACGGAGTGGAACACGACGCGTTCGGCGATACTCATTTCCTGCGCGCCCGTGGGAGATATGTTTGCGAGGAAAACGATGGCAATAATGATGGTCGAGGAAAAAACAGAGCGCCACGCGGTTTTCGTCGCGCCGGGCCGAATTCCTGTGACGCGCGACCGTTTTGCGGAGTTCGGCTGCGAATGAGCTTTATCGGAGCGGCGGATATTTATTGTGGCATGCGAGGTACAGGCGCTTGGTGGAACAAACCTTGCGACGCCCACTTTCTTATCCGCGAACGTGGACGGCGCTGAAGCTCAGGATTACGTGGCCGCCCGCTGTCGGGCGTCCGAAGCTCATCATCGGACGGAAGGTGGAAAAAAGCAGCATTTGATCAAGCTGGTGGCGCAGCGCGATAGTGTTCGGCCCGGCGAGAATTTGATAGCCCGTCATTTGGCCGTGCTGGTCGACCGTTACATCCACCAGCAGACCATGCGGCAAGGAAAGTTCACTCTCTTGCTGCTCTGAAGCCCAGGTTTGCGGCGAATCGGAAAGGGCCAGCAGCTCAGCGGGGCGCAAAATCGTCAGCGGCACGTCGTTGCCGACAGCCTGCACTGTTTTTACCGGGCCGATCAACTGGAAGACCATCACGAAAATCAAGATCGCCGAGAAAATTCCCCCGGTGGCGGGAAGCGTAAGCGGGCGCAAGACGTTGTCGAGCAGGATCTCTGCGCGGTTGCGCACGCGAAGAACCTTGCCAGCCCAGCTTTCTTCTTGCTGCGCACGGGCAGCGGCAATCTTAATCTTCACAGCGAGATTGGCAGGCGGAACGCGCTTCGGGACGCGGGACATCAGGGCCGAAAGTTTTCTAAAGCGTTGCAGTTCCTCACGGCACAAGCCGCAGCTTTCCAGGTGATCCCGAATTTCCCCACGCTCCAACACCCGTGAATTCCCGGTGGCTGCGTCGTCCAAATATCCAGCAAGTTTTTCGTGAACTATGGTGCACTTCATCGGACACCCTCACCCGCGGAATCTGCCCGCCGGGACGTACCCTGAGAAACACCGGTAATGCGCCGCGCTGCCGAATAAGCATCTGTAAAAGGGGATGGCAGGGCTTCGCTGACCATGCCATGCGAATTTGTGTGGTGCGGCGCGTGCAGCTCGCCGACCCCAAGCAACGGCTCGAGGATTTCGCGGAGTGCGCGGCGACCGCGCAGGATGCGCGATTTCACGGTGCCAACGCTACATTCCAGGACTTCGGCAACTTCTTCGTAGCTGAGTCCTTCAAGGTCCCGCAGGATTACGGCGCTACGGAAGACATCGGGAATCTGGTGCAAAGCGCCCTGTACAGCCACCTGAATTTCCAGAGTGGCGAGTTGCTCAAACGGTGTGGCGGACAGATCTTCCACGTCAATGTGCGCGTGGCCTTCTTCAGGTTCGGCGTCGATGGAAACGTTTTTTTGCAGGTGACGCTTGAACCAGCGCTTGTGGTTCAGCGCTTCACGGATGGCGATGCGATACAGCCAGGTCTTCAAGGAGCTGCCTTGGCGGAAACTGCGAATGCCGCGGAAAGCCTTTAGGAAAACTTCCTGGGTGCCATCGGCGGCATCGGAAGCGTCACCCAACATGCCGACAATGAGGTTGTAGACAGGCGCGTGGTAGTGAGTAACCAGCCAGTCGAAGGCCGTCTCGGAGCCAGCCTGCAGCTCGTGGACGAGTTCGGATTCATCTTGGCCCCAACTGAGGGCACTGGCCCAATCGGACACTGCCGGCCTTTCCGACCCCAAATCAGCTGCCTGGGTCTTCCTTGCAAAACTTCAGGCACGTTTCAGGCTCGATCTGGTGGTGCAGGTACTGGCTGCGCCACGGGATCGACTTGCATCCGGGACGGCGGGTATCGTGAACCGCCCTGATATCCGCTCACTTAGTTGGACACCGGAGGAGCGGAATTGTTTCCCGGTTTCTTCACATTGTTGCACCGGCTTGTGCAAGTTGCAATGGAGCGGAAGTGCCAGTCGACCGGCGGATAGGCTAAGACCTAGGTCGATACCCTGCCACCGACGGAAAAAGCAAGAAGAGTGCGGAAGTGATTGAAAACAAAGAGGCCCGTTTTGGGTAACGAGCAAAAAGTGAAGGGGTCGTGCATGGAACAAGCGGCCAGTGGTTGAATCACGGGCCACCGGGAAAATGCCATGATTCCGCAAAGGGGAATTTTGAGGGGGGATATACCCTTAGCGTCTGTAACAGGGTGGTACACAAGGGGTTTACAGGAATATGATCGTTTGCAGCCGGTGCGATAGATTGCCGAAGAAATGGCGGCACGCTAAATCTACCAAGCTACTTCGCCGTTTTGCCGTGCGTGGCGAGGCTTTCAGAAAATAGTTGAGCGTTCGGCTTGGGCTATTTCAGCTGGGCGGCGATCTTTTTGAGTTTGGCGGATGGAACTTTCCAGAAGCTGAGCCCTCCGCTGTGGGTGATGGGAGTTTTCAGAGGTGTGGGTCGGGCGAGCATAAAGGCTTTGTTCCCGTGGTAGTACCATTTGGATTTGGCGGACTTCCTGCAGTCGGTGATTTCGACAAGGCCAACGATGGCATTGTTGGAGAGTTCTTCGAAAGCGGGGAGTTGGGCGCGAGGACTTTTTCTGTTTATTTCGCGACGATCTTCTTCGTACTTCTTGCGCGGCTTCGGTATAGAGGCATGGACAGCGACGATGCCTCGTTGATGGGTATTCCAAGATCGGTTTTCGACGTCCTTCCCGCCGTGCATGATAGCCCAGGCCCATTGGGGGTAGACGGTAATGGCCTTTAGCGGAGATGGGAACTCTTTTTTGGTGATACGCTTTTTCATTTCTTGGTCCCCGTGAGGTTGTGTAGTGAGTAGATATAACTTTCAAGTCAAGAAGGCAAGGTACGCGATCGAAAGCGCCGGAGAGGGGGCTGTGACGGATGAAACCGCGGCCTGACGAGCAGACATTGTGCACAGCGCGGGGCTTCGCTACCATGCAGAGTCAGGAAACCGTTGCGGGACGCTGGCAATCGTTACTTGGGAGGCGGCAGATGAATCTGACGATGAGTAACCGGGAGATTGGGGTGGTTACGATTGTGGATGTTCGCGGGCGGATTGTGCTGGGCCAAGAAAGCGCGGCGCTACGGTCGGTGATTGATGATTTGTTAAAGCAGGAGCGCAAATTGATTTTGTTGAACCTGGCAGAGGCTAGCTACATCGACAGCGCGGGGCTGGGAACGCTGGTGAGTTCTTTCGCCAGCGTGCAGAATCAGGGCGGGCAACTGAAGCTGCTCAACCTGACCAATAAAGTTCGCGACCTGTTGCAGATTACAAAGCTGTTTACGGTGTTCGATGTGCAAAACGACGAGGTGGCGGCGGTGAACTCCTTCCATGAAGCGGCTGCCGCGGGGACGTGACCGCAGCCGCGGCGAACGAGGACGCGAGGGCCCGCGACGAGAAAACTGGAGAAGGTCAAGGGCGAAACGAAGGAAAAGTTTAGCAGAAGTCCGCAGTTCAACTCCCTGCAACGCAAGCTCTCCATCCCGACCGCTGAAATCACAAATAGAAAAATTGTGCCGCGGTGTTCAGCATAGCGGCGGGCGCGGTGCGGGCTTTGCGACATGGCTGGATTGCTTGCGGTCATGCCAAGCTTTTTTCAGGTTTATGGATTGGGTAGGGGCTAGAGAGAACGCTGGACCAGGGGCGGGTTGCTCTAGCCAAAATCGGGTCGTACAGGATAGTCGACGATAATGACCCGGCCGTCGGTGACGGCCTTTACGGAGTGGGGCGCGTTGCTGGGCACGACTGCGACCAGGCCTGGCTTGGCGATTTGCGTTTCGCCGTCGACAGTGACTTGGAGTTCTCCCGCGATCACCTCGTAGACTTCTTCTTGCGGATGGAAGTGCTCGTGAATGGAAGATCCGCATTTGAAGTCGTAATGCGCGAAGGTCATGTTTGCGGAACGGAAATAGCGTCCAGACCAGCCGGGAAGGCGCTCGGTAACTTTGAGGCTGCCGGTATCGACAAAGGGCATGCGGAGCTCCCAGGAAAACCTTCTAGCTGCGAATCGTGCGAACGGTGTTGTGATCCGCGTTCATTGTAACTTGGAAGGTCCTGAAGAGCCGTGTCCGGGAAGAGCAAGATTTTGGATTCGAGAAAACTGCCAAGAATCCGAAAGGAGAGTTCAGTTTTTTCGCGCCAAGTGTGCTACTTTGCCGACAGGTTGAACGAATTCAGGAAACCGGATGTGGCTATGAAAACGATTTGGCAGTTGAGCTTGGGCTTGCTGGTGGCCATGGGAACAGTTCCCGGGGCTTCGGCGCAGCTGGATATGTTTTCAAAAGAACAGCGGCTGGAGTTTACTCCCGACTGGCACGGGGAGAGATTTGCCGACGGACGACCGAAGGTGGCCGATGAGGTGCTGGCGCGCTTACACGAGCTGACGGCGGATGAGGCCTGGGACTTTTTGCAGGGAGCGGGCTACAGGAATCAGTTCGAAAGCGGCTGGAAAATTATCAATCCGGGGGAGCGGCTGGTGGGTCGCGTGGTGACGGCGGTATTCATGCCGCTGCGCCGGGATGTGGATACGGTGATTCGCTCGAACGGAAAAAAAGAAGGGCGCATCGGGGATGAGAATTCCTGGGTGATCGACATTTTACAGCCGGGAGATATTCTGGTCGTCGATTTGTTTGGAAAAATCCGGTACGGGACGATGGTCGGCGACAATCTGTCGACGGCGGTGTATGCCAAGAGTCATAACGGACTCATTGTGAATGGCGCGATTCGCGATGTGACCGGGATTCAGGAGCAGAAGCATTTTCAGTGCTTTGTGCGGGGCGTGGATCCTTCGGCGCTGGAAAACGTGATGCTGGTGGGAATCAACACGCCGATTCGGATTGGTGAAGTTACAGTCATGCCGGGAGATATTGCCGTAGGCGATCCGGAAGGGATTACGTTTATCCCGCCGCAGTTTGCAGAAAAGATTGCCGACGATACGGAGATGGACCATCTGGTGGATGAGTGGGGGCACAGGATGCTGCGCGAGGGAAAATATACGCCGGGACAGATTGATGCGAAATGGACGGCGGGTATGGTGGCTGAATTTAACGCGTGGTTGGAGAAAAAAGGGTCCACCCGAAGGATGAAGAGCAATTGATCTGACTTGGGGCCCGGGCGATCCGCCTCGCGACTGGCACCTACTGTCAGCCAGGATTGCATCAAAGGGAAGCAAGCCGCTGTATAATCAGCGCTATTAAGAAGGCAACTATTTCCTTCAAGGAAAACCACATGGATCAGGAACGCCGGCAGGTGCCGAGGTTTTCGTTCATCGCAACAGCCGAAGTCATCGAGGAACGCTCGGAAGCGCGGATTGCGACGCGGGTGAGTGAATTGAGTTCGCAGGGCTGCTATCTGGACATGATGAATCCGTTCCCCAGCGGCACCCTGGTGCTGGTGAAAATATGGGAAGGCGAAAATTACTTCGAGGCCCGGGCGAAAATTGCGTACGCCGACGATCACCTAGGCGTTGGGATTGCTTTTCTTGAGGTGGCAGACAAGTTTGCGCCGGTCTTGCTGGGTTGGCTGAACGAGGCGGAGCGGAGAAGGAAATTGGCGGAGAATTGAAATTAGGTGGGGGTTCGGGCGCCACCCGGGTCGGCCCCGGGTGGCGACAAATTCAGGAAACAATCCGAAAGATTGCTGCCCGGCGCTTACAAGTCGCGCAGAGCCTGGGCTACGGGGCGGCTGGCGGCGCGGATGGCCGGGGGTACTCCGCCGATCAGTCCCATGAACAGGGCAAAGCCGATACCGGTGGCAATCAGCCCGGGAGTGACTTTAAACGCGAACGCCAAGTGGGAGAAGGTTTGAAAATTCATGGCCCCGGTGGTCACCCAGTTGAGCGGAAGCGCGGCGAGCGAACCGAGCACACCGCCGATGAAGGCAATGAACAGGGCTTCGAAGATAAAGGACGTGACTACACTCCCTGAGCCGAACCCGATGGCGCGCATGGTGGCGATTTCCCTGGAACGCTCGGAGACGGCCGAGTACATGGTGTTGAGCGCGCCGAAGATGGCGCCGATACCCATGATGACCGCGATGATGCCGCCGAGTACGTGGATCAGCGTGGTCAGTCCCTGCGATTGCTTGGAGTAGTAGGCGATCTCGGGTTGCACGTCGACCGTCATGCGCGGGTCGGTCGACATGTGGTCTTTGAGCGTCGTGATCGCCGCAGGCGAAGTGAGGCGTGCGGTCACGGACTGAAAGATGTAGTCCGGGCGTTTATAGACTTCCGAGAGCACGTGGGCGTCACCCCAGATTTCAGAATCGAACGCGCTGCCGCCAGCGTCGAATACTCCAACTACTTTCCAGGTGCCGCCGCCGAATTTTACAGTGTCGCCCATGGCGACGCCCTGGTACGTGGAGGCAGCGTTTTTTCCGACCACGAGCTCGAGAAGTCCGGGTTGAAAGAAACGGCCGGCGACCATATGTATGTTGCTGCGGACACGAAGGGCTTTCTCGGAGACGCCGCGGACCTGCACATTGGCGTCCGTGCCCGTCGATTGCAGCGGGAAAGGGGCCATGACCACGACTTCGGGCGACATGACCGGCTGGCCGTTTTCTTTGGCGATATTGGGATCGTCCTGCAGGACCTTCACCTGGTCGAGCGTGACGGAGCCCAGCATTTCGCTCGTGGCGCCGGCGCGCATGATGATGGCGTTGTCCGGCGAGCCACTGGAAACCAGCGTCGATTGAAACCCCTTGGCGAGCGCCAGCATGGCGATGAAGACGCCAACCGTGCCAGCGATGCCCAGGACCGCGACAATCGCGCTGACCCACCGCGCACGAACACTGCGTAAGTTATAGACGAGCGGTACAGCCATGGATCAAACCCTCCGCAGCGCTTGCACGACGCGCAGGCGCATTGCTGAAATCGCGGGCAAAATTCCCGCCAGAATACCGACGACAAACGAAACCACAACGCCTTGCACAAGTGCTGCGCCGGATAGATGGAAAAACTGGATGAAGCCGCCGGAAATAGCGCCGGAGTTCGTAATGAGCACGGTAATAAGTTTGCAGCCGCCCAAACCAAGAAGGCCGCCAAGGATGGCAATCATCAGAGATTCACCAAGTACGAAGAGAAGAACGAAACGATCGGAATAGCCGATGGCTTTGAGGACTGCGAGCTCGCCGATGCGTTCACGCACGGAGATGGCCATGGTGTTACCGGTCACGAGAAGCAACGTAAAGAGCACGACGGAACCAATCACCAGGATGAGGCCTTCGATATTGCCAGCTTGTTTTGCGAACGAAGTGGCAAAGGCTTTTTCCGTTTCGGTTTTGGTTTCATAGGGCGAGTTGGCGGTCATGCCATCGATGGTCTTGGCGATTTTTAAGGAATCGTC
>Ga0193726_1000222_pt1 | contig 76617 bp, 67 predicted proteins | sample H2c1metaG_FD_144928 | JGI IMG/M metagenome (GOLD analysis project Ga0193726, IMG submission 144928) | Soil microbial communities from a riparian zone of the East river system, Colorado, United States - H2c1 | ecosystem: Environmental > Terrestrial > Soil > Riparian zone | place: USA: East River... | reverse complement strand
GTGCAGGGGGGGTCGTCGCCGCGGGTGTGGCGGGCGGTGGGGAAGAGTGTGAAGCGCGGGTTGGCGCGGGATGGCGCTGCGAACCTGCATTTGTTTGAGGATGGTGAGCCGCAGAAAAATATGCGTTCGATGGAGTCCTTGTGCCGGGCGTTGACGCGCGCGGGCGCGGACCGGCGGGCGCTGATTGTGGCGGTGGGCGGCGGGGTTGTTGGAGACGTGGCCGGATATGTGGCGGCGAGTTATCTACGCGGAGTGGGTCTGGTGCATGTACCGACTACTTTGGTGGCGCAGGTGGACAGTTCTGTTGGCGGGAAGTCCGGTGTGAATTTGCCGGAGGGCAAGAATCTAGTGGGGGCGTTTTATCCGCCGCGGTTGGTGTTGGTGGATTACGATTTGCTGCGAACTTTGCCGGAGCGTGAGTATCGGAGCGGGCTGGCGGAAGTGATCAAGTACGGGGTGATTGCGGACCGAAAATTGTTTGCGTTTCTCGAAAAGTATATGGAGAAAGTTTTGCGGCGGGAGCGCGTGGCGCTGGAGTATTTGATTCCGCGGTGTGTGCAGATTAAGGCGCAGGTGGTTAGCCGCGATGAGCGCGAAGCGGGATTGCGCGAGATTCTAAATTTCGGGCATACGTTCGGGCATGCGCTGGAGAGCGTGACGAAATACAAGCGCTTCAAACATGGCGAGGCAGTGGCGTGGGGGATGATGTGCGCAGCATTGTTGGGGCATGAAATTGGAATGATGGCGGCGGACGAAGTGTCGCGGGTGGTGGCGCTGGTGCGGCGGATCGGTCCTTTGCCGGCATGGCAGCGGTTAACGCCGAGTGCTTTGGTAAAGGCGATGCGCGCGGACAAGAAAGCCCAGGCTGGGAAATTGCGTTTTGTGCTTGCGGGAAAAATCGGAGACGCGGAGTCGGTTGACGGTGTGCCGACGGATGCGGTCGAGAGCGTTTTGCGATTTGCTCGGCGAATGCTGGACGGCGCGGGAACTTTCCATGAGTGAAATCGCTGTCCCGGTGAAGGGGACGCAGCCGGAAGGCGCGCGAACGGAGGCTGAGGCTTCGCAGAAAGTTCGCGAAATGTTTACGCAGATCGCGCCGAGCTATGATCTGCTGAATCATGTTTTGTCGATGCAGCTTGACCGCTTGTGGCGGGCCCGGGTGGCGCGAATTTTGTCGCCGATTTTGAAGCGTGGAGATGCGGTGGTGCTGGATTTGTGCTGCGGGACCGGGGATCTGGCGTTGGCGCTGGCGCGGGCGGGTTCGGCGCGCGTGATTGGCGCGGACTTTGCGCACCCCATGCTGGTGCAGGCGAACGGGAAGGGTCGCGGGAAGATTAAATTTCTGGAGGCGGATGCTTTGAAGCTGCCGTTTGCAGATGGCTCGTTTGATTTGCTGACTGCGGCGTTTGGATTTCGGAACCTGGCGAACTATGAGGATGGGTTGCGGGAGATGATGCGGGTTTTGAAGCCGGGCGGGACTTTGGGGATTCTGGAATTCACGGAGCCGCCGGATGGTGTTATTGGTGACTTGTACCGGTGGTATTTTCGCAGAGTTTTGCCGCGGATTGGCGGGATGCTTTCGGGAGATCGTTTGGCTTATACGTATTTGCCGAAGTCGGTGGCGAGATTTTATAGACCGCGGGAGTTGGGTGGGTTGATGGAGGTGGTGGGATTTACGCATGTGAGCTTTCGAGTTTGGACTATGGGGACAGTGGCGTTTCATTCGGGGACTAGAGGTTAGATATTTGAGGTTTGAAGTTCGAAGAGATGCTGCTTGGTGTTTTGACGTTACAAACTACCAGGACGGAGCTTCGCGGTTGGAGAGTACATGTTTCCACATTAAAATTCCGACCCTGCAAAAACCCCGCTACGGGGTCGGGCATGCTCTGTGTTTTTTTGATTTCAATCTGAACAATTTGTGGCGCGACGCCGGTCGCAAACTCCTTTTGGAACTAATCTTCCAAACCAGCGGTGCGGAGTTTGGTCAGCAGAGTCTTTGGCGAGATGGAGAGCCTTTCGGCGGCGCGGGTTTTGTTCCAGGCGCATTCGCGAAGGGTGTTTTCGAGGAGAATTTTTTCGACGTGATTGGTGGCGCGGGTGGTTACGTCTTCGAAGGAGCCTTCCCAGTTGAAATTTTCGGGCAGCAGGCCTTCGGGCAGTTCGGCGACGTCGGGTTTGGGCGCGGGAAGTTGCAGATCTTCAGCGAGGATGCTGACACCATCGGCGAGAATGACGGCGCGCTCCAGAGTGTTTTGCAGCTCGCGAACGTTGCCGGGCCAGCGGTAACCAAGCAGGCGTTCGCGAGCATCGGCGGAGAGTTCCAGGCCGGGCTTTGCGAATTCGCGGCTGAACTTTTCCAGGAAATGATCGGCGAGAAGATTGATGTCGTTGCCGCGGCAGCGCAGCGGCGGAATGGTGAGCGGGACCGCAGAGACGCGGAAGTATAAATCTTCGCGAAAGAGTTTTTCTTCGGCAAGTTTCTGCAAATTGCGGTTGGTGGCCACCACGATGCGGACGTCCACATCAATCGATTGGGTACCACCGACGCGTTCGAAGCGGCGTTCTTCGAGCACGCGCAGGAGTTTGGCCTGAATGGACAGGGGCAGCTCGCCAATTTCATCAAGAAACAGCGTGCCGTGATGAGCGAGATCCATTTTGCCGACTTTGCGCGCGCCGGCTCCGGTGAAGGCGCCGCGTTCGTGGCCGAAGAGTTCGTTTTCGACGAGGCCTTCGGGGATGGCGGCACAATTCAGGGCGATGAATGGCTTTTCGCGACGCGGAGAAAGATGATGAATGGCGCGCGCGAATAATTCCTTGCCGGTGCCGGACTCGCCGAGGAGGAGCACGGTGGAATCGGTGGCGCTAACTTTCTGGATCCGCTGGCTGACTTCGCGGATGGATGAGGCTTCGCCGAGGATGCGCGGGAAACCGTAGCGAGAAGAATATTCTTCGCGAAGGATGAGATTTTCGCGGAGTAGTTCCTGCTGGTGGGCGGCGCGGCCGACGAGCAATTTCAGATGTTCAAGATCTACCGGCTTCTGAAGGAAATCGAAAGCGCCTTCTTTCATGGCGGTGACGGCTTCGTCGACTGAACCGTAAGCGGTGAGGAGCAGGACGGGGATGGTGGAGTCGGCCTGCTTGGTTTCGCGCAGGACGTCGAGTCCACTGGCGCCGGGCATTTTGAGATCGGTGATGACGAGGAGATAGCGGCGGGCGCGGACTTTCTGGATGGCGGAGGGTCCGTCGGGAGCTTCGTCCACTTCGTAGCCGGCGCGCTCGAGGGCCTTGCGCAGCATGGCGCGTAGCTCGTTTTTGTCTTCGACCAGAAGGAGAGGTTCCATCTCCTTTGTTTCTACCACGGATTTCGGTGGAAGCTCTGCCTGGAGCGAGGAAGGTGTGCGGAGAAGGGCAGTGCATTTCAGGGACTAGTCAGCAAGTATTCAGAGCGAATCGGACGGCTATCGCGGGGATACAGGAAAGCGTGTACTTGACTTGGGGATATCAGGCGTTGATTTTAGGAAACGTGATGAAGACTCATTCGTTTAGTTATTGAGGGAGAACATAAATGACTACAAGCGGCACAGCGAAAATCAACACCGCTCATCCACCGATCGTTTCGCGGGAGGAGTGGACCGCGAAGCGGAAAGCCTTATTGGCGTACGAGAAAGAAATGACCAAGCACTACGACCGGGTGAACGCGCAGCGGCGGCGGTTGCCGATGGTAAAGATTGATAAGGAATATGTTTTCGACGGGCCGAAAGGCAAGACCAGTTTGCAGGATTTGTTCGAAGACCGGCGACAACTGATTGTGTATCACTTCATGTTCGATCCAGCTTGGGAGAAGGGTTGCCCGGGGTGTACAGGATTTGTGGATGCGCTGGGAGATTTGTCGCTATTGAACAAGGCAGATACGACGTTCGGGGTGATTTCGCGGGCGCCGCTCGCGAAACTGGAAAAATATAAAGCGGAAAAAGAGTGGGACATAAACTGGCTGTCCTCGTTCGGGACGGATTTTAATTATGATTTTCACGTGACGCTGGATCCCAAGGCCCCGGCCAGGGAATACAACTACCGGAATAAGAAAGAGACGGAAGCGGCCCTGGGTCATGAAGTAAAGATGGAAGGCGAGTCGCACGGGTTGAGTGTTTTCTTCCGAGTTGAGGACGGACTTTTTCATACCTACTCGGCATACGCCCGCGGAACAGAATCGTTGACAGATGCCTACCGGATGCTGGACGTAACTCCATACGGGCGGCAGCAGGAATTTGAGGATTCACCTGCGGGATGGCCACAGAAGCCCACGTATTCATAGGAGAGAGATGAGATTTCGATCATGGATGTGGGCGTTTCTGCTGATGCTCGCGACAACGGGCGGCGCAGGCGTTCACGCACAATCGGTGGGGCGGCCGGTGGTGGATCCGGCGGTGGCCAAAATGGGCAGCGGATTCACGTCCGGCATCTTGGAGGTAAACGGGACGGCGTTGCATTACGTGCGCGGAGGATCCGGGCCGGCAATTTTGCTGATACACGGATTTCCGCAGGACTGGTATGAGTGGCGCAAGGTGATGCCGATCCTGGCGAAGAAATACACGGTGGTGGCGATGGACCTGCGCGGAGCGGGCGAGTCGCGAGCGACGAAAGATGGATATGACGTGGCCACCATGGCCGAGGATGTCTATCAACTGGCGCAGAAACTAAAGCTGGAGCGGCCCTACGTTGCGGGGCATGACATAGGCGGGATGGTGGCGTACGCATTCGCCCGACTGCACCCGGATTATTTACGCGCCGCGCTAGTGCTGGAATGCCCGATCCCGGGAATCGAGCCATGGGAAAAAATCAAAGCGGAACCGTTGCTGTGGCATGTCAATTTTCAGGAGACGCCGGAATTGCCGGAGCAATTGGTGATGGGGCGGCAGACGATTTATTTCGGAAGATTTTTCAAGATGGGGACGGTGGACAACAACGCCATTACGGCGGCAGACCTGGCGCACTACGTGAAGGCGTATTCCGCGCCACAGCAGTTGCGAGCGGCATTCGAAATGTACCGGGCGCTGCCGGCGGACGAGAAATTTGATAACGCCCACCGCGAGGCGATCAGCGTGCCGCTGGTTTTGAGTGGCGGAGACGGGAGCTTCGGGAAGATTATGCCGGGATTAAAGGAGGCTCTGCGAGATTACGGGTGGCAGAACGTTACTGTAGAGGTGCTGCCGAATTTGCGCCACTACATTCCAGATGAGCAGCCGGGAAAAGTCGCGGAGTTGATTGAGAAGTACGCCGGGTCGTGAAGGATGTTAGCCGGCGTCATTTCTTTTGCTGACGGGCGAAGCGGGTTAACATTTCCTGCATGGCCGCGGGGAGGCGGTCGGGATTTTGCATGACGTCGCGAAAGAACGAGCGCATGTCGAAGGGAAGGCCGCCGAAGTTGTGAAATTCGGCGGGGAGTGGCGGACCACCGGCGGAACCGGGCGCGGGTAGGGGGTCCGGGAGATGAACGGCGTACATGCTGCCACCCGCGAGGGATTCATGCGGATACATTGCGAGCCAGGGACAGTTGTGACCAGCCAAAATCATATTTACGGACACGGCCGCCCATTGGCCTTCGTCCGCGGCTGACGGCGTCTGACAATTCCAAAAACGGGCTTGCGGGACAAAGACAGCGGGGTCGTTGAAACCGTACTCATCGAGAGCGATGCTTTGGAGGCCGTGCTGCTCGGCGAAGTGGCGGACTTCGGGGAGCGACTGGTTCCAATCGAGATTGGAGTCGTTGACGAGGGTGTAGGCGGGACGTCCGAGGCTGAAATCGTTAATGTACGAAAAATAAAACGGGTAGGCGTGAACTGCGGTGAAGAGACAGGCAGCTACCAGGAGCGCCGCGGCGATTTTCAAGAGATTGGAAATACCGGCAGCAGAACTTTTCAGCTTTTCCAACATCTGGGGTAGCGCGGACAGCATGAGAATGAGCAGAATAATCGGAACGGTGAAATGACGGATGCTGATAGTGAGACGGCTCACCAAACAAAAGCCGGTGAAAACCAGGAGGGCGATCCAGAGCATGCGCCAGTGAACGGCGAAATCCACAGGAATGGCGGAATATTTTTGTTCGCGAGCATTTCTCTTCAAGGCGAGCGTCAAGGTCAGCAGTAATAATCCGAGAAAGCCCAGCGCCGATTTAAATACGAAAACAACGGGAAAATAAAACCACACGCCGTGGGTGTAGGAACGGCCGAGGACAAATGTGGGACGGCTGCCGGTGATCAGCACCATGGCCACGCCGCGCAAGTAAAGGCACGCGGGCATAAGCAGGCGGCGCACGGGAACGGCGGCTGCGCCATGGCCGAGGCGGTTGAGCACATCGGTGGACTGGTTCACGGAAAAGACGAAATAGAAGATATAGACGGCGGCGGCGGCCAGCGCGATGCCCTGCAAGGTGAACCGCCAACGCAAGCGGCGCCAGAGGTGGGCTTCAGGCTTGGTGGCGGGTTGGCCCGGAAGCGCGCGGAAGCGCGTGCTTAGAGTAAAAGCGACGAAGGCGAAGAGTAAAATTCCCGCGGTGAATTTTGAAAGCAGAGCGGCGGCGAAAGCCAGGGCGAAGAGGCCGGCGTTTTTGCGATTAGGCTCGCGCCAGATTTCCGCGAAACGCCACAGGGAAACTAAGGAAAAGAGCGTGACGGCAATGTCGGTGTGTACGAGCGGGCCGAAGGCGAGAAATGCGGGCGTAGTGGTGTAGGCGGCGAGGCAAAGCAAGGCGGCCCAGTCGCCACCCAGGCGGCGCGCGTAAAGATAGACAGTCAACCCGAGAAGCAGCATCAGGAGCAACATGGGCAGACGCGCCAAACGAAGAGTGCTTATCGGGTCATTCCATTTGGTGAGGAACCATTCGCCGAAAACCCATTGACCAGCGTAGGCCGGAAAAAAACTTTCGCTGAAGGTCCAGGAGATGTGGGAATAGTCGGCGTGGGCGCCACGCAGGACGAGCGGTAAGGCAGCGAGGATTTTGGGCAGGGGCGGATGCTCTTCATTGAGCCGCAGATCGAGTTTTTGGATATAGCTGACACCGGAGGCGATGTGGGAAACCTCGTCCACGGTGACGGATTCGCGCCAGGCGGAGCCGCCTGCGAGGATCCCCATGAGCAGCAAGAGTGCGAAGGCCGCGAGAGAGAAGGGGGCCCGCTACCGGTGATCCATTTGTGCCTTCCCCTTCCGCTGGACGCAGGTAGAGCTGGGAATTTTGGAAAGGACATTGTGGCACAAACATTTGAATGCGTAGATGAAACCGCTTCGCTACGAAACGCGGAGGGATTGTCAGCGAGATTCTTGAAAAGTGACGCAAACGCCATTGGGATCGGTGGCAGCGAATTCAATGGTGCCCCAAGGCTTGGTTTGCAATTTGCCGTTGGGATGGACCTGACCGCCGCGCTGCTGGTATTCGGCGTAGAGGGCGGTGATATTGCTAACGGCGAAGCGAATCATCGTTTGATCGCCGACCTGTCGAGCGAGAGATTTGTCAGTCATGGCGGAAATGTGCAACTGGGCTTCGCCGCGTTTGATGCCGGCGTAATTTGGAGGAGTATTGTCGCGAAAGGTTTCCTCGAAACCGCAGATGGTGATCCACCAGCGGAGGGATGCGGCGCAGTCGGCGGACGGAATGACGGGGACGGCACTTTTGAAAATGGGTTCCATGGTGGAAAGGATAAAGGAGAGAGGGAAGTTGCGCACGCGATTTGTAAGCGGCGAGTAGGCCTGGTTGCGACGATTTGAGAATTTGATAATTTCTTGAGTGATATACTCGCGCATTGATGAGTCCATTGGTTTCGTGGGAATTCGCGAGGAGGGAATGATGCGGAACTTCATCGGGCTGTGTTCCGGCGTAGCGCTGCTGTGCCAGGTTTCGAACGCGCAAATTCAACCTCCACCGCTGGCGCCCGGCGCACAGCCCCACGGTCCGCGAACGCCTGTGCAGCAGTATCAGGTGCAAGATGGGGGCACGCGAGAAATACTGGAAAGCATCGTGGTACCGCCGAAGGCCAAAGCGCCTTTTTCACTCATACTGCAGACTGAGTGGGTGAAGACGATGGCGGACGGCGGAACGACTACGACCGAGAACCAGCGGCGGATCGCGCGGGACGGCGAAGGACGGGTTTACGAGGAGCGATGGTTTCTCGTCCCGAAGAACGGAAGGGTCAAGTCGGGAATGACCACGATTCAGATTTCGGACCCGCACCAGCACACGCTGTATAACTGCTTCATGCTGGAACCGGTGCATCAATGCGTATTGAGCGATTACTCGCCGTCCACGGACGCGGTCTACAACTTTCAAGGCGGGAAAACGGGGCCGCTGCCAGACGACGCGGGGTCGGTGGTACACGAGGATTTGGGCAAAGAACTTGTTTCGGGATTAGAAACCATCGGAACGCGGGATAGCACAATTTACAACCCCGATGTTTTCGGAAACAACCGCAAAGTGACCATTGAGCGGGAGTTCTGGTATTCACCGCAACTGGGATTCAACCTGATTTCGAAACGATCGGATCCGCGGATCGGGACGCAGACGTTTACGGTGACAAACTTGATCCTTTCCGAGCCGGATCCGAAATTATTTGAGCTGCCGGAAGCATTCAAGGTGGTGGACCGCCGCGAGCCATCGCGGCCGCAGAACTGACGGCGAAGCGGATCCCGTCTACTATTCGTGGGCGGGCTTGGCGCCAGGGACGCGGCTTTTCAGAAACTTGATCTGGCCGTCATGATTAGATTCGTGTTCGGCGACGTGGAACCATTTACCGTAATTGTTGGCGGAAAAGTCGCCTTCTTTGACAAGTGTGGCTAGCCACTGGTCATCGCGCTTGCGAAATTCGGCGAGGGTCTTTTCGCGGGCCCGGTGCAGGGCGTCGAGATAGTAATCAAGGCTATTGCCTTTGATGGTTTTACGGCCGGTCACGGCTCTGCAGAGTGAATATTCGTTGTGGACCAGGACGCCCGAGAATTAAGTGATACGGACGATCGAGGAACTGGGGATCGGGTTCGTTCCGTACAGTCCGCTGGGCAAGGGGTTTCTTACCGGGAAGATGGATGGAAGCGCCAAACTCGAAAGCTCAGATTTTCGCAGCATGCCTCTACGTTTCACACCGGAAGCTATGAAAGCGAATCAGGCGCTGGTGGATTTGCTGGGAACGATTGCGCAGCGGAAGAAGGCGACTCCCGCGCAGATTGCGCTGGCGTGGCTGATGGCGCAAAAGCCGTGGATGGTTCCCATCCCGGGGACAACGAAACTGGAGCGGCTGTATGAGAATAGCGGATCTGTGGCGGTAGAGCTTACCGCAGAGGATTTGCGGGAGGTTGATAGCGCGGCGTCAAAGATAACGGTGGAAGGCGCGAGGTACCCGGAACGACTGGAGAAGATGACGGGGTTGTAGTGGTCAGATCCGTTGTTCGAGTCGTACGCTCACGGTGTCGCCCAGCTTTTTTCCGGTTGCCTGACGTATTTGGGCCTTCCAGGTAGCTTGTGAGTGCCATCGCCCAGGGCCATGAACGAACTCTGAAACGGATGTCCGTCTATCTTGCCCTTCACCTTGACCAAGCCACGAGTTCCGAAAAATTTCACTGACGCTGGCCAGACCACATAGGTCCAGCCGCCTTTGCGCTGGCTTTTCTGTAATTCAGGCGGTGAATTTCTTGTTCAATAAGATGCTAGCCCCATCTCGCCTTGTTTTCACGGTGAGAAAGCCTGCGGGCCACTGCTCCCGGTAGTTTGCAATCTGGGCGGCTGCATAATCAAGTGCTACTATCCAGGCCGGTCTGCCGGACTGTTGTATCCGTAATAGCGAGAAGTTTGCCCAGTCGTTTGGGGAAAATAGAGATGAAAAAGGCTCACATTCGCGTCGCGCTACTGGCCTTGTGCTTGGCGCTATTTGTACGTGATGGGACTTCGGCGCGTGAGGGCCGCCCGAAAGTGCGGGCGATTACGGCGTTCATTTCTCTTAGCACTGCAAACTACAGGCAAGAATTGGCAGACACCGCTCGCGCACTGAATGTCGCCAAGAAAAAATATGAGCAGAGCGGTTGGGTGGTGGAGACGATTCGGATTACGACACAGCCTTTTCCGGAATATGTCCGCGGGCTGCCCAGAACAAAAGCACTGGAACTGCTGTTGGAGCTAGACAACCTGGCAGCCGGAAATTACGACTTCTGCATTGGTCCCGCGATGATGAAAGATTCGGATGATCCGGCAATGATGGACCTTGCGGCAGAATTTCTGGCCCGGGCAAAAGTTACCATTTCCAGCGCGATCATCGCCGGCGATGACGGCATTCACTGGGGAACGATTCAGCGTGCCGCGCACCTGGTGAAATATGTTTCGGAGAACAGTCCGCAGGGGAAGGCAAACTTCAAATTCGGGGCCACGGCCATGGTTGCGCCTTACGGACCGTTCTATCCGGCTTCCTACCACACGGCTGGAGGCGGCAAGTTTGCGGTCGGCCTGGAATCCGCGAATGTCGTTCTGCGGGTGCTGTCGGAAACGTCGGGCAAACCGCAGCAAGCCGCGGAAAAGTTAAGTAGCGAACTGACGCGGTACGCGCGGGAGGCGGAGGCTATCGCCCAGGATTTTGCAAAGCAGAGCGGATGGGAATACGTGGGCACAGACCCAACGCCCGCGCCATTGGGAGACGTGTCCATAGGCGCCGCGATTGAGGCCTACACCGGCCATCCAGTGGGCAGTAGTGGGACGCTCAGCGCTGCATTTCTGATCACGACCGCGGTGCGTTCGGTGCAAGTAAAGCAGGTGGGATACGCCGGCCTGATGCTCCCGGTGTTGGAAGACTCGACATTGGCCAAGCGATGGTCGGAGGGAAAGCTCTCGATTGACGCTTTGCTGTCGTATTCGTCGGTTTGCGCCACGGGGCTGGACGTCGTTCCTTTACCCGCAGATGTGACGGAGGAGCAAATCGCCCGCATATTGGGAGACGTGGCGGTGTTGGCGTCAAAGTGGAAGAAGCCTCTAACGGCGCTTTTGCTTCCAGTGATGTATAAACATGCGGGTGAAACAAGCGAGTTCAACGATCCGTATCTGACCAACGCAAAAATCCAAGCGCTGCCTTGATCCGACTGCCAGGTGAGTAGGCGCTGGTGCAGCTCCTTTCCAGGTCTCGCACCCACAATCAAACAAAGACCAGCTTTTCTCCGATCGGGGGGAACTTTTTCCCACGAATTGCGTTGTGAGAAGTGAACCCTTATGAACCTTATGAACGCACGATATCGCTGGGACATGGCCATTGGCATTGCGATTGGGATGTTGGCACTCGTTTGCATGAGCTTCGCGGATGCGGCGAAGGGCCAGGACGCGGGGAAGGTTGTGGAGCAGTACGTGAAGGCGGCGGGTGGGGCGAAGGCGCTGGGGAAGATCAGGACGCTGACACTGGAAGGCGCGCTGACGGGCGAGAGCGGAAAGGCGGGGACGTTCACGTTGGATACGAAGCTGCCGAACCGATACTACTCCGAGCTGGTGATCGGCGACAAGAATCTGATAGAGGCTTACAACGGCAAGTCCGCGTGGCGCAGGAATGCGGCGGGAGAAATCGCGACACTGGTGGGCGCGGAAGGCCTGCAACTGGAAGCGGCGGCGCTATACAACAATTCACGACTCATCAATTTGAAGAAAAGCAAAATCGCGCTGGCGGCGGTGGGCCGCGCGCAGGTGCGGGGGCGGGATGCTCTGCAGGTGGAAGTGACGACGGCAACGCTGATGAAGCGACAGGTGTTTTTTGATGCTGACACACATCTGATTGCGAAAGAGGCGGCGACCGTTGGCGGCGTGGAGGAAGAAGTTCTATACGGTGATTATAGAAGTGTGGACGGCGTGAGACTTCCGTACCAAATGGAATTACATCGGGGAGGCGACAAATACGAAATCGCGATTACCCGGGCTGTGATCAACGGAACGGTAGGGGAGCGGGTGTTTGATTTTCCCAAGAAGTCGCAGGTGCAACTACCGGATCTGAAGGGGCTATTCAAGGAGATTGACGAGAACCAGAAAAACATCGACAAGATCAAGGAAAGCTACACGGGCACGCGCACAGAGGAAGAGTCGGAATACGAGCACGATGGAAAGTTGAAGAAACGCGAGGTTACGGAGTACACGTTTTTTTATTTGAATGGAGAAGAAGTGTCCACGGCGGTGAAGAAGGATGGCAAGGCGCTGAGTGAAGAGGAGCAGAGAAAAGAAAACGAGCGAGCGCAGAAACGTATCGAGGAATTGCAGAAGCGGGAAACGAAGAAGGAGACCAAAGAGCAGAAGGCCGAAGAAGCGGGAAAGAAGGATGATGATGACGAGCCGGGGATCGAGATGTTTTTGCGCGTGAGCCAGTTTGTGAATCCACGAAGGGAACGCTTTCGCGGGCAGGACGTACTGGTTTTTGATTTCGAGCCGAATCCGGAATATAAGGCGCATTCGTTGGCGGAAAAAGTGGTGCAGAAACTCGCGGGCGTGGTGTGGATTGATGAAAAGGCGCACGACGTCGCGCGGCTGGAAGCATACTTTGTGGGCGACATGAAGTTCGCGGGTGGGCTAGTGGCGAACCTGCAAAAAGGGACTAGTTTCGTGATGGAACAAGCGTATGTGAATGACGAGGTATGGTTGCCGACGTACAACGAGGCGCACGTGGGCGTACGCGTGCTGATGGTGAAGGGATTCAAGGTGAATGAAGTGACGCGCTATTCGAACTATAAGAAGTTCAATGTCGAGACGCTCTCGACGATTACCAAACCAAACGCTGGTGCTGACGCTCCCGCGGAGACTCAACGACCGCCACGTTAGAGGTGGCACGCAGGTCGCAGGAAATCTCCCATGCTCCGCCTACACATCCCTGTAGAAAAATAAACGTAGTGCCCGCCTGGAAAATAAACACCGCACAAATACATCCGAACGTTTAGAGTCTGCGTATACCTGACAGCGTCGAAGAATATCTGCTCTCCTAGTTTGGAATCCGGGGAAATGATCACCCTCGCCCTCAACTGCGGGCTCAAATCCTGGCTTGACTCATCGCGCGCATGAGTTCTGCGATTTTCTCTTGGTTCATCCCGATGCCGAGGACCGAATGGCCGCCAAGGGCAATGCATAAGAAAATCTTGCGAAAGAAACCTCTGCCTGACATTGCTCTCCAATCACATTGCGATTTTCGACAGTGTCCGAGACACGGCCGGAGGCATTCCCTCGCGGAATACTCGACAGTCGTCGTTGTCGGATGGTGCTTGTGAGTGGAGCTAGCTAGCCGGTGGTGGTCGTTGGGAGAAAACGGGGACTGCCATTCACTGCAGAGCCTTACAAAGTCTTTAAACGTGAGGTATTGGAACGCTGGGAACCAAAGTCAAGAAGAAGTACAAAGGAGATGAGTAAGGCGAATACAAACGAGGGCCATTGGTCTAAATGTGAAGTGGGAGGTCTTCATTTGCCGTTGTCTTGCGTGCATTAAGTGAATTCAGGGTATGCAGAAAAAGGCTGTATTATTCGCGGGACCAGCCGGGGTTGCCGCCGGCTTTGCGGAGGGCGTCTTCGAGGTCGCTTAGGCCTTGTTTGAGCTGGGCGATTTCTTGGCGCTTGGCTTCGATCTTGGCGTCTTTTTCGTTGATGTCTTTGCGGGTGTATTGCTCATTCATGGCTTTTTGCGGGTCAGGATAATACTGGATCTGGGCTTTCTGGGTTTCGCGCTGGAGGATGTCGAGTTCTTTTTCGGCGCGGGTGATTTTTTCGCGCTGGTCTTTGAAGCTTTTGCGCCACGCGGCTTCGCTTTTGGCGTCTTCGTCAACGGGCGCGGCGGCGCTCGCGGGAGCTGCGGTTGTCGCGGCGTTCGGATTTGCGGCGGCGTCCGTTGGTGAGGGCGCGGGCTTGCGGCGGCTGATGTCGTCGTCGGTATAAACTTTTTTCGGTTTCGCGGCGTTTTGCTTGGCTTCGCGGGAGCGGCGGGCGGCGTCGGCTACGGGATCGCCGGATTGTTGCGAAGAATCCTGAGCGCGTGCTGGTACGGGCAGGAAGGAGAGGGAGCTAAGCCCTAACGCGAGGGTCAGAAGCGCTGCGAGGGATGAATTGCGCGGCGACTTTTGGGGCCGAACGTACGACCCATTGTGGGAGAGGGGTAAAGATTTGGCGCGCATGAATCCTGCTTTCCGACGCTGAATACTGGCTTATTCACTCGCTACGGCCTTCTTTGATTCTACCGCTTCGGGGACCTCCACGCACACGGGTAACGTAACGATAAACGCGGCGCCGCCTTCGGGGCGATTGCGGGCGTCCACCTGACCACCATGCTGAATGACAATTTTCTGGACGACGGCGAGGCCGAGCCCTGTGCCGTTGGCCTTGGTGGTGTAGAAGGGGCGGAAGAGTTTGCCGCGCGCGGAATTGGGGATGCCCGGGCCGTTGTCGAAGATGGTGATGCGCTGGAAGCCGGTTTCGGCGCCAACGACGACTTCACCGCGGATTAAGACCCGGCCGCCGTTGGCTGCGCCCGTGGAGGCTTCGGCGGCGTTGCGCGCGAGATTGAGCAGCGCCTGACGCAGCAGGCCTTCATCGCCGGGGACAGTTTTGAAAGCGCCTTCGCTGCGGACGCGAATGGCGGGCAGGGCGTCAGAAATTTCGGAGACGATGCGTTCCACCACCGGCTGGAGAGCGATTTTTTCGTTGGAGATTTCGAGTGGGCGCGCGTATTTGAGGAATTCAGTGATGACGTGGGTGATGTTGCGGGTCTGGTCGAGAATTTTCTGCGCGTAGTCGGTGGCTTCGTCGATGGAGGCTTCGGAGCGAATCATCTGCGCGTAGCCGGAAATGGTGGCGAGGGCGTTTTTGAATTCATGGGCGATGCCGGCGGAGAGTTCGCCGAGGGCGGCAAGATTTTCCTTGAGCTGGATGCGCTGCTGGAGCATGGCCAGTTCGGTGAGATCCATCATGAGGCAGATGGCGCCATTTATTTTTTCGGTACCGCGGCGGATGGGGGAAATGGTGACGCCGAGATGGCGAGATTCGCCGCCGGGGGCGGGATGCTCGACTTGTTCGCGGCGAAAGATTTTGCCTTCCGTAAGGCATTCGGCGAGGAGCTTGGTGAGATCGGAAGATTCGCCGAGGGCCTCGCTGTAGCGGCGGTAACTCAGCCCCTGGATGCCGAGGGCCTGTTCGGCGGCGGGATTGGCGCTGGAGATGATGCCGGAAGCGTTGACGATGAGCAGGCCGGCGGGCATGTTACGAGTAACCTCTTCGCTGAGGCGCTCGGTCTGCTCAGCGCGCTCCTTTTCGATGCGATGTAGACGCTCGAGTTCTTTTTCCTGTTCGCGGAGTTTCTGGATGACGCCTTGCATGGAGGCGGCCATGAAGGCGGAAGGATTTTCGGTGCTGGGCGCGACGGTTAGGCGCTGCTGCTGTTCGGCGCGAGTGTTTTGAAAAAAGCGGCGAATGAAAAAGATGACTACGGCGACGAGGACGAACAGGGCGATGCCAAGTCCACCGGCGAGGAGCCATGCGTTGGAACTGTCGGGCTGGGCGAAGAGTACGGCAGAGATGGCGAGAGTGGCGATCATGGCTTCATCACCGTGCGGGGTGCGAGATTGATGATGGGTGAGGAGAAGACGAAGACGACTACCAGCGCACCGATGCCGAGGAAGGTGCCTAGCGGGAGTTGGTACTGGCTGGCGATGGCCCAGCGGAGAGAGGCGACTTTGCCGAGGCCGCGGCGGCTGGCGCGTTCGGCGAGGCGGCGCTTCCAACCGATGGCGTAGAGCGCGATGATAAGCGCGAGGCCAAGTATGCTGCCGAGTAGCGTGCCGAGAAGAATGGTCATGAAGGAACCGCGGAGTCCCACGAATGCGCCGACCATAGCCATCATTTTCACGTCGCCGAAGCCCATGCCTTCGCGGCCACGGACAAGCTTGTATAGGGTGGCTGCGCCCCAGAGAAGCAGACTGCCGAAAGCCGCGCCGAGAAGGGCGTCGAGGATGCCGAGGGTGGATTCGGGAAGCGCGTTGTGGAATAGGCGGACGTTTAGGAGGGTGGCGGTGCCGTCACCGGGCGGAACGAAGAAGGCGAAGATAACTCCGGCGATGAAGCCGGGAAAATTGATGGCGTCGGGGAGGATGCGGACGCGGAGATCGGTGACGGTCAGAACGACGATGAGGCAGACGAAAAAGAGCCACTTAAAGGACTCGATGGAGAGGCCGAAGCTGAGGTAGCAGCCGACGAAAAGTAGGCCAGTGGCGAGTTCGATGAGTGGGTACATCGGGGAAATGGGGAGGGCGCAGGAGCGGCACTTCCCGCGGAGCCAGAGCCAGCCCAGAATGGGAACGTTGTCGTAGGGCTTGATGGGCGTTTTGCAGCGAGGGCACCGGGAGGCGGGCGAGACGATGGAAAGGCCGTCTGGGATGCGCGAAATGCACACATTCAGAAAGCTGCCGATCACGAGGCCGAAAAGAAAAAAGAAGAAGAGGACCACTGATTGAGATTGCCATAAGAGATAGGGGGCCTCAAGAAAGGGGGCGGTGGGGCGTGTTGGATGGTTAACAGGTGAACACCACGAATGGCTGGGTTTGTTGATGCCTCCACGTGACGAACCGCACCCTACAAAAACCGTCTAACTTTTATTTTCGGAAGAATATTTTTGGAGACGTCGTTGGGTTTTCAACCCTATTGAGTTGGGTCCTGTGTGGTTGGCGGAAAAATGCGTGCGACTAGTTTACGGTGCGGTGGAGGACGGCGGCGATTTGTGTGACCTCGGCGACGAGGGCGGCTAGTTCGCTGGGGAGGATGGATTGCATGCCGTCGGAGAGGGCCTGGTCGGGGGCGTGGTGGACCTCGATGAGGAGGCCGTCGGCTCCTACTGCGGCGGCGGCGCGTGAGAGGGGGAGGACTTTGTGGCGCTTGCCGGTGCCGTGGCTGGGATCCACCAGGATGGGCAGATGGCTGCGTTTTTTTACGGCGGGGATGATGGTGAGGTCGAGAGTGTTGCGGGAGTGGTCGGCGAAAGTGCGCACGCCGCGTTCGCAGAGCATGACGTTGTAGTTGCCTTCGCTCAGGATGTATTCGGCGGCCATGAGGAATTCATCGAGAGTGGCCGACATGCCGCGCTTGAGAAGGACGGGTTTTTTGGCGCGGCCGGCGCGCTTGAGTAGAGAGAAATTCTGCATGTTGCGCGCGCCGATCTGAATGACGTCGGCGTATTCTTCCACGAGATCGAGGCTTTCGTTGTCTATGGCTTCAGTGATGATGCCGAGGCCGTAGTGTTTGCGGACCTGGGCGAGAATTTTGAGGCCGTCTTCGCCTAGTCCTTGAAAGCTGTAGGGAGAAGTGCGGGGCTTGTAAGCGCCTCCGCGAAAAAGTTTTACCCCGGCGTTTTTCACGCCTTCGGCGGTGCGGAGGCATTGCTCTGCGGTTTCTACCGCGCAGGGGCCGCCGACGAGGCCGACATGGGTGCCGCCGAACAGGACGTCTCCACTGGGAGTGGGGATGCGGAGAACGGTGTCTTCTTCCTTGGCGTCGCGGCTGACGAGTTTGTAAGGCTTGCTGACGGGGATGCATTCGATCACGCCGGGGAGGGATTCGAGGACGCCAAGGTCGAGTGCGCCTTTGTTGCCGGTGATGCCGATGGCGGTGCGGATGGCTCCAGGGATGGGGTGAGCTTTAAGGCCGAGGGATTCGATGCGTTCGCAGACGGCGCGGACTTGTTGCTCGGTGGCGTGGGACTGCATGACGACTAGCATGGGGGCTCCGCGCTTGGAAAACGCGATACGAGTTTAACTGGTTGAGAAGGGGAACGACAAATGCTTGAAGATACTGGTAGCCGGACGAATAGTTCTTGATGTTTCCCCGTGACGAACCCCACCGTCCAAAACTTGACGATAGGCACGCTCCGCTTTTGACGGTGAACGATGAGCAGGATTGCGCAGGCTGTGGTCGATTGCGTGGGGAGGATGTTGATGCTTTCACCGGCGCAGAGGGATTTATTGGGGTATGGACTCGTCTGTCTTCTCGTGGGCGGTTACAGATTTCTAATGTTCTTCTAGCCTGCGGTGGCCGTCCGGGGTTTTTCATCAAAGTTCCACCCCCAACAAGGCGAAATTAGCCAAGACAGTAGGGCCATCGAATTGGCACTAGTGCTTTTTGCTGTTCTCGCATACATCTTCTCGGCATTTCGACGAAAGGATTGCCCCCAAGGGGGGACTTGGGGCGTGTGGTAGAATGGATGGTTTATGAGCGAGCGAAATTTCACATTGAGCATTGCTGCACAACCGCTGACGCGGCTTTCTGAATTTGACCCCGACGATGAGTATCGGCCGGAGCCTGAACCGGAGGCGGTGCCGCCAGCGTGGCTGGACGGCAGCGCGCGCATTGGAATTCACACGTCCATTGCTGGCGGGCATCGGAACGCGCTGGAGACGGCGCGGAAGCTAGGGTGCAACGCGCTACAGATATTTTCGGCCAATCCGCGGCAGTGGCAAGGCGGATCGGCGCGGATTCCGGAGGTAGACGCGCAGGAATTTCGGGCGTTGCGGGCGCAGTCTGGCTTGGGGCCGCTAGTTATTCACGCAAATTATTTGATTAATCTGGCGTCGCCGCAGCCGATGCTGCGGGTGCGATCTATTCAGGCGTTTCATGACGAGATTGTGCGCGGAATGGCCCTGGGCGCGGATTTTCTGGTGGTGCATCCGGGGACGCGTGGGGAAGCGACTGGCGCGCAGGCGGTGGCAACCGTGATCGAGTCGGTGAAGCAGGCCTCGAAGAGGGCTTCGCTGGGTGGGATGCGGATTTTGCTGGAGAACACTGCGGGGATGGGGACGTGTTTGAGTTCTCGCCTGGAAGAGATGGCGGAAATTCTGGCGGGACTGAATGGGTTTCCTGTGGATGTGTGCCTGGATACGGCGCATCTGTTTGCTTCGGGGTATGACATCCGAAGCGAAGAAGGATTGGCGGCGACCATCTTGCAGATAGATCAAACCATCGGGCTGGAACGCGTCCCGGTGATGCATATCAATGATTCGAAGATTCCGCTCGGCGGGCGCGTGGACCGGCACGAGCATATTGGAAAAGGAGAGATTGGCAGCGAGCCGTTTCGGCGGATTTTGACGCATCCGCGCTTGAGTGCCGCGGCTCCGGAAGGATTAACGGGGCGTGCGTTTATCTTGGAGACGCCGATTGATGATCCCGGCGATGACCGGCGGAATGTGGCGATGCTGTGGGATCTGGTAGGTTTGAAGGATACGGCTCCCAAGGCGGAGAAGGGTTTTTCGATGTTGACGGCTTCGCTGAAGAAGAAGATGGATGCGCAGCGGGCGATTGACAAGAGGAATGCGGCAGCGATGGGGCGGAAGAGAGTTGCGGATGGTGTGAACGGACAAACCGCAAGCAGGCCTCTCCGTTCTGTCGGGATGACACGTAGTGGTGGTGGGGCGACTGCAGCCAAGGTCATACCGATTGTGACCAAATTCGCAGCGAAGACTCCTGCTGCGGGGAAGAAAACGTCAGCGAAAAAGAGCGGGACGGCGAAAAACAAAGTGGCGAAGAAGGCTGGCGGGGCGAAGCGGCGGCGCTGATAGTACCGAGGGGAAAGCGAAGAGTGGTGGAATACAACCCACAAGAGATCGAAGCAAAATGGCAAAAACGCTGGGAAGATGCGCGGGTATTCGAAACGGAGGCCGACCCTTCGAAGCCCAAGTATTACGTGCTGGAAATGCTGCCTTATCCGTCGGGTACGATGCACATGGGACACATGCGCAACTACACGATTGGGGATGTGGTGGCGCGCGTGAAACGAATGCGGGGATTCAATGTGCTGCACCCCATGGGCTGGGACGCCTTCGGCCTGCCTGCTGAAAACGCGGCGATTAAAAATAATACCCACCCGAGAATCTGGACCAACAACAATATTGCGGAATTTCAGCGCGTGCTGCGGCGCTTTGGCTTCAGCTTTGACTGGCGGCGGGAAATTTCCACGTGCGAGCCGGAATACTACAAGTGGAACCAGTGGTTTTTTCTGCGGATGCTGGAGCGCGGGCTGGCGTACAAAAAAAAGAGCCGGGTGAACTGGTGTCCGAAGTGCGGGACGGTGCTGGCCAACGAGCAGGTGGTGAATGGATATTGCTGGCGGCACGAAGACACGCTGGTGGAAACACGCGAAATCGAGCAATGGTTTTTCAAGACCACGGAGTACGCGGAGCAACTGCTGGATGATTTGAAATTGCTGGAAGGTGGGTGGCCGGAGCGGGTCATCACCATGCAGCGGAACTGGATCGGGAAGTCTGTCGGAGTGAAGGTGAAGTTTGCTTTGGCGGATTTTGGGGATACGGCCGAGACGATTGAAGTTTTTACCACCCGGATCGACACGATTTATGGAGCTAGCGCGCTGATATTGGCGCCGCCGCATCCGTTGGTGGCGAAACTTTTGGCGGGATCGAGCGAGGAAGCGGCGGCGGGGCCGAACTGGCAAGAAATGTTGCAGAGTTCGGTGAAAGCGGAAGAGCTGGAGACTGCGGAGAAAGTTGGATTTTTTACCGGGCGATACGCGGTGAATCCATTTTCTGGCGCGAAGATTCCGGTGTGGGTGGGGAACTTTGTGCTGATGGAGTACGGAACTGGTGCGATTATGGCCGTGCCGGCGCATGACGATCGCGATTTTGACTTCGCGACAAAATATGGGTTGCCGATACCGGTGGTGGTGCAGCCGGTGGAAGGCGCGGCTCTGAATGAGAGCGCGCTGGCGGAGCCGTTCACGGAATATGGGAAGAGCGTGAATTCGGGGCCGTACAGCGGGCTGGCGACGCCCGAGGCCATGGCGCGGATGTCCGCGGAAGCGGAAGCGAAGGGATCTGGAAAGCGCGAGACGGTTTTTCGATTGAAGGACTGGGGAGTTTCGCGGCAGAGATATTGGGGCACGCCGATTCCGGTGATTTATTGTCCGAAGGATGGAATGGTCGCGGTGCCGGATGCGGATTTGCCGGTGATACTGCCGGCGAATCCCAAGCTGACGGGCATGGGCGAGTCGCCGCTGGCGGCTACGCCGGAGTTTGTGAACGTGACATGCCCGAAGTGCGGCGGGGAGGCGCGGCGGGAAACGGACACGATGGATACGTTCGTGGATTCGTCGTGGTATTTCTATCGCTATTGCGATCCGCACAACGACAAAGCGCCGTTTGATAAAGAGAAGGTAGCGTACTGGTTTCCGATTGACCAGTACATCGGCGGCATTACGCACGCGATTTTGCATCTGTTGTATTCGCGCTACTGGTGCAAGGTGATGCGCGACTTGGGACTGGTGATGCATAGCGAGCCGATCGCACGGCTGTTTACGCAGGGCATGGTACAAAAGGGCGGCGTGGCGATGTCGAAGTCCAAGGGCAACGTGGTGGGCGCAGAGGAAATGGCGCAGAAGTATGGCGCGGACACGGGAAGGTTGTATACGTTGTTTGCGGCACCCCCGGAAAAGGATCTGGAGTGGAGTGAGGAGAGCATTGAAGGGTCCTGGAGATTCTTGAACCGCGTGTTTCGTTTGGTGGATCGACATGCGGAGACGGTGCGTGGCCTGAGGGCTGCGGGTGCGGGTGTGGACACTGGTGGCGGCGGGCATTCCACGAAGGAAAAACAATTGTTGCGCAAGACGCACCAGACACTCCGGAGGGTGACGCAGGATTTCGAAACGCGCTGGCATTTTAATTCGGCGATTGCGCTGCTCATGGAACTGACGAATGAGATTCATGCGCTGGAGCCGCTGGGTGAGGGCGTAAGCCCGGCGGTACAGAAAGAAGTGCTGGAATTACTGACGCTGATGCTGGCGCCCATGACACCGCACATCGCGGCGGAGATGTGGGAAATGCTAGGGCACGAGGAAGGGCAGTGGACGGCGGCATGGCCGGCGTTTGATGCAGAACTGGCGCGCGAAACGGAAGTAGAAATTGTGGTACAGGTGAACGGGCGAGTGCGCGGAAAAATAAAGGTTGCAGTGGGTATGACGCAGGAGCAGGTTGTCCCTCTGGCAAAGGCTGAGCCCGGCGTAGCAGTGCACCTGGAGGCAAAGCGCATAGTGAAAATTATTTTTGTAGCCGACAAACTGATAAACCTGGTGGTGAATTGATGGCGAGCGCGGCTAAGCCGGTGCAGGAACAGGGAGGCAGGATGGACGCGGAACTCGGCGGCGTGGTGGTGCTGGATTTTGGCGGCCAGTACACGCAGCTGATTGCCCGGCGGATTCGCGAACAGCAAGTATTTTCGTCCATTTTGCCGTGCAACACATCGATGGACGAGCTGATGAAGCTCGAGCCGGCGGGCGTCATTTTGTCGGGTGGGCCGAGTTCGGTATATGACGCAGAGGCTCCCAAGTGCGATCCGAAACTGCTGGCGCTGGGCGTACCGGTACTGGGGATTTGCTACGGGATGCAATGGATTACGCACACTCTGGGCGGAAAAGTGGAGCGCGCGGACAGGCGGGAGTATGGGCGCGCGCAACTGAAGATTGATGATGCGGCCTGCGCCGACGGTGCGGGTGGGTCGGATTTATTTTGCGGAGTGCCGGCTTCGCTGCGGGTATGGAACAGCCACGGGGATCACGTGATGGGATTGCCGCACGGGTTCCGCACGGTGGGACGCACGGCGAACGCGGTGGCGGCGGTGGAAGATCAGGCGCGGAAGATTTATGCCGTGGAGTTTCACCCGGAAGTGAATCACACCGAGCAGGGCACGGAGATATTGCGGAATTTTCTGTTCCGGGTGTGCAAGGCAGAGAAGAAGTGGAGCGGCACGGCGTTCATTGAAGAGACGGTGGAAGCGATACGCCAGAAGGCCGGGCTGACGAGCAAAGTGATTTGCGCTTTGAGCGGCGGCGTGGATTCGACGGTGGCGGCGGCGCTGGTGCATCGCGCGATTGGCGACCGGCTGACGAATGTTTTTGTGAATACCGGGATGCTGCGGAAGAACGAGTTCGCGGAAACGCTGGAAATGCTGCGTGAGCGGCTGGGGTTGAAGGTGCTGGGGATCGATGCTTCAGACCGATTTTTGGCGCGGCTGGAGGGCATCAGTGATCCAGAAGTCAAACGGAAGCGAATTGGAGCGGAATTTATCGCGGTGTTCGCGGAGGAAGCGCAGCGATTGCAGCGCGGAGAGGCGCACGGAGAGATCGGATTCCTGGTCCAAGGGACGTTGTATCCGGATGTGATCGAATCTATTTCGGTGCGCGGGCCTTCGGCTACGATCAAGACGCATCACAATGTGGGTGGATTGCCGGCGAATATGCCGTTCGCACTGATTGAACCGTTGCGAGATTTATTCAAGGACGAAGTGCGGCGAATTGGGCGGGAACTGGGGTTGCCGGACGAGATCTTAGTGAAACATCCGTTTCCGGGGCCGGGATTGGCGGTTCGGTTACTAGGGCCGATTACCAGGGAAAATCTACTGACGCTGCAGGAAGCGGATGCGGTGGTGACGGAAGAGATTCGTGCCGCAGGCTACTACGAAAAAGTGTGGCAGGCGTTCGCGGTGCTGCTGCCGGTGCGCAGCGTGGGGGTGATGGGCGACGGGCGGACCTACGGACTAACGGTGGCGGTCCGCGTGGTGCAGAGCGATGATGCCATGACGGCGGACTGGGTGAGGCTGCCCTATGAAGTGCTGGAGAAGATCTCGACGCGCATCGTGAATGAAGTGCCGGGAGTGACGCGGGTAGTATATGACATCAGTTCAAAACCGCCCAGCACCATCGAATGGGAGTAGCGCGAAGAACCCAACGATATTCAAAGCCGGAAGTGAAGGAGTGGGGTGGCGCAGTGCTGGAGCTCTTCGTTGGTGAGGCTACGAAGAGTTTTTGCGTTTGTCGTCGGTGGTGATGGGAAGACGGTGAGTTCTCGCGGCCGGGAAGCGGGAGTGGCGAACAGTATGGAGACTTTGCATCGCGAGGGAGCTATGAAAGGCGGGATGCAGACGTTTGCACGGATAGCCGAGATGCTAGATAGAGAAGTGGTTAACAAGGCACTGTTAAGGAACGATGAGGCAGGGAATGCCTTGAAGAGGTAAAGAGCCGCGCAGGGCTGGGTACGCGGTTACCTTTGACTGATGAACTGACCTCGATCTTTGCAGTTGTGGGTGGACGCTAGCGGTTGGCCATTTTCTGGGCCATGTAGAGTATGAGCTTGCGGTCTTCATCTTCCACTTTGCTTAGGAGACGACGAAGCTTGTTGAGGAAACGGGCTTCTTTCCCAACGCTGCCCCAGGCGATGTCGTCAGATGACTTTCGCTTAGGTAGATTGGGAAGCTGAGGTGGCTCTTCTCCATCGTAGAAGAGTTGGTAGAGTGGGCATTCGAGTGCGCGAGCTAGCTTTTCCAGTGTTTCAATGGCCGGGACGGTATGACCATTTTCGACGCGGGAGATATAACAACGGAGCAAGCCGGTACGCTTTTCGATGTCGCCCTGGGAAAGTTTCTTTTCCTCGCGCATTACACGGAGGCGGTCGCCAATAATCATGTCGGGATTATTTCATCAGGTATGTGATTAGGCAAGTAGAAAGTTGCTACTCACGATAGTGAAACGTTTGTTGCGCTCTAGCCAGCTGGAGCGCAAGGTAGACGAAACCAAAAGACCATGGCACACGTCCCAAAAGTAGCGATTTCCGGGCCCGGCGTCGCTGTCGCAAAGAAAGACGGCGCGGCCGGCCCAACCGGGACGAGCGCGGCGGCTACGCCGGCCAGGAGCGGAGCGTATGACCGGGAACTGGTGCGGAGGGCGCAGGCCAACGACAAGGAGGCTTACGAGGAGTTAATCCGGCGGCATCAGCAGCGGGTGTTTGCGGTAGCCAGCGGAATCCTGCGGCGGCACGAAGACATCGAGGATATTGCCCAGCAGGTATTTATCAAGGCGTACTTCTCGCTGAAACGGTTTGATGGCCGGGCGGCGTTCAGTACCTGGTTGTATCGCATCACACTGAATGAGTGCTGGGACCTGCTGAGGAAGAAGAAAGTACGGCCCCTGTTGTATGAATCGGATCTGAGTGAGGAGCAGGCGCAGCGGGTAGCAACTGCCGAGAGTTCCGAGGGAGCAGGGCCGGACATCCGGCAACGCCTGGAGACGCGGCAGGAAGTAGACAGGCTGCTGGCGGAGTTGGACGAGCGCGACAAGCTAATGCTGATTTTGAAAGAAGTTGAGGGTTTTTCGATCGAGGAGATTGCCGAGGTTCTGGAGCTGAACCCGAATACGGTAAAGGTACGGCTGTTTAGAGCGCGGCAGCGGGTGGTGAAAGCAGCAGGAGAACGAGAACGACGAGAGAAGAAGTAGGCAGGGAGATTGCGGAGGCCTCATGTGGAATAAATTTGAGAAGCAGACAGCGCTGTGCGGCGAGTATCGCGAAGCACTGGAAGATTTACGAGTCGGGATTGGCAAGGAGGAGGGCGCGGCGGAGTTGAAGAGCAGCCTGTCCGTGGAAACGATGGCGCACGCGGAGATTTGCGAATCATGCGTGGAAGCCGGTGAGATTTTCTGGGAATCGCGGGCTTTGTTGGCAGGGCACAGCGCGGATGCGCTGCCGGAAGGCAGCGCCGAACTCAGGCCGTGGTTTGCCACGCGCGTGATGGCCAAGATCGCGGAGCGGGAAGCGGAACTACGCACGGCAAGTGCGGAATGGAGCGGTGCCGTAACGCGACTGGCTTCGAGACTGGCGTGGGTTTCGGCACTGGCATTAGTGGTGGCGGGAACTCTGGTATATGACCCGCAGCCGCAAAGGGAATCGAGCGCCATGGTAAGCCAGACTCCGGGCGAGGCACCACAATATTTATTCGACAGCACGGCGGCACCATCCAATGTTGATGATGCACTCGCCGGTCCAGTGGAGAGGTAGAGATGGCGGATAACTCAACAGCGCGAAAGGCGGCACTGTGGGTAGGACTGGTGTTTGTGCTGGGGCTGGCGCTCGGTGGGGTGTCGGGATATTTGTTTGGTCACCAGAAATATACGGTGACCAGCGCGGCACCGACGGATGACGCAGCCAGACGGGCGCAAAAGGTGCAGGAGTTAACGAAACTGGCAAATCTGACGCCCGAGCAGAGCCAGCAGGTGGATGCGACTATCAGCGAGATTCAAGGGCAGATAAAGACCATCCGCAAAACGAATGAACCGCAGATTGATGAAGTACGGCATAAGGGGCGCGAGCGAATACGGTCGATTTTGACGGCGGAGCAGAAGCCGAAGTTCGAAGAGTTTATCCACAAGCTGGACGAAGAACGGAAAAGGAACGGGCAGTAGGGAGTTTCTCGGCAGCGACAGGACGGAAGAGGCGCAAAGCAGGTTCCTCACCCACCTCGAAATGGCGACGGATTCGGAATGACATTTTTCAATAGTTGGCTAACACCGCTCATTCCACTAAGCAAGCTCCACTAAAACAAATTCCAATAAAGCGACTCCAACAAAACAAAATTCAACCTAAAGCTATTCCAACCGTAAAGTGGCGTCATTCTGATTTCCCACCCAAAAGGCAAGTTTAGTTTGATTGACCGCTGGAAGTGCTGCTAGTAGAGTTTTTTGTGCACGCACACGTTGTTAGCTGGAGCGGAGAGCGCATGATGTGGAGATTGCGAACGAGCGCCGGAGCGATGGCTTTGGCGTTAGCGGTTTCTTGTGGTTCAAGCGCCGGTGCTCAGAGTACTGGGACGGTCAAGCCGCAGGGGCCCTCACCGAAGCCAGCAAAAAATGATCAGGAAGCTGTGGCGCCGCAGGGTGGCGCGCGTAAAGCCGCCTCCAAATTGTCGGTGGACGTGGTATTCACAGCACCACTGGAATTTGTGGATGCGGCGAAAACGACTTGCCAGGATTTGCAGAGCGAAAAATTGCAGGATTGCTTTGCGAAGGAGATGAAGAAGGCCAAGGCCAGCCCCGCAGCGGTGGAATTTTCGAAGGAATTGGGCGAGCCGGGGTTCGTCCGGGATTTCAAGGTGGCCGGGGCGGTGGACATTGCTTACGTGTTTTATCCCTACCGCGCGAACGAGAACCAGTCGTGCCTGATCGTGAATGGTGATCCGCCGGTGATTGATGTGGACAATCACAAGCTGGTGGGAGCGGGGGCCCTGAAGTACAACGCGACGTACGTGGCGCTATCCAAAAACCGCAAGGAAGTTTCTTTGTGGCCGGGAGATCGATACGGGACGGAGACTCCTGACGTGGAAATGGGCGCGATGGCGGGGGCCCACATTATCGTGAATTATCGCTTGAGGGAGGAATGCCATGCGTGCGCGGTGCTAGGGCATGCGTGGTATTCGTTTGATTTTAATGCGAAAGGAAAATTCCTGGGCGCGAAATTGATTCGGGTGTCCGAGACGCACGAGAAAGCGCCGATTTTGCGTGATGCCCGGAAGGCGGTGGTAAGCGGTGTCGGAGAAGAATTCACGATTGCGCTGCCGATGAAGGGTGCGGTGGCTTCGGAATGGATGCTGGCGAAGGCGTTGGACAGCGGCAAGCTGCGATTGATTGAGCATAGTCATGTTGCTCCGCCTACCGGAAGCGGGGCAGCAGGAACGGAAGAAGTGTGGAAGTTTGCGGCGTTAGGAGCGGGGACCGCGGCAGTGGAATTTCAAAACGCGAGTGAGAAGGGCGGGACGGTGGTGTTTCGAGTGGTGGTACGGGGGAGTGGAGCCACGAAGGCCACGGAGACGAAGACTAACTAAAATCTCTACATGCAACAGCGTCGCATAAGGAATCTCTCAGGACTTGGCTTTCTTTGAACTTTTCGGCTTGCCAGCACTGGAGCGGGCAACCGCTTGGCGAACGAGCGCCTTGAAGGCGGACTCGTTTATTTCTTCTCCTTCGTGAATGTCTATGGCGCGGCGCACGTTTCCGTCAAGACTCGAGTTGAAGAGACGGGCCGGATCCTTCAGAGAGGCGCCCTTGGCGAAGGTTAGCTTCACGACCTTCTTGTAGGATTCGCCAGTGCAGATGATGCCGTCGTGGGACCACACCGGAGTGCCCATCCACTTCCATTCCTCGACGACGTCCGGATCCGCTTCCTTGATGAGCTTGCGCATTCTGCTGAGGGTTTCTCCGCGCCAGTCACCGAGTTCGGCGATTCTTTCGGAGATGAGTTCCGATGCGGAGTGCCCCTGGCTCGCGCCCGACTTCTTCATGTTCCTGATCCTAAATTAAAACTAGAAGGGGATGTCCTCGTCGGAGATGTCGGGTCCGTTAGAGGCGGGGCTGTTGCCGAAGGGATCATCGGCTGGGGCGGCATGGCCTTCGAAGTCGTCGTGGCGTCCGCCAGTGCTTGCTCCGGCACCAGCGACCGCGCCGATTGCGGCGCCATCGCCGCGGCCGCCGAGCATGCGAAAATTGCTGGCCACAATTTCAAAACTGGTGCGTTTCTGGCCCTCTTTGTCCTGCCACTCGCGCGATTGAATACGGCCTTCCAGAAATAGCAGAGAACCTTTCTTTAAATATTGCTGTGCGATTTCCGCTTGTTTACCCCAGACGACAATTTTGTGCCACTCGGTACGCTTTTGCTTTTCGCCGTTGCGATCTTTGTAGGTTTCGTCAGTGGCGATGGAGAAATTGGCGACGGCCTGGCCGCCCCCGGTGTAGCGGGTCTCGGGATCGCGACCCAAACGGCCGACGAGAATAACTTTGTTTACGGACATGAAATCAAAACCTCTCTTCGATGGGGAAGATAACATGGGGTGCGGGAAAAGGGAAATGCAGGAGCGGCGGGCGCGGCGGGGAAGGATCCAACCGGCTGGGCCGGGCAGTACTGCTCGAGTAAGGTACTGGAGAATACGGCCTGCTGCGCAGTACTCACGTGAACGTCACTGCAACCGTGAGGTTGTCGAAGACCGCGACTGGAACGGTCACCTGCACCGACGCTAACGCGGGATTATTGGTACAGCCCGTGATTGTCGTGGAACGGCACTGCTACGCTGTCGTTGAGCGTGCCGGTTTTTGGACTCTATAAAATAACGAGTACACCGAAGATGCTTCGGACTTGCAATCGAAATCCGTGCCGGCGCGCATGAACGTTACGGGTCCAGGTGTCGCGCAAGTTTCCGGGTCGACCGGAAACTTGACGCACACGTCAAACGTGCCATTTACCGTTCAGAGACCGGTCTAGAATCACGCTGTTTCCACTGCCACCAAGACTCCGTCAAGAGTCAACCAATGCGGCTCTTTACGTGTGTTTGATTGCGTGTAGAGTCGGCGCAGTTGCGACTGACTGCGCATTTGGTCAAATGTGAAGCGGAGGATTTATGGCGACGAGGGACGCGGAAATTGTGGCGGAGAAAACCATGGCGCAAGCGAATGTGAGTGTTGAAGCCCTGGAGCTGGCGGCGGACACCGCGCAAGAGTACGTGCGTAATGTGCGACGGAGGCGGGTGGCTCCTTCGGCGCAGGATATCGCCGAGCTAACGCGATTTCACGAGGGATTTCCAGAGGGGCCGAGTGATGCGGGAGAAGTGATTCGATTGCTGAGTGAGGTGGGCGGACCGGCGACGATGGCGAGCACGGGCGGGCGATATTTTGGATACGTGATTGGCGGGGCGGTGCCGGCGGCGATGGCGGCGAACTGGTTGGTGGGGGCGTGGGACCAGAATGCGGCGTTTCGCGCGATGTCCCCCGTAGCGGCCGAGCTGGAAGATGTGGTCTTACCGTGGGCAGCAGAGGCGCTGGGAATACCGGCGGAGTGCGAAGGCGGGCTGGTGACGTGCGCGACGACGGCGAATTTTACGGCGATGGTGGCAGCGCGCCATGCTTTGTTGAAACGGGCGGGATGGAATGTGGAAGAGAGGGGCGTGTTCGGAGCGCCGGAGATTGAGGTGGTGGTGGGCGCGGAAGTACACGCGTCGATGCTGAAGGCGTTGACGATGGCGGGATTTGGGAAGAAAAGATTGGTATATGTGGAGGCCGACGGACAAGGGCGCATGCGCGCGGAGAGATTGCCGCGACTGAGCGCGAATACGATTGTGTGCATGCAGGCGGGGAATGTGAATTCGGGAAGCTTTGATCCGGCGGCGGAGATTTGCGCGCAGGCGAGAAAAGTGGGCGCGTGGGTACATGTGGATGGAGCGTTTGGATTGTGGGCGGCCGCTTCGTCGAAGTACCGACATTTGCTGGCAGGATTTGAGCTGGCGGATTCGTGGGGGACGGACGCGCACAAATGGCCGAACGTTAATTACGATTGCGGAATTGTTTTTGTGCGGGATGCGCTGGCGTTGCGTGCGTCGATGACGATGAGTGGCGCATATCTGCAACCTGGTGCACGGCGGGAGCCGATGTACCAGACGCCGGATGCTTCTCGCCGGGCGCGCGGTGTGGAATTGTGGGCGGCACTGAAATCCATGGGGAAGTCGGGGCTGGCGGAACTAATTGAGAGGACGTGTGCGCATGCGCAGAGATTTGCAGCAGGATTGCGTGCGGCGGGACACGAAATTTTGAACGAGGTAGTGATCAACCAGGTGCTGGTGTCGTTTGGGAGTGAGAGTAAAACGCTGGAACTTATTCGACGGATCCAGGAAGACGGCACGTGCTGGTGCAGCGGGACGGTGTGGCGCGGGAAGACGGCGATGCGCATCAGTGTGTCTTCGTGGACTACGACGGAAGCGGATGTGGAGATGAGTCTGGCGGCGATGTTGCGGATCGCCCAAGACGTGGCCGTGGAGTGATAATGGCGGGGTCAATGTCGGGTGATAGGGATTTTGAGTACGCCGCCGAGCGGGTGGTTTGCCAAAAAAAGAGAATTGTTCACTGGGCTGTTACGTTGGCGTAACGATTCCCCAATATTGTAAGCGTTGAATCAACAAGACTGTTGAGCAGCCTGCCCAGTCGCGAATCGGGGACGTGTTGTTTTTTACCTCTCAACCCAATTTCCCACCCCAGAGCATTTTGAAACGCACCGCACGGGGACTTCTCTTTATGGCTTTGCTTGGTGTGATCGCCGGTCCAGCCGCGGTGACAAGCTTTGCGCAAGGTGAGGAAAAGGAGCCGTGCCCGCGGCCATCGCCGGGAGCGGTAGTGTCGCAGCCGGAAGATTTGCGCAGCCAGAATGGTGTGCTCAAGGTGGACTTGACGGTGTACAACCACCGGGAGGCGGATGGCTCGACGCGATTTTGTTACGTGCTGGCGGACGGGAATCAGTCGCCGACGTTGCATTTGTCACCAGGCGATCTGCTGATTTTGAATTTAAAAAACGATTTGAGTGTGGCGGATGCTTTGGCGGCTGCGTCGGTGATGAGTGGAGCCACGGCGTCCAGTGCGAGTGGCGCGGCGAGCTTCTTCGTGGTCAAGGGCCCACATGCGCATCCGCGCGCGGCTGGATCAGAGAAGCCTGGCGATCCTTGCGCCGATGCCACGATGTCGATTACCTCGACCAATTTACATTTTCACGGAATGACCATTCCGGCGGCGTGCCATCAGGATGAGGTGCTGAAGACTTCGATTCAGCCGGGCGATCCGCCGTTCGAATATCGCTTTCGAATTCCCGCGAATGAACCGCCGGGCCTGTATTGGTATCATCCGCATATTCACGGGTTCAGCAAAGCACAAGTGGTGGGGGGAGCTTCTGGCGCGCTGATTGTTGAAGGGGTGGAGCGGGCGAACCGCGAAGTCGCGGGATTGCCGGAGCGCGTGCTGGTGATTCGCGATCAGGACTTGCTAAATCCAGATGCGCCGCCGGCGAAATCGGAACCGGTAGTGCCGAAAACGATGATCGATCGCGACGGCGACTCGGCGAATAACGGAACGGGATTCGGGAAGCCCGCGAGAGATCTGTCGGTGAATTTTGTTCCGGTACCGTATCCGGATTATCCGCCGGCGACGATTCAGATGAAGGCGGGTGCTAAGGAATTATGGCGGGTGCTGAACGCTTCGGCGATTACCTATCTGAATCTGACGGTGCTGTATCAACGCGCGCCGCAACGATTGGGAATCGTGGCGCTCGATGGCGTGCCGACCAACGCAAATGGAAAAAGCGAGAACGCGGTGGAATGGCGGGATCGCATCGGAGTTCCTCCGGGTGGGCGAGTGGAATTTATCGTGACTGGGCCTCCGGCAGGGATGACGGGGCTCTTTGTCACGCGGACGGTAGATACCGGGCAAGGCGGCGAAAACGATACGAACCGGGCGCTGAGCTTTATTCGGGTGACGGCGGATGCACCGGCATTGCACACGCTGGCAGTCGCGCCAGAGCCGCTGCCGCCGGCAAGGTTACCATGGCTGGGAAACGTGACGCCGGTACGGGTGCGGCGGCTTCATTTTTCAGAGAAGCTCGAAGATCCGAACAATCCGAACAGCGCGACCAGTTTTTTCATAACGGTGAATGGCCAGACGCCGACGGCGTTCGATCCGTCATCAGGAGCACCGGACATCGTAGTAAAGCAAGGCGAGGTGGAAGACTGGGTGATCGAAAACCGGTCGACGGAGTTGCATGCGTTCCACATTCACCAGCTGCATTTTCTGATGACGCAATGGGATGGCGAGCCGATTGATGAACCGTTCCTGCGGGACACCATCAACGTGCCATATTTTAACGGACGCACGTTGCAGTATCCGAGCGTTACACTGCGAATGGATTTTCGCGATCCCAACCTGGTGGGAACGTTTCCGTATCACTGTCATTTACTAGAGCACGAAGATGGAGGAATGATGGGGCTGATCCGCGTAGAGCCGGCGGATCGCGTAGCCCAGCCGGCCTCGACGGCCAGCGCAGCGGCGACTAGAAAATAACTTACACGCCAAATATCGGTAATTCAAGGGACGAACGCAAATTATCTCGACCCAGGTTCGTGAGCCAAATGCGGACCCGGCCTTCGCTCCATGGGATTTTCTGTTCACAGAAAATGAAACCGCGATTTGAAAACACCCTTTTTCTCACTTCATTAACATTCGCAACACGGAGGTGTAACCGGAGGCCTCTATAACGGTTGAGCCTGTAGCTCCCAATCAGGTCAAGAAGGAGTTCTCGAATGAAACGAAAAAGCTTTATGGCGCATACTCTCGACGGTGTACGCATCGGATTAGCATGCATCGCGTTGATGCAATTTTCGATTGGCGCGCCCATGGCCAGCGCCAATGATGTAGATACGGAAACGCGTAGTCCCATCAAGCACGTAATCGTGATCATCGGTGAAAACCGCAGCTTCGATCATGTGTTTGCCACCTACGTACCAAAGAACGGGCAGCATGTGTGGAACCTGCTTTCGGAAGGGATCATCAGGCCCAACGGAGAGCCCGGATTTAATTTTGAAAAGGCACACCAGCTCGCGGCGGTTGACGGGCACAGTGACGCATTTCTTCTCGATCCCCCAAAACACGAATTTCCGAAAGATCAGTTGCCCGCCCCTCTTACCGGAGGGCCAAAAATTTCCTACTTTCCAAATGAATGCGGGACTACACCCATCACGCAATGCGCGGCCAGTCTGGCGCTCGCAGAGCAAACCGAGAACGGGCTGCCTGCTGACTACTACCCATCGCTGCTGACTGGAGGAACGAATCAGGACAGTAAGGTGCCGGACACACGTATCGCGGAAGTGAATTCGTTACCGGCGGGGCCGTTTCAGTTGACCAACGGCAAGTCCTTCACTTACGACGACTACGCAGCCAGCCCGGTGCACCGCTTCTATCAAATGTGGCAACAACTGGATTGCAGTCCGAGGCACATTACGATCTTTAACGCTTCCGGTTGCAACTCCAAATTGTTTTCGTGGGTGGAAGTGACGGAAGGCGCGGGCTCCAACGGAAAGGCCCCGGCGGCCAACTTCAGCACGGAATATTCGCCGGCGGCGACCACCACTGGTGAAGGATCGACGGCGCTGGGCTTCTATAACGTACAGAAAGGTGACGTTCCGTATTTCAAGAAGCTGGCGGATGAGTACGCGATGAGCGACAACTTCCACCAGTCAGTACAGGGTGGCACGGGTGCCAACCACATCATGCTGGGCCATGGAGATGCGCTGTGGTTCAGCGACAGCAAAGGCCACGCAAAGCAGCCGCCGCACAACACGGAAGTGGCGTCGGGCACGCCGAACGGCGGGGTTGTGGATGAAATTGAGAATCCCAATGCGCTAGCGGGCACAAACAACTGGTACTCGGAAGATGGCTACGGCGGCGGCTCATTTGGGGCGTCATCGTTTGGCGGCGGTTCATACAGCGAGTGCGCAGACCCGAACCAACCCGGAGTAGGGCCGGTGGTGCGCTATCTGAGGTCCTTGCCACGACCGATCAAAGCAAACTGCGAAGCGGGTCACTACTATCTGCTGAACAACTATAATCCAGGCTACTTCGGGGATGGCAGCAACGCGTACACCGATTTGAATCCGGCGAACACGGTGTTCACCATTCCCCCTTCCTCGGTGCCCAGCATCGGCGACACGCTGCTGAAGAAGGGCATTTCGTGGAAATACTACGGCGACCAGTGGAATAGCTATCTGACCGACAAATACCAGTTGAACTACGGCGTGCCAGGGCCAACCTCGGACACGTATTGCAACATTTGCAATCCGTTTCAGTACGACACTTCGATCATGACGGATCCCAAAATCCGCGCTGCGCACATTCAGGACACCATTAATCTTTATGACGATATCGCCAGTGGGCAACTTCCAGCGGTTTCGTTCGTGAAGCCCAGCGGGATCGTGGATGGCCACCCGGCGTCGTCAAAACTGAATCTGTTCGAAGGCTTCACCAAGAAGATAGTGGACGCGGTGAAGGCGAACCCCGAATTGTGGAAGGATACGGCCATCTTCATCACGTTTGATGAAGGCGGAGGATATTACGACTCAGGGTACGTGCAGCCGCTGGACTTCTTTGGTGACGGCACGCGCATCCCGATGATCGTGGTCTCCCAGTACACGGAGGCCGGCCACATTTCGCACGAATACACGGATCACGTTTCGATCCTGAAGTTCATAGAGCGGAACTGGAAGCTGCAACCAGTGACGAGCCGCAGCCGCGATAACTTTCCGAACCCGGTGACGTTCTGGTTAGACCCCTACGTGCCACTGAACTCACCGGCGATAGGCGATCTGTTTGATCTCTTTGATTTCTATCGAGACGGCAGGCGTTAGACGCAGTCTTATGGAGCCGGCCGGGCATTGTGCCTGGCCGTTTTTTTTATTGATCAGCGGGACCATGGTCGATGCGCTGCGCGTAAGCCCATCCAAAGGGACGGAGTGTACGATAGAAAATCAGGCCATGAATGACGATGACGAGCGGGACGATGATGGTGGGCAGTAGGATGAGCGGGAAGTGATCGAGCTGGTGCATGGAGCCGGGAACGGCGGATTCGGAGCGAGCGACGGTGATGACCACGTCGAGGATGTCGATGGAACCGAGAATGTTCCAGGTGATGAGAGCCGGTTTAAAGTTCGCGAAAAATAAAAGAACGCAGGCGAGTGTTGCGACGAGGATGTCGCCGATTCCTCCCCGGACGGCGAAAGCATAGGGCAATTCGTGGCGGGAGTAGAGGTAGAGTAAATAAAAGCCGACAAAGCGGGTTAAGTGGAAAGCGATGAGATAGCAGATATTTACGTGCAGGACCCAGACACGGAATGGACGCACCGCTAAGAGAGCTAGAGTGATGCCGGCGACAATGCCGATGATTGCTTGGGGATACCAGGGCACGACGAGAGTGTAGGCCAGCGGGTGCTTTCTCAAACAACAAAAGTGTGTCACGGGCGGTGACACACCGGCCTCTCCCAAAGTTCGACATTCGACATAACCAGAAAAGCGAATAGCGCGTCCAATCCCGGAGCGGCCAGCGGACCAAGGGCCTCCTCGCGAGCGTGGCGTGAGGAGATTGATTTGACGGAGGAAAAATGAAAATCGCAGCAGTGGTGGCACGAATCTTGATGGGACTGGTTTTTTTTATTTTTGGACTGAATGGATTTTTGCAGTTCATTCCGGTGAAAAGCATGCCAACGGGATTGGCCGGAGAATTTGTGACCGTTTTGATGCAATCGCACTGGGTCTGGGTAGTGAGTGCCTTTCAGCTGGCGGGCGGAATTTTGCTGCTGGTGAACCGGTACGTCCCGCTGGCGCTGGCCTTGCTAGCTCCTGTAATCGTAAACATTCTTACATATCACGCGCTGCTGCAGCATAGCGGAGCGCAACCCGGGGTGTTGGTGACAATTTGCTGGGCGATTCTGTTTTATCGCTATCGCGAAAACTTTTCGGGGGTTTTTGTCTCGAAGGCAAATTAGCGGGCCAAAGTGTGTGGGATTCAACGGCCGGCCGCGGAGGTGCCCGGCCGGTTTTCTTGAATTGGCACTCGTTGTTGGCCAATATGCCAACTCGCAACGGCGACGAGAGGACACGGCTCTTCCGCACCAAGATTGCTACTGGGGGACTTCGTCGCTGACTACTTTGAAGCTGATCAGGCGGGCGCGGCCGAAGGAAGTGGTGAGGGCGCAATCGGTGGCGTCGCGGCCGACGGCCATGAGCACGCGTCCGATGCGGGGGATGTTGTGGCGGGCGTCGAGCGTCCACCAGCGATCGCCGAGATAAACTTCGAACCAGGCGCTGAAATCCATGGGGCTGGGGGCGACGATGATGCCGATGTCGCCGAGGTATCCGGTGGCGTAACGCGCGGGAATATTCAGGGCGCGGCAGAAAGTGATGGCCAGATGCTGGAAGTCGCGGCAGACGCCGACGCGTTCGGTGTAGACGCCAAGAGCGGTGCGGGTGGGATTGGCGAACTCGTAGCCGAAAGTAACCTTTTTGTGAACCCAGGTGCAAACTTCGCGGACGCGCTGCCAGCCTTTGGGGGTGTGGCCGAACAGTTCGGAAGCGGTGTTAGAGAGCAGATCCACCTCGCAGTAACGGCTGTTCATCAAATAGGGAAGAACGTCGTGGGGTAGATGCTCGACGTTATTTTCCTGGGCGTCGAAACCTTCCATGTCGGGGAGGCCAGAATCTTCGATGAGGGTGGAGTTGTGCAGGCGGATTTTCCCAGGCGGGACGACAAAGCGACAACATATGTTGCCGAAGGTGTCCGGGTAATTCTCGATGTTCACGATCGGATCGGTTTTAAGAAAGTCGGGTTCGAGTAGGAGTTGTTTGCGCGAGGGATGGACGTTGAGTAGGGCGACGACGGGGACCTCCGAAGGCGCTTCGAACTGCATGTCGTAACCGAGACGGATGAGCATAAGAGTCCCCAGAAACACCATTTGCTTTGGCACGTGAGATGCCGAAATTAACACGCGAGGGTGCAGATACTCGCATCTTCTTTTTCGATACGACACATTACAAATTTACGAAAGAACGCGGAAGAGAAATTCGAACCGAGCAATCGTGTATCATGCGTAAGATTCATTCATCTTAATCCTCCGAGGGCCTGAGTGACATACTGTCTTGGCATCACGACGCAGGAAGGGCTGGTGTTGGCGTCGGACTCGCGAATCAACGCGGGTTTCGATCAAGTGAACGTGTGCCGCAAGATGCACAGCTTTGTGCAGCCGGGCGAACGCATGTTCGTGATTTTGACCAGCGGAAGCCTGTCGATCAGCCAGTCGGTGGTGACGCTGCTGCGAGATGATTTTGATTCTGGGCGCGGCCTGGCGCAGGCGAGTTCGCTTTATGATGCGGCCCGCATTGTGGGTAATTGCGTACGCAGGATTTCGGAGCTGGACCGCGCTTCACTGGAACGCGATTCGTTTAGCTTTAATGTACACTTGCTGCTGGGCGGACAATTGAAAGGGCAGGAGCCAAATCTTTACTTGATATATCCGCAGGGGAATCCCATCGCGGCGACAGAAGATTCGCTGTACCTGCAGCTTGGGGAGTGCAAATACGGGCGTCCGATACTGGATCGCGGAATTCAACCAACCACTTCACTGGAAGTGGCGGCAAAGTATGCGCTGCTGTCGCTGGATGCCACGATGCGTTCGAACGTGACAGTGGGGCCCCCGTTTGATCTGTTGCTATACAAGAAGGATAGCCTGGAAGTGACGCGCTACCGGCGGGTGTGCGCAGGGGACCGCGATTTGAACCTGATTCACTCAAGCTGGGAACAATCGTTGAGGCGCGCAGTGGAGCAGTTGCCAGATATTGAGTTTCCTTCTATTGATACGCACACCGTGACGACCGGTAAGGGCGCGGCGAACACAGGGCGCTAACAACTCTCCTTAAACGCAAACCACTTAACGCTCCGCCGCTTACGAAGTCTGCCTTTCCTTGTTTTCCTACATCTTTCTCTGCCAAATTCTTCTCCTTGACAGCTTAGGAGTGTTGGCGTTAGTCTCCTAATCAACTTAGGGGTACTCATGACCGACCAAGCTCAACTACTGCCAGGGACGCTCGATTTACTCATCTTGCGTGCAGTGTCGCTCGGCCCACTGCATGGCTACGGAATTCTGCTGCGCATCGGACAAATTTCCGGCCATGCGTTAACGATCGAGCAGGGGGCGCTTTATCCCGGGCTCTTCCGGCTGGTGCGGCAGGGACTGCTCAAGGCGAACTGGGGTACATCGGAAAATAATCGGCGGGCCAAGTTTTATGAGTTGACTGTCGCGGGCCGCAAGCGACTGAGGCAGGAGACGGAAAACTGGAACCGGCTGGCGACGGCCATTGGCACGGCGCTTGGCACGCAGGCGGAGGAAGTATGAGGCTGCTCGACGCGTTGCGATTTCGCATTGCCAATTTATTCAAACGCGAACAGATGAATGCCGAGCTGGAGGAAGAACTGCGCGGGCACATTCAGCTTCGCGCCGATGATCTGGAGCGTTCCGGTATTTCGCGCGGCGAGGCGGAGCGCCGGGCACGCATCGAATTTGGCGGACACGTGCGCTACCGGGAGGAGAGCCGGGAGGCCGCCGGTGGAATGTTCCTGGAGTCGGTGTGGCAGGATTTGCGGTTTGCTTTGCGAATGCTGAGAAAGTCGCCGGGTTTTACAGCGGTGGCGGTAGCGACGCTGGCTCTGGGGATTGGGGCGAACGCGATCGTGTTCGGAGTGTTGAACGCACTGGTGATCCGTCCGCTGCATGTGCCGCGTGCGCAAAGCTTGTGGGGAATTGAGCGCGGAAAAGACAATGCGGTGAATCAGTCGTTTCCCGACTACCTGGATCTGAAGGAACGCAACCGCAGCTTTGAGGATCTGGCGGCGTACAACGTGACCGCCGTGGGGATGGATACGGGGAACAATCCGACGAGCGCGTGGATTCTGGAAACGACGGGAAACTATTTCGACGCGCTGGGAATTCAGCCATACCTGGGGCGGTTCTTTCATGCCTCCGATGAGCATGGGCCCAACAGCGCTCCGTATATCGTGCTGACCTACGCGTACTGGCACAGCCATTTTCAGGATGATCGCGGAGTGGTGGGTCGAACCGTTCAACTGAACAAGCATCCGTTCACGATTCTGGGAGTGGCGCCGGAGGAATTTCGCGGAACGTTGCTGATTGTGTTTCCGGATTTCTGGGTACCGCTCGTGAATCAGGAACAGCTGGAAGGGGTGAACGTACTGAACGTGCGAAGCAACCGCGGCATCCTAATGGTGATGGGACACCTGAAGGAGGGGGTGACTACGGCGCAGGCGGTGGCCGATTTGAATTCCATCGGCACGTATCTGGAAAAAACTTACCCGAAAGACGATGGGCAAATGACGTTTACGTTGGCGAGGCCGGGTCTTGCGGGAGACTGGCTGGGGAAGCCACTGCGGGCATTCCTGACGGGATTGTTGGCGCTGGCGGGACTAATTCTGTTGGCGGCGTGCGCGAACCTGGGGAGCCTTTTCGCAGCGCGGGCGTCGGACCGTTCGCGGGAAATTGCGCTGCGGCTGGCGCTGGGTTCTAGTCCGGCGAGGATTCTGCGACAACTTTTCACGGAAGCGGCGCTGATTTCCTTGATGGGAGGCGCACTGGGTTTGTGGGGCAGCGTGGCTAGTTTGCGGGCGCTGAGTGTGTGGCAACCGCTGCCCACGGCGCCGTTGCAGATCCCCGTGAACGCCGATGCGAACGTTTATGGAGTGGCGCTGCTGTTGAGCCTGGTAAGCGGGTTTTTGTTTGGGGTGGTGCCGGTGAGGCAGGTGCTGCAGACGGATCCCTACCGGGTCATCAAGTCGGGATCCACAGGAACGAAGGTCCGACGGGTGAGCGCGCGGGATGTTTTGCTGGTGGCGCAGGTGGCCATTTGCGCGCTGCTGGTGACTGCGTCGCTGGTGGCGGTGCGGGGGCTCGTGCGTTCGCTGCACAGCAATTTCGGATTTGAGCCGCGCAACGCGATGTTGGTGGAAACGGCACTAAGCATGGCGGGATACAACAGTGAAGGATTGCCGGTAATGCAGAAGCGGTTGATCGATGCGTTGAAGGACATTCCCGGGGTGCAAAGCGTGGGCTCGGTGGACCGGCTGCCGTTATATTACGGCGCGAACGGTACGATCGTGTTTAAGGATGACACTATTGATCTGAGGCCAGCGAATGCCGCCGCGCAAGCGATGGTCTACAAGATCTCTCCGGAATATTTCGATGCGGCGCAGACCAGTTTGCTGGCGGGACGGGCGCTGTCGTGGCATGACGACGGGAATTCGCTGCGTGTAGCGGTGGTGAATCGAAAGTTCGCGAACAAAATGTTTGGTTCCGAGCTAAAGGCACTCGGAAGTTATTTCAAAGCGAGGGATGGCGCGCGCATTCAAGTGGTAGGCGTGGTGGAGGACGGGAAATACGAAAACCTGGCGGAGGATCCTCAGCCCGCAACGTTTTACCCCTTTCTGCAGAAGCCGTCGAACGAGACGTGCCTAGTGGTGCGCGTGAAAGGTGATCCGCGGCAAGTGGGCGCGGCCATCAAGAGCACCATAAGGGATTTGGACGCGGGACTGCCTTTTACACTTCGAACCTGGAACCAGGAACTGGAGAGCGCGCTGTTTCCTTCGCGCATGGCGACGCTGTCGCTGGGCGCGTTGGGCACGATGGGAGCGCTGCTTTCAGTGACGGGAATTTTTGGAATGGCGGCGTATTCGGTGAGCAAGCGGTTGAAGGAATTGGGGATTCGCATGGCGCTGGGCGCGCAACGCAAGGAAGTGCTGCAGGCGGCGCTGGGGCGAGCATTAAAATTGCTGGCGATTGGGTCGACGGCGGGGTTGTTGCTGGGAATCCTCGCGAGCCGAGTACTGGCTGCGATTGTGTACCAGGCTAGTCCGCGCGACCCCTTGGTATTGGGTGGCGTAGTAGTGGCGATGCTGCTGCTTGGGTTGCTGGCCACATGGATTCCGGCGCAGCGGGCGCTGAGGATTGATCCCATGAAGCTGCTCCGGGAAGAGTAAGCGATTCTTGCTCGCGGCATGATTCGGATCTGAACGCCTCTATGCGCCGACAGAATCCGATGCGAGAGCCCAGTAGCCGCGATTTTTTCGATTCGTCTAATGGGTTTTACCGATAATGGACTACCCCTCTGATGCGCTATGCTTTGCCGGGCTGCAGCCGCCGCTCGACCATGATCATAGACACGGATGCGCTAGACCATAGCGCTGGCGAAGCATTCCGCCAATATGAATTTAACGGCTCCTACGACGAGATGTTTCGGTCGACGGACCTTCCGCGCAAACAATACCGCCCGCTGTATACGCAGCTGTTGAACCTGGGACCCGATGAGCTACGCAGGAGCAAACAGGAAGCGGACCAGTCGTTTTTCAATCAAGGCATTACGTTTACGGTGTATGGAAGCGACAAAGGCACCGAACGGATATTTCCGCACGACTTGTTGCCGCGGATTATTACTGCGGCGGAGTGGGAAACGATCGAGAAGGGGCTGACGCAGCGGATTACGGCGCTCAATTTGTTTCTGAAGGACGTGTACCACGACGCCAAGATTATTGAGGACGGCGTGGTGCCGGCGAAAATTGTTTACACCTGCAAGCACTACCGGCGGGAGATGCGCGGGATTAAGGTGCCGCGCGATGTGTATGTGACGGTGGTGGGCACGGACCTGATCCGCACGCCGGACGGGAAGTTTGTGGTGCTGGAAGATAATCTGCGGGTGCCGAGCGGCGTGTCGTACATGCTGACGAGCCGGCGAGTGATGAAGCATATTTTTCCGGCGCTGTTTAGAAAATGTAGAGTGCGGCCGATTGAACAGTACAGCCAGGTGTTGCTGTCGGCGCTGAAATCGCTGGCGCCGGAAGGACGGACGGAGCCTACGGTGGTGCTGTTGACGCCGGGGTCATACAATTCGGCGTATTTCGAACATACATATCTTGCGCGACAAATGGGCATTGAGTTGGTGGAGGGCCGCGACTTGTTGGTGCACGACAACGTTGTGTACATGCGCACGACGTTTGGTTTGCAGCGCGTGGATGTGATTTACCGGCGCATTGATGACGATTACCTGGACCCGCTGGTGTTTGAAGGGGCTTCGGCACTGGGGGCGGTGGGGCTGTTTAATGCGTACCGCGCTGGGAATGTGGCGTTCGCCAATGCGCTGGGCACAGGAGTGGCGGACGACAAGGCCATTTACGCGTACGTGCCAAAGATCATCAAATATTATTTGAACGAAGATCCGATCCTGGAAAACGTGGAGACCTTTTTGATGTCGGATGCAGCGCAGCGCGACCACGTGTGCCAGAGACTGGACCAGTACGTGGTGAAGGCGGTGGGGGAGTCGGGCGGCTACGGGATGTTGATCGGGCCGCACAGCACCGAGGCACAGCGTTCTGATTTCCGTGACAGGATTCTGGCGGAACCCCGGAATTATATAGCGCAGCCAACGATACATCTTTCTACTGCGCCGTGTTTCGTGGATGGCACGATTGAGCCGCGGCACGTGGACCTGCGGCCGTACGTAGTTTACGGTGAGAACATTACGATCGTTCCGGGCGGGTTGACGCGCGTGGCGCTGCGGAAGGGTTCGCTGGTGGTGAATTCTTCGCAAGGCGGGGGGTCGAAAGACACCTGGGTTCTACAAAATTGAGACTTCATGGTAATGGGCACGAGGCGGAATGCTATCGCGCGTAGCTGACAGCCTTTACTGGATGAGCCGCTACTTCGAAAGAGCGGACAACGCTTCGCGCGTGGTGGAAGCCACTTACGGCCTGATTTTAAATCCTGCAAAATTTTCGACGGAAGAACGATGGTTTCGCGCGGTGTCTTCCTTGGTGCGCGGGAGCGGCGCGACCGATGTGGATCCGCAGCACGCGTTGTTTCTGCTGGTGGCGGAACCGGAAGGTGTGTTTTCTATTACCAAGTGTATTAGTGGAGCGCGTGAGAATGCTCGGCAGGTTCGCGAAGAAATCAGTTCAGAGATGTGGGAGCACCTGAACAAACTGTATCACGAAGTGAACGGCGCGCAGCTACGGCCGGAAGACGACGCCGGTGCGATGCGGGTAGTGAACGTGGTGCGCGAAGGCGCGTACCGTTTTTATGGAATTACCGACACGACCATCAACCACGGTGAAGGCTGGAATTTTATCCAGCTCGGAAAATATATCGAGCGGGCGTGCAATTTGTCGATTCTGTTGGATTCGTATTTTTCGGTGGAGAAGGGCGCGGACGACCTGGACTGGGTGGGTTTGCTGAGCAGTTGTGCGGCGTTTGAGGCGTACTGCAAGGCGTGTACCGCGGAATTGAAGCCTGAGCGCATCGCAGATTTTATTCTGCTGCAACCGGAGTTTCCGTATTCAGTGCGATATGCGCTTGATCGCATGCATCACGCATTGACGTCCATCAGTAATCGATCGCTGAGCCGGCGTACGGGAAAAATCGAGCGACTGATAGGGCGATTGCGGTCGGCGGTGACGTACGTGCAGATCGGCGAAGTGATTCGCGGTGATTTGCACATGTATCTGGCAGCGATTATCGAGCAGTGCCGCGATTTGCACGCGGCGGTACACGAGGTTTACATCGAATATCCGATTGAGGTCGCGTTCGAATCGTAATGTTCTACGCCATACGACATTTCACGCGATATCGCTACAGCCAGCCAGTGTGGCAGAGCGTGATGGAAGTACGCATGCATCCGCGCAGCGAAGGCAGCCAGCGCTGCTTTATTTTCCAGCTGTCGGTGAATCCGCGGGCGCGGATTTTTGCGCATACGGATGCGCGCGGGAACCTGGTTCATCATTTTGATTTGCCGTCTCGGCACCGGCAACTGACGATCATTTCGGACGCACTCGTGAATATCGACGAGCCGCAGACCATTCCGGAGTCCATGGATTACGGCGCTTGGTACGAGCTGGAGGAGATGATCGACCGGAAGGATTACTGGGATTCGCTGATGCCCAGCCATTTCGCGCGGACTTCGCCGGAACTGGAAGAGCTGGCGCGGGAGATTGGCGCCACGGAACGCGACAGGCGGAGTCCGCTGGCGTTTTTGCAGGATGTGATGGGGGGGATTTACCGCAGCTTTACTTATGCCAAGAAAAGTACGGCAGTGAATTCGCCGATCGAAGTGGCGCTGAAATCGCGGCAGGGCGTGTGCCAGGATTTCGCGCACATCATGATTGCGCTGGTGCGGCAGGCGGAAATTCCATGCCGCTACGTGAGCGGATACTTGTATCACGGGAAAGAAAATTCGGATCGTTCGGCGGATGGAGCGACACACGCATGGGTGGAAGCGGCGTTGCCCGGTATTGGGTGGGTGGGATTTGACCCCACGAATAATTTGATCGTGGCAGAGCGGCACATTCGAACGGCAGTCGGGCGTGATTATGCGGATGTACCTCCCACGATGGGGACGATGAAGGGAAAGGCCGAGACGGAGCTGCAAGTGCGCGTGCGAGTCACGCCTTCACAGGCGGTGCTGCCGCCGGATGAGGAATTCGCTGCGGATGAAGAGTGGTCGCAGTTTTTAGAGGAAGATCACCAGACGCAATTGATGCGGGCAGAGCAGCAGCAATAGGGACAGAGCTGCCAGCGGAGTGCTGAGCGGTTCAGCTGTAACGGGTAAATATTTCCTAGGTTTCACCACTTCGACGATCAAGACCGCTACAAGAACCGCGGCAAGCAATCCTGCGACCAGCCATTTCCAGCCATACCACCGCGGCAACTTAACTCCATATCCTTATCCTTTTTGCGGAACTTGACGACCAGCAGCGACGGCATGTGGTCAGCGGGGACCTCTTCTCGTAGAACTCAGGGACAGTTCACTACCGTCAGGAAGATTTGCTGGTTGGCTTGCGACGGTGGCTGGGCGGAATCGAAGGCGCCCGCACCGGTCATAAAGGTGCCGGTAACGGAACTGCTGCCGGTGAATAGGCCAGTTTGAGGGTCTACGTTGATGCCCACCCACAAGGTGCCGGAGCCTGCTCCGAAGGTAATGGGCGGAAGGCCGCCGGTGGTCCGCATCTGGAAGGTGTAGGGTTTGTTGACGCAGGCAATGGGAAGAATCGGAGAAGTCGTGATCACCAGCGGATCGGCAATCTGCAAAGAAAATTGGATTTGTCTGGTCTGCGGAGGATTGCCGGAATCGGTGGCTTTGATTGCGAAGGTATAGGAGCCGTTGGCAGTCGCAACGCCGTTGAGAAGCCCTGCGGAGGACTGGTGCCAGCCAGACGGCAAAGTGCCGCCAGCGACCGTCCAAGTGATCTGCCCGGAGCCGCCGGTAGAGGTGAATTGTTGTTGATAATTGACGCCGCGAGTGGCGCCGGCACCTAACGTCGTGGGAGATATCGTGAGCGGGTCAACCAGGCCTGAGACCAGCAGGTCGTAGAGCATGTCGGGGCGGGCATCGCCGCGCCAATCCAAAACGTGAAGATAAAAGGTAGTGGTGGTATTGGCCGCGCCGGGAACTTTGAGGTCGAGCGCGGAATCCTGCGTGGAACTGTCTATATCGTCGCTAAGGCAGGAGGCGGAGTAGGCGGGCTGCGTGCAGGTATGCAGGCGCGTTCCACTCTGATCGAGCAATTCAATCACGGTATCGAGAGTGCTGGTGCCAAAAATGCGCTGCGCAAAAGTTTCCACATGGACGAGGCTGCTGCCAACTGCGACGAGTTTGTAAAAATCGGTGTCGGGACTGGCGGCGGCGTTTATGGGATCAATGTACGGACTGATGGATAAGGCGGGGCCAAATGAAGTGTTGCCGAGTGGCGTGGCGGTGGCGATGGAATCGTTCCGCCCGAGCGGGGACTGAATGATGACGAACTCGTTGATCGTGGCTGTTTGGATGGGATTACTCGAATCTGCGCCACTCACAGTGAAGTTGTAGGTGCCGTTCTGCGTTGGAGTTCCATCGATATTTCCAGTCGCAGAATTCAAGGTGAGGCCGGGCGGCAGATTGCCGGACGAGATCGTAAAGGAATATGGAGGGGTGCCCCCGGAGGCGGGAATCTGCGAGTGGTAAACCACGTTGATGGGCGCGGGAGAAAGAACGGCGCCGGAAATATTCAAAGGCGTGGGGGTAACGTTGAGCGAGATGGCCTGAGTGACTACGTAGGGTGGAGTGCCGGAATCGGTGGCCTGCACCACAAAATGGTAGGCGCCAAGTTGCGTGGCTGTGCCGGAAACTGTGCCATTGGGGTCGAGCGTGAGGCCCGGCGGTAGAGAACCGGAGAGGACGATCCACGTAACCGGAAAACTGCCACCAGCGGCATTAAGAGAACCAAAAAACGGGAGATTGATGTATGCAGTGCCAAGATTGTTAAAAATCTGCAACTGTTGCGCGATGTTGAGGAGGAGCTGGGCGGAATCGGTTTGCGCTGGAGTGCTGGAGTCGGTGACTGAGACGGTGTAAGCGAAGGTGCCAAAATCGGTGGGTGTGCCGGTGATTTTGCCAGAAGAAGAATTAATAGACACACCGGCGGGTAGCGGTCCATTGAGTGCCCAGTGATAGGGTGTGTGGCCGTTGACGGCTGCGAAAGAATCGCTATAGGCGAGGTTCTGGCTGGCGTTCTTGATGGCCGATTTTGTAATAGCGAGATGCGAGTCCACGACAACGGTCGCGTCCATAGTAGCGGTCTGAGGCAGGGTGTAGTCCTGGGCGGAAATGGTGAAGGAGTAGTTTCCGACTTGCGTGGGAGTGCCAGAGATGGTGGCGGTATTAGGGTCGAGTTGGCTGGAAGCGAAAGTTAGTCCGGGTGGTAACTGACCGGCGGAAATGGACCAGGAGGCAACCGCCGATGAACCTTGACCAACGAAGTTAAGAGAGTAGGGAGCGTTGAGGTGCGCGTTTGCCGGAGAAGCAGAATTGATGGTCAATTTGGAGAAGACGACGAAATTAAATTGCTTGGTGCCCACGGCTTTGGCATCGGCCGCCTGGATGGTGGGCTCCCCGAAAAATCCGGTGGGGGTTCCGGAAATGGTGCCGGTTGCCGGGTCGAGGGTAAGTCCGTCAGGCAACTGGCCCGAAGCAATGGACCAGGTAAGCGGGCTGGCGTTCCCCTGAGCGGTGAGCATGGTGCTGAAAGGCACGGTTTGAACACACTGGATATTGGGGCTGGAGGTGATGGAGATGGTTTCGGTGACGACCGGAGGTGGTGTGACAGTGGTCACGCCGCCGCCCCCACAGGCGGCGAGAAAGAGGAGAGGAAGAACGGGCGCTAAGCGATGACACCTGAATTTCACGAGAAGGCACCAGTGATTACTGGCGACAGCGGTTCGCGGTAAAGAAATGGAGCGCGCGGTATTTGGAGCCGGACCTCGCCGTCTTCGTATTGGTCGAACCTGGGAGGAGTGTTGTTAAGAATAAAATTGAGATTGCTGATTTTCTGACCGGCAGTGACGGAGACGGGGTCGCGCTGGGACCGGTCGTCAAACGCGGACTCGAAATTGTGCCAGTACTCGAAGGCACCGGGAGTTGTAACCGGGGGGTTCAGAGGGCCCACGGAAGAACCACCGCTGAAGGCGGCATTTACGTTCTCCACCTGAATGGTGTAGGTACCGGGGGGAACAGGAATTTCGTAGTAGCCGATGAGCGCGGGATTGCGGCTGCCGAATGAGCTGCCAGCGGTGTTATCGCCAGTGACGGACTGGCCTGGATTTCCGGTGAAGTTAAACCCGGAGACTACAGAGACGGCGATGCTTTTGGATTCGTCCACAGGAGTGGCGGGATCGTCTACCCGGCGGGCAATGACGTTGATGCCTTGAACCGCGGTGATTCCGTCGGAAAAGAAAACAAATCCGCTGAGTGTCCCATAAGAGGCGGCGAACGTTGGACCGGGATAAAGTCTGGAAATCCAAGCGGCGTCGTCAGGGCTTAAAATCGGAAGTCCAGAGGATTTTCGCGACTGGCAAAACTCCACCGGAAACATGAGCGGCAACCCAGCGAGACGATCCACATCGCAACTCCCGGGCGTGCCAGTTTCGAAGAGATCGAGATTGATCTGCGAGTGGCCAAGGCCGGAGAAGTGACCGAGTTCGTGGGTGATGGCTTCATCGAACTGGTCGGCACTAATTTCGAAATTTCTCGAGCCCGAATTGGAGACGCCGTCTTGAAACTTTCCGTTCAGCAGCACCAGCGCGGAAACGATATGCCCGGCCTGGGCATCCAGCTTGCAGGTAGAAGCGAAGCCAATTACCAGGGGATCAAGTCCCAAGGCCTGAAGGAGGGCGCCATTGGAGTCGAATACGATGGGATTCTGCGTGCCCGCATTGCAACTGCCCTGAAGGGTGTTGAAATCCTGGATCGTCTTCACGTCGCCGCCGGTGACTCCAGTTATGGGGCCCGCGTAAGAAAAGCTGATGGCGGCGGTAGGGACGGTCTGCCAATTCTGAAATAAATTCTGAACGCGAGCCAAGCCTTGCGCGTTGCTGATAACAGTCTGGCCTGAAGGATTCACGCTGAGCGGACCGGAGTCCACGGTGTAGAGAATGGGCGACAAAGTGGACCAGACGAATGACTGTCCCGCCTGAAGCGCGGCTGGGCCGGTCACGCGGAGCGGACCGCCCGCGGAGAGAAGTCCGCTTACCAGAAGTTGCGAAAGAAAAACGGCTGCGAGCCGGCGCTTCATCATCGGCCGGCCTTTGCCAGGGTGGCGATAGCATCTTCAAGGGAATCAAGCGGGAATCTTCCTTGCGGGCCTGGGGGTGCCGTCATCGCTGCCGCAGCCTGCCGCGAGAAATTGACGCCACGGGAAGAAGCCTTGCTGAGAACGTGGTCAAAGAGCGCGACATTGGCGCGGCCATTCACGGCGAACGCTTTGCCATTGGTGTCGCGGAAAATCCGAAAACGTCCTTGATCAAGGCCGACGGGACTAGTCAATCCGTAAGTGGAAACGGGATTCAGGAACAGCAGGAGTTCGCCGCCCTTGCGGTAGCCGGCAGCGTCAGCGACGTCGTGAGGATCCCAGACAAATTGACGAAATGTCAGAAGTTTGGCCGACTCACCTTTTGAAACTTTGGCGACAGAGACGGTGACTACCACAGTCTGCAGGTTTGACAATTGTGGGTGAGGTTCGATGGCAGCGGAAACGACCGTTCCGCGGACGACGGTAGCGGCCTGGTCCACGAGCTCATCGAGAGAGGCTGGAGCAGTAAGGGCCCCCGACTGAGCGGAAGCAGTGGGGCTAATCAGGAGCAGCAAAAACAAAGCGAAAGCGGAGCCCGCAACGGCGAGGCTCAATCGTAGCCGCACACCTGGAACAAGGCGAGTAGAACTGGGCAGAACCACTCCTTGAACGAAGCTGCAGAAAGGGACAAGTAATACTTCTAAAAGGTACGCTAAGGTAAATGAGTGTAATTCGGTTGTCAATAGGCTTGAAGGTATAGAGCGTGGGTACTGCTTGTTATCTACTCATACACGTACTCTCGAAGTATCACCGGCGGAAGATCTATTCTTATCTCAATAGTCTGCAAGCAGCATGGTTAATAGCCGGGTTGCCGTCCGGCGCGAATGGAAAGGGATGAAACGGCTGCTGATTTCTTTCTTTTCGTGGGCTGTGCATGGGCTTTCTCGGCGGCCTATGGATCGTGGTCCTGGCCTGCCAGAAAGGTATCCTGGGGGCTGGGCCTGCTCTTTGATTCCCTTCGTTCAGTTGGTTTATGTCGCTTTGAATTGGAAACAGGCTAAGTCAGCTTTCTCCCGGCAACTGGCTGGGCTTGCAGGATGTATCCTCTCGACTTTCCTCTGAAATTGATCCAAACGCTGTCCCGCCAAGCTTCGGCGATTCGCGCGATTAGTGTCCCTGCATAGCGGGTTTCTCGCTCGAATTGAGAATGTGTGATTACTAGCTTCTGCGGGCCAGGTAGATGGTGTGGCGGGGGCCGTGATTTTGTCTATGGCCGCGGATGGGATGGATTTGGACTTCAAATCTGGCGGAGCGGAGGCGCTGTTGGAATTGAGAATCGGGCTGTGCGGCCCAAACGGCCAGAATTCCGCGAGGCTTGAGGGCACGGTGAGCGGCGGCGATGCCGTGATGGTCATAGAGAGTGGCGTTTTTTGCGGCGGTGAAGGCGGCGGGACCGTTGTCTACGTCGAGAATGATTACGTCGAATTGTGCGGGAGATGAACTTAGCGTATCGGCGACGTCAGTGATTTCGATGCGCACGCGATGGTCATGGAGCGGGTGTCCCGCTAAGTGGCCTAGCGGGCCGCGGTTCCACGCCACCACTTCGGGGATCAGTTCGGCGACGATGACCGTGGTGTCTTGTGGGAGGAGCTCGAGCGCAGCGCGCAGAGTGAAGCCCATGCCGAGTCCGCCGATTAGCACAGCGGATTGCTTGAGCGTGTTAGCGGGTTTGCACGCGAGTGTTGCGAGGGTTTCCTCAGAGGCGTGGGTTCGGCTGGACATGAGCGTCGCACCGGCGGCGAGGATGAGATATTCGTCGCTGCGACGAGTCAGCTTGATTACGGACCCGTCAGGAAGGAGTGCTTCGCCGAGTAATTCGAAGGGCTTCACTGCAGCGATGTTACAGGAAAGGTAAGTTCGAAGAAAAAAGGGCGGCGCAGTTGTGGACCGCGCCGCCCCTCGCTCTTTTTTCCGCTAGCGACTAGAAATTAAGTTTCAGGCCGAGCTGGAGAATGCGGGGATCCCGGGTACTGGTAATTTTCCCAAAGGTGCCCGAGGAGAAGGATGTGGTCACACCGTAGAAATTGGTGTGGTTGAAGACGTTGAACGTTTCAAAGCGAAATTGCGCGTTGAGGTGCTCGCCGATGTGGGTATTTTTGAAGAGGGAAACGTCCCACCGCTGCGCGCCAGGCCCCCTGACGGCTCCACGCGGAGCGTCACCGGGAGTGACCTGGCCAGGACCAGGATTTTCGAACGCCGCGGTGTTGAACCACTCCTGAAAGGTGTGAGGCGCGCCAGAGTTTGGATTGGAAACCATGTTGGGGCGGCGACCGGCGTTACTGGCGGGGTCGAGAAGTCCGAGGCCGGCGGGATCAACGGCACGGCCATTGGTGACAGTGAGCGGCAGTCCTGTATACGCACTGACGATTCCGGAGAGTTCCCACCCGCCCAGAACGTGGCCGGCAAAACCCTGCTGATCTTTCAGGAAAGGTATTTCGTAAACGTAGCTGGCGGTGAATACCTGGCGGCGGTCAAGTGCGCTAGGACCTTTTTCCGCGGCGAGGTCATAAGAATTCTGAGGAGTGGTGAAATCGCTCTGGGCATCGGTGATGCCGTGTGACCAGGTGTAGTTCGCGGAAATAGTGGAGTTGCTGCTGAAGCGTTTCTGAACAGTGGCCTGCAGTGCGTGATAGTTGGAATCGAAGCGCGACGAGAAAGTGTTGATGGCGTCATAACCGAGAAAAGGCCGGACGGAATTCAGCAACACGGTGGTGCCGCTAGTGATGGGATTCGGGGCGATGCCGGCGGCCAAATATGCGCCCGGTTGCGGCTGATTGATATCAATATAGCCGACGAGGTGGGTGCCCTTATTTCCGAAGTAGCCGACCTCAAAAGTTAAGTTGTGGAAGAGCTCGCGCTGAACGTCGAGGCTCCATTCCTGAACGTAAGGTTGTTTCCAATCCGATTGAGTAGCGCCGAGAGCCGGAGGCAGAAGATTGAGATTCGGCGCGACACTGCCGGGATCGTTCAAGTTGGTGTTGAAAATCTGAATGGACTGGACGAAGGGGGGATTGCTGAACTCCTGATTTTCCAGCACGCCAACTGATGGAGAGTCGTAGAAAATCCCGTAGCCAGCGCGGATGGAAGTTTTCCCGGTTTTGAAGGGATCCCAGGCGATGCCGAGGCGCGGCGCGTAATTGGTGGAATCGCGAGCAGCCACCTGATCGCCAAAGGGCGAGTTCTGACCGCCGACGATGATGCCGTTGAGCGGCGTGCCGGTGCCGGGAACGATCTCTCCGGTGGTGGGGTCGATCTGGGGAGCCAGAGCGGGATTGTATAGAGCAGGATCGAAACTGGTGGCCCGTCCGTTGGCGTCAGTGGGCTGATTGTAGCGGGAATAGCGAACACCATAGGTGATGGTGAGATTGGGTTTCGCGCGGAAGGAGTCCTGAGCGTAAAACTCCCACTGGTGCTGGCGAATTTCAGCGCGGAAATCCTGGTTGGACTGGGAGAAGGAAGAAACGTTGCCAAGCAGGAAATTCGCCCATTCCTGTTCAAGAGTATTGTTGCCGGCGGGATCGGTGTCGTCGAAGTTGAAGGTGCCTTCATTGCCGGCGCCCTGATTCTCTGACTTCTGATACCAGTTGTAGTTGAAGCCAAATTTGTAAGTGTGGCGTCCGCTGCTGACGGAAACATTGTCGAACCAGTTGTGATTGCGGTTGAAGTCTCGGTAAGGACCGAAACCGGCGAGGCCTTCGGAATCGTTGAACGCAAGATTGGGTATGCGGGTAATCCGCGCGGTGAAGGGCAGAGTGACGGCGGCAACAACATCGGGCGAATTGACCGTGGCGCCAAGGCCGGTAGGAGTGCTGATGACGGCGCCATAAGAATAGGAGTAGCCGCCTTCGTTGACGATGCGATTGTTGAGAGTGGAGGTAGCGCGAACGGTAAAGGATTTTCCAGGCGAATTGGTGCTGGTATTTGGAACGCCTTCGAGCGCGGAACCGGTGAAGAGGCCGCCGGGCTCCTGAGTGGGGATGGTGTCATTTTCAAAGCGGCCCATGATGGAGAGTTTCGGGCTGAAGATATGGTCGATTTTGAGAATTTCCTGGTGGAGGTTAAAGACATTGCGAGCAACGAAGGGGGCATCCACTCCGCTGCCATCAGCGTTACCGAGAGCGGGAAGATGCAGCTTGGAGTAGACGTCGTTGATGTAAGCGACGGCCACCGGATTGAACTGCGAAGGATCAACCGTATTGGACTGCGCGACACAATTACCGCCAGCGTCGTGCTGCACGCAGATGGAAGTGAGAAAGTTTCCAGCGAGATTGGCCTGCGATGGAAGGGTGGGATCAAAACTGGTGTAGGTGATAACGCGGCGAACTTCCTCGGAAAAGAAGAAGAAGGTCTTTTTGCGGTCGGTATTGTAGACGCCGGGGATAAAGATCGGGCCGCCGATGGTGCCGCCGAAGTCATTGTAGTGATAGGGAGGTTTTTGGATATTAGCAGCGTTGTTAAAGAAGGAGTTGGCATCGAGAACCTGGTTGCGAAAGAATTCGTAGACGCCGCCGTGGAGGGCGCTGGTGCCCGACCGCGTAATCACGTTGATCTGCCCGCTGGAGCTGCGGCCATATTCGGCGTCATATTGGCCGCGAACGACGCGGAATTCCTCGATGGAATCCACGCTGGGATATTGCAGCAGGGTGAGATTGGCCCCGCGATCCACGTTGTCGGCGCCATCGATGGACCAATTGTTCTGCGTGGCGCGACCGCCATTGATGGAAAAATTAATTTGATTGGAAGTGCCCAGGGGATTGGAAACGCCTACGTACAGCTGATCGGAAGCTAGATTGGTGGAGACACCGGGGGTCAGGGCGACCAACTGTTCATAGTTGCGGGTATTGATGGCCAGCTCGCGAATCTGCATGCCGGTGATGAGGCCGGATTCGGTGGCGGTCTGCAATTCGATGGCGGAAGCGTCGGCCTCCACGGTTACGGTGTCGGTAATGTCGCCGGGCTCGAGAACAAAGCTGATGGTGAGGTTATCGTTGACATTAAGAGTGAGGCCACGACGCTCGACTTTCTTGAAACCCTTGGATTCGGCGACTAGGGAGTAGTGGCCGATGGGCAGCACGGTAACAACGAAATCACCGGTGTCGTCGGTAGTGACGACGCGCACGACGGCATCGTTTTTGTCGGAGTTGATCACGGTAACGTTGGCGTTCACGACGGCGGCGCCGGATTTGTCGGTGATGCGCCCGGAGACGGAGCCGGTGATCTCCTGTGCGGCGGCGTTGAACGTAAATAACGTAAATGATGTGAACAGACACATAACAACAAAAACGATGGTGCACAAAGTTTTACAGAATGGCATGTGACGTGACCCCAGGACCGCGGACGCGGACTTTCTCCTCGACAAAACGGAGTTGATGCTGCGGCACCGCAGATCAACGATTCTTTACCGTTTAGACGCGAGCGAGTTGTGGGCGGTTGCAGAAAGTTAGTATGAAAAAATTACGCGGAGTGGCTGAGCGTCAGGCACGAATCAGAATCAGCCGCGCCGCGCGTAAAAAATAAACTCGCGAGGCAGCGGATTTTCTTCTGAATTTCCCGGCTGCTCCAGGTGATTTAGCAACCCAAGCGCGGGTGATGCGTTGACTTGAGTTGGGGTGGCAACTAAGATTGGTGCCCACCATGGGCGATCCGCAGTCGTTGTTAGGGCAGACAGTTTCACACTACCGAATACTGGAAAAACTTGGCGGCGGGGCATGGGAGTGGTTTACAAGGCCGAGGACACGCGGCTGGACCGCTTCGTGGCGCTAAAATTCCTGCCTGAAAATGTCGCTGGTGACCGGCAATCGCTGGAGCGATTTCGCCGCGAGGCTAAGGCCGCTTCCGCGCTGAATCATCCAAATATCTGTACGATTTATGACGTGGGCGAGGACGCAGGCAAGGCGTTCATCGCCATGGAATACCTGGAAGGCATGACGCTGAAGCACAAAATAGCGGGGCGGCCGCTGGATTTTGCCACGCATCTTTCGCTGGCGATCGATATTGCGGATGCGCTGGACGCCGCGCACGCGAAAGGCATCGTACACCGGGACATCAAGCCGGCTAATATTTTCGTTACCGCACGCGGACGCGCGAAGATTCTTGATTTCGGATTGGCAAAAGTAGAGGCAGCGGCGAGACCCGCGGATGCAGCAACGCACGGAGCGACCAATTCACAGACGGAAGGCGGCGTTTCGATCGGAGATTTAACGAGCCCGGGCAGCACGCTTGGGACGGTGGCGTACATGTCGCCGGAACAGGCGCGGGGGGAAGAACTGGATGCGCGGACGGACCTATTTTCGTTTGGCGTGACTCTGTTCGAGATGGCTACGGGGGCATTGCCGTTTCAGGGAAACACCACGGCAATGATTTTCAATCACATCCTGAACGAGGCGCCCGAGCCGATTGCGAAAAAGAATCCCAAGGCGCCGGCGGAACTGGATCGCATCGTGACCAAGGCGCTCGAGAAGGATCGCGACTACCGGTGCCAGACGGCGGCGGAATTGAGATCGGATCTGAAGCGGTTGAAGCGCGATCTGGATTCTTCGGCGCGGGTTGAGCCTTCAGGAAAAAATTCAGGGGTGTCACGAAGCGGCGAACGAGTGACGGCAGCGTCACCGGTCAAGGCTGAAAAGAAAACCGTGGCGGTGCTGTATTTTGAAAATTTGAGTGGCGGCAAAGAGGACGAATATTTTCGTGATGGCATGACTGAAGACATCGTGACGGAGTTGTCAAAAATTGGACGGCTGGAAATATATCCGCGGTCGGAGATGCTGCCGTTCCGGGATAAACCGGTGACGGCTCCGCAGGTGGGAGAAAAGCTAGGCGCGATGTACGTGCTGGAAGGCTCGATTCGCAGGGCCGGCACGCGCTTGAGGATTACCACGCAGTTGGTGGAAGTGCGGACACGTCATTCGGTGTGGGCGGAACGCTACGACCGGCAAATGGAAGACGTGTTTGCTATTCAGGAAGAGATTTCGCTGAGCATCGCCAAGGCGCTGGAGATTACGCTTTCGCCACAGGAAGAGAAGGTGATCGCCAAGAAGCCGACAGCGAATCCGCAAGCATACGATTTTTATCTGCGCGGCAGAAATTATCTACGGCAGCGGCAATTTGAGTACGCGCTGGCGATGTACCAGGAAGCCACCAAGCTGGATCCAGATTTCGCGCTGGCATACGCGGGAATCGCGCACGTGTGGGGCGGAATGCATGAATTCCGCAACCAGAGCCAGGAATACATCGATAAGGGCCTGGAGGCGTGCACCAAGGCAGAGTCCCTGGCGCCGGAGTCCGCGGAGGTGCTTTCGGCACGCGCGCGCATGCTGTATGCCCAGCAGAAATATGAAGCGTCGATTGAAGCGGCGCTGCTGGCCATCGCCAAACAATCCGAGTGTGAGGGCGCGCATGAGGTGCTGGGGCGATCGTATTTTTCATCCGGGCGGTATGAAGATGCCGCGCGGCTGGCGGAAACCGCAGTGGAAATTGTCAGCAATGATTACAACGCGCTGGTGCCGCTGATCAATTCGCTGGAGCGCCTGGGGCGCATGGCGGACGCGGAGAAATTGCGGCGGCGCGAGATGGAAGTATTGCAGGACCAGCTGCAACATTTTCCGGACGATGTGCGTGCGCGAATTTTGCTGGCGGCGGACCTGGCGATTTTTGGGGACGCGGCAGGGGCGGCGATGCAGGTGCGCATTGCGGTGGCGATGCGGCCAACGGACGCGCTGATTCTGTATAACGCGGCATGCACGTACGGGCTGCTGGGGATGAAAGCGGAGGCCCTGGATGCGTTTCGACGCTCGGTGGAATCAGGATATTCGAATATAGACTGGTGCCTGCGGGATCCGGATCTGAAGATTCTGTATAATGACCCAGAATTCAAGAAACTGATTGGAACCAGTTCGTAAATTCTCCCGCAGCACGACGCACTCTGCAGCCGCTACGCTTTCCGCAAAGCTCGAAGTTCACTCCAAGCACAGCTGCGAACGGCGAATCGCGCACACTGTGCTGTACTGCACATTTCTCGAAGCATGGTTGCATCATAGTTGACAGTGCCTGGTTTGGAATCCGGGCAGTGTTGGAGGAATACTACATGCTGGGCATAAATCGTTATTTGAGTGGGGCGCTGCTGGCGGTGGCTATTGCCGCGCCGGTAGTGGTAACAGCTGCACCCGCACCCCAGGAACTGCAGGTGCGTGTGTACGACAGCAATCATCACGATTATCACAACTGGGATGATCGAGAAGACCGCGCGTACCGCCGTTACTACACGGAACAACATCGGGAGTACCGTCCGTACGATAAGCAGAAAGCGCGGGACCAGCGGAATTACTGGAAGTGGCGGCACAATCATCCGGATCGCGATTAGTTCGCGACGGCTAGCAGCGCGTCAAAGAGAAATTTCGAAGCGGCCACTCGTGGAGTGGCCGTTTTTATTTATCGGTGCACGAACTCATGCGGGATGGGCGGGAGGCGCGCTGGGAACTGAAGCAGAAGGTGAAAAGTCTTCGGCGGCCAGCTCTACCGAGGGAAACATTTCGATGAGCTGGTCGACCTTGGTGAGCTTGAGGCTGTAGTTGATCATCGGCTGGGCGGCGGCGATACGCAGAGCCCCGCCCGCGCGCTTTATTTTGGAGAGGCACCTGACCACGGCACCGATGGCGGCACTGTCGGCGTGAGTGACGCCGGCCATGTCCAGGATTATGCGCGTCTCGTGAGCCGCGAGCAGGCTGTCTACTTCGTTTTCGAGGCGGAGGCACTCAGGGCCGCAGTGAATGTTGCCCTGAATGGAGAGCGCGGTGAGGCCAGGCTGGAGCGATCGTCTGGTGAAGATCAGAATCATGTGCGGTCGCCTTCGTAGGGGAACTGGCGGATCAGCCGGACACAGTCGCCTAATGCCGAGAAAACGGAAGTTCCCCAGCCGCAGGGCACGAAAGAAGCGGTCTTCTGGTTCACGGCCTTGTCGGTCTCGGCGTAAAAGCGCATGCGTTGGCCGGGAGGGGGGACGGCGAACTCCTTTACGGTGATGGCGAAGGCCACGCTACCGGAGGGCTGTTGCTTGACGATGGAGAAGTGGTGCAACTGCATTAATTGTTCATCAGGTTGAGACTGAATGTGAATCCAATCACCCATCCGGTGGTCCTCGCAGGGGTATTCAGATGCGACGGATACTAGGACATGGACGGAGGCAAGTCAACGGGCCGCCCAATGGGAGCGGCTGTCATCAGAGGTCTCAAAGTCCTGTTGTGGTGTGACAGGGATAAATTGATGTAAAAAATGAAGGCCCGGTGAACCGCCAAGCTAGCGACACCGTATAAGTGATGTGGATGGTGTGGCAACCGGCCGACCTCGGGTAGCGCAAGTCTGACGATGAGTTGAACGCTCATGAAAATCATCGATGTGATGCGGAACATCTGGGCGGATGTGCGGCTGGGGTCGCGGGGTTTGCTGAAGAACCCGGGATTTCTGGTGGTGGTGGTTTTGTCGCTGGCATTGGGGATTGCGGGGAACAGCACGATTTTCAGTGTGTTGAACGCAGTGCTGTACCGGCCGATGCCTTATCCGGAGCCGAACCGGCTGGTAGCGATCTGGCAGCTAGAGCCGACGAAGCCGGATTCGCGGCAAACGCCACACATTGCGGAAAGCGTGGACTGGAAAAAACTGAACCATGTTTTTGAGGATATCGCGCTCAGCAGCAATACGGACCGGGCGGTGGTTGGAGGAATTGGGGAGCCGCGGCCGCTATGGGTGCAGTACGTCACGCCGAATTTCTTTGCAATGCTGGGGGCGAAACCGGTGCTCGGACGGGTGTTCGAGGGGCTTAAGCTGACGTGTATTGGCGTGGGTGTGGGAATGTTGCTGGCGTTTGGATTAACGCGGCTGATTGCGAGTCTGCTCTATGGAGTGACGGCGTCGGATCCGGCGACGTATGCGGCGGTGGCATTGGGACTGGTGTGCGTGGCCATGCTGGCTTGTTTCGTCCCGGCGCGGAGAGCGACCAGGGTGGATCCGATGGTGGCGTTGCGATACGAGTAATTATTCCTTGCCGCCGACGACCTGGGCGTGGCCGAGGGCTGCGACTAGAGATGTGCCACCGACGATGTTGCCGAGAATTGTGGGAAAGAAGAAGGCGGTGAAGTAAGTGTCCCAGGAAATGGAGTGGGTGACTACGAGATAGAGCATGGTGGTGGAGCCGGCAATGATGTGGTTGAGGCCGCCGAGGCCGACTAGATAGGTAATGATGATGACGATGGAGACCCGGGCGGATTCCGCGCCTGGCAGGAGCCAGACCATTAAGGCGATCAGCCATCCGGCAAAAATTGCGCGTGTGAAGACGATTCCGAAACTGGCACCGAGATGCGCCATGCCGATACTCGTGAACACCTGATGAACCTCTGGCGGGAACAGCGCGACGCTACCCAGTGCCAGGGCGAATAATAGTGTGCCCACGAAGTTGGACGACAGCACGATAGCCCACAGACGTACCACGCGATAGAACGTCGTCAAATCTTTGCGCAGCAACAGGGGCAGGATGACCGTGAGGGTGTTTTCGGTGAAGAGCTGCTGGCGGCCCAGAATGACGATGAGGAAGCCAACGCAGTAACCGAGGCGGGAAATCAGCGGGCGCCAGGGCGCGTCGGGCAGATGGGCGGTAAGCAGCGCCTCGGCGATGAAAGAAAATCCCATAGAGAGGCCGGCGGCCAAAGCGGACCACGCCAGAGCGGCGGCGGGGCGGCGAAGTTCCTCTTCACCTTCGCGGCGAATAGCTTCGTAGACGACATGGGCGCCAATGGCGACGCGCTCTTCCACCTGTTTTTTTTCGACGCGAGTGGTGATGGTACTGCCGTCGGTGGGAAGGCTGTCGCTAAGCGGCTTTTCTGATTTTTTGGGCATGCGATGATTCGAGAGCAGATAAAAGTGTGCGCACCAGTATGGGACAGGGAATGGTAAACAGAAAGAGTGGTTCGCTTTGACCTGCTTTTTACAAATGGAGACCGGGCGGTCTGGTAGGATTTCGTGCGGAACGGACTACGAAGCGTAAAGCGAAGGCGCATTCCAGTAAGGGCCCACCACACAAGTCGCGAGATTTGTTGCCAAGTTCGACGCTTGGATGGGGAAATTTAGTCGGGCCGCAAGGTCGGCGGTGAGGCGGAGATTTCCTATGGCGACTGAACTGGTGAAGGACAATTACAATTTTCTTGTTTCGGATTCTGCACCACGGAGCGAGCTTCGCATGCCATCGTTTCGCTGGCTGCCAACCCAAGGGAATCGGACTTTGCTTTATTTACGGGGCGAAGTTGGCAGACCGGCCAAGGTACTGCAAGCAAGCGAAAAACAGAAACGGTTTATCCGACCGGAGAGCGCGGCGGCTTTGGCAAGGCCCGGGGTTGAAGAGTTGCTGGCGGCAGCGATAAAACAGGCCGAGACCGCTCCCGTCGAGCGGGCGGGGATACACCGTCATTAAGTTCCTTCCAAAAACGCAAGGGCCGCGAAGGATCGATGAGGCGCAGAAAAGGCGGTCGCGGATATTTCGGGAAGATCCTGAAATTCATCTTGACATATTCCTATATGGGAATGTAATGTGCGGTTATGGCAAGGGCGGCGACAACTTCCGATGCGTTTAATGCGGTGGCGGAGCCACGGCGGCGTGAGATTTTGAGCTTTCTGGCGGGCCGGGAATACGCCGTGGGGGAGATTGTCCTCAACCTGGGATTGGAACAGCCGTCAGTCTCGAAACATTTGCGCGTGCTGCTGGAGGTGGGGCTGGTGGACGTGCGGCGGGACGGCCGCAGGATGTTGTATCGAACGAATCCGGAGGCGATTCGGCCGCTACACGAGTGGACGAGTACGTTTGAACGATTGTGGAGGCACCAGTTGCAGCAGGTGAAGGAACGGGCCGAAGGGAAGCGCCCAGCATAGCGTCATGCAGAAACCAGAAGCAAGTATTTGAAATTTTTATTACAGGAGGAGCGATGAGCTCAGCGGCGCCAAAGAAGGAAATCACGGTTGCGGATTTGACGTTGAGTATAACGCAGGAGATTCACGTGAAAGCGCCGATGGAAACAACGTTCGCGGCGTTGCTGGAACAGATGGGCGCAGGGAATAGTTTGCCGGACGGCACGCCGATGCCGATGAAGATCGAAACGTGGCCGGGCGGGCGGTGGTTCCGCGACCTGGGCGCCGACAATGGACACTTCTGGGGAAACGTGCAGGCCATCAAGCGGCCGACGCTGCTGGAAATCTGCGGGCCGCTGTTCATGTCTTACCCGGTGTCTTCGAATCTGCAATACCGGCTGAGCGAAGTGGATGGTGGAACGCTGATTAAATTTCATCACACAGCGCTGGGGCTGATACCTGACGAACATCGCCCTGGAACGTCGAAGGGCTGGACATTTATTCATGAAATGGTTCGACAGCGGGCGGAAGGAAGCAAGAATTAGGCGGCGTGAGTGGAGAAAAGTCTATGTGTCCGGTATGTCTAGCTAGCGCGGCGGTGATGGTCGCGGGAGTGGTGTCGAGTGGAGGACTGACAGCCCTGGTGGTGAAAGCTCTGGGGGCGAAGGGCCGGCAGAAATTGGATGGCAGAAATATTGCAAAAAGGGAGAAATAAAATGGCAACTTCAGTAACGAGCGGGGTAGAGAATGCAAAAGTAGCGTCCCACACCGAATGGCTGGCGGCCCGCAAGGAGCTGTTGAGCAAGGAGAAAGAGTTCACGCGATTGCGCGATGAATTGAGCCAGAAGCGGCAGGAGTTGCCGTGGGAGCTCGTGGAGAAGAAGTATGTGTTTGATACCACCGGCGGCAAGCAAACATTGGCTGACATGTTTGAGGGCAGGAGCCAACTGATCGTGTACCACTTTATGTTTGGTCCGGACTGGGCAGAAGGATGCCAGAGTTGTTCGCTGCTGGCGGATCACTTCGACGGGAGCGTTCCACACTTAAATGCGCGCGATGTGACTTTTGCGGTGGTTTCGCGGGCGCCGCTGGCGCAGATTGAGGCGTTCAAGAAGCGCATGGGTTGGAGCTTCAAATGGGTGTCGTCGTACGGGACAGATTTCAACTACGACTACCACGTGTCTTTCACGAAGGAAGAGAAGGCCGGCGGCGAGGTTAAATATAACTACGCAAAGCAGAAGTTTCCGAGCCATGAGGGCCCGGGGGCCAGCGTGTTTTTCAAGGATGCCGCGGGTGACCTCTTTCATACCTATTCGACGTACGGACGCGGGCTGGACATTTTCATCGGGGCCTATAATTTTCTAGATATCGCGCCGAAGGGGCGCGATGAGGAGGGCCTGGCGTTTTCGATGTCGTGGGTTCGACACCACGACAAGTATGAGAATGCGCCGACGGCGGATCCCAAGCAGACGTATTCGCAACCGAAGAAGAGTAGGGACTCATGTTGCTCGGGAGAGGGCCACTAACGACGCTGAATTGTGGCGTAGGGGAGGGCTCACAGAGTCCTCCCTTTGTTTTGTTCGGAGCCGGCTTGCGATTAAGAATGGAACGCGCATAATACTGCGGGCAGGAGGGCGAAATGAAGCGACGAACAATGTTGCAATCGATTTCAGCGGCGGCGTTTGTGCCGCCGGGGGTGTGGGTCACGGCGGGATCGGAATTGAAAGGCGGCGGTGCAGCGGATTCGGGCACGGTGTATGAGTTGCGGGTTTACCACGCGAGGGCGGGGAGGTTGAACGACTTGCTGGCGCGGTTTCGCGAATACACCGACAAATTATTCGCGCGGCATGGAATGAAGAGCGTGGCTTATTGGACTCCGACGGATGAGCCGGCAAAAAACAATATGCTGATTTATATTTTGCAACATCCCAGCCGGGAAGCGGCGGCAGCGAACTGGAAGTCGTTTCAAGACGATCCGGAATGGAAGAGCGTGAAAACGAAATCGGAAGAGAATGGTCCGCTGGTGGACAAGGTGGATTCGACTTATATGGCCATGACAGATTTTTCAGCGCGATTAGGCTGATACAAACAGCCGGCCGTTCGAACCGACAGGTACAAAACCCCGTCAGCCAGATGGGCGGCCCTTCGCATTACTCCATGTTGACGTGCAGTTGGGAACTTGTTGCACCGCGAGTGGGAATGTCACTCGAGGCATGCGTCGTGGTGTCTTTCGGCGAACCACGATAGTGATGGGCGTCCGGCGGGACATTATCTGCATCTATATGTTTGGCACGGAAGTCGAAGCCCATTGTGAGAGGCGGGTTCTAGTCGAATGAAATGGAATCTGGTAGGCAGTGGAATATTCAGACGGATTCGCACGAGTTCGCGGTTGGTAATGGCACTGTTGTTCGTGGGCGCGCTGGGCGGCGGAGCATTCGGCAGGGCACGGCAAGCGCAAGGGCAGCAGCCAGAGACTTCGGCGACTCAGGGCGGGACGCCGAAGATTGCGGTGGACGTGAAAACCGTGAGCGTGGCGGCCACGGTGCGGGACAAGCACGGAAAAATAATTTCGGATTTGGAGAAAGAAGATTTTGCGGTGGACGAGGATGGGAAACCGCAAACGATCAATTATTTCGCGCGCGAGAATGACCTGGCACTGCGACTGGGCCTGCTGGTGGACACCAGTTTGAGCCAGCGCCGGGTGTTGGAACAGGAGCGGACAGCGAGCTACAGCTTTCTGGATCACCTGCTGCGTTCGAAAGATTGGGCTTTTGTGATTCATTTCGATCGCGAGGTAGAGTTGTTGGAGGACTTCACGGGGGCGCGGCCAAAATTGCAGGCGGCGTTGCAATCGCTGCAGACTCCTCAGTTTGATGCGGCGAACAGTGGCGGAGGTCAAAGTGGTGGGGGCGGTTCGCAGGGCGGCGGGATTGGTGGCGGAGGAATGGGCGGCGGGCGGCGAGCAGGCGGCGGACGCGGCGGCGGTTCTGGGAGAGGCGGGACGCTGCTTTATGACGCGGTGTACCTGGCGGGCGATGAATTAATGAGCAAACAGAAGGGGCGCAAGGCTGTCATTATTCTTTCAGACGGTGTGGATCACGGCAGCCGAGAGGGATTGGCGACGGCGATCGAGACGGCGCAAAAGTCGGACACGGTGGTGTATTCAATTTTGTTTAAGGATGACGAAGGGTATGGCGGACGCGCCGGCAGCGTGATGATGGGGCCGGTGGGCATGGGGCGGCGCGGGGGAGGACGTCCGCGCGAGGAGCGTCCGGACGGGAAGAAAGTACTAGAGCAGATTTCGAAAGAAACCGGAGGGCGAATGTTTGAGGTGTCGAAGAAGGAGACGCTGGAGAAGATTTACGCGCAGATCGAAGAGGAACTGCGCAACCAATATAGTTTGGGTTACACGCCGGACAAGGATGCGGGCGCGGGGTATCACAAGATTCATGTGTCGGCGAAGGGCAAGGATCTGGTGGTGCAGGCGCGGGACGGGTATTACTCGGGGCAGTGATGGCGTCAGTTGCGAGGGAATCGCCGGGTTATGCAATCCATCGAAGAGAGATCCTTCGAGTGGAAGCCTGAATTTGTTGCGACCACTCGGATCCGAATTAGTTAGGGATACACTAGTCAGGGGCGGAGAACTTGAGGAGACCCTGGTCGCGCAGGATGCGGCGTACTTTTTTGGGCGAGATGGAAAGACGGGCGGCTACACGGGCTACTTTGCGATTTTCGCGGCGCCAGACTTTGGGAATGACGATGGCAGCGAAATCCTCGCTGACCTGTTGAAACGATTTGCCTCCGATTAGGCCCTGGGACCATTCGCGGAGCGTGGAATTGACGTTACCGGCGCCGCGTAGTTTGCGTTTTAGATCCTGAAGTTCCCTCCAGACATAGTCCTGATGAGCGGGTTTGAGCAGGGCGGCGGCGCTATCGATGCATTGCTGGATGGCTTCGAGCTCGTCGGGGAAATCGAGGCAGAGAGCCAACCCTAAAGAGATATGGGCCTTGGCGATCAGGCGGCGATTTTGCGTTTGTTTAGCCGCGTCGAGGGCTTCGCGCGCGAATTCGCAGGCAAGTTGCGAGGAAGGCACGCGGGTGGCGGCTTCATCAATCTGTTCTTCGAATTTGGCGGCCTGCACAGCGGATTGCAGCATACGGGCGCGGGCTTTGAGGACGTTGTCTTTTTTTTCGGCACCCAAGCGGTAGGCGGTGGCGGCTTCGGCGGCAGCTTTGTCGAGCTCACCATTGTCGAGATTCAAGTAACCGAAAGTGACGTGCACGTTGCCGTTGCCGCGATGGTCGTCGTAGCGATCGTAAATCTCCCGGGCTTTGGCGAGGTGCTCGGCGGCTTCGGCGCGCAGTTGGGTTCGCTGCTCGCGGGCGGGCAGCTTGGCTGCTGCGGATTTGGAGGCGACTTTCTCGGTAGCTTTCCTTTTGAGCTTCTTTCGCGATCGGGCGGCTTCGGAGTCAATCTTGTTGCCGAGCTGCAGCGCGAGCAGGCGCTTCACGAAAGCAATGTTGACGAAGGAGCGAGCCAGGTTGCGATTGAAGGGATCGCGCTTGTTGTAGAAGTTGATGGCACTCTCGAATTTGGAAAGGGCGTGTTCGGAATTGCCCTGCCGGCGGGAGATGCGTCCGTAGGCGGAACTGATGTTGCCGAGAGTGACGTAATCGTCGGTGTCGGACAAAACCTCTTCTGCTTCGCCGAGCACGCGCGCGGCTTCTTCCGGTTGACCTTCCTGAAACGCGATCCAGCCTTCGAGTACGCGCATGACCGCGGCCATTTTCGGGTATTTGAGCTGTAGAGCGAGTTCGCGGGCTTTGGCGACGTAGCCGAGAGCGTCGTCGTAACGACCCTGGCGACGAAGACACCGGCCCATCCAGAAATTGGCGATGGAGATCATCTGTTTATCGCTGAGTTCGTAGTCGAGGGCGAGGACGGTGCTGAAACACTTGATGGCTTTGGAGAATTCCTCTTCGGACATGGCCACGAGACCCTCGGCCATGCGCAGGTGGGCATATTCGAGAAGCGAAAGCGTTTCTGGCGACAGGGAAGAAAAACTCTGAAGGAGTTGTTTGAGGAGCGCACGTTCGGAAAAGCCGACGTCTACCCACTGAGCGAAGTAGCCGAGGAGGACGGCGGAATCTTTTTGGCGGAGGTTGATGGATTCGAGGAGCTGCTTGTGGGCGGAGAGACACTGGATTCCGCTGTCGATGCGGCGGGCGGCGAGATCCTGTTTGATCTGCGCGAGAAAGGTAACCGGTATTTCGGAGCGAGGAATTTTGTCGGAGGAAGAAATCATCTGTTTTTATGCCACAAACGGTACCGGACACCCGGAAGACGGCCTGGTGGGCCGCTGGGGCTACTAGTCCGAATCGGACTAGTGCCTTTGACCGCAGGCCCGTTTTGGAGTCTACTCCATCGTGGCAAGAGTGGCAGCGGGATTATGCATACTGTTCCGATGAGCCACCTACAAGGTAAGAATTTTAACGAGAGCGACGGGCCCAAAGGGTTTATGAAAGCGCAGACAAAAATTAGCGGAAACCGAACCGGCGAGAGTCGGAATGATCGCGTTGTGGCGGTGAATAGCGCGCCTGCGGGGTTCGAGGCGCGTAAGGATTTGCCGGCGGGATTTCTGGAATTTATCGCGCCGCTGCACGAGGCACTGACGCCGCGGCAGCGAACGCTTCTGGAGAAGCGCGCAGATGCGTTGGGGCGCGCACAAGCCGGAAATCTGCCGAACTACCTGACCGCGTCGGAAGCGACGACGGCAGCGTGGCGTGTGGAGCTTCCGACGTGGTGCGCGGACCAACGGAACCAGATGACCGGGCCTGCGGACGAAGCGGACCTGGTGGTGAAGATGCTGAATTCAGGCGCTCCGGGCGTGATGCTGGACCTGGAAGATTCCACCGCGAATACGTGGGAGCACAACGCGCGGGGTATCGCGAACGTACTGGAAGCGCTAGCGGGACGCCTGAGTTACTTCGATCGCAAGCGCGAGAAGCAGGTGGAAATTCGCGCGAGTAACACGGTGATATTTACGCGGCCGCGCGGGCTGCATATTCACCAGGGAGGGATCATCGATGGCGAATTGCTGCCGGCCTCGCTTTTTGATGTGGCGATGGTGGCTTACCTGGTGGATTTTGGCGCGCTGAAACACCCACTGTGTTTTTACATCCCGAAATCGGAATCTGCGGAAGAAGGATTGTGGTGGCGCGACCTATTCCAGAGGATCGCCAGGCAGAAGGGGCTGCCGACGGACGCCATCAAATGCATGGCGCTGGTGGAGTCGCACCCGCTGGCTTTTCAGATGGAAGAGTTCGCCTGGAATTTGCGGGAGCACATGTTGGGATTGAACCTGGGCCGCTGGGACTACATGGCGAGTTTGATCCATTTCAACCTGGAGAATCCGGAGTGGGTGTTGCCGGATCGCAACACGATTCCGCACAACGTGGCGTTTTTTCAGAACCTGCGCCAGTTGATTCCGGAGGTTTGCCACAAACACGGGATACTGGCAATCGGTGGAATGACGGCTCTGTATCCGAGCCGCGAAGATGCGGAATTGAATGCGCGCGCATTGAAGGTGCTGGCGGAAGACAAGAAAAACGAAGCGCTGTCGCTGATGGACGGAGCCTGGACGGGTCATCCGGATCAAAATGCAATTGCGGTGGCGCAATTCCCGGAGCCGAACCAATTGCAGGCGCGGCCGGAGAACGCGGAGACGCATCCTGATTTGCGGCCAGTGCCGAAGAATGTGGGAAAGCGCACGGTGGCGGGGACGTGCGCGGCAGTGCGCACGGTGATTCGCTATCGCAATGGCGTGCTAAACGGAAAGGGCGCGAGCTTGCTGGATGGCTACATGGAGGATCTGGCGACGGATCGCATCTACCGGTTGATGATCGCACAGCGGATGAAACATGCGGACGCGGTCGAGATTGTGGACGAAGCGGGCAACGCAGCGCTGCACACGCCGCAATTCGTTTCGCGAGTGTTTGACGAAGAGCTGGAGCGCCTGTTGCGTGAGATGAAGGAAAGCGACGCACCGGCGGAAGCCAGACTTCGCGAGGCACGTAGGATGAGCGAAGAAATGATTCAGCGCGGAGAGTTTGATCCGGCTTGAGTTTGGCTTGATGATGCAGAAATACAGGAGAAGAAGATGAAAGCGAACAGCAACGGAGCCAACGGGCACAGCAACAATGTCCACCACGATGGCCACGCAAAGTGGGCCAATGACCCGCGCTGGGAGGGCATCACGCGAACCTATTCGCACGCGGATGTGCTGCGGCTGCGCGGCACGATCAAGATCGAGTACACCCTGGCGCGGCTGGGAGCGGAGCGGCTGTGGTACCTGATGCAAGGCGAGGATTATGTGCCGGCGCTGGGTGCGATCACCGGGAACCAAGCGATTGAGATGGTGCAGGCGGGATTGGAGGCGATTTACGGCAGCGGTTGGCAAGTTGCGGCGGACGGAAATACCGCGGGGGATGTGTATCCAGACCAGAGTCTTTATCCCTGCGACAGCGCGCCGAACCTGGTGAAGCGTTTGAATCGCGCGTTGATGCGTGCAGATCAGATCGAATCGGCGGAAGGAAAGCCGTCGGGGACGTATTGGTTCGCGCCGATTGTTGCGGACGCGGAAGCGGGCTTTGGTGGGTCATTGAATGCGTATGAATTGATGAAGGCGATGATCGAGGCCGGGGCCGCCGGCGTGCATTTCGAGGATCAACTTTCTTCGGCGAAAAAATGCGGGCACCTAGGCGGGAAGGTGGTAGTGCCGATTCGCGAATTCATCGAGAAGCTGGTGGCGGCGCGACTGGCGGCGGATGTGTGTGGCGTGCCAACGATTCTGATTGCGCGCACGGACGCCAATTCGGCGGGGCTGTTGCTTTCAGATGCGGATCCGCGGGACCGCGAATTTATTTATGGCGAACGCACGCCGGAGGGATTTTACCAATTCCGCGGTGGCATTGACGCGGCTATCGCCCGCGGCCTGGCGTACGCGCCGTACGCGGACATGCTGTGGTGCGAGACTTCCACGCCGGACTTGGCGGAGGCGCAGAAATTCGCGGACGCGATTCATGCGAAGTTTCCGGGCAAGTTACTCGCCTACAACTGCTCGCCATCGTTTAACTGGAAGAAAAAGCTGGACGAAGCGACGATTGCGGATTTTCAGCGGCGGCTTGGTGCGATGGGCTACAAGTTCCAGTTTGTGACGCTGGCGGGATTCCACGCCTTAAACATGTCCATGTTCAACTTGGCGCGCGGCTACGCGAACGCCGGCATGACGGCGTATTCGAAACTACAGCAGGAAGAATTTGCCGCACAGGAGCTGGGCTACAAGGCCGTTACTCACCAACGATTTGTGGGCACTGGATACTTTGATGAGATCGCCCAAGTGGCGTCGGGGGGGAATTCGTCGACGACGGCGCTGGCAGGGTCGACCGAAGCGGACCAGTTTCATGGCGCGATTGCGGCGGAACCCGCGGTGCCTGCCGGGGCTCAAGCGACTTCCTAATTCAATAGTAGGTAACGGTGCGGCGCGTCACAGTGGATTCCACAAGGGGCGCGCCGGGGGCCGATTGTGCACTCATCGTCTGCTCGGTCCAGTTGCCGAAAGTGTCGTAGTTATAGGAGTAGCGCACCAAGGTATCCTGAGAAGGGGTTTCGGAAGAGATTGCAGTGGGGGCGTCTGGTCCTCCGTTTTGGGGATTGGGATCGCCGAAAGTTGTGGTGCGTTCCTCGATCTTGTCGGAGTGATCGTTGTAAGCAGTCTTGGTAACCATTTGCATGAACGTCGAGCCGACGTACATGCGTCTTTCCACCAGACGCCCTTCCGCGTCGTATTGATAGGTCATGCGCATAAATTCTTGCTTGGATCCCAATAATCTGGTGATTTCTTTGGCCAATTCCTCCGCGGCGCCGGGTTCGGCCATGAGTTTCTCTTGAAAGTCGAGGGGCAGGTTCTTCGCTAGATTCTCCATGGTGAAACTGGTATCTGAAACGCGGCCCTGGGCGTCGTAGGAGCGAATAAGACGGTTGGTAATGTTGCCGTTCGCGTCGAGAACTTGCCACTCGACGGGCCGGTCATCTTGATTGAAGAGTGTTTTAATTTGCCCTCCGGCTGGTACAGGAAGAAGAGGATCTTCTTCTTCCGGAGCGGGGAACGAGTATGAAGTGCCAGAAGAGGCCAGTGCAGCGCCGACCTTGGACTTGGTTATGCTAGTTCGAATGCCACGGTTGTCATAAGAGAAAACGGAACTCTCACCGGGACCGCTGGTGATGCCAAGTAATCGGCTTTTGTCGTCGTAGGTGTAACTCGTTTCGGATGCCGGGGTATCACCATTTGCAGATGACATAGTAATTAGCCGCCCCGCTAAGTCGTAGGTGTAGATTATGGAGTATGCGCCGGAGGCATCTCCAAAGAAATTGACCATGGTTCGTTGCAAAGGGCGGCCATCGCGGTTGTATTTCACTGCGGAAATGTATCGAATTTCCGGAGTACTTTCTGAGGGCGGAGTTATGTGCTCCTCACGGCACTCATGGACTGGGCCGCGAAATCCCGCTTTCTGGCGCTCTGACATGGGGTGATTTTCTCCGTTCGAAAGCGCCGTGGCACCTTGGTATTGTTCTTGGTAATGCGAGCGGGCTGCGGCGCATGTACTGCAAAATGCAAAGATCAAGGTTAGGGATACACTGGCGATTTTGTTGTGCGCGCTGAGGTAGATCATGCGCAGCTCCAGGCGATTTAGTGCTGATGGTGTTGAACGCAGAGTTTACTACAGATAAAAAATACCGTTAGTGACTGCGTGCGGGCTGCAGTTGAAAAAAAACAGGTGTTTACCGGGCAGATTTGGAGGACTACTATCGCGTTGACTGGATGTACGGCCCGAGGGTGAATTTAGCGGGAGGTCCGTCGGTGATGAAACTGAGCGGTACGGTTGGGGCGATTCTGAAACGCAAGGGTGGCGGCGTGTGGTCAGTGGCGCCGGAACAAACGGTGTACGAGGCCATCGAAATGATGGCCGACAAGGGGGTGGGCGCACTGCTGGTGATGTCGGACGGTGCGCTGGCGGGAATTATCTCGGAGCGCGATTACGCGCGGAAGGTGATTCTGGAAGGTCGGTCGTCGAAAACCACGGTAATTCAGGAAATCATGACTAGTCCGGTGATTTCAGTCAAGCCCGGGCAGGCGGTAGACGAGTGCATGGAAATCATGACGCGGCATCGCATTCGCCATTTGCCGATCATGGACAATGAAAACGTGCTCGGCGTAGTGTCCATCGGCGATCTGGTGAAGTGGGTGGTGTCAGAGCAGGAAGAAACCATCGAGCATTTACATAACTATATTTCGGCGAAATATCCGAGTTGAAGATTTTCTAAGGCCGAAGAAGAAGCAATTGACAGAGTCAAAGACCGTACGCTTAGAAACGAGGGTGTGGTTCCTGGACCCCAAGCCAAACCATCTAGGCCAGTTTCGCGCACCTAGGCACTTTGCTGTGAAGCTTGAGGGTTTTCTACCAACACTTCAGTGAGTGCTCCAGATTTCACATCGTAGATGAAGCCTCGCACCGTAACGCCGCTGAGGTAGGGGTGCTGTTGAATGCGTTGGACTTGCGCGGTGACGTTGTCTTCCAAATCCTTGAAGGTGTGGAATTGGACGGGCTCGACGGGGCACACGCCGGTGTGACCCTCCAATTTTTCAAGAAGTTGATCGTCGGTAAAGCTGAGCATTCCGCAATCCGTATGATTGATGATGATGAATTCTTGAGTACCCTGAAGATGATAGGAGATGGTAAGGGAACGCAACACATCTGCGGTGGCAATGCCTCCGGCGTTGCGAATGATGTGGGCGTCCCCCGGCCGCAAGTCGAGGATTTTTTCCACGTTTATGCGAGCGTCCATGCAAGCGAGGATCGCGATTTTGCGAGCTGGCGACCTGGCGATGTCGGCAAGATCAAATTTGGCGGCGTACATCTTATTGGCGGCTAGAATTTCATCGGTGACGCTCATCTGACCAAGCTCCCTGGAGGCGAAGATATTAAGGTTGTGCGACTGCAACTTCTCAGTGGCTACGGGTTACGACTGGCACGGTAGAACAGATCACATCGACGTTGGTTTTCTGGGGCCGTAGCAGTCAAACGCGGTGGTATGCGGGCACTTCGGAAATATAAGCTGCATCGCGGATGGTTGCAACGTTGCGGCAGCGACCTGAGACATAGGTAACACAATGTACCGGACACATAGGTGACCCTTTTTCCCACAAGGGGTGGGAGGCATTTGGCTGGTGAGCTTTATGAACTATGATTTGGTCTACTTCGATCTGGAAACTCGGGGTGCTTGAACCGCTCGAAAATCCCTTCGGCCCGAAAGTGTTACTCATGTCTTAGGTACGTTGTGTCACCTATGTCTCCGGGTTGGACCTTTTGAAAATGGCGCGCCCGGAGAGACTCGAACTCCCGACCCTCTGGTTCGAAGCCAGATGCTCTGATCCAACTGAGCTACGGGCGCGTGAAAGACATTATAACGCCAACTTTAATAATCGGGCACGGCGGCGGACAATTGGCGTGGCGCCGAGGTTGGCAGGATTCCACGATTGAATTTGAGGGATGCGGATGCCGCACGTGGAAGATCAGATTGCGGAATGGATGGCGGCATATAGGGTGTTGGGCGTGCCTCTGGCGGCGTCGGCAATTTCCATCAAGGAAAACTATCGAAGGCTGACGAGGAGGTGGCACCCCGATCTGTTTGCGAACGGCAGCGGGAAGCAGACGGAAGCAAACAGGATGACCAGCCTGATCAACCAAGCTAACGAAAAAATAGAAAGTGCGCCGCTGCGATATTACGAGAGTCGCAGATCACAGGGCGCGACGGTAACGTCTGAGGACGCTCGACTGATGGGGCGACGGCCGTTCGTGGACCCGCCGGATCCGTTTCGCAATATGGAACGGTTGGAGTTCTGGATAAAATTAGGGATTGGCGCGGTGTTTGGAGCCCTGTTTGGTATGGGCTCGCTGCTGAATCTGTACAGGTATGAGGATCCCGGGACGGGGGGCGCGCTGGCGATTCTGGTGGCGACAATGGTCTTTTTTGGGATTGGTTCAGTGAAGGGCGGGGCCAAATTCTGGGATGCGGTTTTCCGCCGGTCGTGGTGGCAGTGGCCGTAAATTCTCCGAGCGAAATGATAATTAATTCGTGGCTTGAGGATGATCGTGAGTGGACACACTGGTGTGCGCGTCGGGGGTGTGCACGTGCTCGGGGCGGACGCCTAGGCCAACTGCTCGGGCGGGGATGCGACGGAGAATGGGGAAATTCTGGAGGAGCCAGAGGGGAAAAGGGAGGCGCTGGATCGGACCTCTGGTGGCGAGCGCGGGGCCAATGAAGTTTTTGTGAGCGAACAACTGGAATCCCTGCGTGATGCGAGTAGGAAATTCGCGGCGCTGGCGGACTTCGTCGAGACGCCAGTCGAGGGCGTCCGCGCGACGCGACTGATCGGAATTGGCGTGCGCGGCAAAAACTGACGCGAGAATGTTGGCGGCGGCGACGGCGTCCTGGATGGCGAGGTTGATGCCAACTCCTCCGATGGGAGACATGGCGTGCGCAGAGTCGCCGATGCACAGGAGGCCCGGGCGCGACCAGTGGCGCAGGCGATCCACGGCGACCGAGAGCAGCTGGATGTCATCCCAGGATTTTAGTTCGGCGGCGCGGCCATGGAGGAAAGGCGCGACGGTTTCGAGGTCGGCGCGAAATGCGGGGAGGCCGCGCTGTTGAATGGCGGGGAAGTCGCCTTTGGCGATGACGTAAGCGCACTGCCAGTAGTCGTCACGATTGAGCGTGACGAGCAGTTTGCCGGCGCGGAAGCGGCCGAGAGTCTGAGCGGGATCATCGCGGTGACGCGAGACGCGCATCCAGAGGACATCAATCGGAGCACCGAGATCGAAGACTTCGAGTCTCGCTTTTTCGCGCACCAGAGAATGGCGGCCGTCGGCGCCAATGACCAAGTCGGCGCGAATTTCGGTCATTCCCTGAGGGGCTTTGACGCGCACTCCTGCTACGCGATTGTTTTCGAAAAGGAGATCGGTGACTTCCGATTCCATACGCAGATGGAATTGAGGGCAGGCTCTGGCCTTATTGGAAATGAAATTGAGGAAATCCCACTGCGGCATGAGGCCGACGAACTTGCAGTGCGTGGGGAGATGAGAAAAATCGGCGATGGGCACGGTGAAATCGTCAATGACGGCGCTGATAGCACTGACTTGCTGATGGGGCACGCGCAGGAATTCTTCGAGCATGCCGAGTTCGTACATGAGCTCGAAAGTGGAGGGATGGATGGTGTCGCCGCGGAAATCGCGAAAAAAGTCGGCGTGTTTTTCGAGGACGGTAACCTCAACGCCGGCTCGCGCGAGCAGAAAACCCAGAACCATACCGGCGGGGCCGCCTCCAGCGATGCAGCATTCCGAATCTGGAGTGGCCGCAGACATCGAAAACCCCGGTAGAAGTTTGCCACAACTTCGGACCGCGGACCAACGCCGCTCATAAGGGACGGCAGGAAACGGCTCTGAAAGCGGTGCGACCGAAAGTTACTTTACCAGATTGATGTGACGGATATGTGCAGGGAATGTCCGTTCAGGGGATCGGTGGACACCACACTCTCCGAGGTTTGTCCGTCCTTAAGAATCATGTTCTCAGATGCTTTGAACTGGCGGACGAGCGGAGGCTGACCTGGAGTACGAGCGGGGAGTTTAGCATCAGGCGTGGAGGGATACAGTGCGGAGCGTTCCGCATTAGGAGGAGTCGGGTTTCGATCCGGGTTGGCCCAGAGTGTGTCGCGCTGTTCGCGGCGCTTTGCAGATTTGCTGCGGTCGAGGGCCAAGCGAAAAGTGATGCGAACCAGCCAGGAACGAAAGCGGGCGCGGTCACGCAAGCGGTCAAACCGGCGATAAGCTCGGCAGCAGCGCTTCTTGAGCCACCTCCTCAGCGTCGGCGGTATTGCGCAGAACTCCGCGCGCCACCCGGAAGGCAAGCGGGCCACATTCGGCGAGGCGCTCTTCGAAATCGCGACGCAACGCTGCTTCCGCAGCGCGGTTTTGTTCGCTTACTGCGGTAGCGCCTGGCTGGATCAAAACCAGCTCCTGCATGGATGTACCTGTTCGAGGCAAGCGTGTCGGCTCCCTCGTCAAAATACCAGACGACACGCCCGGGCGGTGAGTTCATTGTTGGCAAGGGCCGTTACGTTGGAGGGATTTGTCGCGATGAGGCGTGGGACCAGCGAGAGCGGATGAAGCGGTTGAGCGGTTCGGAGTAGAAGCGGGCGACGATTTCGCCGAGGAGGGCGGAGACGCCGGTGACGATCAGGAACAGGGGAATGATGGCGGTCATAGGGTGGCCGACGGCTAGGAAAATTCCGAACATAGCGAACACGACGAACATGTGGATCAGATAGACCTCGTAGCTGCGCTGGCCGAGGTTGATGAGCGGAGACAAGAAGCGTGGCGCTTGCCAACGGGTTTGCGCGGCGGCAATGATGACGAAACAGGTGGCGAGGGCGATTAGAGTCATGTCCAAGCCCAGGTTGCTGAGGGCCACGGCGAACGATTGGCGAGTGAAACACAAAGTGAAGGTAAGGAGCAACGCACCGAGCGTTGCGAAAATGCGCAGGGTGCGCTGCAAAAAAGTTCGGCGCGCGAGGACTAGAGCGGTGAGACAGCCGAGAGCGATGGCGTCCATGCCGCCGAGGTAGGAGTACTCCTGCCAGACTTCGTTGCCGCGGGAAAGGATCGTGCGCGCGACGGGGCCGGCGGCGATGAAGGCGAAGAGAACGACGAGAAAGAGTCTTCCGCGGCCCAGGAAACGGGCGGCTAGGGGGAAGAAGAGGTAGAACATTTCTTCGACGCTGAGGGACCAGAGAATGTCCCAGTTGCCGGGCAAGTAGCCGCGATGAGCTTCGAGTACATTCACGTGAAAGGTGAGGGCAGCGAGGAGGGCACACGGCAGGCCGCCGGTTTCCGGCTTCACGACGAAGTTGTGGACATGCTCGAGATGGAGAGCACTCAGGACGATCAACAATAGGATGAGAAGCGGAGCGATGCGTGCGAAACGCATGAGATAAAAGCCGCTAAGGCTGGTGTCGCGGAGCGAGCCCCAGCGGCGCAGCGTGGTGGAAGTAATCAAAAAACCGGAGATGGCGAAAAATATCTGCACTCCGCGTTGGCCGTTCCACACTAGAGCGGATACGAATTGCTGGGGGAGTCCCTGGGTGTAGGGGATGTGCGCGAGAAGCAGGCGCATGTTGACGTGGTTCATCAACACAAAAAAGATGGCTAGGCCGCGAAGGATGTCGATGCCGTCGAGGCGCGAAGGAGACGTTTCCGAGGCGGGAACTGGAGGCAGGGGCACGATGCATTATGCGGCGTCCGGGCCCCGGAGAGTGGCTAAGGAAGAAATGCTTCTCCGAAATGATAAACTTGGCGCAAGACCTAAAAATACATGAATCGCCATCCCACAAAAGCTAGATCCGCGACGAGGAAGATCGCCAGCAGAGCGCGTGCGCTGGAGCGCGGGCGAAAATCACTGGGCGCGCAGGCGTGGGGTGCGGCGTTTGGGCACCTGGCGGCCGCCGATGCCGAAGCGCCGCTGGAGTCCAGAGATCTGGAAGCGCAAGCGATGGCTGCGTTTCTGATCGGCAAAGAAAGGGAGTGTGCGGACCTGCTGACACGCGCGCATCGAGGGTTTGCGGCTGAAGGGCAGCCGCGGAAGGCCGCACTGTGCGCGTACCGTCTGGGATTCATGGCGATGCTGAATGACGGCATGGCGCAAGCCGGGGGATGGTTTTCGCGAGC
>Ga0193726_1000221_pt1 | contig 77165 bp, 78 predicted proteins | sample H2c1metaG_FD_144928 | JGI IMG/M metagenome (GOLD analysis project Ga0193726, IMG submission 144928) | Soil microbial communities from a riparian zone of the East river system, Colorado, United States - H2c1 | ecosystem: Environmental > Terrestrial > Soil > Riparian zone | place: USA: East River... | reverse complement strand
CGACGAGGTACAAGGCTACTACCTCGGCATGCCCTTAGCCGCCGAGCAATTCGGAAAGCTGCTGAGACCAGGTATAGGCTCTTTTATTCCAAAACCTCGCTTAAAAAGCGGTTCGACAACTTCTCCCTGGCTCATTTCCACCAAGTATCCTCGACCGAACTGAAGAACTCTGCTACGCGGCATCCAAAGTTGCTTCCACTGTTACGCTCAAATGTTTTGATTTTCTTCTGAATGGTTTCAGGATTTTGGGAACGCTCACCTTCGGACAGAATTGCTTTATCGCTGGAATCAATTCCGAATAAAGATTCGTCTTGTCCAAAAGCGTCACTGCACCATAAGTCTCGGCAAAAGCCTTTACATTGGCATCGTTCCAAAAAGAGATGCCTACAATGCACTTGGCATTTGGAAGGAGATGTACTTTCACCAATTCCGGCGGGTATTCGCGCTCATCGTGCATGTGCGGGTCTAACAATAAAACATCGGGTTTCAATTCAGTACTTAGTTCAAGAGTTTGAGCGAAGCTGGTCGCCTCGCCGACTAGTTGGATCACTGGTTCTTCCTTAAGAACCCGTACGATGGCAGAGCGCATGACATCGCTGCTGTCGGCTAGAAGAACTCGTATGGACATCATCCCTCCGGGCTAACGGAACGTGATGTTTAAGATGGCTGCGGGTTAGGCATCTTCAACACAGTTTGCAACGTATTGGGGGAATGATGGTGTCACCAATCCAACTTGAGCGATGTGCGATTGTGAACACAACTCTCGAATGGCTAACTTGGTTATACCTGTGGATGATGCCGCCCGATGGCGTTTAAGTTTTGATTAACGCCATTACCGGACAAGCATTTTTCCCCATAGAGTTTCCGATTACGCGACGACGCGCCGGTATTATTGTTTGTCCTTTGGAAAATTTTGATGCCACTGACGTCGGGGTTCCCCGGGGCGTGCGTTCCTGTGTGGCTTCGCCCCAGATTGTCCGGGATTAGGTGGGTACGGAGCGGGCGGTTGATAGGATTTGCGAGACTTCCCAGCGTAAGAATTTTCGGAGTTGCTTGCCTTGGATCTAACAGCCATCGTGAGATTCTGAAGTTCTTCTCGAATCAAACGCAATTCGTCGACGATCTCTTTGGCTATCTCGTCTTTCATATTGGCCTCTTCACATTCTACATAGCTCGGGGCGACTGGCGGGAGCCTCGTTGATCTGGACCTAGCGTTGTGCTAGTTCGCGTGCGCGTGGGCCCAGCCCGGCAAATCGGAATCGATTTCACAACCTCGTCCTCTTCACTTGTTAGCTCTCTTGGCGAACTGCCGTCAACCGCCAGAACATGAAAGCCCGGCTGCGGGTACCGCACTTAGCGGCATCAATCAGTGTCGGATGTTTGTGATAACAGCGGCAGTGAGCCCAACTGTCGGTCCAGGCGGCCTCATAATAAACGCCGTTGAGGGATGCGTACCGTTGACTCAAGCCCGTCATGATTTGGTTAAGGAGCTGGATTGGCTGGACGGCACGCCTGCTAGTTCGAAATTCGGTTCCATACCGCCCCCACACAAAAGAGGGGAGTTCCTCAACATCAAGTTTCTACTACATTGGTTCGGAAGGCGCAATGCGGGCCGGAAGGAGCGATCGGGAGCTGTGCCCAAAGGTTGTTCGAAAATAAATTCTTTGCTACGATCTCGCCCAATTCAGTACCAACACCCGTAATTTCTGTGCAGGCCGCTCTGAAAAGGGCGGCCCTTTATTTTGTTTAATGGTGGTACGGAAGGCGTTGGTCTACATGGACTTTCGGTTTCCCGTTTTCCACGCGCACCCTTTCCATGTCTCTAAATCTCCCGCCTCGGAACCGGCCCGCGAACTGTGATGCCGGATTATCGGGTAATCCCCTAGCCTCCGGCTACCCACTTCCCTGTAGAAAAATGACATTAATGCCCACCTGAAAAATAGTTTCCGCACAAACACATCCGAACCTGTGGCAGCTCACGTATAGCAGGACAGCGTCGAAGAATAGTTTGCTCATTCAGTTTACGCATCTGGGGAAATATTACCGCGTCAAGGAGAGACTCGTGGACAAGTTGAATTCCATCATTGACAAGGCCTTTTCGCGGCGCAAGTTCGTGGCCGGAGCCGGAGCAGCCGCAGGAGCGACGGCGGTATTGAGCATTACTGGGTGCGGAGGTGGTTCGAGCAATCCGACCCCCACGCCGACCCCACAGGCATTTACGGATGCCGACATTCTGAACTTCGCGCTCAATCTGGAATACCTGGAGGCGCAATTTTATCTTTACGCGGCGACTGGCGCGGGGCTGCAAGCCTCGGACATCACCGCAGGATCGGCTTCACCGTTCACGCAGGTGGGCACGGTGACGGTGGGCAGCGCAGCGGCGGTGCCGGGCCTGACGGCCGAACAGCAAGACATTTTGAACGAGATTGCTTACGAGGAGCAGCAGCACGTGCGCTTTCTGCGTGCGGCTCTGGGCTCCGCGGCGGTTCCCATGCCCAATATTGACCTGTCGTTTTTTGGTCCTTTGGCGATGGCGGCGACGATCACGACGGCGGCGACGGGCGCGGGATCTTTCAGTCCGTTTGATAGCTTCGACGACTTCCTCGTAGGCGGATTCATTTTCGAAGACGTGGGAGTAACGGCTTATTCGGGTGCGGCACCACTCATCAGCGCGGCAGGCGTTAGCGCCGGCTATCTGTCGGCGGCCGCGGGAATCCTCGCGGTGGAGGCGTACCACGCCGGCTACATTCGCACTTCGTTGACGGGCAGAGCTATTGCGGCCGGCTCCTCGGCGGCGTATCCGTTCCTCAATGCCGCGAACCTAGTAGCGAATCTGCGGGCGACGCTGACGGTGGGCGCCAGCGCGGCGCCATCCACGAGCGGTTCCGTCGAGACGTTGCTCACCTTGCCGACGGACTTGCATACCCCGAGCTCGATTGTCGCGGCCAGTCCAGACAACGCAGTAGGTCTTGCGCGCACCGTGAATCAAGTTCACCACATCGTGTACGGTTCCGCGACGGTGGGCGTGAGCAAGGGCGGTTTCTTTCCGAACGGCACGAACAGCATTTTCGCGACAACCACAGCATAGGCAGCGCCAAGACTCGAAAGGACGACAATCTCATGGCAAATCAAGAGACACAAATTGTGGATAACGCGGTTGCAGCAGGCCGGCGCAAGATGCTGAGCTACGGCATAACTTCGCTGACGGGAATTGTGGCGGCAGCGACAGCGCCTTCCGCGCAAGCGGCGTCGTTCACGGACGCGGACATCCTGAACTTCGCGCTCAACCTCGAGTACCTCGAGGCGAACTTTTACTACCTGGCGGCTTTCGGGACGACGATTGACGTAGCCAACGCGGCCTCTACGGCAGCTGGCGCTCCGCTGATTGCGCTTTCGGGAACAGTCGGCACCCCGGGTACTGTTTCAGGTGGGAGCCTGGTGCCGTTCAGCACGATCGAAGTGTCTTCGTACGCGATTGAGACGGCGGTGGAAGAAGGTAAGCACGTGAAGTTATTGCTGGGGGCGCTGGGCAGTACCGCGGTGGCGCAACCGGCGTTGAACCTGGGGACCTCGTTCCAGACGCTCGCGATGGCGGCGGGAATTCCGGGCGGGGCAGCTTTCAGCCCGTATGCCAATGACAATACTTTTCTCGTGGGCGCGTATGTGTTCGAAGATGTGGGGGTGACGGCGTATCACGGAGCGGCGCCGCTGCTGACTTCTTCCGACAACCTGAAGACGGCGGCCGGGATTCTAGCTGTCGAAGCTTACCACGCGGGTCTTATTCGCACGACCATCAACTACATCGATCCAACTGGCGCAACTATTGCGGACTACACCAACAAGATTTCAACATTGCGCGCAGCGCTCGCAAAGCAAGTACTGCTCGGTGTTGCACCTGGACCATTCGACGCGGATCCAGACGATTACGGCTTGGCGACCTTCCAGGTTTCGCTGGCAGGCGGCGCGAACGTAACGGCAACCCGGCTTACCGATGCTGATCCAACCAATGTGATTGCTTTTGCACGCAACACTACCCAGGTTTTGAATATCGTCACCGGCGGTGGAGCGGTGAACGGGAGCGTCGTGGTCAGTCCGGCCGTCGGCGTCTTTTTCCCAGCGGGACTCAATGCGGGGCCTAACGGGTTCCGGTAGAACTCGGGTATCAATGGCATACACTTATGAAAGTCGATCCACCGCATATGCAGTCTAGGAGGCCCGGGCCGTCAGGTATTACGACAAATCGCGCTGGTTTAGGAATCGATGTCTCATGGTGGGAACCGCAGTTAGTCTGCGATCTACAATTAGGCGATGCGCTTGAACTTTAATTTTTACCTGCCGGCCCGTCACTCGCCTTCACCACGTAAAATCCGCCGACGTCCTCTATCACTCCGGTGGCTCCCGGCATCATGCTCTTGACCCCTTTGGCTGCGATTTCGCTCCGAAAAGCCGTTGCTGCCAGCTTCGATTCAGCCCATCGCGCTCTCCCAAACGCATCCAGGGTTCCAAGATCGATCTTTAGATAGACAATTAATGAAGTCATTTGCTGCACTTCGGAGCATTAAATCACACTCGGTCCCAACCTGAACATACAGTCCAATCCTCGCCGAGAATCGGCCCGCTTCGAACCCATCCTTCTCTAACTTCCGCTGTGGGCAATTTTCGTGCCCTCAAACGGTTTTTATACGAATGTCGTCGGGATACGAGTTCTCAATGGCCGTCAGATATTTATGCGAGCGCGCGGAATCCGTTGTGTTTTAATTCGAAAAGAAAATCGGAATGGTTAAGCGGCTGACGTACGAGGGCGCCCTGCCGCTTGGGCTGCCTCACCAGCAAGAACCGCAGCAAGGAATTGCCCTGCTTACTAGGTACGCTATCTGTTTTTTGGCCGATGAGGGAAAAAATGACGCGAGTCGCGCTTGTGGCATTAAGTCTTGCTGCTTTATATCTAGTAGTGTTGAGTCCACCAGACCGCCGCGTTACATAGAGAGCCGGATGTAGCGGTAAAATCGAACGGCCTTCCGCCCGAATAGTGTATAGAATAAGCCCCGGCGGCCCGACTCTTGGCCAGTAATCGAGTTCATAGTTATCCGCAAAGTCTCGTCCGCTAGATAAATTCGATTGCGGAGGACTGTCATGTCCGAACCCGCCTTGACTCGCGAGCCAGTGCACAGCCGTTCCGAGCCCATCTCCGAAATCGACATTTTGTGGATCACGGCGGGCTTGGGCTGCGACGGCGACACCATCGCCATGACTGCCGCCACACAACCCAGTATAGAAGAAATAATCCTGGGCGCCATTCCCTGGATCCCCAGAGTCCGGTTGCATAATCCCTTCCTGACCTATGACAACGGCGAAGAATTCATGCAGCACTTTCACGCCGCTGCAACCGGTAAACTCTCGCCTTTTATCCTCGTAATTGAGGGATCCATTCCCGATGAAACAAATAAGGAAGAAGGTTACTGGGCTTCTTTTGGAACGGACCAGAAAACAGGACAGCCAATACTCACCTGTGAATGGATAGACCGGCTTGCGCCGCAAGCCTGGGCAGTAATAGCGGCCGGAACCTGCGCGGCTTACGGTGGCATCCATGCAATGGAAGGCAATCCAACTGGCTGCATGGGACTGCCCGATTATCTTGGCTGGAAATGGAAATCCAGTGCGGACATTCCCATCGTGTGCGTTCCGGGCTGTCCGGTGCAGCCCGATAATTTCATGGAAACGCTTCTTTATCTATTGAACATGGCTGCCGGCCGGGCCCCCATGATCCCTCTTGATGACGCGCTTCGGCCTACATGGTTGTTTGGCCAGACGGTACATGAAGGATGTGACCGCGGTGGTTACTACGAGCAGGCGGAATTTGCCGAAGCCTATGGCGAGATTCATTGCATCGTAAAACTGGGGTGCTGGGGGCCGGTCGTGCAGTGCAACGTCGGCAAGCGTGGCTGGATGGCGGGCATCGGCGGTTGTCCCAATATTGGCGGAATTTGCATCGGCTGCACCATGCCAGGCTTTCCCGACAAATTCATGCCCTTTATGAACCAACCCCCCGGTTCCTTGCTGTCCTCTAAAGCCGTAGCAACCTACGGCCGGGCCATTCACGCGTTGCGCCGTTTCACACAGGCGTCCATGAATAAGGAACCGATTTGGAGAGGAATGCGTCACACAGCGCGGAAGTGAACATGATTCCGAAGTCCATCGGAAGAGAGTCCAATGAACTTGCGAACACCAACTGAGTCGCTCGAAAACGACGAAAATCTGTTTGCGGCGGAAGAAACCCTAAAGGGTTTGGCCGACGTATTTTTTCGCGATCGTACGGCGATCCTGGATCCCGCGGAACTGGGAACCAGCGATTCGGCCAAGCCGTTGAACGTCGAAGAGCGATACCGGGCACTCGTCGAACAGATCCCCGCTGTAGTCTTCATGGCTTATTTGGATAAGGGTATCGGCGAAGCTTACGTGAGCCCGCAGATTGAAGCGGCCTTGGGATTTTCTCAAGCCGAATGGCTGGAAGATCCCATGCGCTGGTATCAGCAGATTCATCCGGACGACAAGCAGCGATGGAGCGCTGAGGCGGCGGAAATGTTTCTCTCCGGCCAGCCGCTGAAGTCCGCTTACCGTGTACTGGCCCGGGATGCACGAGTCCTGTGGTTCCATTGCGAAGCGAAGATGATCCGGCGGGAAGACGGGCAGCCCTGGTTTATTCATGGCGTGGGCGTGGATATCACCGAACTGAAAGAAGCCGGCAACGAGCTCCAGCAGGAGCGCAATGTATTGTCTGCAATTCTTGATACCGTGGCCGCCCTGGTGGTCGTGTTGGATCCGGGCGGCCGCATCGTTCGCTTCAACCGCGCATGCGAACAAACGACGGGATATTCCTCCGCGGAAGTGCGGGGCAAATATATCTGGGAGCTTTTTCTCGTACCGGAAGAAGTCGAAGGCTTCAAGGCCCTGCTGCAGCGCTCACGAGCCGGGCGGGCGACGGAAGAATATGAAGGTTATTGGCTGATGCGCAATGGCGAACCGCGGTTGATTTCCTGGTCCACCACGGTGTTGTCACCGGGGCAGGGAATGGCTCATACGATAGCGACGGGAATAGATGTAACGGAACGCAAACGCCTGGAGAGAAGCATTCTGGAAGTCAGCGCCCGCGAGCAACGGCGTATCGGCCAGGACCTGCACGATGGCCTGGGCCAGCATTTAACCGGCATTGCCTTCCTCAGTAAGGTGCTGGAGGAAAAACTTTCCGAAGAGTCCCTACCGGAATCGACGGATGCGGCAAAAATCGTGCTGCTCGTGAACGACGCCATTCGAAAGACCAAAGAATTGGCGCGAGGTCTGCTGCCGGTGGTGTCGGATGCGCAAGGATTAATGGCCGCGCTGCGGCTGTGTGCGGAAGAAATGGAAGATTTATTCCGCGTGAGGTGCCGATTTGTATGTGACGCGCCAGTTTTTGTGACCGACGTAAATGTCGCCACTCACCTCTACCACATCACCCGCGAGGCACTGAACAATGCCATGAAACATGGCAAGGCCAGCGAGTTAGTGATTAAATTATCGGCTGCCGATGATCAGGGAATCCTTTCGATCGCAGATAACGGCGTCGGCCTCCCGGAAGGCCCGAAGGGCAGCGGTATGGGATTGAACATCATGAGCTATCGCGCAAGAATGGTGGGCGGCTCACTGGACGTACAGCGGAACGCCGGTGGCGGCGTCACTGTATCTTGTGATTTTCCTTTGCCGCAACTGAAGAATTGACCGCAGAGCACAAGTTGCACAACAGACCTCAACTCGGATCGCAGACCGCCAAGGCCAAAATATTTCTCGTGGACGATCATCCCATCGTGCGACAGGGTCTCGGCCTGTTGATCAATCGCGAAGCGGACCTGGTTGTCTGCGGCGAAGCAGATGGTGCGCCCGCTGCGCTGCAAGGGATTGCCAGTCTTCAGCCTGACCTGCTGGTGATTGACATATCTCTAGACGGGCCGGACGGAATCGAACTCCTGAAAACGATCCGGGTAAAGGAGCCCATTCTGCCGGTTCTGATTCTTTCCATGCACGAGGAATCTACTTACGCGGAACGTTCGCTGCGCGCCGGGGCCAACGGTTACATCATGAAGCAAGAGGCCACTGAGCGAGTGCTGGTGGCCATCAGGAGAATTCTGGACGGGAAAGTCTATTTAAGCGAACGCCTGACCAACAGAATGCTGGAGCAATTTGTCCATGGCGCCGGCTCCTCGAAAAGCGACCCATTGGGAACTTTGAGCGACAGAGAGCTGGAAGTGTACCGGCTTATCGGCGCAGGCCACGGAACACGTAGAATTGCGGAAGAACTACACGTCAGTGTCAAGACGGTCGAGTCTTATCAAGCGCACATAAAGGAAAAGTTGTCGTTACGCAATGCCAGGGAACTGGTGCAACACGCCATCGAATCGACCTTGACGGAGAAAAGCACTTCAGCTTTTCCCGGCTAGCTGCTCTTCGACTACTTCCCCTACATTTTCCAGCTTGCCTTCGGCCGTCATGGTTTTTGTCTAGTAAATATCAAATAAGTTGATGCATCTCCTCTCGAGATTTATTGGCGCGGCATTATCTCCTTTTCTGGCAATAAGTTAATCCGCATCGGGAAATCTCCTATCCCAATTTTGGGGAAAGCCCTTAGGGGCAAAACATCTGCTTCCTACTTGTGGCAGGTTTCGTGCCGACATATATATCCCACTCTGGAATTTTTTTGAGCCGCACTCGGCCCCAACGATTCCATTGTGAAAAGGAGAACGCCGCCATGGCCGCAGACCCTGTTCCGTACGGTCGCGTAACTCAAAAAAAATCTCCCGTCTCTGACATCCACATCGTGTGGATGACCGCCGGACTGGGCTGCGACGGCGATTCTGTCTCCATTACTGCCGCGACTCAGCCGAGTATTGAGGACGTGTTGTTGGGCGCCATCCCTGGCCTTCCCACGGTGCACCTGCACAATCCCGTGTTGGCCTATGAAAACGGCGACGATTTCATGAAGTTCTGGTATGACGCCGAAGCCGGACGTCTCAATCCCTTCGTGCTGGTCGTCGAAGGCTCTATTCCCAACGAAAGCATCAAGGCGGAAGGATATTGGGCCGCCATGGGCACGGATTCGAAAACCGGTCAGCCTATAACTACCAATGAATGGATCGATCGTCTCGCTCCCAAAGCGCTTGCGGTAGTTGCTTGTGGGACTTGCGCGACCTATGGCGGCATTCACGCCATGGCCGGCAATCCCACTGGCGCCATGGGTCTGGCCGACTATCTGGGTTGGGATTGGAAATCCGTAGCGGGACTCCCCATTGTGAACGTGCCGGGTTGTCCCGTTCAGCCGGACAACTTCATGGAGACGCTTCTGTACCTTCTCTACCAGGTTGCCGGACTCGCCCCCATGATTCCACTCGACGATCAATTGCGCCCCATGTGGCTCTTCGGCCAAACCGTGCACGAGGGTTGCGACCGCGCCGGCTATTACGAGCAGGGCGACTTCGCAAGAGAGTATGGCTCGATCAAATGCATCGTAAAGCTGGGCTGTTGGGGTCCGGTAGTGAATTGCAACGTGCCCAAGCGCGGGTGGATGGCCGGATTAGGTGGATGCCCCAACGTCGGCGGAATTTGCATCGGCTGCACCATGCCGGGTTTTCCCGACAAGTTCATGCCGTTCATGGATGAACCGCCCGGGGCCCGCGTTTCCTCCAGTGCCATCGGCGTGTATGGCGCAGCTATCCGCGCACTGCGCAAGTTTACGAACGACACCGTAAACAAAGAACCCAAGTGGCGGCATCCGCGTCCGGAACTCACCACTGGCTATAGTCCGAGAACTTACTAAGGTAAAGGAGCTGAGAAGACATGGGCACGATTACCACTCCGATAAAAGATACTTCCAGTAAGTCCGGCAAGCTGGTGGACATGAACTGGGATCCCATAACCAGAATTGTGGGAAGCCTCGGCATTTTCACCAAGATCGATTTCGAAAACCGGCGTGTGGCGCAATGCCACAGCACGTCGTCGATCTTCCGGGGCTACAGCATCTTCATGAAAGGCAAGGACCCGCGGGATGCGCACTTCATCACCAGCCGCATCTGCGGAATTTGCGGCGATAATCACGCCACCTGCGCCACCTACGCGCAGAACATGGCCTTCGGCGTGCGTCCTCCGGCGATTGCCGAATGGATCGTAAACCTCGGCGAAGCCGCTGAGTACATGTTCGACCACAATATTTTCCAGGACAATCTGGTCGGCGTGGATTTCTGCGAACAGATGGTGAAGGAGACCAATCCTGGCGTATTCGCCAAGGCGGAAAAAACAGCCGCGCGCGGCGAGAAACTGCACGGCTTTAAAACCATCGCTGACATCATGCGCGCGTTGAATCCCTTCACCGGGGCGTTCTATCGCGAAGCGCTGCAGATGAGCCGCATGACCCGCGAAATGTTCTGCCTGATGGAAGGACGCCACGTCCATCCCTCCACTCTTTATCCCGGTGGCGTAGGCACTGTGGCCACCGTGCAGTTGTTCACCGACTACATCGTGCGCCTGATGAAATACGTGGAATTCATGAAGAAAGTCGTTCCGCTGCACGACGATCTTTTTGACTTTTTCTACGAAGCGCTTCCCGGCTATGAAGAAGTTGGGCGGCGGCGCATTCTGCTGGCGTGTTGGGGCTCGTTCAACGATCCCGATCATTGCGACTACACCTACAAGAACATGACCGCCTGGGGCCGCAAGATGTTCGTCACCCCCGGCATGGTGATCGACGGCAAACTCGTCACCACCGACTTGGTGGACATCAACCTCAACATCCGCATTTTGTTGGGCAGTTCGTACTACGATGACTGGAAGGGCGCCGAAACTTTCGTCAAGACCGACCCGCTCGGTAATCCTGTGGACCAGAATCATCCCTGGAACCAGACTACCATTCCGCGGCCGCAAAAGCGCGATTTCAAGGACAAGTACACCTGGGTGATGTCGCCGCGCTGGTTGGACAAGCGCACCGGCGATCATCTGGCGATGGACACGGGTGGCGGACCGATTGCCCGGTTGTGGTCCACCGCGCTGGCCGGCCTGGTGGATATCGGATATATCAAATCGACCGGTCACAGCGTGAAGATGTATCTGCCGAAGACCATGTCGCTTCCCGAAGTGGAGTTCGAATGGAAGGTTCCGCAATGGAGCAATGCCATCGAACGTGACCGCGCGCGCACTTACTTCCAAGTTTACGCCGCCTGTGCTGCCCTGCATTTTTCTGAAAAGGCTCTGGAAGAACTCCACGCTGGCCGCACCAAGACCTGGGCCGACTTCAAAGTTCCGCAGGATGCCATCGGATGCGGCTTCCACGAAGCGGTTCGTGGAGTGCTTTCCCATCACGTAGTCATTCGCGATGGAAAAATTGCCAACTATCATCCGTACCCTCCGACGCCCTGGAACGCCAATCCCCGCGACATCTATGGCACACCGGGGCCGTACGAAGACGCCGTGCAGAACACGCCTATATTTGAAGAGAACGGCCCTGACAAATTCAAAGGTATCGACATCATGAGGGCCGTACGCAGTTTTGACCCCTGCCTGCCATGCGGAGTGCACATGTACCTCGGCAATGGAAAAGTTCTAGAGACGCACCATTCGCCGATGTTTGGATTTCAACCGTAGAGGAAAGTACGACCACCGCACGTGGTCGCTGCAAGGTGATGGCGGAAACTGCTGTTCCCGTCCGCCATCACCATCTGATTTCCGGCGCGGAAGGAATGAATGTCGAATCCAAAAGAAATTGAAAGCCAGATCGCGTCGATTGACGGGATAGTCCGCTCCCTAGAAGACGCGACCGACCCCGTTCTGCGCGCCCATGCCAAAGAACTGGTGGAGGCGCTGATGGCTCTCCACGGCGCCTGCCTCGAGCGCATGCTGGAAATCACCGGCAAGGCCGGTGCAGCCGGCAAATCCATTATCGAAACCTTTGGCCGGGACGACGTTATAAAAAGCGTGCTGTTGCTTTACGGACTCCACCCCGTGGATTTGCAGACGCGCGTGCTGCAAGCCCTAGAGAAAACCCGGCCCTACTTACGGAAAAGTGGCGGAAATGTCACCTTCGTAGGCATTGACGACGCTGGGGTCTTGACGCTGCGGATGGAAGGCAAGAGTGACGGCTGCCAGTCCTCGGCCGCCAGCCTGAAACAGTCCGTCGAGCAGGCCATCCAGGAAGCCGCACCGGATGTCTCAGCAATAGTGATCGAAGGATATGTCGCGCCAACCGCGCCAGCCGGATTCGTCTCCCTGGCTAGTCTGGCTGCGAGCGGCCATCCCGCTCTCCAAGAGAGCAGCTAGATTTTCTGGCAGCTAACGGAGCATTAAACAAAGTGTCCTCTTCCAACTCCATGCCAGACTCGGCATTCGCGGCACTCCGCCAATTCGCGCGGAAACGCACCAATGTGGAAATGTGCGAAATGTGCAGTCGCGAATTAGCAGCCGAACACCAGCACCTGTTGGAGCCGGCCTCCCGAAAATTAATTTGTGCCTGCGAAGCCTGCGCGATTCTTTTCAGCGGAGGCAGTGGTCTGAAGTTCAAGCGGGTGCCGCGGGATGTGCGCTTCCTGAAAGATTTCCGCATGACCGAGGGCCAGTGGGACGGCCTGATGATTCCCATCGAAATGGCTTTTCTTTTTTTCAGCACTCCCCACGCAAAAACTATGGCGTACTATCCGAGTCCCGCGGGCGCAACCGAATCACTGCTGTCGCTGGATACCTGGAATGATGTGGTCAGCGAGAACCCTGTGCTGCAGCAATTGCGGCCGGATGTCGAAGCGCTATTAGTGAACCGCGTGGGAGCCGCGCGTGGCGTCAAGCCGGAATTCTACGTCGTACCAATTGATAAGTGCTATGAACTGGTAGGCCTCATACGCATGCACTGGCGCGGCCTTTCCGGCGGTACGGAAGTTTGGCGGGAAGTAAGCAAATTCTTCGCGGATCTGAAAAATCGCTCCGGCGTACCCAGCGAGGAAGCGCATGCCTGATCTGAGTTTCCAAGTGGAAGGAATTGCCGCAGTCCGTTACGCCGCCGTGCCGTTGTTGTCTTTTCGCTTGCGGGTCACGAATTCCAACAGCGAAGAGATGATTCACTCCGTAGTCCTTCGCGCGCAAATTCAGATCGAGGTCACCCGCCGGCACTATTCGCCGCAAGAGCAGGCGCAACTGCGCGATCTCTTCGGAGAACCGGAGCGCTGGGGTCAGACCCTTAAGAACATGCTCTGGACTCACGCCTCGGTGACCGTTCCGCCTTTTCAAAAAGAAACCGCCGTTGAGATTCTCGTGCCTTGCACATTTGATTTCAGTGTGGGCGCCACGAAATATTTTCACGGGTTGCAGGAAGGAGACTTGCCGCTGAATTTCCTGTTCAGCGGCACGGTTTTCTATCGGGGCGAAGAAGACGCCCTGCAGGTGGCCCCCATTTCCTGGGAAAAAGAGGCTAAGTTCAAGCTGCCGTTGAAGACCTGGAGGAATCTTATTGACGAGTATTATCCCAACACCGCGTGGCTCTGCTTGCGGAGAGATGCCTTCGAACGAATGTACGAGTACAAGGTCCGCAACGGAATTCCCACCTGGGAAGAAGTGATCGAGCGTTTGTTCGCCAACGCCGACGAGCCGGTGCAGACATGAATTCGAAACTCGTGGAGGAGATCGCCAACGCCGTGCTGTATGAGGGATATATGTTATATCCCTACCGCCCAACTTCTGTGAAAAACCGCCAGCGCTGGAATTTTGGCGTGGTATACCCAAGGAATTACAGCGAATTGCAAAAGGGCACGGACCCGTGGAACACACAAACCGAGTGCCTGGTCGCCGGCAGCGCCCTCACGACGGTTAACCTCAAGGTGCGTTTTCTGCAGGGAATTTCGCGCGAGACGGAGACAGAAGTCTTACCTAGTTCCTCGGTCACAGCCGCACCGCAACCGCAATCGTGGCAGGAAGGCGTCGAACGCGAAGTACTGGTTCAGTCCGTTCCGATCAGCACCCTGCTGGCTGGGACTTTCTCCCGCACATTTTCTCTACCGTCGAGCAGGGACACCGAAGAAGTTCGCGACACAGACGGCCGCATCGTCAAGGTCATCGTGCGAGATCAGCAAAGCATCTCTGGACGCGTGACACTTTCCGCGACTTCTCTAACAGAAAATTTGTACAAGATCATCCTGACGGTGCTGAACGATACGGTGCTTGCCGACGCCGACAACGCTACCCGCGATCGCGCTGTGATGCGGTCGCTGCTCTCCGCCCACAGCATATTGAGCCTCGAGGGCGGCGAATTTATTTCACTTCTGGAGACACCGGCGGATTTCGTGGAATTCGCAGCCCAATGTAAGAATACCGGGACTTGGCCGGTACTTGTCGGTGAAGAAGGCAGCCACGACGCCATGCTGTCTTCTCCCATCATCCTCTACGATTACCCGCAAATCGCTCCCGAAAGTGCCGGAGATTTGTTCGACGGCACGGAAATAGACGAAATTCTGGCGCTGCGAATCTTGACACTAACGGAAGGCGAGAAAGCCGAAATGCGCCAGGGAGATGAGCGCGCCCGTCAGGTCCTCGAGCGAACCGAAGCCCTGCCGGAAGAACAATTTCTTAAGCTTCACGGAGTTCTGCGCGGTATGAGGCCTTCGCAAGAGGGAGAGCAATGAACGAATGGGAATGGAATTTGCTCGAAGCTAAGACTCCGCTCGAGACTTTGAAAATCGCCGGAGTGGAGGTCAAAGGCGGAGATCGCGTCAGATTGAATCCGGGCAAGCGTGCGGACATTTTCGATATGGCGCTGGCGGGCAAGACCGCAGTCGTTGAATCCATTGAGCAGGATTACGAAGGCAATTTTCATGTGTGTGTCGTCGCCGACGATGATCCTGGTCGCGATATCGGCATGATGCGCCAACCCGGCCACCGTTTTTTCTTTTCCCCGAAAGAAATTGCGCCCCTCGGTCCCGACGAGCCGGTACCAGCCCACGGCTCGTCGGTTCCAAAAATATTGGTGGCCGGGATCGGAAATATTTTTCTCGGCGATGACGGCTTTGGCGTGGAAGTGGCCAGCCGCCTGGCCAGACGCAACCTCCCGGAAGGTGTTCGCGTAACCGATTTTGGTATCCGCGGCCCGGATCTCGCTTACGCATTGATGGACGGGCCGGAAGTAACGATCCTGATCGACGCCTGCCCTCGAGATGCGGCTCCCGGCTCACTTTACGTCGTGGAACCCGACTTGAGTTCTTTCGACTCCCCGAATAATTCCCCCGTAGCTGTGGATGCCCACGCCATGAATCCTATGGCTGTCCTCAGCATGGCCAAATCCATGGGCGCGCCGCTCAAGCGCGTTTTATTGGTAGGCTGCCAGCCAGACACGCTTGGACCTGAAGAAGGACAAATGGGACTGAGCGAGCCGGTGGAAAATGCTGTGAACCCGGCGGTCAAATTGACGGAATCATGGATAGCCAGGATTTTGAACGATGAATGGCCTTTACGCGAAAATGAAATCGGCAAAAACCCAACTTGAAAAGGAGATGCGGCGATGGAACTGGTAAAAAGAAATGAAGCGGGACAGTCCCACGAACGAGACACCTTGTTCATGCTCGGCGGAGTCGCGCTGGTAGTTGTGGGTGCGGGAATGATTCTGTCCAATCCTGCGGTGCGGCGGTATGTGGAAAACAGTCCCATCGGGGGCGTGATCAACAATCTTATTCCCGATGTAGAACGCTATTTCAAACTGCGCAACATGTGAGGACGGTGCAGCCAGTTTGGCATTAGTGCATTGCGCACCCCGGGAGCAACGATGACGCCAGAGACTGCAGCCGTTCACTACACGATCGATGCCGTGAAGAGTCGTCTTACGGTGCGCGCCTTCGCGAGTGGGCTGCTATCGGGACTGGGCCACAATCCAGTCATAGCCATTCGCGATTTTTCCGGTGAAGTGAACTTCGTTCCAGCGGCCGTTCCAGACGGTTCCATGAGCATGAAGATGAAGCCCGAATCCTTCGAGGTGCAGAATGATGTCAGCGACAAAGATCGCCGCGAAATTGAACGCACCATGAAGGATGATGTTCTGGAAGTGGGTCGTTACCCTGAAATTGCGTTTGAAAGTAAGCAAGTTTCAGGAATGCAGTTGGGCGAGGCCGTGTATATGTTGAAGATCGAGGGTGACCTGCTCCTCCATGGCGTAACGCGGCGTCAGACCATCTCGGCGCGTGTACTTCCTGCAGACGGAACTGTTCGAGCTCAGGGTGAATTTTCCATGAAACAGACCGATTTCAATATCAAGCTTGTATCCGTTGGTGGCGGCGCTCTTAAAGTGAAGGACGAATTGAAATTTTCTTTTGATATTGTGGCCCGAACATAAAAGCTATGGATGAGCGCGCCAGGAACGGCAATGATAAATCGCTTGAGTCCACAGGGAGATGCAGCATGTGTTTAGCGATACCGGGCAAGATCGTGGAAATTACCTCCGACGCAACTCACACCGCGCTGGTCGATGTAGTTGGCGTGCGTCGTAGGGTGGATCTGGGATTACTCCAGGAGGACCAGCCCAAAGCAGGCGATTGGGTACTCATTCATGTTGGCTTTGCCATGAGCAAAATCAGCGAAACCGAGGCCCACGACCAGATGCAGACGCTGCAAATGCTGGGAGAAAGTCAGGCCGCCATGGAAGAAGTTCGCGGCTATGGTTTGGAAGACGAAGAAAAAATAAGTTAATGCCAGGCTCAAACATGAAATACGTCGACGAGTTTCGAGATCCTGAGTTGATCATGAAGACGGCTGAAGAAATTCGCCGGCTCACCGACCCGCAGCAGCACTATCGCATCATGGAAGTTTGCGGCGGCCATACCCACGCCATCTATCGTTTCGGCTTGAAGGACGTTCTGCCCGAAAATATTGATCTCATCCACGGACCGGGATGTCCCGTGTGCGTTTTGCCGATGGGCAGGATTGACGATGGCCTGTCCATCGCCGCCGACCCCAACGTAATCTTCGCAGCGTTCGGCGACATGATGCGCGTTCCCGGAGCCCACGGCAGCCCTCTCGAGCACAAAGCCCGCGGCATGGATGTGCGCATCGTTTATTCTCCGACGGACGCCATCAAGCTGGCCAAGTTGAATCCCGAGAAACACGTCATGTTTTTCGCCATTGGTTTCGAAACCACCGCGCCGTCTACAGCGCTCACCTTGCAGCGGGCCAAAGCGGAAGGGTTGCCGAATTTTTCCGTCTTCTGCAACCACGTAACCATCATTCCGGCCATTCGCGCGATTCTCGATTCCCCCGACATGCGCCTCGATGGCTTTATTGGTCCCGGACACTGTTCGACGGTGATCGGCTGCCGTCCCTACGAATGGATTTCCAACGATGAAGCCAAGCCCATCGTCGTCTGCGGATTTGAGCCCCTGGATTTGTTGCAGTCCATCGTGATGCTGCTGCGCCAGCTGAAAAATGGCGAAGCCAAAGTGGAGAATCAGTACAAGCGTGTGGTCCCCTGGGAGGGGAATCGTGCCGCATTAAGGGCCATGAATGAGGTGTTTCAACTGCGGCCCTATTTCGAATGGCGCGGGCTGGGATTCATTTCGCAGTCGGCGCTGCGCATACGGGATTCCTACGCCAACTGGGACGCCGAGGTGCGTTTCAACGTTCCGGGTGTCCGCATTACCGATCCCAAGGCCGCGCAGTGCGGTGAAGTCTTGAAGGGTGTACTGAAGCCGGCCCAATGTAAGCTTTTCGCACGGGAATGCACGCCTGAGAGCCCCGTCGGCGCGCTCATGGTCTCCTCAGAAGGCTCGTGCGCCGCATTTTACAATTACGAGCATCGCAAGACCGTCAACATCTCTAACCTTGCCAGCGTAGTGTGAGCTAATCAAAAACCAATGGACGAATTCGCCGGCAAGATCAGGTTCCGCGAACCGCAGATCGAAATGGCGCATGGCGCCGGCGGCAAAGCCAGCCGCAGGCTGGTAGAGGGATTATTCGCTCCGCTGCTTTTTGGATCCGCAATCGGTCCGCTCGGCGACGCCGCTCACATCCAAATCAACGGAACCAGAATCGCAATGACCACCGATAGTTTCGTAGTGAAGCCGCTCAGTTTTCCTGGCGGTTCGATCGGTGAACTGGCCATCCACGGCACAGTAAATGACCTGGCCGTTTCCGGGGCTAAGGCCGAAGCCATGGTCGTCACTTTCGTGCTCGAAGCCGGCTTGCCTACCAATATTCTCGAAGCCGAAGTGCGCGCCATGGGTAAAGCCGCACAGCAAGCCGGAGTAGTCATCGCCGGCGGTGACACAAAAGTGGTAGAGCACGGCAAGGCCGACCGCATGTACGTCACCACCACCGGTATCGGCCGCCCGATCCCAGGAGTCGAAATTTCCGTTCAATCCGTTAAGCCCGGAGATAAGGTAATTCTCTCAGGGCCCATCGGAGATCACGGCATCACCATTCTGCTCGCCAGGGGCGAACTCGATCTGGAAGCGGAACTACGCTCCGACACGCGCTCGGTGCTGCCGCTGGTTCAAGCGCTCGTGCGAGAAGCTGGCGGGGGCGTGCGCTGGATGCGCGATCCCACGCGCGGCGGCGTGGCGACTTCTTTGAATGAACTCGCCAGAGATTGCGGCCACGGCATTGTTCTGAACGAAGAAAAAATTCCCGTTCGCGATACCGTGCGCGGCGCGTGCGAACTACTGGGCCTCGACGCCTTGCACATTGCCAACGAGGGACAATTCCTAGCCATCGTCTCACCTGAGCTAGCCGAAGCCGCGCTGCGCGCTCTACACGCGACCGCCGGTGGCGAAGACGCGGTGATCATTGGAGAAGTGCGCGAACAACCTGCTGGAACCGTGCTGATCACCACATTGTATGGCGGAACGCGCGTTATCGATATGCTGGTCGGGGATCCCTTGCCCCGCATTTGTTAGGAACGACTGATGAACACGCGGTGCCAATTGGGAACGCAAATTGAGCAGCAGCTGCTGGCGCGCAACGCCATATTCGAAAAGTTTTTTGCCGGCGAAGCTGTTCGGCTGGCGGAATCCTGCCGCGGGATGTCCGAGCGTTTTTTGCGCGGAGGGCGATTACTGGCATTCGGGCGAGGTTCGTATGCCACCGACGCGCAACATGTTTCCGTGGAATTCGTGCATCCCGTAATTGTTGGCAAGCGCGCGCTGCCCGCACTCGATCTTTCCATGTTGTTCCGTCCCTGGCTCGAAGCGCTGCTGCAACCCGAAGACATGGTGATGGGTTTTGGGCCTCCAGAAGGGGACCCGGAAGTCTCGTCCGCTTTGCAGTTTGCGCAGCAACGCCGAGCCATGACCTTCGCGCTTCCGGGAACTCACGGATCGTACTTCGTCTCTCCCGACACCCGCGATCCTTTCGTGCACCAGGAGCTGATCGAAATTCTTTACCACACGCTCTGGGAAACTGTGCACGTTTTCTTCGATCATCACCAGATGGGGCATGAAGTCGGCGACGCCGGATTCTTGTATCCGTTCCTCGGCAAAGATAAGCAAGCAACGGGCGACGTGATTACCCAAGTGGCGGAGTCAATCCGCATGAAAGTTGGTGACGACGCTCAGTTGCGAGAGCGCGTAGCGCTGGAAGAGTCCGAGAAAATTGCCGGCGCCGCAACCGCCATGCAAGAGCGCATCCAGCGCGGCGGAAAACTTATTATTTTCGGTAACGGAGGTTCGGCTACCGACGCCAATGACTGGGCACTTGATTGCGTGATGCCGCCTGCCGGCCACCAACCAATACCCGCGATTTCACTCGCGATGGAACCCGCGAATATCTCCGCCATTGCCAACGATGTTGGCACGGAGTTGATTTTTTCGCGCCAGCTCATCGCCCAGGCGCATCCCAACGACGTCGCGGTGGCAATTTCCACCAGCGGCGGCTCCCGCAACATCGTCATGGCGCTTGAAGAAGCGCGCAAGCGCGGCATGTTGACAGTGGCTCTGCTCGGATACGATGGCGGTGAAGTTTTGCGCCGCGGCCTCGCGGATTTTCCTCTGATCGTGCGGTCCGACTACATTCCCCGCATTCAGGAAGTCCAGGCCTCCATCTATCATCTGATTCGTGAAGCCATGGAAGGATTCGCAAATGCCTAAACTCGAGCTTTACGGCACTGTGAGCTGCCCATACACCAGCGAGATGCGCGAATGGCTGGAATGGTCGGGCAAAGATTTTGAAGAATTCGACGTCCAAGCGGATGAGGCCGCTCGGTCGCGCATGCGCGCAATAGCCGCAGCGCCGTACACCGTCCCGATTTTGGTGGAAGATGGCAAGGTCAAGCAGGTGGGCTGGCAGGGACGCGGCTGCATCGTCTCGGCGTAGTGAGTTTATGGTGAATGCTTACTCCATCAGAATTCGCGGTGTAGTTCAGGGCGTTGGATTTCGCCCGTTCGTTTACCGTCTCGCACGCCTCAAGGGCTTAACGGGCTGGGTACTGAACGCCGACGAAGGTGTCGAGATTCATCTCGAAGGCCGGGAACAACCCGTGCAGGATTTTCTCGAAGAATTAAAATCACAACCTCCACCCGCCGCTTCCATCGCCGCGGTACAAGTTACCCCCGCGCTAGCCGCTGGGTTCGCAGAATTCGAAATTCGAGACAGCCAGAGAACACAAAAACCCACCGTTCGCGTATCGCCGGATTTGCCGGTTTGCGACGAGTGCCTGAGAGAGTTACTGGATTCGCGCGATCGCCGCCACCTCTATCCTTATATAAACTGCACGAACTGCGGCCCGCGTTACACCATCATCCGCGGCTTGCCCTACGACCGCTCCAATACCACGATGGCGCAGTGGCCGCTGGATAGCTATTGCGCCGCGGAATATGAAAATCCTGAAAATCGCCGCTTTCACGCTCAGCCTGTGGCTTGCGCGGAGTGTGGACCGCATTATTTCTTTCAGGCCGGCGGTAATATTCAGCGTGGCGATGCCGGCGTGATACGCAGGGCTGCTGAATTACTTCGCAACGGGAAAATTCTGGCGGTCAAAGGAGTGGGCGGCTACCACCTGGTATGTGACGCAAAAAATGCCACAACTGTCTCGGATTTGCGATCGCGAAAATATCGCAAGGAAAAGCCGTTTGCGCTGATGGTTAGGGACGTTGCCGCAGCTCAAGAATTGGTTGAACTCGATTCCCAATCCGAGGTTTTGCTGAAATCCGTGGCCCGCCCGATCGTATTGGCTCGCGCGAAAGTTGAATTGCCAGAAGTCGCCCCCGACAGTGACGATCTCGGAGTCATGCTCCCCTACACACCGCTGCATCATCTGTTGTTCGCAGCCGGCGCTCCCGAAATTCTAGTCACGACCAGTGCTAATCGCTCCAGTGAGCCAATCGCCTACGAAGACGACGCCGCGCTCGAGCAACTTTCGGGAATTGCTGACGGATTTCTGATCGGTGAAAGGCCGATCGCCCGCCGCGTGGATGACTCCGTAGTTCGCGCAGGCGTTTTTGGTCCCGCAATCCTTCGGCGCGCCCGCGGATATGCCCCTGCAGCCGTGGCCGCGCTCCCTACAGAGCGCCCGATTTTGGCCGTGGGTGCCGATTTAAAAAATACCGTCACACTGGTTGTGGATGGGCAGGCCTTTGTCAGTCAGCATATTGGCGACTTGAACCACTACGAGGCTTTTCGCGCATTTCAGGAAACCATCGCCGACTTGTTATCAATATACGAATTGGATATGCAAGACGCGCTGGTTGTCCACGACGCCCATCCGCAGTACGTTTCCACGCTACACGCTTTAGAGCTTCCCGCGCGAGAGCAACGCACTGTGCAGCACCATCGCGCGCACATCGCCTCGGTGCTTGCCGAAAGAGCCGCCTGGGAAAAACGGGTCATCGGCGTGAGTTTCGATGGCACCGGTTATGGCGACGACGCCACTATGTGGGGCGGCGAGATCTTTTCCGGAAGCGTGAGCGCCGGATTCGAACGTGTCGCTCATTTGCGCGCCGCACCGCTGCCGGGCGGTGACGCGGCCGCCGCATATCCCCCTCAGGCGGCGGCGGGCTATTTGCACGATTTATCTGATTGGCATGATTTCACCGCCCCGCCGTTTTCTTTTCCGTCAAGATTTCATGACGCTGTGCGTCTAGTGCAAAAAAACATGCGCACCTTTACGAGCAGCTCAATGGGAAGGCTCTTTGACACCGCGGCAGCCCTCGTGGGTTTCACCCGTGAGACCACCTATGAAGGTCAGGCCGCCATGTGGCTGGAATGCCTTGCTCGCGACTCGCGCGAGGTCGATGGTTATGAATTTCCGTTCAGCAACGCAGAGTTGGATTTTCGGCCGGTGCTGCAAGAAATCATCCGCGATCGCCGTCGCGGCCGAGACCCGCGCGAAATTGCGCGCGCTTTCCATCGCAGTATCGCGGCCGGACTCCGGGAAGCTTTGACGCAACTGTGCGCCGCTCACGGCGCAGACACTGTTGTGCTGTCCGGCGGAGTATTCCAGAACGAACTCTTGCTGAACGATCTAAAACTCTTCCTCGGACACGATGCCCTGGAAATATGGACAAACCACGCCGTTCCGGCCAACGACGGAGGCATCAGTCTCGGCCAGGCCGCTCTTGCTGCCTTTAATCTCCCGGGAGTTTTTGGCGACCTGGACGAGTGCGATTCCCGAAGCGTAGAGCGTGCCGCGTGAAAAGCCCAACCCATTGTGAACGTCCTTGTCTGGCAACCGTGACGGTGTTTGCGCATGCATGAGCTATCGATTGCCATGAGCATCGTGGAAATGGCGCAAGAGGAAGCGCAGCTTCGCGGCAACGCAAAAATCCGGGCAGTCCATCTTCGTCTAGGCCTGTTGTCCGGAGTGGTGAAAGAAGCGCTACTTTCTTCTTACGAAATGGCCTGTGAAACTACTTTACTGGAGGGCTCGCGGCTGGTGATTGAAGAAATTCCCGTCGAGATTTTCTGTCCCACTTGCCAGACCGCGCGCCCCGCACAGTCCATTCAATGGTTTTGTTGCGTCGAGTGCGGCGCCGCAACTTGCGATATCTTGCATGGCAAGGAACTCGAAGTATTTGCTCTGGAGCTCGCAGAATGAATCCGCAGCCTCGCATGGTGGAAGTCCGCAGGAATATTCTGAAACAAAATGACGTCCTGGCTGCCGCCTTGCGCGAACGGTTTCGCTCCGAAGGAATACTGGCGGTAAGTTTGGTTTCCAGTCCCGGCTCGGGTAAAACTGCTTTTCTGGAAGAAACGCTGAAACTGCTTGGTCCACAATATCGTGTCGCCGCACTGGTAGGCGATCTGGCCACGGAAAACGATGCAGCGCGACTGGCTCGCAGTGGCGCTCCAGTGAAACAAATTACTACCGGCACACTCTGCCATCTGGAAGCCAACATGATCCTTAAATCCTTGGACGGTTGGGACGTCGGCAAGCTGGATTTTCTTTTTATCGAAAACGTTGGCAACCTAGTGTGTCCCTCTTCGTACGACCTTGGTGAAGACCTGCGGCTCGTGCTTCTCTCTGTCACGGAAGGGGAAGATAAGCCCCTAAAATATCCGACCATTTTCAATAGCGCCGACGTCGCGGTAATCACCAAGATGGACTTAGCTGCGGCGGTCGAATTCGACGAGATTAGCGCAACTCGCAACATTCAAGCGGTCCGCCCAGGTATGGAAATTCTGAAAGTCTCAGCGAAAACTGGTGAAGGAATGGCCGCTTATCTGCAATTCCTTGAACTTCGCCGGATCGGAACGCGAGCCGCTTCCGCGGTATAGATGCGTCTGCGCTTTTGCTCTCTTGTCGCGGATGTAATTGTTATGGGGGCCCGCTGCCGTTGAGTTGTTCCAGGTTTTCGCGCGCATTCGCAAGCGTCGGATCGATAGCCAGCGCTCTTTCCAGGTGCACGCGTGACTCTTTCAAATCACCCGTGGCCGCCAATGCTGCACCCAGGTTGGCCTGCGCATTAGCGTCCTGCGGGTTGATTTGCACTGCAGCGCGAAAATGTTTCAACGCCCCAGCAAAATCGCTCTGCATCGCGAGCGCGGTCCCTAGATTGTAGTGCGCGTCGAAATAATTTGGGCGCGAGCGCAGTGCGGTTTCCAGATATTTGACGGCCGACGCCGGATGCCCTGCAGCCAGATTCATGCCGGCGACGGCATTATTCACCGTGGCGTCCTGCGGACGCAGTCTCAGCGCCAATTCATACTCTTTCAGCGCGTCGACTGCCGCGCCACGCGCTTGTAGCATCGCACCGAGATTGTAATGTCCCTCAAAATCGGCCGGATTTTTCCCCACGTTGTGGCGCGCCATGGCTTCTTGCAGAATTCTTCGCGGATCAGTTCCGCCGGCGGGCTCACTGCGCGGCAACACCTGCAGCCACAGATGCGCCATTTCGTCGCTCGAGCGATTCCCACCGACCACTCGTTTCGGCGGGATATTCGGATTACGAATGTTTTCGTCGGAATTGTCATAGCGATAACGCATTGAGATGACCGTGCCGGCCGGCAATTCCACCGGCGACTCATAACGAAAAACAGCCTGCCAGTTCAGGTCCCATGAAGGAATGTGAATCAAGGACTTCTTCGTTCCGTCCGGAAATGTCGCGCAGGCCTGCAAATCTTTTCCAACATAATGCGCATGCGGATATATCGCCAGAAGTTCGACGTCTTCCGGCATCGTGAAGTCGTCGGTCACCACAAAATTCTTTTCTCCTGCAGGAATATCCAGTTTCTGATCGTTTTCCAATTGCAGCAGCATCGGAAAACGTGTCGCGGGATGATCAGTGAAATACAGCCCTAGGCTGGGCTGGATCCATTCCTCTTTCCCGGAAGGTTGTAAGTGAATGTTCAGTACCAGGTCTGTGCTCGGATCGAGCCGCAAGGCCAGACCTTCCGGTTCGGAGTAGGGAACTGTGCCGGGCTTCCAGAAAAGAAAGTGGCTGTCGGGATCAAACGCTTCCGACTCGATTTTTATTTCCATGCCGCCGAATCCGGCCCCCGGCGCGGACTCTTGCGCGCGCGCCGATTGCATGCGGTCCACCAACACATTGGCGTGATGAACCACGCGCTTGTCTCCGGGCCGCACTTCCAGGCCTTTCAGCCACATCATTTGTTTTACCGGCGTGCGAAAAATAAAATTCCAATACTGATCGCTGCCGCTGGCGGGAAGCAAAAACGGTTTTTCTGCTTTTACAATCAAATCCGGCCGGTCCATTTGCCAGCCATCCACAAATTCAGGCTTTTTCGACAACTCCGCTGCAGCACCTTCCACCGCACCCTGCTCCACCCAGCGTGCTATGAGCGTCACCTCTGTATCCGATAAACGCATGTTGTCAGCAAACTTGTAATCGCCGGGCTCCGGCAGCCACGGCGGCATGAATCGGCTTTGCGTCACCGCCGCGATCTGCCGCGCATGAGATTTCGCATCCTTATATGTAAGCAACGGGAAGGGGCCGGATTCTCCGGGCCGGTGACACATAGCGCAGGAGTGAAAAAGGATCGGCTCGATGTCCCGATTGAAGGTAACTTGGGGGTCGGCCGCGCTAGGCTTCTTGGACGTTTCGGATGCTGTAACTCCGGACAGGCTTTGAAGTGCTAACAGCGCGACGAATGGCATAAAGGCGATGGCACCGCGTTTCATTCCAGGTCCGCGATGAAACATCCCACGCCATCGACTGCAGGACTTTGGACCTTTACGCCTTTAATCGCAGCATCAACCGCGTCAGCCAACTCATGCGTGGTTGCCACGCTGCGGGCCTGTCCGATGTGTTCGTAGAGATTGTCGATCCGTCCGTGATAGACCAGCGCCCCTTTCAGGTCGAAGACTGCCGCCTCAGGGGTCACCTTTACGAAAGCTTTTTTGGTCAGGACGTGATCCATATCGCGAATAGCCGGCAGTTGGTAATGATAGTCGTTCAGAAACTCTTTGATTGTTTCCTGAGATTGCTTTCGATCGGGAAAAACCAGCTGGAACGAAGCAGCCTGCCCGTATTGTTTGCTCATTTGCTGAATTAAAGGCGCATAGCGATTCGAAATGGGGCAGTCCGTGCGCACAAACAACAAAACCAGCACCTTGCCGTGGTTGTTGGCGATCAGGTTTGCCGCGGAACTGTGAAGCTCAAGAATGTTCTGGCCGTACGTAGGGATTGCGCCCAGGAAAAGCGCAGCCACCGCGATAACCGCGACCTGTGGCAGACGGGAATTGCGAGGCGTGAGGAAATTGAAACGCAAGCAGCCCTTTATATGTACGAATATATGTACGAAGTAAAAAATCTTACACCCCCGGCAATCGCCTGTCTAATGTCCTCTTTCAAGCTAAATCGGTTCGCAAACGATACGTCGCGAAGCGCCATTGAAAACCTGAGATTGGCTCATCCGGGAGATTTCTCTCTAAAAACAACCCCATCACGACAGTAGATGTGCACTCCTGCACTCTAAAGTAGGGAATACACATTTCCATAGATTGGCCCCAGCAATCTGCAAAGGTCTGTATTAATTTAGATTTGTTTTAGAATTCCTCTGCCTTCACGTCCGAACACTCAGCACTCCTTACACATAACTAACGATTTAGCAGTCCTGATTGTGATCCCAACCAAATAGCCAACTGGAACACGAGGTGCACTGTGTTTCAGGTTCGTCGGAAGTTCAAATCCACAAAAGTGACCTGGGGGAGTGATGCAAGCGAGAGCGCACGCGGTGTTCATAGAGACGGCTCACAAATTAGCTCGATTGTTTTTCATCCTTGCCGTGATCAACGGTCTGACACTGAGCCAGCCTGCCGTAGCGCAATCCGTTTCGGGAATTACGGGCGTCGTCACGGACAGCTCAGGCAGTGTGGTGCCGGACGTTACCGTAAAACTAGAACGGCCCTCGGTCGGATTCGTCAAGGAGACCACTACTAACGAGGACGGTAGCTTTGAATTCAGAAGTATTCAGCCCGGTGCCGGTTACCGGCTGACGTTTCAGAAAAACAGTTTCAAGACTTCCACGTTGGACAACCTCACGCTGGCGGTCACAGAGGTCGCAACGTTTAACGCCATACTGGAACTTGGTGAAGTTTCGCAGTCCATTGAAGTTTCAGCGGAATCGGTTGCCGCTCTCAACACCACGGACGCCAGCATCGGGAACGATATTGACACTCGTCGCGTTGCGGAGTTACCCAGCCTGTTTCGAACCAATGCGGCTGCTCTTTTAACGCTAGCGCCAGGCGTGGTCGCCACCTCCGATAACGGTGGGGAGCAGGACAGCCAGCAAGGGTCAGTAACGGGTTCGCGCGCGGATCAAAGTAACATCACTCTCGACGGCTTGGACGTAAACGATGAAACTATCGGCCAGGCTTTTACCGCCGTCGGCTCAGCGCCGATCGATTCCATTCAGGAAGTGCACATCAATGTCGGTCAGCCGAATGCCGATTTCGGCCGCAGCAGTGGCGGGCAGATCAGCCTGGTCACCAAGAGCGGTACGAACAACTGGCACGGTTCCGCGCACGAATACAATCGCAACACGGTTTTTGCAGCCAACGATTTTTTTAACAACAAGAACGGCATTCCTTTGCCGGCCCTGAACCGTAATCAATTTGGCGGCAACGTTGGCGGCCCGGTTAAAAAGGATCGCCTGTTCTTTTTCTTCAATTACGAAGGTCGCCGCGATTCGCTTTCTACCCAGGTAGAGCAAATCGTCCCTAACGACACTTTCCGCAGCGGCCAGCTGAATTACATTGACGCCAATGGCAACGTTCAGACCGCCAGTATGGCGCAACTCCAGGCTATTGATCCGGCCGGCGTCGGCGTGAACCAGTCTTTCCTCGATTTCATCAATTCGCGCTATCCCGTGGGTAACGATCCCAGCATTTCCGATGGTTTGAATACCACCGGATTCCTGTTCAACGTGCCCATTCACAGGAGAGAGAATATCTACACCGGCCGGCTGGACTTCAACATTTCACAGAAGCATAAGCTCTTTGGCCGCATCCAAATGGATCGCTTCAATGACGACGACTCCACGAACGTGCTTCCGCAGTTTCCGTCCGATCCAACTCCTCAGGCCAGCATCATTGACCATGACCGTTCCTGGGTGGTCGGTGAGACGTGGACCATCACCAACAATTTGATCAACCAGGCCGCAGTCGGCTTGACACGCCAGGTTCTCGACTTTCCGGTTCACTTTGCACCGGCGGCTCCAAACTTTTTTACCACTAGCCTGATTTCCTCGCCCTTCGCTGACATTCGCGGCCAAAACCGTAACGTCGCCGTGCCGGAGATTCGCGACGACCTCTCTTACGTGCGTGGAAAGCATGTTTTTAACTTTGGAACGGATATCAAGCCCATTCGTGTGAAATCCGCGAATCAGTCGGACGTTAATTTTGTAAGCATCGGGCTCGGCGGTCTGGTGAACAGTCTCGACGATTCCACCCGCCCAGCGGATATTTCCGCCGATCTTTCCGCGCAGGCGGAGTGGGACCGCGCATTTCCCTTGATCCTGGGCCGCTACGCCCAGACCAGTTCGTTTGTCGCCTACGACCGCGACGGCAATGCGTTGCCTTCGTTCACCATGACCCACAGGGATTTTCACTACAACGAATTCGAATTCTACGGGCAGGACAGCTGGAGAGTGCGCCCTAACTTGACGGTCACGTATGGCCTGCGCTGGCAATATCACAGCGTTCCCTTTGAAGCCAACGGTTTCGAGGCGGTCTCCAACCAAAATATCAACACGATTTTCCCGGTGCGCGTAGCCAACGCCCTCCAGGGAATTTCCGGCAACGATGCCGCGCCGATAGTCAGCTACAACCTGGGTGGATCCGCGAACCATGGTCCGGACTACTACAAGCCGGACTATCACGACTTTTCGCCGCGCCTCGGAATTGCCTACACTCCGTCGTTTTCCAGCGGCCTGCTCGGATCGTTGTTTGGGAACCGCAAAACTACGATTCGCGCCGGCGGCGGCATCGTCTATGACCGCGTGCTGAGCACGTTGTCGTTTGAACTGGACGAGCAAAGTTTTGTCTTTGATTCCAACCCTGTAGATAATTACGGCGGTAGCGATCCCTCCACCGCACTGGCAACCAGTCCGCGATTCACGACGCTCGGCGCGCCTCCCGCACCGCCAGCACCGCTTGCGGTCAGGCCACTTCCTTTCACGCCGAACGTGGACGACACCGGCGCGCCGGTGGGACTTGCTAACGGCGGCTTCCCGGGATTCTTGCAGTTCGACAAAAACTTCAAAACCCCTTACGCCTACACCTACTCGCTCGGTGTCCAGCGTGAACTCCCAGGCAACTTTGTTGTGGAAGTGAATTACTACGGACGCCTGGGCCGCAAATTGATCGCTGTAGGTGATGCCGCGCAAACTGTCAACTTTAAAGATGCCGCTTCTAATCAATTTTTAAAGGCGGCCTTCGGTCAACTGCAATCTCAGGTACAAAGTGGCGGGACCATCACGGCGCAGCCATGGTTTGAAAATCAGATGCAGTCCGCCACGGGTGCCACGTGCCCGCAGATCAATGCGGCATTCGGACTTCCCTTCACCACGTGTACGGAATTCGTTGGCCAAGGCTTGAGCAATTTCGTGGGCGTCGGGGATCTCTCCAGTACCATACTGGTTCTTGACGAGCTTGGACTGCTTAATCCAAACGTCGCTCTTTATGCCCAGACCGGAGCCAACGGATACATCGGCAACTATTCCTCATCGTCCTATAACGCGCTGCTCGGGAGCCTTCGTAAGCGCTACTCGAATAATCTTCAACTGGATATCGATTATTCGTATTCCCACTCAATCGACAACCAGTCCAACATCACCAACAACACGAACCAGTTCTCGTTCAACGGCCAGGGTCTGATTTGCGACCTGACCAACCTGAGAACGTGCAGGGCCGATTCGCTCTTCGACGCTCGCCACATCATCAGCGCAAACTATGTTTACGATTTGCCGTTCGGACGTGGGCAACATTTTCTGCGCAATGCCAACGGCGTCGTAAATACGATTCTTGGCGGGTGGTCCACTTCGGGCATTCTTCGGTATCGCACCGGATTCCCATTCACCACCCACACCGGCACTTTCCCTATCAATTTTACCCAGGACGCTCCTGCGGTTTTCAACGGCGACCGCAGTGCGGTTCGCCAGGGCATCCACACAGACCCCACGACCGGGGCGATTCAATTCTTCGCCAATCAGGATTCCGCCCTGGGCGCTTTCAGTTTTCCGTTTGGCGGAGATACCGGCACCCGCAACCCCGTGCACGGCCCGTCGTTTACAAATCTCGATGTGGCTGTTTACAAAAACTTCACCATGCCCTGGTCGGAGCACCAGAAGTTGCAATTCCGTTGGGAGGCCTTCAATCTGTTCAACCACACAAACTTCGCCGTTCCCGGCGACCCGACCTCGCTGACCAACTCCAACAACATTCTTACCAACCCGGGTGCGTTTGGCGTAATCAATGAAACCGCTGGCAGTCCGCGTCAATTGCAGGTTTCCCTACGGTTTGACTTCTAACTCGGGCCCTTAGCCAATTTTCAAGCACGAATCCCCACGCGCCACCCGGCACGTGGGGATTCTTTTGTTACGGGAAAACGCAGGCGGCGAAATAATTGTCCGCCACCTGCCAGTTCAAACGTCATAAGGTTAGAAGTAACCAAACCAAGGAGAAATAAACATGAGCGAATTTTTGTATGTGTATCGCAATGAAGTTCCATCCCAATCGCAGGCGGCGCCTTCGCCCGAGCAAATGCAAACGGTCATGCAGAAATGGATGGCCTGGATGAAAGCGTTGGGCGAGAAGGGCCACCTCAAAGATCCCGGCAATCCTCTCGAGCCCACCGGGAAAACCGTCAAAGGCAAGCAGAAGACCGTGACCGACGGGCCTTACGCCGAGTCCAAGGACATCGTGGGCGGGTACTCACTCGTGGAAGCCCGCGATATTGCTCAAGCCGTCGAGCTGTCGCTCGGCTGCCCGATTTTTGAATCAGGCGGTTTTGTGGAAGTACGGCCCATCATGAAGATGAACATGTAATGGAAATTCCGACAGCCACGCCTCTGGACGAGCACCTATTCCGGCGCGAATCCGGACGCATGGTTGCCACGTTGACGCGCATCTTCGGGATGCACAACCTAGCGTGCGCTGGAGCTGTGGAAGTTTCGCGGCGTACCCGAAAATCCTTCCGCCTGGCTGATGGCCACGGCAAAAAATCGTGCGTTGGATGTCTTGCGTCGAGAGCGCACCGCTCTCACGTTTGCTCCCGAGTTGGGCCGCTTGCTGCACACCGAATGGACGCTTGCGCCGGTCGTGCAGGAACTGTTCGAGCCTCAAGCGATCAAAGATGATCAGCTGCGCATGATGTTTTCGTGCTGCCATCCGCGGCTTCCGGAGGAGGCGCAGGTTGCACTGGTATTGCATATCCTGTGCGGATTCAGTGTAGATGAAATCGCCGCCGCGTTTGTCAGCGGGCACCACGCCATCGAGAAGCGAATTTCACGCGCTAGAAAAGTACTGGCGGGTTCCAAGAAACTATTTGATGTGGCGGGTGCTGAGGACTTTTCTGCACGGCTGCCGGCGGTGCAACGCGCCCTGTACTTGCTGTTCAACGAAGGTTATCACGGCGCATCGCCGGAATCGGCGGTACGCGCCGGACTTTGCCACGAGGCCTTACGCCTTGCCAGGTTAATGCGCGATCACGCACTGGCTGCCACACCCGCCACTCACGCTTTGTGCGCGCTCATGTGTTTTCATCTTGCGCGATTGTCCTCGCGCGTGGACTTGTCCGGGAATCTGATTTCCTTGTTCGATCAGAACCGTTCCATGTGGGATCACGGCCTGGTGAAAGAAGGTCAACGCCTTCTCGATCTCTCAGCGACGGGCACGGAACTTACGGAATATCACCTGGAAGCCGCCATCGCTTCCTTTCACTCGTGTGCTACAGACGCACAGAGTACGGATTGGAGAAATATTATTGCGCTCTATGATCTGCTGGTAAAAATCCGCCCATCCCCAGTGGTCGCTCTAAACCGCGCCATCGCCATCGCGCAACTTGAAGGCCCGCAGCGGGGCCTCGAGGAAATCAGCGCCATCCCCAGCCGGGAACGCTTGGCGGAGTACCCTTTTTATTTCGCGGCCAGGGCTGAATTGGAATTCCGGCGCGGAAACCGTATTGCAGCATGTGAACAATTCCGCGCCGCCGTTGTGCTGGCCCGCAATCCCATGGAGCGCAAATTCCTGGAGCAGCGCATCCAAACAGTTGAAAGAACAATTCATCAGGAAACTAGCGCCGAAAGTGCGTGAAAAAAAACTGGCGGCCAGATTCTCCTGACCGCCAGCGTTGTTGACTCTAAAATTTTTATATGGCCGGACTGGCCAGATTCATTACGAAGTGGCTCCGGCTCGGCGGGTGGCAGGTGTGTCCTTCACATCCGCCGACGCTTCGCCTGCGGAGGAAATATCTTCGGCGCCGGTGCGCTCCAGAATATCCTTGGCGCGCTTGATTTCTTCCGACGTGTCACAGTGAACGGAAACCAGTATTCCGCCCTTCTGCAACCGTCCTTCGTATCGCTTGGCTTCGAATTCAGGAATTCCCATGCCAACCAGGGCTCCCGTTACGCCGCCAACCGCACCGCCAACGCCCATACCCGCAAGCGCCGCCATGATCGGTCCAGCTGCGATGAAAGGCCCAAGTCCCGGGATCGCCAGGGCGCCGATGCCCACCAGCCATCCCAGTGTGCCGCCGATGACTGCGCCGGATCCTGCGCCAGTTGTCGCGCCTTCGGGGGCCTTGGTGTTCTTCTCAGTTGCAATCTCCTTGTTACCCAGATTTTCGGGCAGCAAAACCGAAACGTCAGAGTGCTGGAAGCCTGCATCCTTCAATGCAGTGACAGAGTTCTCCACGCCGCTGCGGCTGGAGTAAATTCCAAATACGGATTTGTTCTTACTCATGGTTCCTCCTCGATTGCCTACCTTGATTCTCGCCTACGAACTTGTGAATTGAGGCACACGTATCCTGCTGCAATCCCCACCTTTAACGAATACGCGATTCACCGCATTTTGCATGGCGGAGTTACCCGACTCCACGCGCGGGAGAGGATATCTACCTTTCATAATCGTAGAAGTTACAGCGGTATCTGTATAGATGTTGAACGAGCAGAGGACTAGCCTTCGCTGCTGGCTTACTAAACACGCTCGACCACTCGGGGGGAAAAAAATGACAAAAAAATATGACCTGTTGAGAGTAGTCACGCTGGGACTCGGAATCTCCGCGTTTTCTTTCGCTGCGATCCCTGCCCACGCGCAGCAATCGGATTCCCAGGCCCAACCGGATAACACCGCTCAAAATAAGGGAGACAACCACAAGGGGGCCATGACTGCGGACCAACAAAAGGAAAGCGCCGCGGATCGTGAACTCGCCAAGAAAATCCGCAAGTCCATCGTCGGCGACTCGTCGCTTTCCACCTACGCGCACAATGTGAAGGTCATCGTGCGGGATGGCATGGTCACTCTTAAGGGGCCAGTAAAGAGCGACGACGAAAAGAACGCTGTTGGCGCAAAAGCGAATGATATTGCTGGAGCCGACAAAGTTCAAAACCAATTGACCGTTAAGTCGTAAACGCCAGACAGTCAGAAAAGTAAAACGCCGCTTAGTCGTTGAGGTCAGCGGTGTTTTCTTATTGCTGCCATTACTTTACGCTGCCGACCAGAAACGCAACCGAAGCCGCAAACATTGCGACAGTTCCGCCCACCGCTGCCGCCGGCCAGTTTCATCGGGCTGCAGATTTTGGTGCCTTACACCCAATATGTAAAATCTAAAGTCTAGTTTCTGGCGATGGCCTCCTCGCGTATGCGCGAGAAGATGAATCCACACCGCCAAGCAGCCAATGGGCGGGATTCGCCCCTGGCGCTCAAGTTGGCGTTCAGAATTGAAAATCTGGAATCCAAGAGCATGGCTACGATGCAGTAAACAACTGGGCGGGGGCACGCTTTGCGAATGTTGGCGGAGATTCCAACGCCGGTCACGCGCCCCACTGATTTCTGAATCGCACACATGAGCGGGTAGGAAAACAGTGCCAAGCAAAGTGTGGCGAATTTGAACTGACCACCAGTCTGCGAGTAAGTAGCTATCCCGTTTGGGTCGTCGTAGGAGGCCCCGGTAACGAGGCCCGGGCCAACAATGGCCAGATTCGAACGACGGATAGCTGGCGCCGAGACCGCCACCGGGAACGGCCATAGGGAGCTGTTTTCCTATGCGCTAACTAGATTCTTCCCATCAGCAACAAGATGACTAAGACCAGCACGACAAGTCCTAATCCTCCGCTTGGGTAGTAACCCCACCCCCGGCTGTACGGCCACGCCGGAAAGCTTCCGAGAGAAAGCAGCAGTAAAACCACAACCAGGACGAGTAGCATTGGTTTTCCTCCGCGGGCATTGAACCGTTTCCGGCGGATATCGGCAATCGGTGTATATCTGTATTTGGTTCAGCGATTGCCCGTGTTCATCTTTTAAAAAGTTGCCGCCCGCTCCAATATCACTCGTCATGGCATACAGCGTAGACGGTATGTCTTTTCAATGGGATACGGACAAACATCGTTAACCGGCCGTACTGCTCTGGGCGTCGCCCCAGAAAAAATAAGGAGAGAACTAACTTGCGTATTTTGGTCGCCGACGATCACGACATTATTAGGCGCGGTCTCAAAGCCCTTCTCACATCCCGCCCAGGATGGGAAGTTTGCGCTGAGGCGAAGACCGGCCGTGAAGCTGTTACCCTCACTGAACAGCTGAAGCCCGATGTCGTAGTGATGGATATCAGCATGCCCGACTTGAATGGCCTGGAAGCGGCCAGAAAAATCAGAAAAAGTGTTCCCAAGGCTGAAATTCTCATCCTGACGTTGCATTTTTCCGATCAACTTGTCCGCGAAATTGTCGAAGCCGGAGTGCGCGCCTACATCATGAAGTCCGATGCCGATCGCGATCTGGTCGCTGCGGTGGAAGCACTGGGTAACCACCGGCCTTTTTTCACTGCGCGCGCGGCGGACATGCTCCTCGACGGTTTCGTACGCCCTCATGCTGCGCCCGACCCCGAAGCACAGGTTCGCAATCGTCTTACCGCGCGTGAACGCGAAATCGTGCAACTGCTGGCGGAAGGGAAGAGCAGCAAGGAAGTGGCCGTTTCGTTGGGCATCAGCGTAAAAACCGCGGAAACTCATCGCGCAAATATCATGAGGAAGTTGGAATTGCACTCCGTATCCGAATTGGTTCGTTACGCGGTAAGAAATCAAATCATCGAAGCGTAGAAACACGTGCAAGCTGAGTGTGGCTTTTTTTAATGAAGGCAATTTACAAAATTTTCGTTTCGCTGGCATGGCCACCACGAGGTTGTAGTCCGCGGCGCGGTTGGGAGGTTCCATGCCCCGTATATTGATTGTGGACGACCACGCCGTCATCCGCCGGGGGGTTCAGGGAATTCTGAGCAGCTACCCGGAGTGGGTCCTCTGCGGAGAAGCTGACAATGGCCAGGACGCTATTCGCTTGGCCGGAGAACTAAAGCCTGAAGTGGTCATCATGGATGTTTCCATGCCCGGCTTGAACGGACTGGAAGCCACGCGCATCATGCGAGACGTGCTTCCGGAAACAAAAGTGTTACTGCTAACCCTGCACTCCTCTTCGGAGTTTGTACGTAGCGCTTTCCGCGCCGGTGCTCGCGGCTATGTGTTGAAATCGGACCCCGAAAGTGAGCTCGTGCGCGCGCTCAATGTTGTTCTTGGCGAGGGCACTTACGTCAGTCCCGCCATTGATCCGCACGAAGCTAAAGAGGCCGCCATTCACAGTAACTGAGGCGTCCTTCTTCTACCTCGGTGGACTTTTCCTTCGCCGCTGGACACAATAGGACCGAACAAATAATTTTTTCAACTCGTTAGTCAGGAGACACATATGGCCGCGAACCAAAAGCAGGACCCCACTAGTCAGAAACCGGTAGCCAACCAAAACGTCACGCGTGAAGAGCTTATCAACCTGTTGAACGGTGACCTTGCGCGCGAGTACCAGGCCATCATCGCGTACGTGGTTTATTCCCAGGTATTGAAGGGCGCCGAGTATATGAATATCGCCGAAGAGCTCGAAAAACACGCCAAGGAAGAACTGGAACACGCCATCACCATTGCCAAGCAGGTGGACTACCTCGGCGGCACGCCCACCGTGCAGCCTGAGCCCGTGAAGTCCACAGATGACAATAAAGAGATGCTGCGCGCAGATTTGAATAACGAAAATCAGACCGTAAAAAATTATCGCCAGCGCGTGCGCCAGTGCGAGCAGTTGGGCGAATACGCGATGGCGGAACTTATTCGCGAAATTCTTATCGACGAACAGGACCACCAGATTGCTCTGGCCACTGCGCTGGGAATTGACGTGCCTAAGGTCTAAGCTCGCGCACGAATCGCTACTGTCTGGCCATGATGCCTGACGTTCTCTGTCCTTCCACTCGCCACCTTAGATAACTGACTGGCTGAGGCAAGCCCGGATCTGTCGGTCCGGGACCGGGAAAAGGCGCACGCTCCGGATCTGGAGACGGAAATTCCGGTTCGGACGGTTTTTTCGGTGGCAATTCCGGTTGAGGAGGTTGCGGCACTGGTTCCTCCGGCCCTGGAAAGTTAGGTTCAGCTGCGTAGAGGCGCGTCATGGATTCTCCTGAAATCTTGATGCCCGTGAGCGCCAACAGCATTACCCACGCGATGCCCTCAAGCAATCCATACATCCCCGTAGGCGCTTCCCTGGCTTCCTCGCGGAAGTGCGAGGACAGTAAGCAACACTACAGCTTTCTCGGGATTCCATCACTCCGCAGCCCAATTTACTCTCAGGCCTGACCGAATGCTGGCGGCCATGTCCTTCGCCGGAGTGACTGCACACGGTAGCCCGAGAGGGCCTTTGCAGTTTGACCTACTTGGAAGCTACCCGCGGCCGCCAGTGACTTCCGCTATCCCTTTCGGCTTACCCTTACTCCGCTGCCTTTCTCAGTGTATCCACCTATTGAGCCTCATGCCTTTGCGCGTCAAAGTACTGCGCAACGCCGGACCCACCCAGAACTGCTTCACCTTCGATCCGGTGCGACTGGCTGTGGCTCGTGCAACCTTAAGGAGAGATATGAAATCGCTTAGAACGATGTTGACCCTGGTTCCTGTGCTGTTGGTGGGAGGACTGGTTGGATGTGATACCACACCACCGAAGTCGCCCGACGTCACCGACAACATCCGCAAATCGCTTGATCAAGCGGGATACAAAGATGTGAACGTCAGTCAGGATCGCGACAAGGGCGTTGTCACTTTGTCGGGAACCGTGGCGGCCGAAAGCGATAAGGCGCAAGCCGAATCACTGGCCAAAGCCGGTGCCGCGGGGCAGGTAGTAGCCAACACTATCGCGGTTCGCCCTCCGGGTGATGAGAGCACCGCTAAGGCGGTGGACTCGGACCTCGATAAAGCCATCGACAAGAATCTCGATGCCGCACTCGTAAAACGCAAGATGGATAAAGGCGTGAAATACGACGTGAAGAACGGCGTGGTCACCTTAACGGGCGACGTCAGCTCGCAGGCCAAGCGTGCTGCGGTGGAACAAGTCGCCAAGGGCGTGCCTAACGTCAAACAAGTCGTCAACGAAATGCAGGTCAAGGAGCAAAAAGCCAGCTCCTCGAACTAACGTGAATGTTGAGCGGAGCGGGCTGATGGCGGCTCGCTCCGTTTTTTTGATGTATGATTGTTCCGCCACGCTTCGGCTGTCGATTCGCACCGCCTCGAGTTTAGCTCCAGCGTCGGAGAAAAATGGTCGAGCCAAGTCTGTCGCCGTCTTCCACAGATACTCCGTCTGATACCCGCCCTCGTTCTAGAGTCTCCTCCCTGATGCTGGCGCTCCTGGGCGTGATCGTTATTTGTGCTATCGGGATATTCGGATACGTCACGCAATCCGGCGTAGGAAACAGTCGCGCGTGGGTTTTGCATACTTACGAAGTTCGCAGCGAGCTTCAGAATCTCGAAACGCAGCTAGCGGAGGCTCGTGCCAATGCCTTGGTCTACGCCTCCTCTGGAGATGAAAGCCAGCTTAAGGATTTCCGGATGCATTCGGTCAACATCGAGCAGGCTTTGCAACATCTGCGCGCCTTGACCGCCGACAACGAGCGTCAGCAATACCGCCTAGCTGAGATGGAAGCATTGTCTCGCGAGTACCTTTCGGAAATTGAAAGCGTCGCGACCTCGGCAGCCTCACGTGGCGCGCGGAATTCCGCCGAATCGAACCCCATTCGTGGTCTCGAAGTGCGCGAAGCGGAGCAGAAAGAAATCGTTCGCGCCATGGCCGACGACGAACAGCTATTGCTCAAGGGTCGTCTGGCAACCTGGGACCATTTTTTTCTCAGGGATGCTTTTATCCTGGCGATCACCTTGGCCGTCGCTGTCATATTCCTGGTTTTTAACCTCAGGTTCTTGAGCAGGGAAATCCACAGGAGGGGCCAATTGGAGCGCATGCAGCGCGAAAATGCCCGTTCCGCGCGAGCTCTCAGTTCCCGGGTATTGGAATTGCAGGACGCCGAGCGCCGCAAAATTGCCCGTGAGCTTCACGACAGCGTCGGGCAGTATTTGGTGGGACTCAAAATCAACCTGGAACAGTTGCTGAGTACCAATCCCGGCCTTAGCCCCGGCAATATGAAATTGCTAAATGACACCGTTGACCTCACCGAACGCTCCCTCGTCGAAGTGAGAACCATTTCGCATTTGTTGCATCCGCCGCTTCTCGATGAAGTGGGTCTGGAATCGGCTGCCCGTTGGTACGTGGACGGCTTTGCCAGACGCTCCGGACTGAAAGTTAACCTGCAGATCCCCAGGCTCGCCAACCGTTTGTCGAAGGAAGTGGAGTTGGCGCTCTTTCGCGTCTTGCAGGAATCGTTAACCAACGTCCATCGCCACGCCAACGCAACATCCATCGAAATCGTCCTGGCTTGTCACGACGGATCGGTGACCCTCGCAGTGAAGGACGACGGCGACGGAATATCTCGCCATATCCTGGAGTGCTATCGTTCTGGATTGGCTTCCGGTGTGGGGCTGGCAGGAATGCGCGAACGTTTGGCAGAGCTTCGCGGAGTCTTGGAAGTGGAAGCCCGGTCGCGAGGCACCGTTGTCAAAGCGACGATACCGGCCACCGAATGGCAGCTGCAGCCGGACCCCGTGGAAACAAGTCCGGCTTAACCTCCGTGGGACATGGCGCTTTGTCCGACGATTATGCCGTATAGGCCATCAGTGGGCGGGTTCGCGCAAGCATTTCCAGCCGGCGGCGCGATCGCGTCCGTGCTCGAAATACCCGTGACTTTACGGTCTCTACCGTAATGCCCATCGCGCGTGCCAGTTCCCGGTTCGTCCACCCCTCGGCCTTCTGCAGCACAAAGGTGTTCCGCAACGAAGGATTCAAGCACTGCAGTGCTTTGGAAGCCAGCTCGCGGTTGATATATTCGCGTTCGTGATTTTGCCGGTGATCTTCAATCTCCGGATAATTCGCAAATGTGGAAGGGTCCGCTCCGGTATCGGTAGTGTTCACAAAACGCTCGGGCTTGTGCCGGCGTAGCTTCATCAGCGCTTCGTTGATGGTGATGCGGAACAGCCATGTGGAAAACTGCGACTGCCCCTCGAACCGTCCGAGGTTGTAATACGCTTTAACCAGCACGTTTTGCACGTTGTCCTCCGCATCTTCGCGGTTTTTCAGCATGCGCAACGAGACGCCGTAAATTTTCCCTGAATGCTTCTGCACTAATTCCGTGAAGGCCTCGTGATTGCCACGCCGCGCTTTCGCGATCAGCTTGGACTCTGACATTGCTGCCTCGTTCTTCATGTCCACTATCCCTCGGTTTGTCATTTCGATCTCAGGCCGCTGGGACGGAAAAACTTCACGAAATGCTTGAGATTCGTAGTCCGCTTGCACGGAACTTGACATTGAAGGTAAAGGCTGCCGCCACGATGGACAATACAGAGGACCGTGTACGCGTCGCGTAGAGGTTTTGTAGAGGACTCGGTAGCTCATCGAACCATGAACATACCCATTCCGGTTTGCCAATAAAAAAAGGCGGAGAATAATCTCCGCCCTCAGTTATCGGACGTCCGAAACAGCTTAAGGCTTCAGGACTGGCGAAGAATGCTGCAGCGCAGAAATCAAAGTATGCGCCGAAGACGGGGCCTCCACCTTCTTTTCCATCACGATCGAGGCTGCGGTCACGCCCTTGCCATACAGGCGTTCATTGGCATCCTTGTCCGGACGCAGAGTGGTGCCTTCCAGGGAGATACCCGCGAACGCTCCGCGCGCCCGTGAATAGCTCAGCATTTCTGCACGCAAAGTCGCATCCGATTCGGCGGACGCGCTACGGCCCTTGGGGCCGGCAGCTACGCTGGCGTCGCCGCCCAGTTTCACTTTGCTGTGCAGCAGGCTATCCATGCCGCGGTCGTTCATGATCAGGATCACGAAATCAGTGGCTTCGCCGCCGATTTGAAATCCAAAGCTGCCACCTTCCAGCGCGTACATCGCCGGCGCGCCCCAGGGGCCAGAGAAATTATTACCCGTTCGGCATACCATCACGCCGCGTCCATAACTGCCACCTACCACGAATGCAGCCTTCAGTACGGAAGGAAGCACTACCACACAGCGCGCCTTGTCTAGCAAGTCTTGTGGAATATCATCTGGAACGTTCAAAATCTCTTGCATTACTTTGCCGGAATTCTCCAGCCGTTCATGCTCATCCTTTTCACTCGCCGGCTTTCCGACCGCCAAGGTCGAAAATGCCAACATTCCAGCCAAAAGCAGTGTCCATTTTTTCATCTTTAACTTCCTCCATTAAGATTTTTAGTTTATTTACCGCGGCCCATCGCGAGGACCGCCACGCCACTGATTAACGCGATAACGCCAATGATGGGCGGAACCGGAATGGAATGGTGTTCTTCTTTCGTCGCCTGGATTGGTCCGATATCCAATACCTTTTTCTGAGTCGTGTACGTAAACCCTTGATACACCAAAGCGATTACGCCGAGCGCGATCAACACTACACCTAGCATCATTCTTCCACTCATGCGCCCTCCGTTTACCGGCCCGCTCCAACTCCGCTTTGGCAGTTATGCGACTAGCGTGGCTGGAAGCCGCCAGATTCCGCGCGAACTTCTGGCGAGTCGCAACATTTGTACGTTATCCCCGTCTAAGGCTCCATACCCATAAACCCTGAAGCCTCTCATTTCCATCGTGTAGGCTGGTTCTACTTCGTTCCTCCAATTCCAGTTTTTGTCAGTACAGCCACGTGCACCAGAAATATAAGACGATTGCTGTATTTCATGAATTTGAAGCCCATGTTCACATGAACACTGAGTGCAGTAGGTCCTTGGAACGGAAGCGAGAATCTAAGGGAGGCAACAATGAACTGGGATCAAATTGAAGGCAAATGGAAACAGTACGCTGGCAAAGCGAAGTCCAAGTGGGGCAAACTTACCGATGACGACATGACCACCTTGAGCGGCAAGAAAGATCAACTCGTCGGTCTGGTACAGGAACGTTACGGAATTGCCAGGGAAGATGCGGAGCGTCAAGTCGACGAGTTCGGTAGCTCCTTTTCCGACGACAACGCCGCCCAGCGCGACGAAAATGCTCGTCGCGACAAAGTTCGCGGCGCCGGCTCTGTTTAGTTTTTCTTCCTCCAGAAAGACTTGTAGTTGTCCAATTAAGCTGGCCCGTTTCTCGGGCCAGCTTTTTTTGCCTGTAACTGGGCCGGTGCTTGTTAAACTCAGAAACTGACTATGAATGTTTTCAGCGCCCTCGGTGCCGTCCTCGGAACTGCCTTTTCATCAGGACTCAACCTTTACGCCACCATCGTCACCCTCGGCTTATTGCAGCGCTTTCAGGTCATTCATTTGCCGCCCGCATTGCAGGTTCTGGCGCATCCCGGGGTTCTCGGCATCGCTGCAACTCTCTACTTCATCGAATTTTTCGCCGACAAAATTCCCTACGTGGATACGATTTGGGATGTGATTCACACCTTCATTCGTCCACCAGCCGCTGCGTTGCTGGCTTACACTTCGACCGGCGCGGTAGCGCCGGAGTGGCGCTGGGGTGCTGCCTTGCTGGCCGGTGGCGTGGCGCTCACATCGCATAGCGCCAAAGCTTCTACGCGCGCTGCCATCAACACCAGCCCCGAGCCCTTCAGTAACTGGACGTTAAGTTTTGGGGAAGACTTGCTTGCTGTCTGGCTCACCTGGATGGCCACCGCTCATCCGCTGGCTGCTGTTATCGTGGTGGGCGCGCTGCTGATCGTGTCCGCACTACTGATTTATTATTTGTTTCGCTTCGCGCGCTCAGCGTTTCACAAATTGTCCACCGCTTAAGCCCCGCGCTACTGCAGGTAAGTCGCCAGCCACTCTGAAAAAGTCTTGTACCAGAACTGCGAATTTTGCGGCTTTAACACCCAGTGACCTTCGTCGGGGAAAACCACCAGCTTCGATGGAACGCCCTGACGCTGCAGCGTGTTGAAGAACTCCAGCGATTGTGTGTAGGGCACGCGGAAATCATTTTCGCCGGCGACCACCAGCGTGGGCGTTTTGAATTTTCCCAGGTCTCCCGCATACGTCATGGGCGACCACTTTTTGTAGTTCTCGGGGTTCCCCCACGGCGTTCCCTGCATGTCATGTTCCGCAAACCACAACTCTTCCGTAGCGTACATGGACGACTGATCGTAAACGCCCGCGTGGCTGATGATAGCTTTGAATCGCCCGGTATGCGTCGCGATCCAGTTCGCTAAAAACCCTCCATACGACCCCCCCGCCGCCGCCATGCGGGACCCATCCGTGAATTTATAATTCGCCAGCGCGTAGTCCACGCCTTTCAGCACGTCGGTGTACGCTTGCCCGCCCCAGTCGTTGGTGATTTCGTCCGTGAATTTCTGTCCGTAACCGGTAGAGCCGTGCCGGTTGATCATCAGCGTCACGTAGCCTTGCGCTGAAAATACTTGCGCGTTCCACCGGTAGCCCCAGGCATTCGACCACATCGTTTGCGGCCCGCCATGCAGCAGTACCAGCAGCGGATACTTTTTCGCGGCGTCGAAATTTGGCGGGCGAATCAGCATGGCCTGCACCTTCGATCCCGCCGCGCCCTCGTACCAGAAAGTCTCCGGCGCATTCATATCCAGCTTGGCCAGCAGCGCGTCGTTGTGATGCGTTAGCTGCTTGGCATTTGAGCCGTCGCCACCGGCAACGAAGACTTCCGCTGGCATGGTCAGGCTGGTGCGTTCGAAGGCCAGCGCTTTACCCTCTTTGCTGAACGAAATCCCCGTGTTGAAGCCCTCGGCAATTATTTTCTTAGGCGCGGCGCCGGCCCGTGCGCTCATGGCGTACACCGGCGCCAATGTTTCGTTTTCCGCCGTGAAATAAATGGTTTTGCTGTCCGCCGACCACGCCAGTTCCTGGGCGCTGCGGTCAAATTTCTCGCTTAGATTTTCGCTCTTCCCACTTTTGCGGTCGTACAGCATCACCCGCCAGCGGTCTGATTCATTTGCCGCTACCAGTTGCGCGTGATACGCGATGTAATTTCCGTCCGGGGAATACACCGGATTGCCGTCAAAACCTGGATTCTCGGTGATTTTTTTCGCTTCACCGCCCGCCACCGGAACCAAGAACAGTTCTCCATTGGTGCTGATGGCTTCTATTTTGTCGGGCACCGCGGTAAAGCAAATCTCTTTGCCGTCGGGCGAAAAATTTATGTCTTCAGATCCGCCGCGCTCATCGGGCGGCACATCGTAGTTCGCTCCCGTGGTCAGGTCTCGCGGAGTGCCGCTGCCATCCGCCGCCGTTACGAACAGGTGGCTGCGTTTGCCCTCCGACCAGTGCGTCCAGTGACGGTATAGCAATTGCTCCGCGACATGCGCTTTCACCTTGTTCTTTTCTTTTGCGGCGTCCCGCGCACTGGTGCACGCATCATCCTTGCAATCCACGTATACCGAAGACGTGAACGCGATCGTCGTGCCGTCCGGCGACCACTTCACCATGTCCGCGCCGCTGGAAAGATGGGTAATAGCATGCCCTTCGCCGCCCTCCATCGAAAGCACGTACACTTGAGAATTGCCATCGCGCGAAGAAATAAACGCCAGCGTTTTGCCGTCCGGCGACCACGCCGGAGCGGAATCGTGCCCACTTTGCGTCAACTGAATCGCTGCACCGCCTGCAGTGGACATTATCCAGATGTTGCCGGCGTTGCGATTTGCGTCCATATCCGGCGTGGACACCGCATACGCCACCCATTTTCCGTCCGGCGAAATGGTCGGAGAGGCCACCCGGTGCATACCGATTAAATCGTCAAAAGTGATCGGGCGCTTGGCACCGGATTCCTGCGCCAGCCCGGCGGCGCATGTCACGCTCAAGATCCCAAGCAAGAATCCACTGGTCCACATCGCGCGTCTCATGCGTGCTCCTCTAATATTTCGAAAGGGATTGCTTCTAGGGACTTTGGATAATGTCACGATTGGTGAACGAATCCAAGGTACCGCGGCTATATGAGCGCCGGGTTCGCCACCAGCCCGATGCTGGAGGGCCTTACTTTTTGAGCGGCACTCCCATTGCCCAGATGTACCCATCGGGGTCTTCCAGGATCACGTCTCGCCAGCCATGCGGGAAATCCGCTGCGGGTTGCAGGATTATCGCTCCTGCACTCCTGGCGCGTTTCTCCAATTCGTCCGGATCAATACCCATCACGCGAAGCTCCGCGCCATCGCCGCGCTTTCCGTCACGCTGCAATCGCGTTGACAACGGATGGTGGTCGTACGTGTGATCGGCGTGCAGCATGAACTGCACGCCATTTACTTCCATCGCGGCAAAATCCTGGTCGCTGTAGTGCGCCGCGGCCCCCAATACCTGTTCGTAAAATCGCCGCGACTTGCCCACATCCCGCACCAACAGGTTCACGGAGAACCGTGGCATCGCTCGCCCGTAATCGTCAGCCGGCATCCATGCATCGCCGGTGCGCTTCATGGTCATGTCTTCCTCCGCGATTCGCCCCACTCATCGCCTTATCGCGGAGCGTTGCTACGGGTCAGTTTCTCAGGTGCTGGTCCCGCTTTACTGTCGGCATTCACGCCGCAGAAAAAAGTGGTGCCACCAATTTGGCCTAAGAGGCGGTCTTGGCCGTTGAAATATTCTTGCGCACCACCAGCCAATTCGCAGTGGCGATGGCAATGGTAATCAGCACAACCGAAAGATTGCTCATAGGCGTTTGCAAAAATAATACGGCACAGAAAAACAAAGTGAGGATGGCGATGAACGTTCCTGCGCGCAGTCGAAATGCGTCAGTTTCCGGTAGCTTTCGCCGCAACGCCAGCAGCGCCACTGCAAAGGACGAATATGTCAGCAACCTCGCCACCGCCGAGAGCGTGATGTTCCATCGAAAATTGCCCGCCAGTGTGAAAGATAGCAGCATCGCTGTGTAAACCAGAATTGAAATGTGAGGTGTGCGGAATTGAGGGTGCACGGCGGCAAAAAATCGCGGAAAATCGCCACGCTCCGCCAGGGCAAACGTCAAACGCGGGGTGTGCAGCATATTCGCGCCCAGGTAACCGTAGATGGATACCAGCGCTCCAGCGGCGATCGCCGCTGCCGCCCCACTTCCAAAAATCTGGCGAGCCGCTTCGGCGAGCGGACGCTCCGTACCAGCGGGATCTGTCAGCGTGCCGTTAATCACCACTTGCACCAGCGTGTAAATCACCGTGACCAGGCCGAGCGCGTAAAAAAGTGCCGCGGCCGAATCCCGCCGCGGATCACGCGTCTCTCCGGTAGCGAAAAACACCGCTTCGAATCCGCCGTAAGCAAACACCAGCACCAGCACTACCTGCAGCCAGTCGTGTGACGTGACAGGATGCGACAGCGGCGCGGGCGTCACCGGGCCATGCATCATCAACCAACCCAGTCCGGCGCCAATAAATACCAACAACAAAAGTATTTTTGCGCTGGTTAGCAAATCGCTGACGCGTGTCGCCGAACGCACCCCGCGATAATTGATCACCGCCAATATCCCGATGAGCAACGCCAGAATCGTCACGCGATAAAGTGGCCGCACCGCGCTCGGACTGAATTCCGCCAGGTAGGTGGCGAACAGATTCGCAGTGCCCGAAGCCGCCGTCAATCGCGCCAGCCACGTCATCCACGCGATCTGGATGCCCCAGAATCGTCCCAGCGCCGCGCGCGCGTAAAGATAAGGACCGCCTGTTTCCCTAAATTGGGAAGCTACTTCGCTCAGACATCCCGCGATTAGCGCAATTCCGGCTGCGGCGACCAGGTAAGCAAGCGGGCCATATTTTCCAAGACGGCCGGCTACGACGCTCGGCAGTCCAAAAACGCCGCCGCCGATCACCGAATTGACGATCAGCGCGGCCAGGCTCCATCGGCCAATGGTGCGAACGAGACCCCTGGAAGTTTCCGCCACGCTACTCCGTTTCACGAAATTGCAAGTTCGAATCGCGCGAACGCGAAAAACGCGCCTCAAAACGTCGCCAGGGTAACACAACCCTTCCATCGTTCGGTCCAGCGCCACCCCGTGGTTCACTCTGTTACAATTTCGTCCCGAACACATGCCCAGCCTGTTTCCCCGAAATTTCGGCAAAAACTATCCCGTTGCCGCCCGTGGCGAAGGTTGTTGGATTATTTCTGCCGACGGCCGGCGTTTTCTGGATGCTGCGGGGCAAGCCGCCGTCGTCAACATTGGCCATGGAGTCGCGGAAATCGGCCGTGCCATGGCCGAGCAATCTGCGCAGTTGGCGTTTGTCCACACCACGCAGTTCCATAACGCTTCCGCCGAAAAACTCGCCGCGCGTTTATTACAACTTGCGCCGCCGAATTTCCGTGATGGCGGCCGCGTCCATTTCACTTCCGGCGGTTCTGAAGCCACTGAAACCGCCATCAAGCTGGCGCGGCAATTCCATCTCGAAACCGATGCGCCTCAACGCTTCGGGGTAGTTTCGCGCCGCCAGAGCTATCACGGCAGCACTCTCGCAGCCATGTCGGTGAGCGGCAATGTCGCCCGCCGCACTGCATACCAGCCCATGCTCCCGGAGTGGGGACACATCGAGCCCTGCTTCCCCTATCACCGGCCCGCAAATCAAACCGAGAAGGACTACGGCCTCGCGTGCGCGAACGATCTCGACAAATTTCTTTGCGGCCCCTCGGGCAAAAATTCTTCAGCGTTTATTTTTGAGCCAATCGTGGGCGCCACTCTCGGCGCCGCCGTTCCCTCCGAAGGCTACGTGGCGCGCCTCGCCGAGATTTGCCGCCAACATAAAATTCTTCTGATCGCGGACGAAATCATGTCCGGCATGGGCCGCACCGGAAAACCTTTCGCCATCCACCACTGGCACAACGACAACGTCGAGCCGGACATCATCCTGGTGGGGAAGGGAATCGCCAGCGGCTACGCCCCATTGGGCGCCGTGTTAATTTCCGCGCGAGTCGTCGCGGCATTCGAACGAGGTTCAGGCGTCTTTCAGCACGGTTTTACTTATCAGTCGCACCCAGTCGCTACCGCGGCCGGCAACGCGGTACTCGATTACATCGAAGCCCACAGTCTTTTTGCGCGTGTTGATGAGGTATCAAAAACTCTGAGTCGCGACCTCGCGCCTTTGCTTGCGCATCCGTACGTCGGTGAAATCCGCGGCTTAGGTCTGCTGCTAGGCATCGAGTTCGTCAAAAACAAAAGTACTCGCGAACCCTTCCCGCCATCCGAAAACATTGCTGAAAGAATACGTCAAGCCGCTATGGAAGAAGGCGTCCTCACCTATCCAACACAGGGCTGCGTGGATGGTTTGCGCGGCGATCACATTCTCCTCGCTCCTCCATTCATTCTCTCCGCCGCCGAATCAACAATGGTCGCCGCGGCATTGCAATCGGCGCTTGCCAAGGTATTTCCGCGGTGAAAGCCTGCTTTCTTGAATAACCAAACTCTGCTCCCTCACAAGCCCTTCTCTTTCGACGAGGGTTGCATTACTGTGCGTTCGTACATTTAGGAGAGGACCGATAAACATGCGCAATAATTTCAGAATCCTGGCGTCGCTGTTCATTATGGTTTTGTTTCATACGGCATTAGCGCGAGCTCAAGATAACGCGCCGGGAAAGAATATCGCCAAGCCGCGAGCCCGTGATCTCCACGTTCCGTTCGATGGTACGCCCGGCCCACTCAACGCCATTACCGATGTGGACGGAGTGGCCGTCGGCCACACCACGCTAATCTCCGGCGAAGGAAAACTGCAAATCGGCCGGGGACCCGTGCGCACCGGCGTAACCGCCGTCTTGCCTCGAGGAAAAGAATCTATGAGCAATCCCGTGTTCGCTGCATGGTTCACGGAAAATGGTAACGGCGAAATGACCGGCACAACGTGGGTGGAAGAGTCCGGCTTTCTCGAAGGCCCGGTGATGATTACCAACACCCACAGCGTCGGCGTGGTGCGCGATTCTGTGATTCAGTGGCGTGTCGCTCACGGCCAGCCCGATCCCGCCGGTTATTGGTGGTCGCTTCCCGTTGTAGCAGAGACGTGGGATGGATGGCTCAACGACATCAACGGTTTCCACGTGAAGCCCGCCGACGCCTTTCACGCTATCGATTCAGCATCGTCCGGCCCAGTGCCGGAGGGTAATGTCGGCGGCGGCACCGGAATGATCTGCAACGAATTCAAAGGCGGCATCGGCACATCGTCACGCAAACTTGACGCCAAGTCTGGGGGTTACACGGTTGGCGTGCTCGTGCAATGCAATTACGGTACGCGCCCGAATCTGCGCATCGCCGGGGTTCCGGTGGGTAAAGAAATTCCCGACGAGCGCGCTTACGCCTCCACTTCTTTCAGTGAATCGGATCGCGGGTCCATCATTGTGGTGGTGGCCACGGACGCGCCGCTGCTCGCGCATCAGTTGAAGCGTATCGCTCATCGTGTCACTTTGGGACTGGGACGGGACGGCAGCATCTCCGGCAATGGTTCCGGCGATATCTTCATCGCTTTTTCCACCGCGAACCCCGGCGCTGCCTTCGCCGACAAGGTCGTCGAGTTGAAAATGTTGCCCAACGAAAGAATTGAACCACTCTTTGCGGCCACCGTGCAGGCCACCGAAGAAGCCATCATCAACGCCATGGTCGCCGCCGAAACCATGACCGGCATCGAGAATCACAAAGTAATTGCGCTGCCGCACGACCGCCTCCGTGCCGTGTTGAAAAAATACAACCGCCTTAACGAATAGCCAATTGACGGTGGAGATGCTCAGTTGCCACGCCTAAAAAACGTGAAATTACTTCGCGAACGCGTAGAACACTGGGACGAATATCCGTTTGGCACCCATCACAGCTTTGGACAGCATTGATCTAACCAGCCGTGTTTGCTTTTTCGTTGGCGAAAACGGTACCGGCAAATCAACGCTTTCGGAAGCTATAACCGCCCATTATGGGTTTGGACGGGAAGGAGGCAGCCGCAATTGTGCCTTCTAAACCACTTCCAGCGTGCGTTCCATCGATCCACTGGTACGCGCACAGCGAGTGGGATTTACAGTTCGGTCAGGAGCAGGCTTCTATCGCAGAGCAGAAAGTTTTTTTAATGCGGCGTCATACATTGACTCCATCGGCGGCGCGCACAGTTACGGAGGAAAAAGTCTTCAAGATCGGTCGCACGGAGAATCGTTTATCGTCTTGTTTACAGAATCGTTTTACTCGCTCGAGTTTTTACGTTATGGATGAACCCGAAGCCGCTCTATCTCCGCAGCGCCAGTTAAGCTTTATGGTCATACTGCACGACTTGTTGAAGGATAATGGCGACACTCAGTTTTTGATTGCAACCCACTCGCCCGTCCTACTCGCGTATCCGGGTGCTCAGATCCTGTCGTTCGATGGCGGACATATTCATGAGGTTGCCTACCGCGAGAGCCGGCCTTTTCAATTGGTCAGCAGATTTGTCGCGGCACCTGAACGATATATTAGCGCGTTGTTTGTGAGTCTGCCGATTCGGAATAATAACTACGCAACAAAACCTAAATAATTGGTACGGCCATCTTTCGTGCTGGATTGAAAAACGGCATCGGCACAATTTTTGCCGAAACGGTGTGGCGCACCGCTTCCACTGTCATTTCGATATTCAGGGTCGTCCCCACCGTGGAGTGTTCGCGGTTCACACAAGCCAGCGCGATCATCTTCTTCAGCGTGGGCGACCACGTGGTGGAAGTGGCCTTCCCGATCACCCGCCCGCCGCGGTATACCGGTACCGCCACGCGCGAAGCCATGCTCGGCACCTGTGGGGCCATGCCCATTTTGTCGTACAGCGCTTCGACTTCGTTCCAGTTGATTTCCAGTCCGACCAACGCGCGCTCCGCGCCCTTTTTCGCCTCGCGGGCCAACGCTTCGCGTCCCACAAAAGTTTCTTTCTTTAGATCCACCAGTTTGCCCAGCCCGATTTCGGCGGGCGAAAATCTTTGGGCATCAATCAGCGCTTTCTTGCTGGAAGTGTAGTCCACCTCAATCAGGATCAATCCCGCCTCGATGCGCGCGATGTCCAACGCGATCATTCCCGCGGGGTGAATATCAAACGCTTTACCCTTGCTGTTCAAAGCGTCCCAGACGATCACCGCATCTTTCCACGGCATCCAGATTTCAAAACCCAGGTCGCCGGTATATCCCGTGCGCGAAATGTCCACCGACACGCCGGAGATTTTTCCATGGGTCACGCGAAAATATTTCAAGTTGCTGATGTTTGCTTCCGCCACGGCATTCAGCAATCTTCCGGAAGTCGGCCCCTGCAGCGCCAAAGCCGCTACCTGCTCAGTGATGTCTTCGATTTTTACATCCAGGCCTAGCGCATTCTGTTGAAACCACCGCAAACTCGGATCCGCGGCCGTCCAGCGATATTCGTTTTCTCCCAGCCGCGTAATCGTGCCGTCGTCGATTACTTTTCCTTCGGGATCGCACCAGCAGCAGTAAATCACTTGATCCACAGCAACCTTATTGATGTCCCGGGAGATGATGCGGTTCACGAGCTTGGTAGCGTCGCGGCCGGTGACCTTGTACTTGAACAGCGGAGAAATATCGATGAGCGCCGCGGAATTGCGGATGGCGTTGTACTCGTGTTCGTGGTGCATTTCATAAACACTCACCGTGTAGTAACCCGACCACTCTCGATAGTTCAAGCTCTCGCACAAAGCCAGCGTTCTCTCGTGAAATGCAGTTCCTACCGGCACGCAACCTCCCCAATTCGCCGCTTACGTCCTCTAGCGAAAACAAAACTTGCTGCGGAAGACACCGAATTATAGGTGTGAATTCGCCGCCCTCGCAAGCAGCAACGACTGTGGCTGAATTATCTTGAAAGTCGCTCCTCAAACTCGGCTTTCCAGCTCTCCGGGAATGCTTCCACCTGCACGGCCCGGCTAATCACCTCGGCATCAGCGCTGGTGAATCTCTTCGTGACATACAGTCGCACGATGTCGGCAATGGATACCTGATACTTGTCGCGCGCAACCTCTTTGATTTCGCTCCCCGCGCCCACTTCGCCCTCACGAGTTACCGCTACGTAAAATCCGCTGCGCCGGCTAGTCAGAAATTTCTTCACCATGTCGTCTGCCTGGAACCGTACTGCCAATTTGTAGCAAGGCAGCCGCGGCTGCGTGACTACGACTTCAGCGCGGCCCATAGAAAATCTATCGCCCAGGTGAACAGAATTCTCCAACAAACCCTCGGTCGTGAAATTCTCTCCAAAGATGCCCAGCGGCAAGTCGCGGCCCGGCAATTCTTCTTTCCAGTAGTCGTAATGTTCCAGCGGATAGCAATACACAGCCTTGTATTCTCCGCCATGCACGGTTAAATCCGCTTGCCGGTCGCCATCGAGATTCAAGGTGCGCAGCATCACTCGACCCGTTACCGGCTCCTTGAAAATGCCTGTTTCCACCGTGTGCCCGTGCCAAATCACTTCGCGGGGAAGTCCCACATTCAGCGAGATGATTCTCATGTTGGCAGCCATGTCTGTAACTCTGGCACTCTGTAGTCAATTCGAGTATAGCCGCACCGATTATCGGTTCGGCGATAAAGTCGGGTGCCTGCGACTTGTGTTCGCATTCACCCTGCCAGTAGAATGCCTTCTGATTATTCGCCCTTATTGAACTGCAATACGCGCTTTGCAATCGCTGTTTTCATCGATTCCTCGCGCTTGTGCGTAACGGAGCTCTCGCAAAATGATGCAGCATTACGACGTGATCGTCATCGGCGGCGGTCACAACGGTTTGGTCAATGCCGCTTATCTGGCCAAGGCCGGTAAAAAAGTGTTGGTCCTCGAGCGCCGCCACGTTTTGGGAGGCGCGGCCGTCACCGAAGAAATCATCCCGGGCTTCCTGTTTTCCGAATGTTCTTACGTCGTATCGTTGCTGCGTCCGGAAATTATTCGCGAGCTTGAACTTCCCCGGCACGGCTTGGAAATTCTTCCGCTGGATGGCACGTTTTCTCCCATGCCCGACGGCAATCATCTCTGGCGCATGAACGATCACGCCAAGTCCATCCGCGAAATTCGCCGCCACTCGCGGGTAGATGCCGAAGCCTACGACGAATTTTCGAAGATGATGACGCCGATGTGCCGCTTCGTGAAGCCCATGCTCTCCATGGTCCCGCCGGATCCCACCACGTTAAATCCGCGCGATCTGAAGCAACTGCACTTCATGATGCAACGCTTCCGCGAATTATCTTCTGATGAGCGTTACACCCTCATCCAGCTAATGACCATGAGCTCGGCGGATTTTCTCGACCAGTGGTTTGAAACCGACGTTCTCAAAGCCACTATGTCAGCTTCGGGAATCATCGGCACGTTTCTCGGCATTCGTTCGCCCGGTACCGCGTACGTGCTATTGCACCACTACATGGGCGAAATTGACGGCGCCTTCCGTTCGTGGGGTTTCAGCCGTGGCGGCACCGGTGCAATTTCCAACGCTATCGCCGCCGCTGCATGTGAAGCCGGCGTGGAGATCCGCACTAAGGCAGCGGTAGGAAAAATCGTGGTAAAAAACGGCCGCGCCGCTGGCGTCGTGCTGCAATCCGGCGAAGAAATCAGCGCCAACGTGGTTTCTTCCAGCGTGGACCCGCATCTCACCTTCGAGAAATTCTTGGAACCATCCGAACTTCCGTCCGATTTTCTGGAAGGTGTGCGCCGCTACAAATTCCGCGGCTCTTCCGGCAAAGTGAACATCGCACTCGACGCCTTACCGGAGTTCACCTCCATTCCCGGCGAGGGCGCGCATCTGCGCGGCGCGATTTCCATTTCTCCGAGTATGGAGTACATGGAGCGCGCCTACGACGACGCTAAGTACGGCCACTATTCGCGGCGTCCTTACATTGATATGGTCATTCCCAGCTTGACGGATCCCAGCGTTGCGCCTGCCGGCAAGCACGTGCTTTCCTGCTTCGTGCAATACGCGCCCTACAAACTCGCCGAAGGCACTTGGGACGACCAGCGTGAAGCGTTTGGCGACAACGTCATTGACACCATTTCCGAATACGCGCCCAACATTAAGAAAATCATCATCGGCCGCCAGATCCTCACACCCCTTGATCTCGAGCGCGAATTCGGTCTCACCCAGGGCAATATTTTCCAGGGCGAACTTTCGCTCGAGCAATTATTTTTTCTGCGTCCGGTGGCTGGCTGGGCTTACTACCGCACCCCGGTCGACAATCTTTATATGTGCGGATCGGCCACGCACCCCGGCGGCGGCATCATGGGCGCCAACGGCCGCATCGCCAGCCAGGTCATTCTGAAAGAATGGAAAAAACCGGCGACACAGCGGCAATCCAATGGCACGCAATCTGCGGTTGAGCCCGTCGCACCTGCCTCCGCTCGTTCCGCCAAAGAGTCCAACTGACCATGCCCATCGGACAGCGCGTAGTTTTCATTGGCGGCGGCCACAACGCGCTCATCGCCGCGTTCTATCTCGCGAAAGGTGGCTTCAAACCGCTGGTTCTGGAGCGCAGTGAAATTGTCGGCGGCGGCGCCGTCACGGAGGAATTTCATCCCGGCTTCCGCGCCTCCACGCTCGCACATACTCTTGGGCCGCTGCGGCCAGATGTTGCCCGCGATCTTCAGGTGGAGAAATTCGATTGCGAAATTCTCCGCCCCGATCCGCGCGTGTTCGCCCCCAACCTGAATGGCCACTCTTTACTTTTCTACGAAGACCATGCCAAAACCGCGGGCGGCATCGCGCGCCTTTCCGCCAAAGACGCCGCGAAGTACACGCAGTTCGCCGCGTCGCTCCACAAACTCTCCAGTGTTTTTGCGCAGTTGTCTTCCATAGTGCCGCCCTCCATTGATAAGCCATCGCCGGAAGATTTGTGGAACTTGTTCAAGACTGGCCGCGGCATTCGCGGTCTCGGCAAATACGGCACATTCGACCTATTGCGTTGGGGCCCTATGGCTGTCGCGGATTTTGTCGCGGAATTCTTCGACACCGAGCTCTTGCGTGCCGTCATCGCAGCGCGCGGAATCTTTGGCACCGCACTCGGCCCGTGGTCGGCGGGCTCCACCGCGGTACTGCTCCTTCGGGCCGCGGCCGACGCCAATCCCGTCGGCTCGGCGACATTTTCTCGCGGAGGTCTTGGCACCTTCACGCATGCACTCGCCGAATCCGCGAAACAGGCCGGCGTGGAAATTCGTACCAACGCGGAAGTGCGCCACATCCGCATTAAAGACGGCGCGGCCCTCGGTGTGGTCCTGGCGGACGGAGAAGAAATCGCCGTGGACGCGGTGGTTTCCGGCGTCGATCCCAAGCGTACGTTTTTCCAGCTGATGGATCCTTCCCAGCTGGACCCTACTTTCGCGCTGCGCATCCGCAACGTTCGCGCCAACGGAACCGTCGCCAAAGTTAATTTCGCCCTTGGCGATCTTCCCGCGTTTCCTGCGCTGGCGGGCACGGTCGGGCCCGACGGCTTCCGCCAGGCGCTATCCGGGCGCATTCACATCGGCCCGGAAATCGATTATCTCGAACGTGCTTTCGATGCTTCCAAATACGGCGAGTTTTCCACCGCGCCGTATCTGGATATCACCATCCCTACCGTTCTTGATCCGGCGCTCGCGCCTGCGGGCAAGCATGTTCTCTCTGCTTACGTGCAGTTCGCTCCTTACAAACTGAAAAATGGCACGTGGGATTCTAGAAGGAAAGAACTTGCCGAGGCGGCGACCAAAACTATCGCGGAATATTCGCCCAATTTTGCGGGACTGGTCGAAGCGTCGCAGGTGATTACCCCACTGGACCTCGAAACGAAATACGGCTTCACCGGCGGGCACGTCTTTCACGGTGAATTGGCGCTCGACCAGCTCTTCACCATGCGTCCGGTCCTGGATTGGGCTCGCTACAAAACGCCCATCCGCGGATTATTTCTTTGCGGGTCCGGAACTCATCCGGGCAATGGGCTCACGGGCGCTTCCGGCGCCAACGCCGCGCGTGAAATCATTCGCGACCTGCGCTAGATTACGAATATCGAGGTGCAGCTATGCCGTCCGACTATTACCTGCTAAAAACCGAACCCACGAGTTACAGCTTCGCCGATTTGCAGCGCGATGCCCAAACCGAATGGGATGGCGTATCCAATCCGGTGGCACTCAGAAATCTTCGTGAAATGAAACCGGGAGTGAAACTCGTTATTTACGAAACCGGCGACCTAAAAAGTGCGGTTGGCACGGCGTCGGTGGTTTCGGTGAACAATTCCGATCCGAAAGTTCCGGTCATTACCATCAAGGCGGGCAAAGCCATCAGCAAACCGGTGTCCCTTGCCGAGATGAAAGCCGATTCGCTATTCGAAGATTCCCCACTGGTTCGCCAGGGCCGTCTTTCCGTAGTTCCGTTAACTTCAGCGCAGTACAAAATTCTGACCAAATCCTGATTTCTTTCTGTGCAAAAAAAAGCGAGTCGCCAGCTTCACCAGCGATAGTGTCCCGGCGTATCGGCAGTACCAATCGCAGTTGCGCCGTAAATGTTTCTATATATGCCTGTACTCTGGCCTAGGGGGGCCAATCAGCGAGCCCGCCACCGATGATTTGCGAGACGCCTCGTTTTCGCTTAAGTTAAGCGCATGGATGCCAGCCGGGTCCGCGACCTCTGCCTATCTTTCCCATCCGCCACGGAACATGTGATCTGGGGCAACGATCTGACTTTCAAAGTTGGTGGAAAAATGTTTGCCCACACCGTGCTCGAGCCCGCACCGGCCTGGCTTTCCTTCAAGGCTTCACCGGACAGTTACGTCGAACTTACCGAGCGCCCCAACATTATTCCCGCTCCGTATCTTGCTCGTGCCCAGTGGGTAGCTCTGGAAACCAAGGACGCGCTCGACTCTTCGCAACTGTCCAACCTGCTTCGCCAAGCTTACGAGCTGATCGCCGCCAAACTCCCTAAAAAGACGCGGAAATCTCTCGGGAAAGCTAAATCTCAGAAACGCAAGGTGCGGCGCCGCAAATAATGCGAAGCGTTCTGAAATCACTCCCCCACTCTGCGCAGCCGCAGTAAGCGCCGCACATCCACGATCAACAACGCGATGAGTATGACCGCGGCGATCAGCAGTCCATAAAACACGCTCTGGTTCACAATCGCAATGGCCCGCTCGTGAACATCCACCGTGCCGTCGGGAACACCAAGCGTAACCCACACCCGGGCTTGGATCAGGAAGCACACGATCGCCAGGCACGCCGCGTTCATGCCCATCTGCACCCAGCAGCGAAACCGTACCCAGTTGGGGTAGTAAAAATTCGTCGCTGCCTGGACCATTCCAACGATGGCCACGATCACCAACGGCCAATAAATCTGACGCCACGCTGGTGCCAGTGATAGAAAATTTGCTGCCGGACCAAAAAGTGGATGCGACATCCCATGCATGTTCCGAAACCACACCACCGCGGCCGCCAGGGCAAAGAATTGTGCAATGGATTCGATCCGCGGAACTCCGTCAGTTTTTTTCTGCGTAGACTCAAGAGCAAACTGTGGCGCCGTTATGTGTCCGGGCTTCCGCGGGTTCCACCGCTCCGGATGTTTGGTCAACTGCGCATTCACCAGGGCGAAAATGCCAGTGATGATGCCGCCCTGGATCAGCGATTGCATCAAAATGACTTGCACCAACCCGGAAAATGTCATCGGCTGGCCGGCGGCGAACAGTCCGGTGAAGAGCGCCACGATGATCAGTGAAGTGAGCCCCAGGTTGAACGACAAAACCTTTACGTAAAAAGGAAATAACTCCGGTCCAATCCATTGTCGTCCAAATGCCACACTGTTCTGGTCCTGCCGGTAGCGGCCCGCCACCAGCAAGGGATTGCCATGACGCTTCACAATTGCTTCCTGTTCCGTCTCGCGGAGCGGGCGGCCCAACTGCGCTTCCATGTCTTCAATTTCCGAACGGATGTTCTCCGACAGTTCGCGGAGTATGTCGTCCTTCTGCTCCTTCGGCAGGTATGAGCCCACCGTCTTTAAGTAGCGGTCTACGAGTTCCATAATTCACCCCTTCAAAATTCCATTCAGCGATGCATCGATACTTTTCCACTCCGCCAGAAGTTGCTTAAGGATCAGCTTTCCGTCAGCAGAGAGCCGGTAAAAGCGTTTATTGCGCTTTTCTTCTTCGCGCCATTCGCTGACTAGCAGGCCCTGCGTTTCCAATCGCCGCAGCAGTGGATACAGCGTGCCTTCGTCAATGGCCATCCCATGTTCCGCGAGCGCTTTGCGAAGGGTGTAGCCGTATTCTTCGCCGCGCAGTTGCGTCAGAACCGCGAGCACCAGCGATCCGCGCCGCAGTTCATTTCGCAAATTTTCAAAGAGGGCGTTGTCGGCAGGCATCTACGGTGTACCTCGTACAGTATATGTCATACACTATGCGATACACAGTAGTATGTCAAGGCTTTTTTTAATGTCGCAAATGTTGTGGTTCACAAATAAAAATACGCCCCACGCGGAGTTGCTAGCGTGGGGCGCGTCCCGAACCGAACTTCGTTTGTCCAGGTGGCGAATCCAGGTCAGTAGCGGATTAATTGTGGCCGGCAGCGGATTTGGCCATGTTCGCCTGCCACTCGCGCCCACGGCGTTCCATCTCCTCCGGCGCAACATCTTCAACATGCTGAGCCAGTCCCCAGTGATGCCCGAAGGGATCGGACACTTTGCCGTAACGGTCACCCCAGAACTGGTTTTGCAGCGGCATCGTGGCCGTGCAGCCCGCGGAAACCGCCTTGTTGTAAACGTTGTCCACGTCTTCGGTATAAAGGAACAAGTAGCTCGATGGCGTCTTCGAATTGTTGTCGGGTCCGGCGGACATGCCCGGGAATTCATCGCCGACGAAAATTTTCGAGTCGCCGATTTGCAGTTCGGCGTGCCCAATCATCCCACCGGGCATTTCCATCCGGCTGATTTCTTTGGCGCCAAAAGCCTGCTTGTAGAAATCAATAGCCTTCGCGGCGCCTCTGCAGGTCAATGCCGGGGTGATGGAGTGATAGCCCTTGGGGATCGCGCTGACGTTTTCTGCCATAAATCCTCCTCTATCTCGGTCTAACGGTTCGCGATGGCTGTTGGAGCGCAACGCGTCAGACCGTAATAGCGAACCATGGCGCTTAAGTCAACCTTGAATCTGGCAGGTACTGGGACCCGAACTTTTCATGACTCTATAATCTGCTATTAAGAATTCGTTAATTGACACCCTCTGGATCTTTCCTTCAGAATGCTGCAGCTGATTTACGAAGGAGCCGGCATGCCCGTCAAAGAAAACATCGCCCTGATGAATCGCTGGTTTGAAGAAGTCTGGAATCAGGGACGCATGGAAACTGTGCACGAGCTGCTGGACGTAAGCGCCACCGGCTTTGGACAGGCCGGCCACGAAACGGAAGTGCATGGACCCGCCGGCTTCATTGCTTTTGCGCAACAGATTCGCGGAGCGTTCCCGGATATCAAAACCACGATGGAAGACGTGATTGGCAGCGATGACAAAGTAGTCGCACGCTGGTCGGCAACCATGACACACACCGGCAGCGATCTGGGTGTTCCGCCATCGCATCGCAAAGTGCGCGTCACCGGAATGACCATGGTGCGATTTGCGAATGGGAAAATTTTGGCGGGCTGGGACAATTGGGATCAGCTCGCATTGATGCGCCAGATCGGTGCGATTCCCGAGGCCCACGAATCGCCAGCTTCTTTGATCCCCGCTAGAAAGGCTGCGGAAGGAACAGCAGGGAATTAGCCTGCGAGCGGCGTACAGGCGCCTTCGTCGAGCTGCAGGTCACCAGCATTCAGGAGTTTTTGTCCCCCAGCTGATCCACCAGCCTGGTTACAAACTCCAACTCCGCGGCGTGCATCTTCTCTCGAGCCGCTTCCACCGTGAAAAAATCGGCGCGGTCGATTTCCGGGAATCGCGCCATCTTGCCGGATTTCGGCGGCCATTCCATTTCAAAAGTGTTGCTCTTAATCGCCCCGGGATCACAATCCCCGCCGAAAGCCCAGGCCACCACTTTCTTCCCGCTTTTGTGTTTCACGGTGCCCAGTGGCAAAAATTTTCCCGCCGCAATGAGTCCAGTCTCTTCCTGAAGTTCGCGCTGGGCGGCCGCCAGTTCTTCCTCTCCAGGATTGATTTCGCCTTTGGGAACAAACCACGCGCCGGCATCTTTGTTTTTCCAGAATGGTCCGCCGAGGTGCACCAGCAGCACCTCCAGGCGACCGTCTCGGTTTCTATACATCAGCAAGCCGGCACTGATTTTTGGCAATTCACTTCTCCTCGCCCATTATCGCAAACTTCCCAGGTTCAATGACTTAGCGCGGAATTCAGCTCAGTAATTCCGGGTATGGCTGCGGCACTACGACGGTGAAACAATTCTCCCTGCAATCGAGTGGACGTGCCCACCCGCTCGTAATTGAAACTATAGGAGGCAATTCCATGAACACCAAGTTAGCACTAAGTTTCCTCGCGCTATCCAGCCTGGCAATGATTCCGAGCGCGAGTTTTGCGGGGCAAGACGATTCCATGCAAAAGAAGAGCGACAGCGTGCGCACGCTCACGGGTTGCTTGTCGAGCGGCGACAAATCTGGTGAGTACGACCTGATGGCAGAAGACGGCAGCACCTGGGAACTCCATTCCAAGACCACCAAGTTGTCCGACCACGTTGGTCACACTGTTACGGTAACCGGCAAGGTATGGCACCCGGATATGCACGGCGCCAAAGAAAAGGTCAAGGACGAGACCAATCCTAACGCTAACGAGCACGGCCATCTGAACGTCACGGACGTCAGCATGGTGAGCAAGGGCTGCAAAAAGTAAGTAGAGAAAACCTGACAGCAGGAAAGGAGGGGAGCGCAAGCTCCCCTCCTTTTTTTGCGTTCACCCGCCGACGGGAGAACACCAAGTTTCCGTTGCCACCGCGGGACCCCGCTGGTAGAAATGACCCAACGAGGGCGCCATGCGATACGACTTCCTGGTAGAAACCTATGAAACGGAACGAATCAAGATTGTCAGCACCTGGAGCGAATTTCGCGACGAGGACTTGCCGCGTCGGCCGCGCCAGGACGACGCACGTGGGCGCAGTGTGCACGAGCAGATGGTTCATCAATGCGTAAGTGAAGACTTGTGGTTTCGCAACATGCTGAGTATCGATGTGAGTGCTCCACCACTTCCCACCAGCGAAACGAGAATCGAGTTCATGAAGCGCTACGCAGAAGATAGCGCCAAACGGTTAGCTATTTTGCGCACCAAAGACGAGCCCTGGTGGGAAGGCCAGACGAACTTCTTTGACGTGCAGCGCTCCCGCGCCTGGGTGCTTACCAGAAGAATCTCGCACACCGCGCATCATCGCGGCCAGCAGATCGCCATGCTGCGCATGTTGCGCCACGATTTGCACAGCAACTACGGGCCAACCGCGGACACCGGTGGCTTGATGCAGAATCATGCGCCCACCATTTATGCCTATGCGAACCTGGAAACACTTTTCGACGGCGAAGACGTAGGCGGCAGGAAAGCGGTTCTTCCGAGGGCCAGCGGTCAAGCCGTGACCGAACGTCCAGAAAACAAATAAACCACCGCTCGGGCGGTTTATTCGGGCTTGGCGACGACAGCGCAGGCGATGCGCGCAGGCGCTGCAGCGGCGGAGGGATCCGCTGCGGCGTGAATCACGATGGACGTTCCTCCATTGCTGAAAACGGAATTATCTCCAGCACCCATGGTGACGTTGGGAGCCACAACACTCACGTGAGCGGTTCCGTCCGCCGCCACGATCAATGAAAAATTGGGTATGTCTCCCGCTGGCATGGCACCCGCCTCGTGCCCGGCATGTGCGGCACCGAAGTGCGGGCCCGCAGTTTTGAACTCCGGCGCGTCACACTTGGCCACCTGGTGAATATGAATGGAATGCTGGCCAGGCGGCAGGTCCTTGATGTCCAGTTTGATTTTTACGCCCTTGGGCGCCTCGGAAAGCGTGGCCGTGCCGACACTGCGTCCTTCAGCATTTTTGATATCAGAGGTGATGGGCTTTGATTGGCTGCGAGCCAACGGAGTGATAGCGATAGCAGCGGCGAAAAGGAATAAAGTTTTCATGGTGAGCCTCCGCCAGATTCTACAACAAAGTCGGTCTCTCAAAAACATGCAAGAGGTGCCCTTCGCGGGATGCCCGACGTCAGTGAAAAAAGTCAGTCGGCGCGATAGAGTGCAGGGAATTCTTTTTGCAGACGGTTTAGTTTCGGAAGGTCGTTGTAGACGATGTAAGGGTCGCGCGGATTTTTCTTCAGATAATCCTGGTGGTAACCCTCCGCCGGATAAAAAGCCTCAAATGCCGCAACCTGTGTGACGATCGGCCGCGAATACACTGCCGCGGAATTCAGCTGCGAGATGTAGGCATCGGTGATGCGCTTCTGTTCTTCATGGGAATAGAAGACCGCAGAACGGTACTGCGAGCCGGTATCAGGTCCCTGGCGATTCAGTTGCGTGGGATCATGGGCCACTGAAAAATACACCATGAGCAGCTGCCCGAAACTGATTTGCGACGGGTCGTAGGTCACCTGTACGGACTCCGCGTGCCCGGTAACGCCCATGCTGACCACTTCATAAGCGGGCGATTTTGTGTGCCCGCCGGAGTAGCCTGCGGTGGCGGATTTCACGCCTTTCACATGTTCAAACACAGCTTGCACGCCCCAAAAGCATCCGCCGGCGAAAACGACCGTGTCCGATTTGGCGGCGCTGGCCAGGGGCGCGTCGATTGCGGGCTTCGGGAATAGCGCGGCATTGGGGGTCTCGGCGGGACGCGCGCCCAAACTGCGAACCGCAGTCCAAGCGAAAAATGCTAGGATCACAGCAAGAGCCAGCGACTTTCCAACATACGGGCTTCCCATAGAAAGCTCCTTCTTACCTAGACATTACGATAAGCAATACGGATTGGATGCATCCGGCGGGCGCCAGGGAACACCTCCCGTCCAGGCGCTTTCCACCGAAAATTTCAGTAATGGAACTTAGCACGGGATGAGGGCATCATACGGTGCAGCGCAAATGGCGCCGCTCAAACACCTTTGAGGAGAACACAGCATGAGGCGGAGATTTGCAGGCATCAGTTTATTCGAACTGCTAGGGGCAGGCGTGGCAGTAGGTTTGCTGTGGGCGCCGGGGTCTGACGCCCAAGTGACGAATGGCAAGAAGCCCGATCTACCCGCGCCATTCGCGTCCAAGTCCGCAAATAATTCCGCGGAAGAGGCCAAACCCCCCAAGGACTTTATGCCCACAGTGCCCGCCGGATTCAAAATCAATGTATTCGCGGCGGACTTCAAGCAGCCTCGCTGGATGCAAGTGGCACCCAACGGTGACATTTTTTTGGCGGACACCGCCGCCGGCAAAGTGGTGATCCTGCGCGATCCGCAGCACACCGGCAGCGCGCAGGAAAACGAAGTGTTTGTCAGTGGATTGCGGGAGCCCTACGGCATTGTTTTCCACGATGACTACGTTTATGTCGGCGACACCGACGCGCTGTTGCGTTTCAAGTACGACTCCCAGACCTCCAAGCGTCAGGGTGAAGCCGAGCATTTGATGGATCTCCCCACCGGTGGCCACTCCACGCGCTCGCTAGCGCTGCTGCCGGATGGAAAGCATTTGCTCGTCGGCGTAGGGTCAGAGTCGAATATCAGTATCGAAAGCGATTCACGGCGCGCGGCCATCACCATCTGCGATCTGGATGGCAAGAATGCGCGGTTGTACGCCAGCGGCACCCGCAATCCAACCGGACTAGCGATCGAACCGGCCACGGGAATTTTGTGGACCAGCGTGAATGAGCGCGACGGGCTCGGCAACGATTTACCGCCCGATTATCTGACGTCAGTAAAAGATGGCGGATTTTATGGCTGGCCGTACAGCTACATCGGCGACAACATCGACCCCCGCGTGAAACCGCAGAAACCGGACCTGACCGCGAAAGCCATCGTTCCGGACGTGCTGCTTGGTGCCCACCGCGCCCCCATACAATTTGCCTTTTACACCGGGAAGCAATTTCCAGAAAGTTACCGCGGCGGAGTTTTCCTGGCGGAACACGGATCGTGGAATCGTACGCCCCGCGCGGGCTACCAGGTGGTGTTCGTGCCCTTCAAGGGCGGCAAACCAAGCGGCGATCCCGTACCATTTCTTACTGGTCTGGTGCCGGACCCTACCAAGAGCCAAGTGTACGGCCGCCCCGTGGGAGTGGCGGTGACCAGCGACGGTTCGCTGCTGATCTCTGACGACGCTGCCGGAACGGTGTACCGCATTTCGGCTGCGAAATAAACCTTCTGCGATGAACATTCTGTTATTTGGCGCGACCGGGATGGTCGGGCAGGGCGTACTACGCGAATGCCTGCTGGCCACTGACGTACAGGTGGTACAGACGGTCGGCCGTAGCCCTTCTGACTCGCAGAATCCGAAATTGCGCGAAGTAGTGCACCCGGACCTGTTCCACTACGACGCCATCGCGGAAAAGCTTTCCGGATTTGATGCCTGCTTTTTCTGCCTGGGCGTGACGGCGAGTGGCAAGGCCGAGGCAGACTATGAGCGCGTCACTTATGGGATCACGTTGGCGGCCGCCGAAATTCTTTGCCGCCTGAACCCGCGCATGACGTTTATCTATGTGTCTGGCGCCGGCACGGATAGTTCCGAGCGCGGGCGAATCATGTGGGCCCGCATAAAGGGCAAGACGGAAAACGCGCTGTTGCGATTGCCGTTTGCGGCATACATGTTTCGTCCCGGAATCATTCAGCCGCTATTCGGAGAAAAATCCAAGACCACCCTTTACAACGTGATTTATACCCTCGGTAAACCGCTGCTGCCTATTTTCCGAAAGATTTTCCCTGATTCATTTTTGACCACCCAGCAGGTGGGATTGGCGATGCTGGGAGTTGCCAGGGACGGCTATCCGTGCCGGATTTTGGAAATCAAGGATATCCGTGCCTCCGCGAATCTCTTCTAAACGATTCGTCTAGTAGTTCACCACCAGCGTGGGCTGAATTGGAGCGAGCTGTAAAGCCTTCCTTTTGGCGGACAGCGTTAGGATCAGGATGGAAGTGCCGCTGGGCGCGACCAACTGATTTTCCTTGCGGCAAAGGGGTGCATAGCGGCAAGGAACCCGAGGATGGAGAAGCCGACAGTGGGCTTGAGGGTGCCAGGGGAACCGTTGATATGCCTTAGGAGTCTGTAAACGGTTCAGTTAACGGTAATATAACTAATAAGTAGAGATCTGACTCGCCGTCCTCTTGCGCGCCAGCAAGCAGGCGCAGGGAAAGCCTCGCGGAGGAGAGGTAGACCATCCGGACGAAGTGTTTTTCACCAAATTTTAATACTCGGTGGCGGAGTTCCGCGCTATCCTCCGCTACTTATGGAAAACTCAACGCTGGAGATGGAAAAACTACCCGGCAGCAATGGACACCATGTCACCCGCCTCCGTGGCAAGCTAAGCTTGGAAACCGTCCACGATTTTATTCAAACCATGCGGCAGGAACCGGCCCCTCACCTGGTGCTCGATATGGGCGGCGTTTCCTTTCTGGATTCGTCGGGGGTAGGCGCGCTGGTGTCTTTATTTGTGAGCCGCAGGCATGCCTCGAAGACCATGGTGCTTGCGGGATTGACGAAACAGGGGGAGGCGGTGATGCAGGTTTCGGGATTGACGAAGCTCATTCCTGCTTACCCGACAGTAGAAGAAGCGGCCCGTGCGCACCAATAGTTGCTAAGTAGCTTCAGCTGGGCGTCCAGTTGGGATGGCTGCTGAAAAGGCCGTCGATCATCCCGATGTGGTAGCAGATAAATAATCCAAATCCTAAGCTGACCACGCCCGAAGCAGTGATAAGACCTTTGTTGAGCCACGCAAATTTGTAGCCCGCGAAAGAAAAGGGCAGAGCGATGGCGATGGTGATGAGCATCATGCCCGCGATAGTTCCCACTCCAAAAATTAAGAGATAGAGGACCGCCCATCGCGGGTCGCGAATGGTGCTGAGGACCAGCAGCGCTACTGCGGCGGAGCCTGCGAGTCCGTGAACGACACCCACGAAAAGCGGGCGCAGCGTGTGGAATACGCCGAGACGCGCGAACGGCGCACGGAGGCGCGCGGGCGGAGCCAGGCCGGCGGCGTGATGCTCGCTGCCAGCCCCGTGCGAGTGCCAGTGAAGATGCAAATGTGAATTGTGTTCGTGCAGGTGGGCGTGCTCGCCCTCCACTTTGGGATGCGCGGGCGAAAATTTCTGCCTGATCCAATTCATGGCCCCGGTGAGATTCAAAACACCAAGAAGGATCAGCATGAGGCCGACGGAAAACTCCATGGTAAGGCCGACGCGGGTGGGAATGGCCAGGCCAAACAAGATGATCGCGGCGCCTACAACGACGATCGTGATGGTGTGTCCACACCCCCACAGGATGCCGATGAGCGCGGCTTTGGGAATGGAGCGCTCGCGGCTGACGATGGTGGAGACGGCTATGACGTGATCAGGATCGGTGGCGTGCCGCATACCTAGTACAAAGCCGACGATTAGTATGGCGAGGCCGCTGGTCATTTGAGGAGCCGCTGTGATCGGCCCGCATAGCATAACTTAGATGCCAGTCAGAGGTGAAAGCTGTAGTTTTTGGAAAGCTTTCTAGCTCGACGAGACCGGCTCGCGGAGGATGCGCATGAGTTCCGCTGCAGCGTGAGGTAAGCGAGCGCCGCGCCTGCCCACTAAATAAACGTGTCGCGGGATGTTGAGCTGCTTCACCTTGATTTCTTTCATCCAGCCGTGTTCGATTTCCCATTGCACGCACATGCGCGGAACGATGGCCACGCCCATGCCCATTTGCACGAAGCGCTTGATGCTTTCGATGGTCGGCATCTCGATGGGCATGTTGAGCTCGGTGTGATGGCGGGCGAAAAGCTCAATCACCCGCCTGCGAAACGGCGATTCCACGATATGCGCGATGAAGACTTCGCTCCCGAGATCGGAAATATCTACTTCACGTTTACGGGCCAGGGCATGTTTGGGTGGTACGACCAGTGCGAGTTCGTCCTTCAGTATTTCCGTGGCTTGTAACTGCGGGTCGCGCGGCACGTAAGAAACAGCGCCGAGATCGAGGCGATAGTTCAGTACTTCGTGAGGGATGTCCCGCGAAAACATGCGATGCACCCGGACCTGCACGCCGGGATGCTTCTCGCGAAATATCGCCAGCGCGGGAAGCAGTGCGTGGATGGAACTTTCGTTAACGCCGAGGGAAAGTTCCCCGCGCTCCAGGCCTTCCAGCTCGGTGAGGCCCTTTTTCACTTCGTCGCGGAGGTTGATGAGCCGCTCGGCGTAATCCTTTAGCAGCGTGCCAGCATCGGTCATGCGCACCGGGCGCGAGCCGCGCACGAAAAGTGGCTGCCCCAAGCCATCCTCTAGCTTGCGAATCGCCAAGCTGACCGCCGGTTGCGTGCGATACAGCCGTTCCGCGGCGCGCGAGAAGCTGCCTTCTTTAGCCACCGTCAAAAAGACCTGCAGTTCGCCCAGATCCACGCGAAAACCTCAAAATCGAGTATAAGACAAGTTTATCAAAAGCAGAATAAAGATAAATTTGACTAGCGGCGTCCCGGATGCGTTACTTACTCAGGGGTCTCTCCATGGACGTTGTGCGCATATTCGATACCACCCTGCGTGACGGCGAGCAGTCGCCGGGCTTTTCAATGAATACGCCCGAAAAGATCCGCATGGCCCATCAACTCGCGGCGCTCGGCGTGGACGTCATTGAAGCGGGATTTCCGATTTCCTCGCGCGGCGACCTCGAAGCAGTCCGCAAAGTAGCGCAGGAAATTCGCACCGTGCCCATAGCGGCGTTGGCCCGCGCCCGCAAAGATGATGTGAACGCCGCCATTGAAGCGCTGGAACCCGCGGCGGCCCCGCGCCTACACGTTTTTCTAGCGACTTCCGATTTACATTTGAAAGTGAAGCTGCACATGACCCGCGGGCAGGCCCTCGAAGCCATCGCGGCCATGATAAAGCTTGGCCGCAACAGCGTCGGCGAAGTGGAATTCTCCGCCGAAGACGCCGGACGCACCGACATCGACTACCTCTGCGAAGTTTGCCGCGTGGCTGTGAAAGCCGGCGCAACAATTTTGAATCTGCCGGACACGGTCGGCTACGCGGTGCCGGAAGAATATGGCGAGATGTTCCGGCGCGTGCGCGCGTGCCTGGGCGACGCGGATGGCATTACGCTGAGCGCGCATTGCCACGACGACCTCGGCATGGCCGTGGCCAATTCCCTCGCGGCGGTCCGCGCCGGCGTGCGTCAAATAGAGTGCACCATCAATGGCATCGGCGAACGCGCCGGCAATGCCGCGCTCGAAGAAATCGCTGTGGCCCTCGCGGTGCGCAAGGAAAGTTTTGGCGTCACCACCAACATTAATATGGCGCAGCTATTTCCAAGCAGTCGCATGCTCACCGAAATTACGGGCGCGCAAGTGGCCCCGAATAAAGCGGTCGTTGGCGCCAATGCCTTCGCGCACGAAGCGGGCATTCACCAGGACGGCATCATCAAGAATCCGTTGACCTACGAAATCATGTCCCCGGAATCGGTGGGCGTGCCTTCGCGCCTGATGGTGCTGGGGAAACACTCCGGACGAAACGCGTTGCGTATGAGCCTGCGCGATTTAGGATATGAGCCGAGTGATGCGGAACTGGCGGAGGTTTATCAGCGCGTGAACGCCCTGGCGGACCAATCGAAAAATGTTCGGCCCCGCGACCTGGTGGCCATTGCGCATGAAGTGTTGCGGCGGCGTCCCGCGGCCATGACCGCGGACGCGTCCACCGCGGTTTAAGGCGGCGATCTTGGCGCTGCGCCTTTTGCCCCACGAAAAAGTAACTGGACCGGAGTATTCCATGAAAAAGAATATCGTGCTGCTGCCGGGAGACGGCATCGGGCCGGAAGTGACCCGCGCCGCGGCTACGATTCTGCGCGAGTGTGGGCAGGAATTTTCTCACCATTTCGAGATGCACGAATATCCCATCGGCGGCGCGGCTATTGACGCCATCGGAACCCCTCTGCCGAACGAAACCCTGGATGCCTGCCGCAAAGCCGACGCCGTTTTTCTTGGCGCCGTGGGCGGAGCCAAGTGGGACGCGCTGCCGATCGGCAAGCGCCCCGAAAGTGGTTTGCTGGAGCTGCGGCGGGGCCTGGGTCTCTACGTAAATGTGCGCCCGGTGAAGGTGTGGGAGCCGCTGCGGGGAATTTCTCCGCTGAAGCCCGAGCGCCTGGGTGAACTGGATATCGAAATTGTGCGCGAACTGGCCGGCGGCATGTATTTCGGCGAGCGCGGGAATGCAACGGAAAAAGGCGCGGAGCGCGCATGGGACACGGAGTCTTACTCCACGACGGAAATCGAGCGCATCGCCACCTTCGCTTTTGCGCGCGCGGAAAATCGCTCGCGCCGCCTCTGCTCGGTGGACAAAGCCAACGTACTCAGCAGTTCGCAACTGTGGCGCCGCACGGTATCGGCATTGAGCACTGTCTATCCCTACGTGAAGCTCGAACACATGTACGTGGACAACGCCGCCATGCAATTGACGCTGCGCCCCACGCAATTTGACGTCATCCTCAGCACCAATATGTTCGGCGACATTTTGAGTGACGCCGCTGCCGCGCTGGTCGGCTCCATCGGCTTGGTGCCGAGCGCCAGCTTCGGCTCCAGCGCCCCGTTGTTCGAGCCCATTCACGGCTCCGCGCCATCGCTAGTGGGCACGGATTCGGCTAATCCGATCGGGTCGATTTTGAGCGCCACGATGATGCTGCGCGACGGCTTCGGCTTGTCACTCGAAGCCGAATGGGTTGAGCAATCGTTGCTGCGTGTTCTCGGTGCCGGCTATCGTACGCCAGACCTCTCAGAATCGGGAGCCCGCGCAGTCGGCGGCTCCGTCTTCACCGAAATCCTGCGCGAAGAAATGCTCCGCACTCTCGAACACGCCGAACGCTACGGCTGGGGCGTCTAATGACGACGCGCGGACGAATTCCCGTCCGGAAGTGAGTTAGCGAAGAAATCCGCGGGGGATCTCCGATCATATGCTCGTTCCTCCGCCACCAAAGCCTCGCAGCAAGAGCAACTCGCTTACCCTTTGGATTCTGATCGGCGTTGTGATTCTCGCGGGTGGTGCTCTCACCATTCGTTCCATAATTGCTTCCGGGATCACCCAAGGTCCCGACAACATGTTTGGAGACCAGCACCTGAAGATAGCAGTCGCCCTGATTGAGCTCCACAAGGTGCGCTTCGGCCAGTACCCGGAGTCTTTATCGGATTTAAAATTCGCAGGGCAGTGGGACCAGATCGCTTTGCAAAGTGTCCGCTACTTCCCAAACGCGGATCGAACCAAATACTACATCGAGGTTGTACGTGGTTGGATGGGAAAACCGCACTTGAAAATGCCCGAGGGATTCTGGCTAGGCACGGGTTACGACGAGCATTTGAAACCTTGAATTTCCGTTCTATCTCGGTGTTGCGTCTGTAGCGGAAAGGCATGCGTCTGGGTATGATGCGCGTGTATGACGCAGATCGATCACCAGAGAGAACGGGAACGCCTGGCGGTGTTTTACGCGGACAAGAGTGAGTTGGAACTGTCCCGTCTTGCCCAGGACCGATGTGCCCTTACAGAAGATGCGCTGCTTGCACTCGAAGCAGAATTCTCAAAGAGGGGAATGCCGTTCGAAAGACAAGCACCGACGATTGCTGACGAACCGCACGTCAAGCTGATTGCTCTGCGGCGCTTCAGTTTTCTCCCGGAAGCGTTGGTGGCCAAGGGCGTGCTCGATTCCGCAGGTGTAAGGTGTTTTCTCACCGACGAAAATACTGTCAGGATGGATTGGCTGTGGTCTAACGCGCTCGGCGGTGTGCGCTTGTGGGTGCGAGAAGACGACCTACCCGAAGCGGCAACGCTACTTTCGCCGGAATATTCGAACGATCCCGACGCCACCGAACCTGAAAGATAAACCTGCCCTGGGAACGGAAAACAATTTCGACTGCAGCTCCGTAGAGCTGCAATTTTTCTCGAAGCGGCGCTTGTCCATCACCATCATTTACGCCTCTGTTATTTGAAGAATATCTTGGTAGTCATAACCTAATGCTTACATGTCGACGGCCCGACAATTCATTAAGTTGTCGTCGGATTGGGGCTGTGTTCCTGCTCGCCGCGGTCGCCGGTGAAGGAAGAAGAGTCGGAGGCTGGACGGCTATCTTAGATTCATTCTTACGCCCATCAAGCCAGCGCGGGGGCGATCTGATCGGCGCGGTGCGCCTTGCGGGATATTGACGGGGATGCTACTTTTAGGCGTCATTTTGGGGCGCTGGCGTCAGCCGGCGGGGTCTCGGGCCGCTGACGACGGCATCGGCCCGCTTCTTCTAACAGGTGCGCAAACAAGGCTGGGACTTGCTCTATGTGGCTGCATTGCGGCGCATTGGGATGGCAGGCCGCGCAGGTACTTACGATTGGCAGATGGTAAGTGTGGATTGCAACTGTTGGCTGCGTTTGACAAGCTGAATACTCGCCTGCATGTCACCTTCTCGCGAAAATTCGAGTAGTGCGCACACAGCTGACGGCTATGGCGGCACGGACTCGGCGTCTGCTGCCGCCGCTGCCAATCGGGCGCTGACCTACTGGCGCGTGGAAGGCTCCCTTTTAGAATTGGGCGCGCTACGTCCAGTGCTGTTTTTTACCTGGAACTCGCGCAGTTATTCGGAGCGTTGGGCGCGCCGCGCTGGAATGGCGGGAATGGCGCTGGTCCGTCCCTTTACCTATGCGGCCAGCCGCACGTTTGCGACGCGATTTTTGCACACGCTCCTCCGCGGGGTGAGTCGCGACCGCCTGGATTTGCTCGGCGAAGAATACTTCCAATATGTTTTGAAGCCGCAGCTTCGGCGCGAAGCGGCGGAGAAATTAGTGGAGGCTCTTCGTGGCGGCGAGCAAGTCGTGCTCGTCAGCCAACTGTTGGAACATATCCTGAAACCGCTGGCCAAGCATTTTGGCGTGGAGTCCATCATCGCCAACCGCCTGGAGTTTCGCGAGGGGATCTCCACTGGAAGGCTGATCGATCCGGTGGTGCGGCCTCGCGGGCCGCTGGCCTGGGTGGCCAGCGGGTCAACCGACGGCCGCGTCACGCGCGAGAAATTGATGAAGCAATTGGGCTGGACAGGCGACGCAGCGCTGTCGCTCGCGGAGCAGCACAGCGAGCGCCCTGCGGTTCCTCTGGAAACTACCGGACCTTGCGGCCGCGCGGTTGCCGTGTTTGGCGAAAGTCCCCGAGTCGAGAAATTTTCCGTGCGGGCCACGCTGGCCAACCGCAACATCATGCTTATCGGCGTGACGGGGTTCATCGGCAAAGTCTGGCTGGTCGAGCTGCTCGAAAATATCCCCGACATCGGCAGAATTACGCTGCTCATCCGCCGGAATCGCACCACTTCCGCGCAACGGCGCTTCGAGAAAATTGTCGAAGAATCGCCGACCTTTGACACCCTGCAGGAACGCTACGGGCAAAACCTCGGCGCTTTTCTGAAGGAAAAAGTAGAAGTTGTGGAAGGTGATGTGAGCGCCCCGGGCCTGGGGCTGGATGAAGCCACGCAGGCGCGCCTGACGAAGTCATTGGATCTGATCGTCAACAGCGCCGGCCTCACGGATTTCAATCCCGATTTGCGCGACGCACTTTCGTCGAATGTGGATTCCGCCGTGCATTTACTGGAATTCATTCGTCGTTGCGAACATGCTGGATTGATGCACCTTTCCACCTGCTACGTGGTGGGCATGCGCGATGGCCGTGTTACAGAGGAGCTCAAGCCCAACTACAATCCCTCCGGCGATCCAGAGTTCAATGTCGAGCGCGAGATTGAATCCCTGCGCGAGACCATTCGCAGCGTGGAAGAGCGCGCCGAAGGCGTGGAACTGATCAAGGCCCTAAAGCGTCAGGCTCTGGGGCGCGGCGTGGACGACTCCATAGTGCCCGCCAAAGAGTTGGATGGCGTGCTGCGGCGCAACCGCATTCGGAGCTTTCGCAACCGCCTGGTGCGCATTGGAATGCGGCGGGCCCAGCACCTTGGCTGGCCAAATACGTATACTTTTACAAAGAGTCTGGGCGAATCTGTGCTGGCTACGCGCGGCAAGGATTTGCCGATCGCGATTGTCAGGCCCTCCATTGTCGAAAGCTCCGAGCGCTCGCCGTTTTCCGGATGGAATGAGGGCATCAACACTTCCGGCCCGCTCTCCTATTTGCTCGGCACGAACTTCCGCCAGTTGCCGACCAACGCGCGCAAGTGCCTGGATGTAATTCCTGTGGACATGGTGTGCCGGGGCATGAGTTTGATCGCCGCGGCGGTGATTGCGCGGCGCAATGCGCGCATGTATCAGCTGGCGACTTCGGCGGTGAACCCCGTAAATATGGGCCGCAGCATTGAGCTGACCGGGCTCGCGCACCGCAAGCATTACCGCATGGAACAAAGCGTGGACAACTGGCTGAAGGTAAAATTCGAGACCATTCCGGTGTCCAAGCAGCGCTACGAGCGCATGTCCATTCCGATGCAGAAGGCCGTGGTGTCGCGTATCAACCGCGTGGCCAGCGCGCTGAAAATGAAAAAGCCGCCGCTCGCCAAAGCCGAACGCGATCTCAATCGCGCGGAAAAATTGATTGAGCTGTACGAGCCGTTTATCCTGCACAACGATCATGTTTTTGAATGCGAAAACACGCGCATGCTCTCGGCGGCGCTTCCTCTCGAAGAACGCGATATGTTCGATTACCGGCCGGAAGCCATCGACTGGTGGGATTACTGGATCAACGTGCACATTCCCGCGCTGCGCCGCTGGTGCTATCCGCTGATGGAGGGCCGTCCGTTGGAAACGCGCGCGCCGCGCGAACTGGACTGGACCGCTGCGCCTCCCGACCCCGCATGGCGGTCTTCCTAACCACATGGCTATTTTCGTAACCGGAGCGACCGGCTACCTGGGAAGTTATTTAGTCGCCGGCCTTTGGCGAGAGCATCGCGATTCGCTCAATCTGCTGGTGCGCGCCAAGTCCGACCAGGAAGCGCGCGAGCGCTTGTGGAAGTCGCTGCAGCTGCATTTTGAGTTTCCGGGATTCTCGGAATATTTGAATGCGCGCGTGCGGATTTTTCGCGGCGACCTGACTGAGGAACGCTTCGGCCTCAGCGACGATGCCTATCACGACCTGGTGGACACCACCGACTCGATCATTCATTGCGCCGCTTCTTTGAATCGCAAATCGGAGCGCCAATGCCTCAACGTGAATTTGCGCGGCGCGTTGGAAGTAATCCAACTGGCGCGACGCGCCCAGAACCGCAACGGGCTTCGGCGCTATTCCCACGTATCCACGGTGGCGGTGGCGGGCCGCCGCCAAAATGAGATTGTCACGGAAGATGCTTCGGTTGACTGGGCGCGCGCGGACTACGATCCCTACGCGCGCACCAAAAAATTCGGCGAGCACATGGTGCATCAACTGCTGCCGGATGTGCCCACCACAATTTTTCGTCCGGCGATTGTGCTGGGCGACAGCCGCTGGCCGGCCACCACGCAGTTCGACATGGCCCAGGCCTTCGATGTGCTTGCGAAGCTGCCGGTATTGCCGTTGCGGCCCGACGACCGCATCGATATCGTTCCCGCAAACTACGTGGGCAAAGCCATTGTGACGATTCATCAGAAAGCGGAGCCGGCGCACACGATTTATCATTTATCTTCGGGCGCGGGTGCACAAACGTTCCGCGAATTAACCGACGCGCTGGCGGCCGCGGGCCGTACCCGCAAGCCGACCTACTGGCCAGGGCTCGGCGGTCCATTTTCCGGCATGGTGGAATGGCTATCGCGGCGCGGCGGGGCGACCGGGTACGGCGCATCGCTGCTTAAAGTTTTCTGGCCATATTTGAATTGGAACACCGTGTTTGATAATTCTCGGGTGATCGCGGAGTTGGGCGGAGAAGTGCCGACAAAATTTTCAACCTATGCGTATCCGCTTTTGAAATTCAGCCGGGAAAACAAATTCCACTACCCGGCGAAGCCCTGGCCGGTATCGGCCGCCGCCGCGATTCCCGCGGTTGCCGGACAGGCGCACGCATGACCGATTTTATTTTGGTGGCGTGGGTGAGCGCGCTGATCGGTTTGGCGCGGGTGAACTGGATGATGGGCCGCGGGCAACGCTGGAAGCGCGGCGAACCGCTGCGATTGCTGTTTGCCGGCTACAACGGAACACGCAACACCGGCAGCGACGTACGCGTATCGGAAATGCTTCGGCAGATTCGCCATGTGCTGGGTGCGACAAACGTGGATTTCAGCGTGATGACCCAGGACTTCGGGCGCACCAAGGGTTATTTCGAAGACACGCGGCAGGTGCACCTGCCCGATATGTTCCCGCCGTTCCTGTATAGCGAAGTGCGAAAGAATCACGGCGTGATTGCCTGCGAAGGTTCGATGTTCAAGAGCAAATTCGCGAATGCCCTCACCACCATGATGATTGGTTCGCTGGGTATGGCCTCCGCGGAAAATAAATTATCTGTCGGCTACGGCGGGGAAGCGGGGCACATGGACCCGCTCATCCGCAATATGTGCGCGCGCTACGTGGCGGATTCGCTGGTGATCACCCGCAACACCGAATCGCAAACGCTGCTGAGCTCCCTCGGAATTCAAGCGGAGCTGGGCACCGACACGGCGTGGACCTTCGAGCCCCACCCGCAGAGCTATGCGCAAAAAGTGTTGCGCGAAGCCGGTTGGGACGGTCACATGCCCATCCTGGTGATCTGCCCGATTCACCCTTTTGTGTGGCCGGTGAAAGCCTCCATCGCAAAATATGCCGCGCGCGTCACCACCGGAGCTTACAAGGACGCCCAGTACCGCACCGTATATTTTCACGAGTCGGGCCAGGAAGTGGAGCGCAGATTCGCGCGCTACGTTTCCGGAATAACCAACGCCACCAAAGCGTTTTTGCAGCGGCACAAGGTTTTTCCGATTTTGGTAGCCATGGAAAGACTGGACGCGGTGGCCTGCCGGGAAATTGCGCCGCAAATCCCGGGCACGCCGGTGTTCACTTCCGACGACTACGACATGTTCCAGTTGGTTTCCATCTTGCGCGCGGGCACCTACATGGTTTCTTCGCGATATCACGGAATCGTGACGTGTATGCCCAGCCTGGTGGCCTCCGCGGGCGTAACCATGGACGAGCGTATTCGCAACCTGATGCGTGAGCGCGGGCACGAACATCTTTTTCTGACTGTCGACGATCCGGAGCTGGAGTCGAAATTGCTGCACATCATGGAGACGTTGGTCACCGAACGTGACGCCGTGCGCGAAGGCATCGGACGCACCGTGGTTCGAAATTTAAAGATGATGGCGCGCATGGGCGTTTTGTTAGAGGATGCGGTGCGGCGTCAGTACCCGGAATTCCCGCTGCGCTCCGGAGTGCTGTCCTGGGGGGACTACTTGCCGCCTCTCGGGGAGAACTTGCAGCACCTTGTGGAACGGTACGACACCGCGGCCGCGGTACTTGCCGCCAACAATTAACTGACGATGCCCAATTTTCTTGACTCCATCTTCACCCAGTTGAAACGCGCGGGTGATCGCGTGGTGTTGCGCGAAGTGCAGGGTGAGTCCTTCACCTCGGTCACCGGTAAGGAATTGCTGGCGCTGGTGCAGCGCGGGCGCAGCTACATCAGAAAATTTGGACTAACTGCCGGAGACCGCTGTGTGCTTCTGGGGCGGAACTCCGTTGAATGGATCGCCATAGATCTGGGGCTTATGGCTGAAGGCATCGTAGTCGTGCCGCTGTACGCCAGGCAGGCGATTGGCGAACTCATCGGCATGATGAAAGATTCGCAACCGAGCCTTATGGTGGTGGGCGAAGGGGACCTCGTAAAAGGTGTTGCACGCGAGTGGAAGGATCGCCCCCATCGCGTCTCGTCGGAAGAGATGCTGCGTATCGCGCCTGCTAGGGAGCCCGCCGCCGAAGGCCCCATCCCGCGTGCCGCCGGCGATCTGGTGACCATCATCTACACCTCGGGGACTTCCGGCGAGGCCAAGGGGGTGTGCCTCAACGTGGACAATGTAACTCACATGCTGCGGTGCACCACCGAGCGCCTGGACCAGCTCGTGGGCCCCTCGAAAAATCCAGATCAGGTTTTTCATTACTTGCCGTTTAATTTTGCGGGCTCGTGGATTCTACTGCTCTCCTGCCTGATGCGCGAAAGCGTCCTCACTCTCTCGACAGATCTGAACCGTCTGGCGGATGAGATTCGCGTGAGCGCGCCACATTACTTTCTGAATGTGCCAACGCTCCTGGAGCGCGTGAAGCGCGGCGTCCTGGATTCGATCGCCAAACAATCCGCGCCCATTCGAACGCTGTTTGCGAAGGCTAAGCAAAGCTGGGAACGCGAGCGCGAAGGAAAATTCGGACGGCTGGACGCCACGGATGCGTTGTGGCTGGCGGTTGGCCGCTGGCTGATTTTTAGGAGAATCAAAAAACGCTTTGGACATCAGTTGCGCGCCTTAATCTGCGGATCGGCGCCGTTGGCGGTGGAGACGCAGGAATTCTTTATGATGCTGGGAATCCCCGTGCTGCAGGTTTACGGACTGACGGAAACCACTGCCATCTGCACGATGGATAGTCCCGCGGCGTCTGCTGAACCGGGTTACGTGGGCCAGGCCATTTCCGGAATCGAAATGGACATCGCGGAGCACGATGAGATTGTCGTGCGCGGTCCGCATATCTTCCCCGG